>LWDU01032703.1_pt1 | contig 17465 bp, 20 predicted proteins | sample 727161 | NCBI WGS metagenome assembly LWDU01 (sample SAMN04566230, study PRJNA314399) | hydrothermal vent metagenome | isolation source: deep sea hydrothermal plume seawater | place: Mexico: Gulf of California, Guaymas Basin | collected 2004-07-11
CTTTGAGTAATTCCTTGTTTAATTTGGAAATGCGCAGCCATCCAACCGGGATCACCGTAAGTATTTTTGTATTCATCATCACTCAACTCTTTTCCTTTATTATGATTCTTAAACTCTTCAATATTCTCCTCTTTCCGAGCCCCACTATCTAAATTTGCCTTGGCAGTATCTACAAAATCATCATAAGTTTTTGTTTTTGTTTCAAACTCAAGTTTATCACCTTCTTTCGGTTCTAAATATTGAACTTCAAAATCATGAGTAATACTATCAACAATTTTACCAGTCTTAGTATTAACTAAGTATTTCGGAGCACGCTGAGCAGTAGCATAACCTTCACTAAATTTAATCAACTTTCCACCTTTAGTCTTAAATGGTGTTTTACCGTGCTGCTCCTGAACACTGTAAGGAAATTCTCCAGTATGTACAACAATTGCTCCACCGTCCGTAACGTCTCCAGCAAAATCAATTGTACGTTTAACTTCTTCCATGTCTTGTGATCTTTTAGCTTCACTAAATCCTTGTTGTCCATCAAACCCTGCCAAACCTTGAATTTTCATTGAAGCATGAACCGAAGAAATCTTAACATCATTAACCTTTGCAACATCTCGAATTGCCTGTCGCTCAGGTATCCCTAGCGTTCCCGGAGTAAATGAACTCTGTCCAGCTGAACCTTTTCCAGTACCCAAAAAACCCAATTCCACAGCCTGAGCACCTTGACGAATTCTTGCTTGAATACTTTGAAGCTGATCTTGCATCGGAGGAGTACTTACTCCAAGTTTGATTCTATCTGCTTCAGAACTCCACTGATTTGCATCCATAGAGTGCCAATACTTTGGAACTTCAGGAGTATCTGGACTGTGGTGATTATGCTTGTGTCCGTGATTATGCTTGTCTGCCACTAAAATCAGATTCCTCCCTAGTTACATAGTCCTTTCTTTTATTTAAGTTGTTAGATTCAAATTCTCGTTCATGATGACTGTGTGATACAGGTTTATAGGCACTACTCAATGACTCATCTGATGAATCATAAAATTCAGTTTTCTTATTAGGATCATAATTTACCATATCTTTCTTAATTTCAGAAGAAGTCAAACTACTATCTTCCAAAGCAATTTCCTCAATATTTCGATTTCCCATATTTTCATCAACCTTGCGCCCACTAACCAGATTCTCTAATGAACCTGGAACAGATTTAACTTCCCGAAAACTAAATTCAATTGACTCCGACTCCGCCTTCAAAACTAATTCACCAATCTCATTTTTAATCTCTTTATCTGATGCACGAACAAGTGCAGATTTCAAGCGCTTAACTCTCAAAATCGGAGCAAGCTTAGAAATTTCCACTTTCAATTCTTCCCATTCCTTTGGACCAATCATTTTAAGTTCTTACCAACATTCCATGAACAACTTTGAATGTTTTGAAAATAGTTTCAACATCTTCTTTAGCAATAATTTTTACAAGCGCTTCCTCGTTACTAGCCTCTTCTTTCTTCTTCTTAGACGCAACGGTCTTTAATTTTCCACCTTTCACTTTTGCCCGGCGCTCTTTAGCATCTTTCTTGAAATATTCAGGAATAAAAATTTCAAATCCACCAAAACTTGAAGGACCTTTAACTTTTTTCTCATCTTCCTTTTGCTTATTCTCAATTCCTTCTGCCTCGTTCAAATAACCTTCAAACTCAACCTTTGAATCTGGACTGTCAAGCAAAGCACTAAGTGACGCATCAACTGTCTTGAGGAGTTTCAAAGTTTCAGTCTTCTTTCCCTCATTGTATTTATCAATCCCTGCCTGATTTGCAAGATAGGGTGTAAAAGCTATATCAACTCTTCCAATATGTAAACTTCCGCGATGTTGCTCAGACTGATAAGCGCTAACTGGACGAGTTCTGTGGTGGAATTTCACGAGCATAACTGGAAAAACATGTTCAAAATCTGAGTCTCGCTCCTTAATTTTACGAATGCCCATAATCTCTATATCTGCAACAGCACTTTCACTACCCTCTAGAAGTTGATGAGAATACTTTTCCTGAACATTTTGATTCAATTTACCAATATTTTGTAAATACGGCTTTGCCCAGTCCGCATACATCTTAATCACGTTAAAGTGCTGAGCTAAATATTTAATATTAAAATAACGACGAGTTGCAAGCTCCTCCTTGGTTCTAGTTCGCCAAGTCATATATTGTTTCAACTTACGCTTCAAGATATTTTTAACTTGAGTATTTGTTTGAATTTTAGCATTATCAACTGCTTTGTCAACAGATTTTTCATCTTTAGGAGTTATATTAAAGAATAAGTCAGGAAGAGTTACAAAACCAACTTGAGATGCCAATCCCAAAACTGAAGTTGGTTGTTTTGCTCCACCTTCTACTAAATCAATCCAAAGAGATTTTAGTGCAATCTCTGCCGCAACACTCCCTTTATCTGCCTCAGTATAATAATCAATACGTTCATCAAGAATCTTTAATTCCTTGTAAATGCTCAGCATACTTTTAGTCATGTTTCCAATAGTACCCATATATTGCGCAGCCTTTTCTTGCTGAATTGATTTTCTTTGCTCAATCAAGCCCCATTGCGCGGAACCAACACTTGCAAAAGAAGTATCTTGAATTTTTTCCAATTCATAATGCAAAGTATTTTCCATAAATTCAGTTACCCAAAAATAAAACTTTTCAATACCTTCAGAAAAATTCTCATAATGAATTTCCTTTTTGAGTTTAGTTTGCTTATCCCAGATTACCTTTTCACCCTTAGAAGAACCTTTAGACCGTTTAGTAGACATAAAATGAAATTGCTATGATTATATTAATACTTTACCAATAATTCAGCTACACAAATTATTTAAGCTTCCAGAGCCCAAAAGAATCATGAAGCTTCTGGACAAAATTAATCCGTTGAAGAAAAAGAAAGAGGATTTTCCACATTTTGATGAAAAATTCGGAAAACCAAGTGGAACAGCAGTTCCCGGACCTTCGGCAGACGTAGATCATCTGACCTCACCAGGCGGAGATTCTTCAGGATTCACACAATTACCTTCTGCAGCACCAGCACCAAGTAATGAAAAGCTTGATTCAATACAACGAAGCGTAGAGATGATGAATTCAACACTTGAACAACTAAAAAGAAATATGGACTCAATGTCTCAAAGAATGTCGGCAATAGAAAACAAATCAAACCCAGTCCAACCAGCTCCACCACTACCAGCTCCACAAAGTCCACCGGTGAATGCATTCAATCCTCAACCACAACCTACACAGCCACAACCAACACTTCAACCAAGTTTTGGACAACCACCACAACAAGAAGCGCAACAAAAGAAACCACCACAAAAAGAAGAGGAAGAAGATAGCGGATGGCACTTTTAGAAAAATATTTTATTGAACCATTTAATGCAACTTATGAATACAACATAATAAATACGTTAACCTATGCTCTAATCGCTTTCGGAGGATTGTATCTAATTCACAAAATCTTTCAAAAGAGAAATATAAAAGTCAACTCAGCATTAGCCATAGATTTAATTCCTTACATTTTTCTCGGAGCCCTAACTCGTGCATATGTTGATATTGATTTAATTCAAAAAACTTTTCTGAGTGTAAGTCCAGGAATTTATCTAACAATAACTGCAGTATTTTTAGTTGGATTATTTCTAAGAAGACCACGAATAATTGGAACTCTAGCGTTAATATTTATCCCAATAAAATATGGACTTCCTCTGCTCCAAAATTTAAACTATCTCACAAGAATAATTTTCATACTGGTTGCCGGAGCTTGGCTCAGCATAATTCTAGCAAATAAATTCAAACAAGATTGGTTCAAAAATAAACTAACAATCTTTGCGTATACTGGACAACTTTTTGACGCAGTAAACACGGCAGCAATTCTCTCGATATTCGGTGGTTTTGAGAAACATGTTCTACCTCGTTTTGTAATCTCACAAACAGGATCACCATTTTCATTTATACCGCTAAAGTTAGGAATAGTCATACCAATTCTTTACATTCTAAACAAGAGTGAAGACAAAGAATTTTCAAATTTAATTATACTTGCAATATTTGTTTTAGGATTTGCACAAGGTCTAAGAAATCTTATTGGAGTTATAATTTAATCAATACATTCATCACAGATGAATTGATCCATTTTGAAATGCAAATGTCCGTGAGAACCACAAGTCTCACATTGTCCAAATGCAGCCGGATGACCTGCCATGCCTTTATCGCTAGCAGCCAATCTTTCAATAAATGTGTCTAATAAATCAGGAGCATGAGCTACAACATCTTTGTTTGTTACAATTCCAATTAATTTTCCATTTTCAACAATCGGAATTTTAGAAATTCCATGCTCACTCATTTTCCGTGCAAGACTTGACAAATCTTCAAATCTTTCACCAATTGCTTTCAAAGGACTCTGCATAACTTGACTAACTTTCAAAGAGCTAGGAAGTTTATCAAGAGCAGTAACTCTCATCATAATATCTCTCTCAGTCAGCAAACCAATTAAGTCACCACCTTCACAAACAGGAACTCCTCCCACTCGGTGAATATTCATGAGCTTTGCAGCCTCTCTTACAGTCATATCCGGTGTAACAGTAACTACTTTGTGGTTCATAAAATCAATTGCTCTGATTCCAGATTTCATACAGTAGTTATTTATCACTTGATTTTAAATCTATTTATTCTACAAGAAACAATTATATACTTCAGAACACAAATATTTCCATGATAACTCCTGAAGAATACATTCTGTTGAGTGTGGTCGGAATTAGCTTAATATCTTTCATAGGAGTATTTACTCTTTCAATTAACAAATCAACGCTCGACAAAATGCTTCTATATTTAGTTGCACTTTCAGCCGGAACATTAATTGGAACTGCATTTTTACATCTTCTTCCAGAAATCATTAAAGAAATTGGATTTGAAACAATCACCGCACTATATGTAATTCTTGGACTGCTTTCAATGTTTATCGTTGAAAAATTAATAAGATGGAGACATTGCCACCACAGCCCTCACAGGCACAACCATGCAAAAATTAAACCGTTTGCTATAACAAGCTTAATTGGAGACGGTATTCATAATTTTATTGACGGACTATTAATCGGAGCAAGTTATCTTCTAAGCATCCCTGTTGGAATCGCAACAACAATAGCAGTTGCGCTTCATGAAATTCCTCAAGAAATTGGAGATTTTGCAGTACTAACTCACGGTGGATTTTCAAGACATAAAGCTTTAGGACTAAATTTCCTCACAGCACTAACTGCAATAATTGGAGCAGTTCTTGCAATATATCTTTCAGGTCAAATTACTGGACTAACTCATTTTCTAATTCCTTTCGCAGCAGGACACTTTATTTATATTGCAACAGCAGATTTAATTCCAGAACTACACAAGGAAGACAATCTAGAAAAGTCAACCTTACAAATTCTTTGGTTTATTCTAGGAATTGGAATAATGTATGTACTTCTTTGATTGAATAAGAACTCTTAAAAACTCAAACTCGAAATCAAACTATGTTAATCGGAGTTGTAGGAAAACCAAACGTTGGAAAATCAACATTCTTTAGAGCTGCAACTCTAGCAGAAGCAATTATTGGAAATTATCCTTTTGCAACAATTGAACCAAATCATGGAACTGCCTTCGTGAAAATAAAAGACGCAGCAAGAGATTTTGACAAAATATCAAATCCTAGGGAAGGATATGTTCATGGCAAAGCTAGATTTGTACCAATGGAATTAATTGATGTTGCAGGTCTTGTTCCGGGAGCTTCAGAAGGAAAAGGAATGGGAAATAAATTCCTCGACGACTTAAGTTCAGCTGATGCATTAATTCATGTTATTGATATTTCAGGTTCAACAAATGAGAAAGGAGAATCAGTGGAAAAAGGTTCATACGATCCAATAAATGATATAAAATTCTTAGAAGAAGAACTTGACACTTGGATTTACCAAATTATGGAACGAGGTTGGGCAAAGTTTGCAAGACAAGCACAACTTTCCGGAACTCCGTCAGATCGAGCAATTGCAGAACATTTTTCAGGAATCAAAATAAATCTTAGAATGGTAAAAAAGGCATTTAATAATTCTAAACTTTCAAACAAATTAACTGAGTGGTCTGAAGAAGATATGAAAAAATTTGCATCAGAATTAAGAAAGCAAGCCAAGCCAATAATAATCGCAGCAAATAAAATGGATATATCAACCTCAAAAGCAAATCTTGAGAGAATCAAATCTAAAACAGATAGTAGAATTATTCCAAGTTCAGCAGAATTTGAACTAGCACTAAGAGAAGCAAATAAAGCAAAACTTATTGATTATATTCCTGGAGAAAATCATTTTGAAATTAAAGGGACTTTAACTGACAAACAAAAAGAAGCACTTGCACAAGTTAAGAAATTCCTGGAAACAAATAAATCAACCGGAGTTCAAGATATTTTAAACACGATTGTATTCGAAGTTCTTGAATATATCGCAATTCATCCAGGCGGAGTAAGCAAATTAGAAGACTCAAAAGGAAATATTTTACCGGATTGTTTCTTAATGCCAAAAGATAGTACTGCTTTAGATTTCGCATACCGACTTCATACTGATTTTGGAGACAAATTCATCCGAGCAGTTGATGTAAGAACAAAACAAACTGTCGGAAAGGAACACAAGCTAAAACACCTAGATATAATTGAAATCATAGCAGGAAAGTGATTATCCACGCTAGCCAACAACAAGCTTTTTAAAGTCGCATCTGACGCAAAGAGTATGGGACGAATCCGAACCAAATTTACAAAAAGACTGGTAGACGAACTTCTAGCTAAGCATGGAGAGAAATTTACTAGCGATTTTAACAAAAATAAACTGGTAGTTCAGGAATTGTCCGACGTTAAGACAAAGAAAATTAGAAATCAGCTTGCAGGATACGCAACAAAGAAAGTCAAGCTATCGACAGACTAAAGATTACAATGATTCAAGATGAAAGAATAGTATTTGTAGGCGGAATCATGCAATTTACAACTAATGGCGCTGGAAGTGTAATTATTAGATCTAGAGGAAAATTCATTAGTCGAGCTGTTGATGTAGCAGAAATAGTTCGAAGCAAATTTTTAACAGACATCATTAAAATTGGCGAAGTTGTAATCGCAGCAGAAGATTTTAAGAACAAAGAAGGAAGACCAATTAGAGTCTCAACAATTGATATTCATTTAGAAAAATTAAATGGAGTAAAACCAACACCAACAAATTCTGAAATAAGCCCGAAGAAACAGGAAGAAACAAAATCTGAACCGGAAGCTCCAGTAGAAGAAAAGAAAGAAGAAGTTAAAGAAACAGAAGAAGAAACTCCTTCTGAAGAGACAGCAAAAGAAGAAACTGCTGTCGAAGAAACTCCTAAGGACGAAGTTCCAACTGAAACTGCTGAAGAGACTCCAGAAGAAGTTACTGAACCTGAAGTTAAAGAAGAACCAGTTGCTGAAGAAACTCAAACAGAACCGGCTGTTGAAGAAACACCGTCCGAAACAGAACAAACAAATTTAACTCCCGAAACCTCAGAATAATTCGGAAGAACTTACTTAGAAATTGTTAACTCCAAGTTTCACAAACTTTTAATACAAATTCTCACTTTTTGCTATATGTGCGGCATTGTAGGCTATTCTAGTACTTCAAATTCTATAGAGTTATCAAAATTTGTATCAATGATTAAAAGTCTGGATTATCGAGGATACGATTCTTGGGGATTTACTTTCAAAGATAAAAAGCAATTAACAACTGAAAGACAAGTAGGAAAAATTCCAACACCAACTCAAAAAGGAAATGCAACTTTTGTAATTGGTCATACTCGTTGGGCGACTCATGGAAAAGTAACTGAAGACAATACTCATCCACACACATCAAATTCTGAAAACATTGCTCTAGTTCATAACGGAATTATTGAAAATCACGAAGAATTAAAAAACAAACTCAAAGAGAAAGGATTCACTTTCTATGGAGAAACCGACACTGAAATAATTCCAAATTTAATTGAATTACACTTAAGAACCTCAAAAGATATTCTAACCGCATTCAAAAAAACTTTAGATGAACTCGAAGGAACTTTTGCAATAACCTTCTTACACAACTCAAGCAACAAGATATTTTTTGCGCGGAGAGATTCACCACTAGTAGTCGGAGTAGACAAAGATGCATTAATTGTTTCATCAGATGTAACTTCATTCATAGACCGAACAAAGAAAGTTATCTATCTAGAAGACGGAGATTATGGATACATAAATTCAGAACTTAAAATCTTCAACAGAGAAAAAGAAGTACATCGAGAAATTTCTAAAATAGACTGGGATGCAGACAAAGCCAAAAAAGGAGATTTCAAACACTTCATGCTTAAGGAAATCTCAGAACAAGTAGATACAGTAAAGCAAGCATTAATACAAGATTCAACCCTAATCACAAAAGTAGCAAATCAAATCAAATCATCAAAAACTTATATCGTGGCCTGCGGTTCATCGTACAATGCAGCAAAGGCAGCAGAAACTGAATTCTTGAAAAATGGAATTATGCCAAGAATTGTCCACGCACACGAATTTGAACAGTATGAAAAATTCTTGAGTAAAGATTCAACAGTATTAGCAATCTCACAATCGGGAGAAACTTTAGATTTAATAAATGCAGTAAAAACAGCAAAGACTCGCGGTGCAAAAATAACTGCAATTGTAAATGTTCAAGGTTCATCCTTGGCAAGACTTGCAGATCAAAATATTTTTATGAAGGTAGGCCCAGAAATTTGTGTACTATCAACAAAATCTTACACAGCACAAGTTGCAATTTTAATGCTTATTTCGGCTTCATTAGTTATAAAACCAAATCAAGCAAAACAAGAAATCGAGGAAATCATTAGAAACATTTACTACTTAACAAGTAAATCAGCTAGAAAATACACCAAAGAATTATCTCAAATTTTAAGATACTCAAACCATTTATTCACTATTGGTCGTGGAAGAGATTATGCAACAGCGATGGAAGCAGCACTCAAAATAAAAGAAGTATCATATATTCATGCCGAAGGTTTTGCTGGAGGCGAGATTAAACACGGACCAATTGCAATGATTGAACACGGAACACCATGTATTGTGTTTGTTCCAAATAAAGAAAATCAAGACATTCTATCAAACGCACAAGAGCTCAAAAGTCGAGGAGCATTCATAATTGGAATCTCAGAAAAGAAACACAAAGTATTTGACTACTGGATTAAAGTTTTAGGTCCAGACAAATTCTCACCAATTTTAAGAATAATTCCAATTCAAGCACTATCCTATTATTTAGCAGTAATGAAAGGATTAGATCCCGACAAGCCAAGAAATTTAGCAAAGAGCGTAACGGTTAAATAAACTGAACTATAATAATCAATATGAAAGTAGAATTTTCAGAAAAGAAACTGGATTTAAAAGAGAGACGAAGATTAAGAGAAATTCTAGGTAAAAAATTATTTTCTAGCAAATTTAAACGCCTGCGATTAAGAATGAAGCGTTATGAAAAAGAAGGCAAACGAACAAAGTATGCAATAACTGGAGAGGCAGAAACGCCAGAAGGAAAAATTATCAGGGCCGAAGGAGTAGATTGGAAATTTGGACTGGCAATGAAAGAACTAACTCGACGATTGTCTAGGCAAATAAAAAGAAGGCAAAAGCGTTAAGGTTTTAAATTTGCTCAGCACAAAAAAGCATGATAGAGCGCACATTAGTATTAGTCAAACCGGACGGTGTTCAAAGATCTCTAACTGGAACAGTTATCACAAAATTTGAAAATGCGGGATTGAAGATTGTTGGAATGAGAATGGTTTGGGTTAACAAAGCTTTATCCAAAAAACATTATTCTGAGCACATTGGAAAACCATTTTTTGCAGGACTTGATCAATTTATTCGTTCTGGACCAGTTGTAGCAATTGTTCTAGAAGGTGTAGAAGCAATAAAGAAAGTCAGAAGAATTGTAGGTTCAACAGCACCAGGTGATGCAACTCCAGGAACAATTCGAGGAGACTACGCACACCACACTTACGCTTATGCTGATCGATCGGGAAAATCAATAGCAAATATTATTCATGCTTCTGGAGATGCTAAAGACGCAAAGAAAGAAGTAGCACTTTGGTTTGACAAGAAAGAATTACATTCTTACAAGCGAGCAGACGAACATATTGTTTTTTAACTAATTAAATCATGAAAACATTGGAATCAATCTTAGAGGAACGTGGCTTATTCAGTTTTGATGAGCAAGGTAATCGACATATCTTAGACAGATGCGCAGCAGAGGAAGCATATTTTGAATATGTACAAAATACTGGGTTTGTAAATCGTTGGATAAATAATATTTACAAAAAGAGATTAAAAGGTAAGAGAAATATTGGACCTGTTGGAACATTTATACAAGCATACATTGGTGGTGCGATGACTCGAGGAGATCAAGAAGCATTTGCATTAATTGCAGAAAAAGAAGCACACACGTTAACAAAACAAAATGCATTAATTGACATTACATTTGCTCCACAGTATTATGCAATGGTTCAAGGAACTGGATGGGCTGGACGTTTTGTAACTGAAGAATTTCCAGAGTCCGTGGAAGAAGTCGCATATGGTTTAACCGGATTTATAATCGCATCAAATTTAATTCGATTAGGCATGGCAATGAAAAAGAAAAAAGCTTACGCATCGATTTCGCTTGAAAGCGCAATAATGAACGGACCAACTTATATGAAACGATTAAAGCAAAAAATATTTGGTTAAGTTTTAATATCTCCCATGACTTTGTAAGCCATGGGGATTAAAACCAAGTCAAACCGAAGATACACGAATATAATCTCCTTTCTTATGAGTCTTTCTCGGTCACTAGTTGTAATCTTCTTACCGCTTTATTTTTTCCATATCGGAATTAATTTAGTAAACATCGGAATAATTGTTGCAGCATCAGTGATCGCAACGAACATAGCCAAATTATTTGCTGGCTCGTTCATAGATTACTATGACCGTAGGCGGATTATGTTCACGGGAGGGCTAATAATGGCGTTTGCAAACCTAAGCTTAGTATTTTTTACCACCGAATTATTTTTTATAACTCGAGGAATACTTTTTGGTGTTGGCGCTGCAATATTTTATCCAGCATATATAAGTTACGCTTGGGATCTTTATTCTAAAAGTCGACTGTCAGCATACAATGCTGTCCGTTCATTTTACAGAGTTTTGGGAGTAATTCTCGCACCATTGCTTGGTGGATTAATTATATTCTTATTCGGATTTATAACTCTCTTTTATACTTCGTTCTTTATTGGCATCGGAACTCTTTCCTTACTGTTCCTTTTGACAGATATAAAACATAAAAACAAACTCCCGAGTGTTTCAAAGATAATAGAAAATTATCAAAACATACTAATCACCAAAGGTTTTGCTTTACTAGCTTTCATTAAACTCATCCAATCTTCAATTACAATAATTTGGTATACTTTCATTTTGATATATTTGAGAGATGTTGCCGGATTTGAGTTCTGGGAGGCAGGATTGGTAGTAATGCTTTCTTCAATTGTATTATTGTTTTTCCAACTACCTATCGGAAGATTTTCTGACAATTTCCACTCAAAATGGCTAATAGTTCCAGGATTCTTTATGTTAGGAATATTTATGAGATTGTTTTTCATGTTTGATCACATTTTATCTTATACTCTAGCAATGGGAGGATTTGCAGTAGGAGTTTTACTTATTTATAGACCAATGTATGTGCGAGTTGCAGAAATGATTCCAAATAGCAAACACGGACAAGCAATAGCAATATTTGAAACTCTGACGTGGGGGCTAGCAGCAATAGCTTTGTTTTACGCTGGAGAGTTCGCAGAAGTGTACTCAATTAGAGCAGTTATGTTGTTCTTATCAAGCTTTTCCATAGGAATTGGGCTCATTTTGGTAGCCTTTCACCGTAAAATCAGCTGGAAGTACGGAAATTACTTGCGTAGACACCATTTAGTAAGACTTTACACACCTATTGACCAACTCATTGATTCCTTTCCTGAACTATCAAAAGGATTCAAGCGAACAAGGTTATAATTACGGGAAAGAACAACAATTGCTGACAAAGAAGAGTAATTTCTCTCAAACCAAAAAATCAATACACTTTTAAACCAAAAAATAAGCTTTTCAATAGAGGTAATGATGGAAAATGACAATCCGACAACCAATAATAACTGTCCTTGGTCATGTCGACCACGGGAAGACTTCAGTACTAGATTACCTAAGAGGAACGACTCTTGCTGATAGAGAAGCAGGAAAAATTACTCAACACATCGGCGCAACCGAAGTTCCAATAGATAAAATTAAGGAAACCTGCGGTGAACTTTTAGATTTATTCAAACTTGAATTTAATATACCAGGATTACTATTTATCGATACTCCAGGTCACGAAGCTTTTAGCAACTTAAGAAAGCGAGGTGGTTCAATTGCAGATATAGCAGTTCTAGTAATTGATATTAACCAAGGAATTCAACCTCAAACAAGAGAATCAATTGAAATTTTAAAATCATTCAAAGTTCCGTTCATAATTGCAGCAAATAAAGTTGATCTAATAACGGGTTGGAAATCAGAAGACAAAATATTCATCAAGAATATAAAGAACCAAGCAGAAAATGTGACAAAATATTTCAACAATAATTTCTATAAAATTCTTGGAGATCTTGCAGAAATAGGTTTCGAATCAAACCTATATCATCAAGTTGAAGACCATCAAAAAACTGTTTCAATTGTTCCAGTATCAGCAAAAACTGGAGAAGGAATTCCAGAATTACTTGCAGTCCTAACTGGATTGTCTCAAAGATTTCTAACTGGAAAATTAGAAATAGAAACGGACGCTCCAGCGAAAGGAACAATTTTAGAAATCAAAGAAGAAAAAGGAATGGGAACAACTGCAGACGTAATTATTTACGAAGGAACACTAAGACAAGACGACACAATTGTTATCGGAGGTTTAGATTCAGCAGTTACTACAAAAGTAAAGGCAATTTTGAAAACAAAACCTCTTTCAGAAATACGAGATAAGAAATCTTCATTTGACAAAGTCAAAGAAGTTATTGCAGCATCTGGAGTAAAAATTATTGCAAATGATTTAAACCAAGCAATTGCAGGAGCACCAATAATTTCAGTTCAAGACAAAAGTAAATTAGAAGAAGCACAAAACAAAGTCAAAGAAGAAATTGAAGAAGTACTTGTAAAAACTGGAGATGACGGAGTTGTATTGAAAGCAGATACTCTCGGAAGCTTAGAGGCAGCTTCAAACTTATTTCAAAAACATGAAATTCCAATAAAGCGAGCAGACATTGGAAATATTACAAAAAGAGATATTGTTGAAGCAGAAGGAAGTCTCGAAAACGGAAGTGAATATCCATTTGTTCTAGGGTTCAACGTAACTATTGAACAAGAATTAGAAACTATGGCTAAAAAGAAAAAGATTCCAATAATAATCAATCAAGTTATTTACAAGATTGTAGAAGATTTCGAAAAACTACACACTGAAAGAAAGCAAAGACTGGAACTGGAAGAGATTTCAGATTTACAATGGCCAGCAAAGATTCAAATTATGAAGCAATATATTTTCAGACAATCAGGTCCAGCAATTTTTGGGGCTGAAGTTATAGACGGAAAATTAACACCTGATGTAGAATTAATAAACAAAGACGGAAAAGTTGTAGGACGCGTTAAAAAAATTGAAGAGAAAGGCAAGAAACTTGACGAGTTGAAAAAAGGAAAAGAAGCAGCAGTCGCAGTTTCAAAGCTAATAATAGGTCGCGGAGCAGATGGCGGAGATTTCTTAATCACAAACATGTCAGAATCAGCTTTCAGAAAACTAAAAAATAAGAAACACTTACTTTCAAAAAGCGAAATACAAGTTCTAAAAGAATTGGCAGAAATTAAACGAAAAGAAAACGATCTTTGGGGAATTTAATCCTTTTTGTTAACTAGATATCCTGGATGTTGTGCCAATTTTAGAAGAGACATCACTTCACCAGTTTCATCAATTACATGACCTTGTTTTACAAGAGCCATTTTGTAACCTTCTGCATCTCGAACTCGATATATTTCAACTCGTCCGCCATGTCGGCTATCTCTTAAGATAGAACCAACATATCTAATTTCAGAAACAGATGCGTGACTGAGTCGAATAAATGCGCGAGGTTCATCCTGAATAATAGCACATTTATTCAAAGGAGTTCCATTAAGAGCTCCAGAATCTAAGTATAATTTACGCTTCTCAAAGAATTCATGAAATTCTGTAAGAGTTCCTTCCAAATCAGTAGTTCTAGGAACTGAATTATTCATAAAGCAATTTAGAGCTAAAACAATAAAAAGTCCACTAAACTTAAACAATTATGTCGTCTAAAGATTCCTGAAAATTTCTAAACTTTTTCAATTCTTTATTCGAAAGAAAATAAGTTTTAACAGACCCATTTAGAGTCTTGTAAACAATTTCATTTGAATCTAATTCAAGCATATGTTCTCGAACCCACTCAGGTGTGGCCCATTGACAAATGTCATACCCTCCACTAAGAATTCCAGATTTTTTAACAAAACCTATTTTGATTACATGCTTATCTTTGCTCAACACATTTCCCAACTGTTGACTAGTGGTACCGTGTCTCATTGTAGAATTTATATGTTCCAAAATTTCAGAGGTGTTTCTGGGACCTGGACTCAAGTAATCAGTAATTTTCTGACGAATTCTAACAGTTTTCATAAAATATACTTGTTGCAAAACTTTAAATAAATTATCAATTCAAACACCGAAAATTATTATAAAGCTTCAATGATTATTTAACTACTCGCATTTATTTGCTTTTTATTTCAACAGGTTTTTCCGCTTTAGGAGCTTCTGCTTCAGGTTTAGCTTCTAAACCAAGCAATTTTTCAGGAGTAGCTTTACCTGCCTTTGTTACAATACAATTAATTTGTCTAATTGAATCAGAAATAGTATTACCTCGAATTGACTTTCGTCTTCGTTCACCTTTTCGAGTTTCTTTAAGTTTCTTTTTAGCGCCCTCACCTTTAGGAACACTATGATATCTTCTAGATCTAAATCCTAATGAACCTACGCTCAAAAGAACTCGTTTCTTTCCACTTCCTTCAATACCTTTTTGCATTGGAAATCCAGATAAGTCTGAACCGCCAGTGATTTTTAATTTATATCCATCTAGACCAATTAATTCACCATTGAATTCTTGACCTATTTTCTTACCAAATAATGGTTGAGCTCCATCCAAGTCTAATTCAACCTTATAGGTCTTTTTAGATAAAGGATTCCCAACTGCTATAACCATTTTATATTCTTTAGCCATTTTATCTTGCCGCCTTTGCTTGACGCTCTACATCATATTTCTTTGAATACGCAAAAGATTTTTGTTGATCATAAGCCACTGTTGCAAGGATTTGTTCTGCCAAAGTTTCATAAATTTTCTTCTTGCCTTTTGACTTTACCATTTTATCGTTTGCTCCTTGAGTTAGCCATCTTAAAGACAAATCAACTCGTCTTTGAGGACTAAGATCTACAGCACGAGGATATCTAACTCCACCATATTCAATAGTTGTAATTCCTTCACGAGGTGCTGCAGCTTCAATAGCATTAACAACAACTTGAATAGGATTTTTCTTAGTTTTATCTTCAAGAATTTCAAAAGCTTTAATCAAAGTGTTGTAAGCATTAATTTTTGCACTAGTATAACTGCCTGAACTTCTAACGTGTTTCTTACCTCTGTGTCCAGATACAAGAACTCGAATCATTAATCGTTCAATGATAGGTCTTTTTGATTTCCAGAATTGTTTACTTGTGAATCTTCCAAGAGAGGTTGGAACATAAATAGGATCAAGATTCATATATGCTTTTAGACCCGGATCTGAAACAATAACATCATTTACTGTCCATCTTCCAAACATTTTCATATCATTAATTTGCTGTTGGAACGGATTAAGCTTTGGAATAATTTTCTTAGGTTTAACAGTTTTCTTTTCTTCCTTTTTGACAGGAACTTTTTTTTCAACCTTCGTAGGAGAAACCTTTTTTTCAACTTTAATTTCTTTTTTAGAAACTTCTTTAGCTGGTTTTTCCTTTTTTGTCTCAGTTGTTTTTTCTACCATTATGTTCTACCTAGGGTTTTTTCGATCTTTCCTTTTACAAGTCGTTCTAAAGATTGTCTATTAACTTTGAATACTTGCCAGCGAATATTTGGAATATCACCTTTGGATTTACCCATGTGACCACCCATTCCTTCAATCATTATTTCGTCGTGTTCATCAACAAATTTACTTGCAAGATTTCCTGGAAGGAATACTGTAACTTGTCGTCCATTTTTGATTAGTTGTACTCTAGCGCATTTTCGCAAAGCAGAATTAGGTTGCTTGGCTTCAACTTGTCTTTTCTCAAGAACAATTGCTCTTGCTTGCGGACTACCTTTTAGAGGGTCTGATTTGACTTTCAGTCTAAGCGCTCTTCGAGTATACCACTTATCTGCCCATCTGAATTTCTTTCTACGCTTGGCTAATTTCTTGCCTGCGTTTAGTCCTCTGGATTTATTTCCCATCTAAGTTTTCCTTTTCGCGTGGCTTTATAAAAGTTGTTAATAGCAAGCTCGAATACGATCGAAATTCATGAACACAACAGTTCACAACATTTATAAACGCGGTTGAGCATAATGTTATAAAGCTTGTCGTACCCTCGATGAGTTAATACATTTAAAATGGTAACTAAAAAATCATGTCCTGAGTGTAAAAGTGATAAACTTTCTGTAGACCACAAACGTGGTGAAGTAGTGTGTAACAGCTGTGGAATCGTAATGGATGAAAACATGTTAGATCAAGGTCAAGAATGGAGAGAATTCTCTGATGGCCAAGATGAAAGACGATCCGGAGCACCATCAAGCTATGCTAAACACGACATGGGAACAGGTACTGAAGTAGGTACAAGTTCTGAAGTATATAGTTTATCAGTAAAAGACCGAAGAAAATATTTGCGACTAAGAAAGTGGCATAACCGATCTTCAACATCTCTTGAAAGAAATTTAAAATATGCACTAGCAGATTTGAAGAGAATTTCATCTTTACTTAACATTCCTCCAAAGATTGAGGAAGAAGCAGCTAGAATTTACAGAATGGCTGTTGAAAAAGGATTAGTTCGAGGACGTTCTATGGAATGTGTTGTAGTTGGAGCAATTTACATCGCTTCAAGACAATTTAATCTTCCACGTTCATTGAATGAAGTTTGCCAATTGACAAATAATAATAAGAGAGACGTTGGTAAGACTTACAGATTTATTGCAAGAGAATTAGGAATTAGGATGGCACCAAGCGGAGCTGGAACTTACATTCCAAAATTTGCAAACAGGCTTGGATTCTCAGCAGAAACACAAACACAAGCTCAAAAGATTTTAGAAATTGCATCAACATCTGAATTAACTTCAGGTAGAGGTCCAACA
>LWDU01000187.1_pt1 | contig 17461 bp, 24 predicted proteins | sample 727161 | NCBI WGS metagenome assembly LWDU01 (sample SAMN04566230, study PRJNA314399) | hydrothermal vent metagenome | isolation source: deep sea hydrothermal plume seawater | place: Mexico: Gulf of California, Guaymas Basin | collected 2004-07-11
CATCAGTCCTCCGGATATCGACAGCACCCCCATCAGAGCAACGGCAATCCAGAGTATCAGTGCGTCCTCATCCATCATCAAGCCATGAATGATGCCCGTTACCAGTGCGGCTACGCCGAGAAGAGTGTGGATGGGGAGCACCTTCTTGTTCAAGGTATTGAGGCTCTTGAGACGATCCTTCTGCTCAGTCTGCTTGAGGTGCTTGCGGATAGTGGGTAGGACTCTCTTCCAGCCGAAGTAGGCCAGAGTCAGGCCTAGGAGCCAAGCCGAGACTGTCCCGACATCCTCTCCTATATCCTCAAACTCGTCCTCATCGTCCTCGTCATCGTCGTCATCGTCGTCGCTTAGGGCGGCAACAGGTGAAGCCAGAAGCAGTAATCCGAGCGCGATTGAAAGGGCCTTGAGGAGCCTGGATCGCATTGCTAGGAACTCGTTGGAATCCGCGTCACTCTCGGACATGGTGAAGCGGAGGACACGAGAGATGCAAACCTTTCGCCGAAAGCATCTGCTTCGTTGAATCGGGCTGGAGTCCTAGACAAGCCGGAAGGGGGGCCCTTGCGACCACACCTAATCGGATGGGTACCCATTGTATCATATCCGACGAAGGCGGAACTGCAGATCTTCACCAGAGGATACAGTCGCATGAAATAAAGCCAGGATCTGCCGGTTCATTGACGAATCGGATGTGAGACCTACGCGATGTGCTCGATAACTGAACCTTCAATAGACGGTACGAAGCGCACTCATCGTGACGGACTCACATAGCACCGAAGGCTCAGTGGCCCTCGAAGAACCGCGCCTCGGCACGCTGATCCTCATCGGCGGCAACGAGGACTGCCTGACGACGAAGGACGTCCTCCGCGAAGTCGCAGAGGCCGCCGGCGGCGCTGATGGCATCTTGGTCGTGATCACGACCGCCAGCAACGAACCCGAAGATCGCATGGTCGTGTACAGAAAGGCCTTCGAGGACCTGGGCGTTGGAACCATCCACATCATCAACCCCGACAAGCGGGTCGACGGCAGCGATCCCCACTACCTCGAGATGATCGCTTCAGCTACCGGCGTCATGTTCACAGGCGGCGACCAACTTCGCATCACGTCGCTTCTCGGCGGAACACCTCTCATCACCATGATCCAGATGCGCTACCGCGAGGAAGGTCTCCTCGTGGCAGGCACGTCCGCAGGCGCCTCCGCGCTGTCACGCGTGATGATCTACGAAGGCGACGGCGAGACGGGCCTTGAGAAGAACAGCGTTCAAACGACCAGCGGCATCGGCCTTCTTCAACACGTGGTCGTCGACACCCATTTCATCCGCCGCGACCGCATCGCCCGGCAGATGCAGGTGCTCGCGACCAATCCACATCTGCAGTCCATCGGCCTCGGCGAGGATACGGCCGTCCGCGTCACGGATGGCCACGTCCTCGAGGTGATCGGCAGCGGCATCGTGATTGTCATCGACGCACAGCACGCGTCCGGATCCAACATCGCCAAGATCAGCACCGGTGACGCGATCGCCATTCACAACCTCACGATCCATGCGCTCATCCATGGAGAACGCTACGACATCACGTCACGCTCGTTCCTCCCATCCGCATCCGAGGAGTGATCCCATGGAGATCTTGGAACTCCGCGCCCTCCGGGGACCCAGCATCTGGAGTCGGTATCAGGTCATCCACATGCTCCTCGACCTCGGGGAGATGGAAACCCAACCCAGCGACAAGGTCGAGGGATTCTACGGGAGAATCACAGCGCTCATGCCGACGCTCGTCGAGCATCGATGCAGCGTCGGCACGAAGGGTGGCTTCTTCCAGCGCATCGAGCGCGGCACGTGGATGGGCCATATCGTCGAACACGTGGCCATCGAACTGCAATGCCTCGCAGGCATGGAGGTCGGCTTCGGAAAGACCCGCAAGTTCGGTGATGAAGGAAGCGTGTACACGGTCGTGTTTCGCTACCGCTCCGAAGAGGCGGGTCTCGAAGCGGGCCGCATCGCTGTGAACCTTGTGGAATCGCTGATTGCTGCGCGAGAATTCGATCTCGAGGCTGCCGTCTTCTCCCTCAAAGAGATCCGCGAGGACCACATGTTGGGCCCTTCCACGCGATCGATCGTGAAGGCTGCTCAGGCTCGCGACATCCCATTTTACCGGCTGAACAGGGATAGTTTCGTCCAATTTGGATGGGGCAGCCACCAGCGCCGCATCCAAGCCACGATGACGTCACAAACGTCAGCGTTGGGCGTCGAGATCGCCGACGAGAAGGGTCGCACGAAGTCGCTTCTCAAGGATGCTGGCATCCCAGTTCCCGAGGGCTACGAGTGCGACAGCTGGGAGGCGACACTCGAAAACGCCCTTGAGATCGGGTATCCGGTCGTCGTCAAGCCCCTCGTCGGCAACCATGGACGGGGCATCACATTGGGCGTCGCCAACGATGTCGATCTCAAGACAGCCTACGCTGCCGCTCGCATGCGGCACGATTACGTCATCGTCGAAAAGCACCTGGTCGGATTCGATCATCGCCTTCTGGTCATCGATTACCAATTGGTGGCGGCAGCACGACGGGTCCCAGCGTTCGTCTCAGGTGATGGGACGCACACTATCGGGGAACTCGTCCAGAAAGTCAACGAGGACCCACTGCGGGGCTATGGTCACCAGCGGGAGCTGACGATGATTGGCGTCGACGCCATGAGTGAGCGCCTCCTCAGCGACGCCGGGTTCACTATGGACAGCATCCTCGAGGACGGGGTCGAGTTCTTCTTGAAATCGACGAGCAATCTCTCCCAAGGAGGGACGGCCGTCGACATCACAGACCAAGTACACCCGGACAACCGCTACCTCGCGGAACGCGTCGCTCGATTGTCGGGGCTCGACATCGTCGGCATCGACGTGGTCACCCCCACGCTGGATGTGCCGTTGCACGAGGCGGGCGGTGGCATCGTCGAGATCAATGCAGCACCTGGGTTCCGCATGCATCTGCACCCCTCACAAGGCAAACCGCGCGACGTTGCGTCGCCGGTGATCGACATGCTGTTTCCCTCGGGCAGTTCAGCGCGCGTTCCCTTGATCGCCGTCACTGGCACCAACGGAAAGACGACGACCGTCCGATTATTGAGCTACATCCTCAAGCGACACGGCCACAGCGTCGGCATGACCTCCACCGAAGGGGTCCGGTTTCGCGATCGGCGCGTCGTAGCAGGGGACTACTCAGGACCCGCTGGCGCACGCATGGTTCTCCAGGAACCATCGATCGACAGCGCGGTCCTCGAGGTCGCGCGGGGCGGCATCCTGCGCCGCGGACTCGGATACGACGTGGCTGACTGCGCAATCGTCCTCAACGTCGGTGACGATCACATCGGCACGGAAGGCGTGTTCACGATCGACGATCTCGCGAATGTCAAAGCCGTGGTCGCTGATGCCGTCCGCGACGACGGCTGGGTCGTCTTGAACGCCGAAGACGAGCGCGTCCGACTGATGACGCCCACGCGCGGCGCCAAGACGCTGTTCTTTGCCCTCAATCCAACGGATGAGACGCTCGTCGCTCACACGGGTGCTGGCGGCACCGCGATCACCGTGGAAGATAATCACGTGGTCTTCATCGAAGGTGATCGTCGAATCCCGGTGGTTCCGGCGCGCGACATTCCACTGACGTACGATGGTCGCGTCGCGTTCAATCTACAGAATGCATTGGCCGCCGCCGCTGCCGCCTACACGATTGACGTGACCATCGACGAGATTCGCATGAGCCTCCTCACGTTCAATCCTACCGTACAGCAGAACCCCGGTCGCATGAACATGTTCCAGTCACGCGGGGTCACGGTGCTCATCGACTATGGCCACAACGTGCCCGCCATGCTCGCGATCCAGAATGTCATCCAGCGCACCCCGCATCAACGGCGCATCGTCGTGTGTGCCGGCACGGGCTCACGCACGGATGACACACTCATCGCGTTCGGCCGCGCGATCGGCGCGTTCTACAGCCGGGTGCATCTGCGAGATTCCGACCCACGGCGCCGCACCATCGGCGATGTCACCGATTACGTACGGAGGGGACTCGAGCAAGAGGGCATGGACATGGCGAACGTCATCGACCACGGCGCAAGCGAGTTCGATGCCATCGCCGCCTCCCTCAACGAGGCCAAGGAAGGCGATTTCGTCCATCTCCAAGTCGATGACGTGGATGGGTCCGTCGCGCAGGTTCAGGCATGGCGACGATCCCGCGAAGTCCAAGAACCGAGCGCCTGATGGCGTCAGGCAGAGAACGCGGGCAGATCACTCTTCAAAGACAGCGGCCGCTCTCCCAAGGCCCATTGAGGGCCCTCTGAAGCGCCTGTACGTCAGTGGGTAGCGTGTGAGCGGTATCGCAGTCAGTCGGTATCTGTGATTCGCATTGTGGTCAGTGGGTCTGCCCTTACACCCCATTGAGAGTAGGTTATGCTCAGAGGGGTGGTTAGTTTCACCGTTTGACTCGCATTGTATTCAGAGGGACCCCATGAAGCAAAATATGGGATTCGCGCCATATGTTTTATGCGGCAATTGGATGTTGCGACGATTACAGTGATATTACTGTCCTCAACCCTTGTCGGTTGCTTCGGTCCTGAGGCGTTGGAAGAGATAGTTAACGACGATTTGAACGACGCTGACTACAATGGTGACGACAATGGAACGGACAACTGGGCCGATGACGGCGACGATGGTGGCATGGGCAACGGAACCGAAGACGGAGGGTGTGCTAGGCCTTCGCAAAGAGGTGTTGCATTAACATTTGATGATAGGAAGAATATTCAATCATGGGGCGAAAATAGAGGTTTCCTCGATTCCAGAGGGGTAAAGGCAACTTTCTTCATAGATAGGTGGGAAACCATCGAAGATTGGGAAATAGATGTGTTGGAAAACTTGAGTTCGGATGGCCATGAAATAGGTTTTCATTCTACTTCACATGGAGATTACTATGAATTTCTAGAACAGAATCTTTCTGCTGAGGATTATCTAGAAATTGAAATTCTACCTGGCTTAGAATCAATGAATCAACATGGATTCTATCCCACAAGTTTTGCCTATCCATTGGGTCACAGGGATGTGGATTTGGATCAATTGATTCTAAGTCACTTCTCAGTCCTTAGGGGGACAAGAACCAATGCAGAGGGGAGTGAGAGTTGGATGGTACGTTGCGAAGATTTGAGAGTCTTCCGAGCATTCCCCTTAATTGTCGAGGGAGACAGTCAAGAAAGACTGGAAGATAAGGAATATTGGACCGAATTTTCTCTAGATGAAGTGGAAGATAATCCAATTACGATAATTTTCAGTGGACATGGGATTAAAGAGGGCGGAGCTCCAACTTCGCTAGAATCATTGAGCATTTTACTAGATGAAATTGATAGGCTTGAACTGGAATATTTGTTGATGTCGGATTTAGGAGAATAGTGTACTCAAAGGGGTGCTTGAGTGAACCCCCTGACTCGTATACTGGTCTGAGGGTACCCTCTGAGTCCTCGTGTATACGGGCATCATATTGGGTAGGGAATCCACTACCGAGCAGTCACTCGGTGGGAATGCAACAGAGCCTCGCTCATGCGATGTCTCCTTCAACCGACAGCGAGTGCGCGGCTTGATGGAATACAAGATGGTGACTGCGGGAACCCGCGAAGACGGGGGCCAAGGAGTGATAGAGGACAGCGTGGAGCTGGTGGCCGTGTTGGACGCTAAGGTCAACGACGCCATCAGACTTGGATGGCGACTGGTCGGCGACGTCGTCACAGGTCCAGATGGTAGGTTGAACCAGACGATGGTCAGAGTGCGCTGAGGTCAAGCCGGCTCACCCCCCAGCGCCTCGAGGGGGGCAATAGACCCAGTGACGAATCTATGGACCCCCATTCAATCAACCGTGGTCACTAGGGTTACCCCTACTCCCAATCAACTACCCCTAGTAGACAGGGTACCCTCTGATTCGGTTTGGACCCTCGTGGGTTCGGACTCACGAGATTCCGTCGCACTCGGCCAAGCAATGGCCAAGCCTCGGTCAATGGATGGCTTAACCTCGGCCAATTCAGATGAGAACGACTTCAGAAGATGCTTTGCGGGGGTCATTGATGTTAGAATCATACTCCTTAGGAGATATACTGTTTTTTCCACCTTTTCTAGAAGCCGAAGAACCATGCGATGAACCAAAGGACGGATGTGGCCATCACGAATGCCCCCCAAGATAAGATTCCATATGCAAAATGCTTCCTATTTGTTGCGAGACCCCATGCCGTTCCACCTAAAATCGAAACCGGCCAAATTAGGCATGAGGCCATGAAAAATATTTCCGAGTCTTCCTCACTTCCTTCCCACCAATATCCAGCATATACAGGAGAGGATGAGTCCGATTGAGTCGCGACGAAGACATTGTCACCTTCGACCCTGACAAAAACTACGTGCTTGGAGGCTTCGGTGTCTATCCACTCTGAACCCTCGCTATCAACAACAGTGTCTTGATAGATTCCAGCATCATCTCCTGCAATGAAAGCATTCCAGAAATCTCCATTTTCACCGCCCTCGATTACCAGATCCCAGTAGACTTGAGTGGCGAACATTTCATCGAAATTGGGAGCCATGAAGAACTCATTAACAGTATACACTTCTTCATTAATGGTCACATCTAGAACTCTGACTGGAGATTCAGAATACTCCTCATTGTTATAGTCAGATTCTGCAATCATACCCAGTAGTATACTGACTGTACCAACGAGTAAGGGAACCAGAATGAGACCCATCACAAACCAAGCCCAAGATGGGAGTCGGGAATCTCCCTCGTTCTCGTTCCCCCCTCAGACTCCGTATTGTTTGCCCTCGGAGTCCACATTTACTTTTCCAGACAGGATATTCTCGGCGTTGTGGGGTCCGCTAAGAACAAATGATTGAGGTGCATCATAGGGAAGCCTGGATGAGGTATCGAAATCCCCTAGACCTTCTTCCATAATACTCTGATGAATTCATCAGTGATGAGTTTTAGTGCATTCTAGCGAGGAGCTAACATCTTCCTTGTCCCGTCCGCATCAATTTCCATATCCTATTGTAGAGGTATTTTTTCATCATACTCCGGAGGGAAAGCAATCCATCTAATCAATAGAAAGTTGATATATCCAAAAATACAGGTATTCACGAACCAGGCAAATGTGTGATGTAAGAGAAAAACCTCAACCATCCAATAATGAAATAATGTTGTGACCACTAGTTGGCCTGAATATGTCCAAAAGGCGCGATTCAGACTTCTGAAATAGGGAAATGTAGAGTTGAATGTGAATCTGTAATGCATAAAGTGGGCTTCTACATTGCCTATTGCACTTGAAACCGCCCAAGCGGCTACTGCTGTGTGGGATGGCCAAAGATCGACCCAATAAAGGACCTCATAAAGTACCAAAGCGAAGGTAGAATTGAAAATCCCAACAATGTTGAATTTTAGAAATTCATGGAGCATGACTCTGTAGGTCCAACCCACATCCTCGATCCTCTCACGCATCCACCACATTGCCTTCTTAACGGCCTCATTAATGCCTGCATAAAGTAGTGTAACCCTCTATGATATCCACGACTACATCAGGGCAGAGTACAAGCAGATTACAATCATGGTCGGGAGAACGACCATGGGGACAGTAGGTATGCTGTCCGTGTAACCTCTGAGCTTGGCCCCAACTATCGTGAGGAAGAATGCCGAGAGGCCGATTGCAGTACCGGTCAGAATAGCCTCGGTAGCTGCAATGTCGTCAACATTGAAGCTGCAGTAGATGTTGACTATCCCGAGGGCCAGTAAACCTCCACCAATCGCCATCCTCATGGCAGATGATTCTCCACTTTCGATGCCTTCGACATCTCCGAATATCTCCTTGTTGAATTTCACCGGATCAATGTTCATTCTCAGTCCTATTAGCAGCGCTACGCCGCCCACTATTTGCATGGCCATGGTGTGTTCCATATTGTGCCCTGACAACTGAGGGCTCTTCAAGATACGGGTATTCTCAGAGTAGCGTCTGCGTGGATAGCAGTCAATCGATTTTACAGCATTCGCTTGAAGCCCTCATGAGTGGCCCGAAATCCGAGCTTCTCGTAGAACGCAATCGCCTCAAGTCGCTGTTTGTCCGATGTCAACTGCACCATTGAGCAACCTCTCTCTTCGGCTCGCGCAATTGCCCACTCTAAGAAGCGAGTTCCCACACCTCGGCCGCGATAATCACTGTGGATTCGAACGCCCTCGACTTGACAGCGCCACGCCCCTCTATGTGTGAGATTGGCTAAGAAGGTCAGCTGAATAGTTCCCACGAGCTCCCCCTCGCTTTCTATTACCATTACCTCGTTATTCGGATCACTCTCGATGGCTGCAAAGGCAGCACCGTAGGCGGAATTCAGGGGCATGGAGAGATCCTCTCGTTGAGCGCCTAATGGGTCGTCGGCGAACAGGGCCACGAGCGCGGGAAGATCTGCTTCATCCGCCTTGCGAAAGCTCAGTTCCAGCATAATTCCGTTATGAGACATCCAGAAATAAACACACCCCTCTATCACTAACAACATGTTTTGATGGATTAAATGAATTGATTTATTATCCCCGGCACAATCATCAGAGTGTGAATCTTAGAACCACACTGATGGTATTGCTACTTCTCGGGGGCTCGATCTCCGGTTGCGTGGGAGCCACTGACGAGGATGATGATGGCGTTTCGGACGTTGACGATCTTTGTGCACAGACTCCGATTGGCATGGATGTGGATGAGAATGGTTGCTCATCCAGCCAGAGGGACAGCGATGGAGATGGGTTCGTCGATACAGACGACCCATGTCCCTTCACACCAGTCGACGAGATTGCAACCAGTGACGGCTGTGCGGATTCCGAGGTCGACATGTCGATGCGTCCGTGGTGGTGTCACTCGACGGGATCAGGGCACGGTGATGACCAGGGTCATGGCGATCACTTAGCCCCTGCCTATGAAGGGATGACGAAGGGGATGCTGGCATGGCAGGACTGTATTGACCTCACAGAGCAGTTCGAAGCTGCTATCGCGTGGGCAATGCAGTGGCCCACGGTCTCAGATGCTGAGGCAGATGGATTCCACATGGCTGTCGACTATGTCACGGGCATGGGCACGCATCACGTCCGACTCGGTGACTTCTCGATGGAAAATGATGGCTTCGATCCCCTAGATCCTGAGTTTGTTGGAACTAGGATGGACGGGGAGTTCGATTTCGAGAGGCCTGAGTTCCTCATGTACGCCAGCAGTGACCAAGATGCGCAGCTGGTAGGATTCGCATGGTACGTACGCACTGATTCTGAAAACCCCCCAGAGGGGTTTCCTGGCGACAACGACTGGTGGCATGTACACGAAACGCTTTGTTTCACTAACTCCAGCTTCCTTGTGATCGGCGAAGACATCAGCGACGAGCAATGCCACTCATCTGATGGGACTAATATTCATCTCGACAACTATTGGATGACTCATGCTTGGATTATCGAACCCTGGCTCATCGAGATCGATGTGTTCACTAACCACCACCCATGTCTAGAGGAGGAAGGAGCATCCAGTAATCCCGAAGATTTGTGTTGGGAGGAGACATCCGGCCAAGGTGATGGCGAGCACAATCACTAGCGTATGAGCGGTATAGCAATCACTCGGTGTTGGAAATAAACCCCCACCTAACCCCATGACTCAAAGAGTGTCCCACTCATGGACCGCTATGGAAGAGGATAGCAATGACACAAAGAAATCTCTTTTTTCATTGGACAATCTGAAAAATCGCTCCCTCGGAGAACTTCTGTAAATCTGGATTGGCGTATTGGTTGGCGGGGCTATCGGCGTCCTAATCTAGGGTAGGGAATATGATACCCAAAATATCTTGAATCATGAGTGATAGGATGAATCATGAGTGACTTATCTAGGGCGATTCGTCCTTTGTCTGGAAGTGTGCTGGTATTGGTGTTGTTTCAGGGAATTGTGGGTTGGGAACTAACGCAAGGAACTGATTATGGGCACGCTCACACTGCCTACCTATTGACTGTAATTGCATTGGCATTGCCAGTAATTGTAATCAAATCGGGAATTGACAATAAGTCAGTCAGAGGTAACTCCTTCGCAGTGGCTGGGATGGTGGTGATACAGTTGTTTGTTGGGATGTTCTTGATGACCGATGATTGGGGATTCGGTTGGGTGCATGTTCCTCTCGCTATGATGATTGCCGCCCATTCCTTTGCAGTACTAATCTCAATGCGCAACATTTCCATTTAGTAGGTGACCCTAACTGATGCCCGCATCAGGAACGGTACCCTAGCGTATGCACACACTAGGGTACCAGGCTCCAATGAGTAAGTCCCTGTTAGACAACTTGAAAGATTGATTGCAACTCAGATAATCATGCGTCTCTTAGCAATTCTTCTCTTACTGCTCCTGCTTCCAGGTTGCTTGTCGGATTCTGGAGATTGGGCGCGTGTCGATGTGGAGACTTTTGACCAAGCCATCAGCGACAATCCTGATGCTTTCCTGTTGGATGTAAGAACACAATCAGAGTGGGAGCAAGACGGTCATTTGGCGGATGCAACGCTTATTCCTCACACGGAACTGGAATCTCGTGAGTCGGAGTTGCCAGATGACAAAGATTCATTCATACTGTTGTATTGCAGAAGCGGAAACCGCTCTCAGACCGCAGCTCAAACCCTAGTAGATATGGGATTCACCAATTTGATGGAGCTTGAGGTCGGCATCACTGGATGGAAGAATGCTGACAAGCCCGTGGTGTATGAATGAGGGAATTAGTTGATGAGTTTCTTCAACAGATGGTTTGGCTCCAAAGGGCGATTGGTGGCTGATTTGCTAGAAGAAGGGGCATTTGTTGTTGATGTGAGAAGCCCCGCTGAGTACAAAACTGGTCATGCCAAGGAATCACGCAACATTCCTTTGCAGGCAATCCCTGCCAAGGTGGATTCACTTAGAAAGCAAAATCGAGTCATAATTACCTGCTGCGCAAGCGGGATGAGATCTGGAAAAGCAGCAAAGATACTCAATAAATCTGGAATCGAAACATACAATGGTGGAGCGTGGCAGAAAGTTGAGCGGGCATCCCAGCGATGATGAGTGACTCCCATTATTGAGGGGACCTAGGTTTACACTCGGATCCCCGCTGATTCAGTCTGACACTCGTGAGTCCACTCTCTGGAGTTGTCCGGTTGGTTTTTGACCACCGAACCTCTACTCATCCCGATGAGAATCGAGCGACTCTCCCCCAATGAGTGGGAGCGACTCCAATCCATCCGACTGCGTTCGTTGCTAGAATCGCCTGAGTCATTTAGCACCACGCATGAGCAGGCATCGCTATTCTCACATTTGTCCTGGGTAAAGCAACTCGAAGACCTTCCTACATTTGTGGCCGTCCTCGATGGCGAGGACGCAGGAATTGTACGCGGCGAGCATGATGAGGAAAAAGATGAGAATTGGCTAATCTCGCTTTGGGTGGCTCCCGAGGCACGCGGACTTGGTATAGGTGAAACCCTTGCCAAAGAGGTCATCGAATGGGTGAAATCGATAGGAAATCAAACTCTCGTGCTCGAAGTCCGCGAGGGAAATAAGCGTGCTCGAGATCTATACGCTAGGATGGGATTCCTACCCAACGGTGCAGTGCCTACAGACTGCTGTGATATTCAACTAGAGCTGGTTCTGGAATGAATCTCCGATGACCATGTCCTCGTGAGTCCGAAACCACACTTGGGATCCTAGTCAGCCCAAGGCTTCCTCGGAAGCCTTGGGTGGGCACGCCACATTGCCGTAGGAGCAGAATACGCAGCAGTCGCCCGGGAGCGGCTTGAGTGTGGCCCCACATCCTGAGCATATGTGGAAGAAGATGCACCGGTCTGTCGGCATCTCTAGTCTCTCGGAATCTCCGCACTCGGGGCACATAAGGTTTGATTCTGCCATCTCTCCGCCTCAGCCCGAAGTTCAAATGATTGTGTAAATACTTGTTCACCGAAGTTCCAGAGGCTCGTGAGTTAGTGAAAATGCGCTATAGTGCGCCTACTGGTCGTCGAAGATCTCTATCTCCACGTTGCGCTTCACCAGGTCCGTGAACTTGGACGAGTACCTCGTGGCGCGCACCACGTGGTTGTCTATCCAGTGGTAGTTGCCACCGCGGGGCTTGTCCATCAGCAACGAGTGGTACAGGAACCCCTTCTCGCCCAACCACGCTTCGGTGACCCCCCTGTGGTCTTCGGTCCTCGCGGTGAAGAAGCATATCTGGTGACCCTCGTGGAACCAGCGGTTGATTGTCTCCACGGCATCGAGGTAGGCCTCTGCGATCGCCATCCTCTCAGGCTCCTCGTTGGGAATGTCCTCTCCCACCGTACCGTCTATGTCGATGAGGTAGTTCTTGACGTCCTCGGGCAGGACCGGGCTCGCTGAGTTGCCGGCGTCGTCGGTGGTGTCGACCAGTTCCATGGCGCCCTGCGCCGCGAGGCCGTTCATAATCCATGGTCAGAGCGATTTCCGAATCCTCTACATCAGTGATAGGGGGCATCCAGACGCTCGTGAGTCAGCCGCGAAGGATTTGGTTGTGAGGTTGTGAATCTGACTCGGGAGACTCGTTCCCCCAATAAGTCGGGTTCCAGGCAATGTCTCCGCCGGCAAAACCCACCATTCCACAGCGGATGCAAGCCACTCTGAAGAGGATGTAGTCCTCGGAGCACTGCATAATATTTTCCTCGTTGGGCTCTGGGTATTCGTGTTCGCATTCACCAAGCATGATGGCGGACTTGGATGGCCGGCTAATGAATGAGAACGGGGGAGTGGGGTGAATGTGAATTCTCGTGGGTCTGAACTCACGAGGACGCTGTAGAATCACTCGCAGAATACTCGAACGGAATCACCATTCTGACTCAAGACGTCCACATACAGATCTTCCAACGCTTCCAACGCCTCATCCTCTGATAGAGACTCGAACAGAATGTTGAGGTCGATGCCTTGGTCATCCAACTCACTGCGAACCTCTTTCGGGATCATGTTTCCCAGTCGAAGCCCAGCTCTGGCTAGCGCGAGGGGTACTCGGACGTTGACGTTGTCTCCATCACCACTGGATATCTCGACCTTTAGAAAACGGGGCTTTCCCCCCTTTTTCCCATGGGGGAATACTGACTCGGTATCGAACATTCCCCTTAGGCCCGACTCCATTTTCTCCAAGTCTGAGTGCAGCCTTTCCTCGTCGAGGCCGATTGGGAGAATAGGGGGTATAGGGGGGCTGTCGTCCATAGCATTCAGTAGTCCCTCAGTCTCCTCCAGACTTATTGTCCCGGCAGATAGCAGTTCCAGTATTTTCTTCCTTTCCTTCTCGTTCATTGTATCACCATCTCCTCACCAAGCCCGTAATACGATAGTCGGGCCGATATTTGGCTCGACGCTCACCAGTAGTCCGGACATGTGAAGAGGAATTGTGAGGATGGCAGCATGAGCCGCGAAGGCTTCGATTCGTAGAGCACCGAGGGGAATTAAGAGAGCCGCTACGAGGAGCCATATCGGCCAGAGAATAATCACAGGTAGTGGTATAATCGCCCAGGGGGGCCCGATTCTGACAGTGAACAACCATGGCAGCACCCCTATTCCCCCAATCATCATCACTGATACAATCTGCTCTTGTGAAATCTGAACTCTGGCCAGAGGTGATGGGGGATCATTTCAATCTCTCCAACATCTCTAGGGCCTCCGAGACAATGATCTCGCCTTTCTCAATCTGGTCCAGCACTTCCATTTTGGACGATGGCAGGATGAATTGGTCGTCGATCCTCTTAACCACCGACTTCAGCATTCTCTTTACAGTTGGGTAGCTGATCGAGAGCTCCTTCTGCATCGCTCGATTAGAGCCTTTACATCGCAGGAACGAAATCACGAAGTCCTGGTCCTCCAAGGACAGGTGGGCTAACGGACCGAGGTCGAATATACCTTCGAGAACAGTGTCACAAGAACCGCACTTCGCGCGATCATAAACCATGGTGCGATTGCATTTCGGACAGTTGAGCATTGATTGACCCATGTATTACGACCTCCTATTGTTCGATAACTTAACGAGAATAGCACATATATATTAATATATTTAATATATTTTTGTAAAATTATTCACTTTTTTATAATATTACTGAATTTTCTTTCGGGCTTGGACTCGGGGGCGACTCAGTCCCTGCCCTCTGAGACCCCTCTGACCGTTACTGGGTTCTGGGTTCAAGGGCACCCTACAAACTATGATGCTCGCCGAGTCACGATTGACTCTCCTCTCCTCGAGGATTTCCAATCCACAATTCTCAACAAGCTCAAGAAAGTTTACCTTCTCACCCAGCCCGAGTATTTTCCTGAATGGATTCCACAAATTCAGCAGCAATGCTCCTTTTTTTGAGTAGTGATTCACTATGCATATCCTGCCACCTCTTTTTGTCACTCTCTTCATCTCAGAAAGAACTACTTCAGGTTTGGCGACAACTGCAAGGGAGTGAGCCACGAGGGAATGATCGAACGTATGGTCATCGAACTCAATGTCATGGGCATCCATCTTAGATAGGGTCACGTTTCTTCCTATCTTGCCTTTGTCCAGCTTTTGCCTAGCCTGCTTAAGCATCGAATCACTGTAATCTATTCCTTCTAACTGTATATAATCTGGGCAATACCTCAATGATACGCCAGTTCCCACTCCAACCTCCAGTATCCGATCCCCTTTACTTAGATTCAATAACCTGTACATATTTCTATGGCCCTCTGAGAAGCTTGGTGCGAAAATTCGATCATACACTGGGGCGTAGAACCTGTAGGGGCCTGTATGATGTTTCAAGTCCCCTCTCTTCATGGCTATTCACCAAGGGCATTCCAAAATAATGGTTTGGAATCAATGGGTCGCTTAGTGTGACCCTCTGAAACATACCCCATCTCAATGGGTCCCTTCCTTGCACCCTCTGAAACCTCATTCGATGGCCTTCACATCGAGGCGTGAACCGAAGTAGTGAGGCCATTCACTCATAGACTTTATTTATTGTAGTCAATACTCCAGAGTATGGGTGAGGAGACTGGTTTTCCTGCCCGCTTCGCTTCAGTTCCTTGGGCATTGGATGCATTCTTCCCCGAATCTGATGATCCAATCCCACTCTGGGTCGCTGAACCGACCCTTCCACTCGCTCAGCCGATAGTGGATACAATTCGCGGCCGAGCGGATTCGGGCTGGTATGGATACGAATCGCGAATAGGTGAATATGAAAATACATTCAGAAATTGGATGAGAAGCAGACACGGATGGGAAATCGGAGACTCAAGAATCCTTCAAAGTCCTAGCATCGGATCTTCGATAGCCTCATTGATTGACTTATTCACCAACGCAGGAGATGGAATTATACTACAATCTCCAGTCTTCACCGATTTCAAGCTACTAATCAATAAATCCAGTAGAAGAGTTGTGAAGAGTGCGTTGACACTTGAATCTGGTAGATATCAAATGGGTTTCGAGAGTTTGGAAAAGTCAGCCTCCGACCCTATGGTTCGCGTTCTAGTACTCTGCAATCCACACAATCCAGTAGGTCGAGCTTGGTCGCTAGATGAGCTGCGCCTAGTAGCCAAAATATGCAGTCAGCACGACGTCATGGTAATCTCAGATGAAATTCATTGTGATATCATGCTTCATGGGTTAGATTTCGTCCCATTCGCAGATGCTGCAAATGGTATTTCAGTGAGGTGGGCTGCCCTTCATGGGCCAATCAAGACCTTTGGCGTTGCTGGATTGTGTGACACTCTAATGATTACCGATGACGATGAAATTGCGAAAGAATTCGAACGACGTTGTGATGTGATGTCACTCAATAGGAACAATGTCTTCGGTTTAGCTGCGTTTCACGCGGGATACAATTCAGGATCTGAATGGCTTGATGGATTCATAGATCAGATTGAATCTAATTTCGATTATGTTCGTAATAATCTCCCCAACGGAATCGAATTGATTGAACCCGAAGCAACCTATCTCGCATGGCTCGATTTTTCTGGATTGGGGATGGATGTGCCCAAACTGACCAACTGGCTTGCTGCTGAAGCCAACATCGCAGTCTCTCCTGGTCATTGGTTCGGGCGCGAAGGTGCAGGATTTGCTCGAATGACGATCGCAGTCGAACGAGAAGTTCTCGAAGAAGCGATGCGACGATTGAAAGAAGCAGTGAGTCGAATGCCCTAATCGAATGGAGCATCGAGTAGATGAGCCTCTTCAAGTCAGGATTCAGATAATCTCTGATTGAATCAGGGCTCGAATAAACATTCAATTCTCTCAATAATTCACCTTTATTGTAGATTAACAGGAGCCGCCACAACAGGAAGCATCAGTCTCGACAGTTGCTGGTTCGGGTTCACTTCCACAGCAATCTGTTTTTGTTTCAACGTCACAATCTGGGCCTGCAGACCCCCCGGTTTCTTCGATACAATCTTTGATGACACTATGAGTCCAACAATCGTCAGCACCAGCTGATTCTCTCATTGTTAGTGCAAAAACATAAGCGATTTCTTCGTCACTAGCTCCTTCCTTCTTAGCGCCTTTGAAGTGTTTACGGACACAAGGCGCCGATCTCGCTTTTATTGACAGAGCGAACTTTAGAAGTTCCTCTGTCTTCGAATCAAAAGGACAGATTGCATCTAACGTTTCGTCGACTATTTTCATTGCATCATTCATTTCATTAAAATATTCAGTCAGATAGAATCCCATTTCATTCACCTCAACAATTGTGGCTCTTACATTCTTCAGGGGTGGACATTCTCCATTCACCCTCGTCCATACAGATGCAGCCACAATCACATTGCCATCCGACGGGGTCCCATCCAGAACCGCCCTTCGTCCGAACGTACATTCTCCGCATCTTCAACTCGCACTCACAGACAGTGGCAGTGATTCTGGCCATGGGCTCTCCCGGCCTGCTAGGGGATTTAATTGTTAGGTTTTGACTACAATAAATATAGCCGATGAGTGAACGATATCATGATCTCTACCCTAGTTTACGCATAAGAAATTGAGAGATCAAGTCACTTCCTCGCCAAAAAATAGCTTCTTGATGATGTAAGATACGATGAAGACGAACACAGCGCCGATGAAGCAGACGCGCAACCATCCCCAGAAGAAGCCTGGAAGGAGCATGAGACCGACAGAGGGTTCTAGCCTTGAACGGTTGGCCTAAGCATAACCTAGGGTACGGAAAATGGTGTGGACATCATTAACCCACAATCAAGGGGCCAGAATACTGTAATTATAAAGCCAGTAAAACATGACAATTACTAGAATTAGCAATCCTACGTGTCGAGGGTGGAACTGCCAATCGCCGTCAATGTTTACGGTTGATTCATCCTCATTACTATCGGGATAACCCAACATCTCTCTCCAAGTAAGTTTACGAACAAATCGATAGTACAGTAAAAGCGAAAAAAAGACAATATCGAATGCAATGAACAAGACCTCGA
>LWDU01036223.1_pt1 | contig 17459 bp, 12 predicted proteins | sample 727161 | NCBI WGS metagenome assembly LWDU01 (sample SAMN04566230, study PRJNA314399) | hydrothermal vent metagenome | isolation source: deep sea hydrothermal plume seawater | place: Mexico: Gulf of California, Guaymas Basin | collected 2004-07-11
GGGTTGGCGCTCCACAATTACCATGACGTCTACGGTGTGTTTCCGGCATCGGAATTTCACCACGCGGGCTTTCTTGCACCCGTCAGACAGGGCGACTGGGGGTCTTCACTGCGGTCCAACTGGATCATTGCGACAATGCCATTCGCTGACCAGGCACCTTTGTTCAACACCTATGACTCGACAATTCGGTATGACCAGGCCGGGCCAAACCGCGAACTATGGGGCCAGAAGCTGCCCTACATGATCTGTCCCAGCAATCCGGTTGGCAACGCGAAGCACGCCAATCAGTTCCACATCGTACATTATGCTGGAGTCTGGGGCTCGGAAAATCCGCCAGGTGGCCGTGCTCGCAGTCGTTGGTCTACGGGCAGTCAGACCNNGTGAGGGTCTCCAATCCTGCCTTGACGGGTCCTCGAACTCAATTCTGATTGGCGAAACACGAGGGTATCGACCACGCTGCAAGGATGAAATTGCCCGGCTTCAGGATTGGCGTGGCATGCGATGGGAAGTCAGTACCAGTACGCAACGTGATATGGAAATTAATGGAATTCACCGTCCCACCGGCTATTCATGCACAGCGGGGAATGCGGGATTGTGTACCGGTTGTCGCTGGGAAAATATGGCGAGTTTTCACACGGGCGGAACCCAGGTACTGCTGGGTGATGGTGCCGTGAGATTCCTGAGTGAGAACATTGACGAGGATACGTTCCATCACCTGGGAGACATCGCGGGTGGCCAGGTCATTGGTGAATTCTAATATTCACGAATCAAGATGGTGCAAATCTGAAGCCGGGCGTCGCGAGACGCCCGGCTTTTTTGTTTGATCTTTTTGATGACGCATGCGAAGACCGTCGTGTCGCAGCACGGTCATTCTGACTGACCAGCCTGGTCTCGTTGCAGATTCCGCAGCCTGATCTTCAGGTCCTCATCCAGGGGGTTAAGCCTGATCGCTTCCTGGTAGGCCGCGATGGATTCTGCTGGTCGCTGCTGCTGTTCCAGGACAAATGCCAGGTCAGCCCACGCGGACTTTTGATAGGCGTCATTTTCAACCACTTTGCGAAGGAAATGCTCTGCCATCGCCCATTCTGAATTCATCAGCGCCAGCGTCCCCCGGGCGGCCAGCAGTCGCACATCATTTGGCGACGATGTCAATCCCTCGTCGATCAGTTGAGCTGCCATGTCTACTCGTCCGACGGCTTGGAAAAGAAGCCCTAATTGGATTCGGTTTTCGACCAATTGCGGGTGTTTCCTGACTAATCCTTCCAATGTCATCAGAGCGAAACGATCGCCGCTCCTGGCACGATCGGCGGCTTGTTTCCCCTGCCACAGTGGGTCACGTCGAAATCTTACAAGGGATTCGGAATAAGGGTCTGAGATGGTCGTATTGACGGAAGGAAGCTGAAGAGCCCGCGCCAGCTGGTCATTTGCTTCTACCAGGAAACCTTTTTGCGCGGACAGGCGTGCCGTGAGTTTCGCTGACTCCATAAAGTCGTCGTTTAGCAATTCAAGCAGTTGTTCCGTCTTAACAGCGTCACCGTCGGCAAACGCCTGTTCCGCAAGCTTTACGATGATCGCCGGATGGGAAGCAGTATCGGTGAGTCGTGTGGCCAGGAGTTCGGTCAGCTCTTCAGATTTTCCCAACTGCCCCAGCAAATCAGCCAGATGAAGCACGATGGAAACGTCGCTGTCACCGTGTCCGCCCGAGACCAATTTGCCTAGTAAAGAAGCAGCTTGGCTAACGTCACTTTCCTTGATCCGCAGCGCGAGCAGGTATTTCCATCGGACGTCCGTCGGGCCAAGTTCACTCGCTGTTTCGTAACACCGAATGGCTTCATTTCGGTATTCGTGCGCGTCGAGCGCCATCGCATATTCACCCCACGCAACTGCAGAGGTCGGGACAAGTCTGACAGCTGCAGCTTTGTCACGGACGAACTCAGCGACCTCCGTGTAAGCCTCGGATAAATCGGGGACAGGCGGTTCCGCAACCGGTGCCGACCGTTCGCATCCAGGACTCACCAGCAACCAGATGGCGATGGTTAAGCCTGCAGGTTTGTACCAAAGGGCCATATTACTTTACCAACTTCCCTTCGCCTCGAATCAGCGTCACGATTTCATTCATGCGACCCTGCATGTCAAACTGTTCCGCTGTCAGATCGCCGTCAGGCCAGACTACGTCAATTGAGTGAATCTGGTTGTTGCGGCCCAGTCCCACGTACAGTTCGGCGGCATGCGTTCCCGCGTAGCTCTGGCAGGGCTGAAACGTTCGCTCAAAGATTCCGTTCGTGGAGGAAATAGACAGCTGAGCTCCAGGACAGGAACGACCTCCGTGGCGTAAGTCGACGACTCGCAGCACGACCCATTGGTGGGTGTTCTGACGCAGGTTCTGCAGCACAACGGCCGGTCCGCCGATTGTTGATACGACCATATCGGGGTCTCCGTCCCGGTCAAGATCCCCCACAGCCAGTCCTCGTGCCACATGCTTCCCCAATGGTATCGCGGCGTCCTGATATTGACCATCAACCGGTACCAGGTGCTGTAACGGCTGGCCGTACTGTTCCCGGAAGTCACCGGACGATGAAACATTATGCGGACGTTTCACACGTCCGTTGGCGGTAAACAATTCGCTTTCCCCATTCAGGTCGAAGTCAGCAGCTGCAATGCCGAATCCAGTGGTATGGCGCGTTGCTGCTGCGATCCCTGTTTCGCGACTGCGGTCAGTAAAGAACCCTGCTGTACTTTCAGTGTAGACCGCATGGGCTTCTCCATCGAGATGAGATATTACCAGATCTTCTGTCCCGTTATGATCAATATCTCCCAGGGCGAGTCCCATGCTTGCCTGGGCATGTCCTTGAAAATCAGTATCACAACCTCGCAGCACAGAATCGTTGACGAACCGACCTTCATGGTTAACCCACAGCAGATTGGGGTGCTGATCACTGGCAACATAAATGTCCGGCCAGCCATCGCCCGTGAAGTCTTTTGCAGTCACGCCCAGCCCTGCCGAAAGTCCCGCTGAAATTCCGCTGGCCTGGGACACATCCGCAAACGACACGTGGCCACCGTTCGTTCCGGTTGTGTTGCGAAGCAACAGGTCCGGAGTCATTGGGAACAGATGTGGGCCGCAGAAATCTGCGCCACCTCCACCCAATCGCGTACACGCCTGGTGTACATAGTCCACGTAGTTCGTGACAAATATGTCAAGCCACCCGTCGCGATCATAGTCGACCCAGCAGGCTGACACGCCCCACCGATGGTTTGATATGCCGCTGCTCCGGGTGATGTTCCGAAAACTGCGTCCGTCAACGTTCAACCAAAGGCTGTCGGCGCCATCTGCTGTGACGTACAAGTCGGGCCACGCATCGTTGTTGCAGTCCCCCACTGCGACTCCTGTGCCTTGAAGCAGTTGAATTCCGAGCTCATTGGTGCGATTCACAAACGTGCCGGCCGTTTCCTGTGAGTACAGGGCACAGTTGTTGTCTTCAGAATCAGCGGCAATCAGCAGAATGTCCAGCAATCCATTGCGGTCAAAATCCAACACGGCACAACCTGACCCCATAATGGCAGGTAGTCGGTACTCGTCGCGATTTCGGGGAGAATCCTCAAAGTCGATTCCCCACTTCGCGGCCACATCTGACAGCACGCGTTCTTTCGTGGATTTGTCATCCGACGGGTCATTTTGCGGCAGCTGCCGATTCGTTCCGCAGCCATACGTCAAGACAACAAGACAGAGTCCGGCAACAGCAAATCCGTTGAAAGTGCTCATTAGACAGAACGTATATGATCAGGAATCAGAACGGAAGGGGATTGGGGGCGGAGCTGATTGCTCTGACCGTCGCCCACAAACGATGTTCGAAGTAGTGTCTGAAGCGAGCAGTGCAAAATCCAGCTCACCTGTTTCAAACGATCCGCAATCGGTGTGTTTTTGTTGTTAGCGCCTGCCTTCCCGGGAACACAGATACGCTGGCGGAGACTGGCCTGGCCATCAGTCCTGGTCCAGGTGGAGTTTCCTGCGGGGCACCTGCGCTTACGGGCTTGCGTTGAATACAGCGTGGGCACGCAGACCGCTGTCGTTAAGCAGTCTTTCGTAGCAGCTTTCCAGACGCAGCACCTGCTGCTGGACCGAATCCATCGGAGTGTTGGCAAACAACGCAGCGCTGGAATAGCCGGAACGATCATGCTCGTGAGAGACCGCGTCATCGACACGCCCGCTGGCTTCGCTGATGATGCAGCGAGATCGACCGTCATGTTTGACCGTTCTGTACTTCTTAAAGACGGCCGCCAGATCGCCGTTTCCGAGTGACGACTGGATCAAGCGTGACTTAAACGCAATCCAGTTTTCGATACGCTCAGTGACGTCCACATCCAACGTGACGTGACGGCCACGAGCGGTCAGAGGCAGGGTTGAGGATCCGGTCAGTTCCAGGATTTCTTCCTCAGAGCCGGTACCGACTTTTCGTGACAGAAAGCTTCTTCGAGCTGTCCGAACGGAGGCAACATCGAACGTCAGACCCCGACCACCCATGTCTCGGTTAAGTTTCGAGATTTCGAACATCAGCAGACCGACCTGTATCGGACTGGCGTCTCGTGGCTGCAATAACAGCGTGACCGGGGCATCGCCACTTTTTCTGGCGGCTGCGTCCGCGGCGTCTCGCTTTTGTTGGACACGCGCAGATGCAGCGGTGAGCGTTCCTGCTGCACAGGGCCGCTGTTCCTGTTTGATGCCAACGTCAGGGGGTCAGGAAAAAGTCTTCTGGCAGATCTTGTCGCTCTTATCGTCACGGGGCAAGAAGCGGTACGTTTCACTTCTCCACCAAACGATGAGGAGTGTGCAAAACGTATCACTGCTCTCGTCGAAGAGCCGGATCGAATCATCCTCATCGACAACGTCACGGGGAGCCATCACGCGAGACGCCGTTGTTCCCTGAACTCGTTCCGTACCTGATGGATCTGTACGAGGTGTCGGAGCATACCGGAACCTCAGGTCGACGCGGCAGACGACGTTGGAGCAGTTTTATCCTCGCGGGACCGTCTGTGCCTGGATGGGCAACACTGAAGACATTGCCGAAGCTCATTACGTTCAGGAGCTGGAAGAGTTCCGAATCGAGGCAGCGAAGACACCGACTACCGATGTAGGGTGTGGGGGTGAATTAAAACCACACCCTGACAAAAAAGTGCGAAAAGTAGTGCAGAATCCAGTGCAGCAGGGGAAAGAAATGACCAGAACAGGGAAGAAGCCCAGTGTTTTGCGATGATCAGCATCAAGCCGGAAAACACTGCGTTTTCCGGCCACTTCTGCCCTGCTCCGTTGTGTTCTGCCAACATCGGCGCATGAAAAACGGAAGAGGATGGGAATCGAACCCACCAGTGATGCGTTAACACCACTCAACGGTTTTGAAGACCGTGGCGGTCACCAGACCAGCAAACTCTTCCCTATAGTCAAAACACTGCATACGTGAAATTTTCCACTACAGCGTTGTGTTCCGTGCTACGGGCCATACGAAGTTGGCATGCCCGGATTGTATCCAGCAGAAACAGCTCCCGTGGAGCTGGCGAAGCGACACGTGCTCAAAGTAGAAAGGATCGCTGCGTGAGTCCAGCCGGGGACACGAAAGAAGTCAAAGAAGACACCGCAAAGGTTGATCGTGTCGTATTGCTGTTGGGACGACAGCTGTATTCAGGCACACAAACTCCGACTCGCAACTGCTGTCAGATGATCTCGTGGATCGGTTCGATTCCCTGATCAACCAGATACCGCGGCACGCCACTTGGATCGAATACCCGCGTGCCGTTCAGATCCAGACCCACATTGTGATACAACGTCGCGAAGACTTCCTGGAATTTCACAGGACGCTTCTCGGCGTATTCACCCGATCGGTTTGTCGCGCCGACCACCTGACCGGTCTGCATCCCTCCACCCGCCAACATCGCACAGGACACGCGCGGCCAGTGATCGCGACTCGAACGTGCGTTGATCTTCGGCGTCCGTCCGAATTCCCCCCAGACGACAACTGACACATCCTGATCCAGTCCCCGCTCGTGCAAATCCGTGACCAGGGCCGACAGCCCCTGATCCAGCAACGGAAATTCTTCACGTGAACGCGGGAAATTCATTCCGTCGCCGCCGTGCCAGTCCCAACGACTGTAGTTCAACGACACAAACCGCGCGCCCGCTTCGACCAACCGCCGGGCGATGCAGAAGTTCTCGATCATTTTTGGCGCACCGTCACGCTGGAACTTCTCGATACTCTGCCCATACCGGGCCACGATCTTTGGATCCTCCTGCGACAGATCGAGCGCATCCGCCAGTTTCGAATCGGTCAGAATCCCCATCGCCTGCTGCTCGTAGACATCCATGTTCGCCATCATGCCACTGGAATCCACGTTCCGTCGGAACTGATCCAGCGACTGCCGTAGAATTCGCCGGTCCTGTAATCGGTCCAGCGTAATTCCCTGCAACACCATGTTGTCTGCCGAGCTCCGCGCTTTGTTCCCCACCATGTTGAACGGCGAGTGCGACGTGCCCAGGAATCCGCCCGTGCCCGGCTCACCCCAGGTCCGGTTTCCGGTCTTGTACATCAAGGCCACGTTCGACGGCACGGCCTGATTCACCTGTCCCTGCAAACTGGAGACCCACGCCCCCGCCGACGGCCATCCGCCCGGCGGTTTTTGACTGCCAAACCGACGCCCCGTCATGCACTGATACGCATCGTGCCGACCGTCGGCATCTGAAATTGAGCGCACCGGAATGAACTTGTCCATCATCGATGCCATGCGCGGAAACAGCTCGCAAATCTCGATGCCCGGAACATTCGTCGCGATCGGGCTGAACTCTCCGCGAATTTCCTGAGGCGCCTCCGGCTTTGGGTCCCACAAATCAATATGCGACGGCCCGCCCGGCAGATAGATATTGATGATCGCCTTGTGCGAATGCCCGCTCCCTGCATCGCCCTCAGCACGCAGCGTCTGCGGGAGCGACAGTCCCCCCAACGCCATCCCGCCGACTTTCAGGAAGTTGCGCCGCGAGATTCCGTCACACAATCTGCTCGAATGGCCGGTTGATCGTCCGTAAATTGTCAGCATCGAAGCAGCTCCTGCACAAAACAGAACACATCAGGCGGTGTGGAAATGATAGCCGTGATCACCGGCCCAGGTCAATTCGTCAGTCCTCAACAGCGCGTTGGGCCAACAAACACAGAAGCATACCGACTGTCGTATGCGATGGGATTTTCCTGTATCGCAGTGACAAAAGCGAATCCGTCCGGCTGTGAGCCACCCCTGCGATGCTTGAACCGGCAACAGAACGGCAGGCAACTGTGGAGCTTCAGGAGCGAATGTTTGCTCGGCAGACGAAGCAGAACGAAGTGCAAATTGAGGAAATGCGTTCCCGGCAAGTGTCCAGGCAGCAGTTGCGGTGCGCCAACTCGCTCACAGCGCTTCATCCGCACGACTGGTATTTCGGTGACGGACAACATTGGCGATTCGGCCTGAGCAGCGTTCTTTCCAGCCCAAGTCCCATTCCGTGGCCTGTTTCTCGTCGCTCTCCCAATAGGGATTGCTGTGGCGACTGGCACTGTTTATGAATGCCAACTGCCCTTCATAATACGCCTTTTCTACCAACGTATTTTTGACGATGAGATTCACGTAGTCACCCGCACGCGGACCACAAACGACGCCTGTGCAGCTCAGGGTGATCAGCAGTGAGAAAAGTACGATCCCGTAGAGTGATTTCATGGAAACCTGAAATTGGGGGGTGCGAGAGAAATGTTGGTTTGCCAGCAGGCGGCTGTTGTTTGTCGCTGTTGCCGCGGCATTCCGTAAGCCAACGGAAAACTTCGTGGAATTTACGAAGCTTCAGGTCCGGGGAATGACGTCGTTGGGCTCAATGCTGTCGGCGATCAGGCGTTCACGTAGTCAGGCGCACACGGACCATAAACGAGGCCTGCGCAGCTCAGGGCGATCAGCAGTGAGAGAAGAACGGTCCCGTAGAGCGATTTCATGAAATCCTACGTATTGAGTTGTGAGCATGTTGTTTGCCCGAAGGTGGCTGTTCCCTGTTGCTGTCGCTGTCGCCTTGTTTTTATTTCCGTAATCCTGCGGAAATTTGCCTGGAATTATCGAATTCGCAGACCTGGAGAATGACGTCGTGGGGCTACAGCAGTTTACTTATTGTTGTGGACGATACTGGCTCGTGGGAGTAACGAGACTGCTATTAAAAAGCGTTCTTCGCGGCCACAAATTAGCGTGAAACGCTGTAAATGCTGCTGGCGGTGCCCGTGACCCTGCTTGGCGTGGCGGACTCGTCTGAAGGCATCTGCGGTGCTGGGTGGCTGAAAACACTGATGGTGGAACAACGTTCACGTCAGCGGAACGGAGTGGGATTCGAGCCCACCGGCGATGCGTTAACACCACTCAACGCTTTTGAAGTCTGAGGCGGGTACCAGAGCAGCAAACTCAGTTCCGTGCGTCACGCTCCTCTGATCGAGATGGGGTTCACTCCACCACGATCGAACGTTTCTCTCCGTTTCTCTCGCAGACCTGGCCAATGCACACCGGGTCCGGAAGGCCGGTGTTCTGCACGGCCGCAACAAAGTCGTCGACCGTTGCTGCCGATACACCCAGCAGCAGACCGCCGCATGTCTGAGGGTCGAACAGAGCCTGATACTGCGCCGTCATCTGCTGGTCAGATGTTGCCGATATTTTTCCTCCGACGCGGCGATTCTGCGGCGCGAGCGTGCTTTCGATGCCAGCGTTGCATGCGTCGACGACGCCGGGCAAGAGGGGAACGTTCGAAAGGTCCAGCGTGGCGGCGACGTTGCTGGCTGTCAGCATTTCGACAAGATGTCCGGCCAGTCCGAAGCCGGTTACGTCAGTTCCAGCGCAGATGCCCAGTTGTCCGGCAATAGCCGCCAACGTGTGCTGCCGCATCAACATCGTATCGATCAGCGAATCGTACGCCCTGGCCGAGCATTGAGATCTCATGTGGGCGGCCAGCAGGATTCCGATGCCCAGCGGCTTGGTCAGAAACAGTCTGTCACCGATCCGGAGATTCTTTTTCTGCAGTAGCGTTTCGCACAATGGTTCACCGAGCACCGTAAAGCCGACTTCCAGCCGCGGCCCGACAATTGTGTGGCCGCCCACAATGTCCGCATTCAACGCCTGGAATTCGTATAGTGCTCCCTGCAGTAATTCATTCAACGCGCGCCGTTGTGAGACAGCGTCACCTTCAGGCAGAACGATGTTGGCGACGGCCGACCTGACCGACGCTCCCATGGCGATCAAATCGCTGGCAGAATGTAAGGCGGCGATTCGACCGGCCAGGTACATGTCGTCAAACGGAGTGGTGAAGAAGTCCGTCGACACGACCACCTGACCTCCGGTCGACAATGGAACAACGGCGGCGTCGTCCATCTGTACCTGACCGGCACCGTTATTCGAGCTGTTCACGGCCAGCGAGGCCAGCGCTGATTCCAGAACATCGGAGCCCAGTTTGCAGCCGCAGCCTTTGCACTGCATTTGTGCCATGCTGTCGGGCATGTCATACAACATGCGGAACATGTTCATGAATCGTCCGTCAATTCGATCCTTCAGACGCTTGACCCAGCGACCGGAAAAGCTTTTGCCTTTCCACTCGCCGATCGCGCGGCCGTCGCCGGTGTTCAGCAGTTTCAGGAATGATTGTTGAGGAACGTAGGTTGTCAGCGGCTGATCACGCAGTATTCGCTGCACGTTTTCCCACAATATCGGTCCCTGACGAACCGCATAGACACCGGCTTTGGGCAGGTCTTCGCTGACGATCGCACCCGTATCACCAACCGCGAACACAGGTTGTCCGGAAATCGACTGCAAGGTGGCATTGGTGGCAATGAATCCTCGATCATTCAGCGGCACATTCAGCTGTGACAGCAATTCGGGCGGAACAGCGCCCGTGGCCCAGATGACAACATCGGCATCACGAACACTGCCGTCCGCCAATGTGATAGTCGAGGATGAAACTTTCTGAATCGATTGACCGGTTACCACAGAGATGTTGCGTTTCGAGATTTCTGCTGCCACCCGCTGCCGCATCGAATCGCACGCGGACTCCAGAATCCGTTCACTTCGAGTAATCAATTCCAGTTCCAGCTCAACATTGCAGACTGAGGCCACGAACGGCGGCAGGCAGAACACGATCTCAATTCCTGCCACGCCACCGCCCATAACAACAATCTTCAGCCGCCCTGAGTTCTCAGTGCCGGCGTCACGGTTCGTCGCAGCCGAAGCGCGGTCGGACTGGATACGAATTATCGCTGACCGCAGCCGCTGCAGAAACGTCTGCATGGGTTTGATTGTGACCAGAAATTCACCATCATTTGTGACACCCTCCATCGACGGCACGGAACCAATGCCCACCGATAGCACGTCGAACGGCACGGCCGGTCGATTCCGGAACAGCACTTCGTGGCGTTCGATATCCAGGCCGGCAACGTCGTCCACGATCAGCCGAGCGCCGACGGCCGAACATAATCTGACCAGATCGATCTCCATTTCGGACGGCGGGATCTGTTGTCCCAGCACGGCCGGCAACATTCCGGAATACGTCGCGATCGAATTATCTGAAATGCACGTGAGACTGGTGTTGGCAATCTGATTGTCCCGCCACATTTTCACCACGTGCGCGTTGGTATGTCCGACGCCCAGTAGAACGACGTGTTTGCTCGGCAGTCGTTCGGCGTTCACTCGCTGTCGCCTTCCGGTGGGCTTGACGGTGTTGCAGCCTGACCTGAAAGAGCGTTGGTCAGTTGTTGTGCCAGCGTGTCCAGTTGCTCAACTGCCACTGTTCTGAGATCCAGCAGCACTGCGTCGTCGTTTATGCGGCACAGGACGGCCGGACTTCCGCCGCGTAGTCGTATGGCTACGTCCTGAATTGAATCACCCGTGATCCGCAGACCGAAGCCCGGGATCTGTGAACCGGGCACTGAGCCACCACCGACTTCCGACGTGCATTCGGTCACTTCCACGGAAAAATGTGGCGGCACCGACAGGCTGTTGCAGACGGTCTCGCATTTTTCTCGCAGGTTGTCGGTCGTGCGAGACATCATTTGCAGCAATGGCAGCTCTTTGGCAGCCGTGCCTGCCAGATGAATTTCCGTGGTCGCTTCGATCGCCGCCAGTGTGACCTTGTCGACTCGCAACGCTCTCATCATTGGATTCCGGCGCAGCGCCTCAACCCATTTTGATTTGCCAACGATGATGCCCGCCTGAGGTCCGCCGAACAGTTTGTCTCCACTGAATAACGTCAGATCCGCGCCGGCGGCCACGCTGTTCGGAACCGTCGGTTCGCGCAGACCGAACGTTGCCAGGTCCTGCATGCAGCCGCTGCCAACATCGTCAACCACCGGGATGTTGCGTTCCTGTCCCAGAGCAACCAGATCGACGATGTCTGGTTCCGTGACGAATCCGCCCTGATAGAAGTTGCTGCGGTGTACACGAATGATTGCTCCCGTGTGTTCACTGATTGCGTCTTCATAGTCACGAAGATAGGTGCGGTTCGTGGTGCCGACTTCCTTCAGCACTGCGCCCGATGCTGTGAAAACTTCCGGCAGTCGAAAGCCGCCGCCGATCTCCACCAACTGACTTCGTGACACAATGACATCTTTTCCGGTCGCCAGGGTCTGCAGAACCAGCATCGTGGCAGCCGCACAATTATTGACGATCGCGGCATCTTCGGCACCCGTGAGTTGCCGCAGCAGATCGCTGATTCGTTCTCCGCGTCTGTTGCGTTTACCGCTCTGCAGATTCATTTCGACGTTGGCATAGCCGCTGGATTCCAGCATGCGCTGGATGGCACGTTCTGCCAATGGAGCTCGGCCCAGATTTGTATGCAGCAGTATGCCGGTCGCGTTGATGACCCGTTGTTGACGTCGACCGTCTTCAACCTGTTTCTGTTCGAGTGTTCGTGCGACGACAAAGTTGGCGGCCGCATCCGGATCCAGTTCCGCGCCGGCAAGGATTGCCTCCCGACAATCATCGACGCCTTGCCGGATCCATGCGACGATCTGTTGCCGCGGAAAAAGTTCGGCGACCGATACCAATTGCGGATGGCGCAGAACGTGGTCTACAGCGGGAAGGCTTCTCAGAGATTGAGCACTGGACATAAAGGACTCTAGGTACGGATACAGATGTCGAATTGGCTGGGGCACTCCGCTTTTGAGCTGCGTCGGCCAGCGGCACTGCTGCAACAACAGGCGAATCTTCACCGCCGTTATCGACAGGTCGTTGAAGATGTCCTGCGGGAAGGCGAACGAGTGGCGTCACAGCATACCGATGATACCCTGATCGACTGCGACAGACTATGCTGTGATTGAAAACGAAAGTTTTTTGATTCCTCGCTGTTTCCATTCGGCGGATGTCTGGCTGGTTGGATAATATATCGGGTGTTCTGCCCGCCCGGAACCTCTGCGCACTCGTTCTGTTGAAGCCCACCTGTGAAAAACCACCGCGACAATGTGACGACGTATCGGCTGCGCTCATTCACGATTGTGTTTGGGCTGGCAACAGCGGTCACCGCTATCGGGCAGGATTCGTCAAGCTCTGCGGGCTCTGCCGCTGGCAGTGACGGTGAGCGTTTCTTCTCTCAGAAGATTGAACCGTTGCTGAAATCGCACTGCTTTGGGTGTCATTCGCATGCGGCAGGCGAAATGGAAGGCGGCCTGACACTGGATAGTCGAAGCGGCTGGATTGAAGGGGGTGATGGTGGTCCGGCCATTGTGCCTGGTCAACCAGCCGAGAGTTTGCTTGTCAAAGCCGTTCGTCGTGTGGATTCCGAGCTGCAAATGCCGCCGGAGGAGAAACTATCGGACGCCAACATCGAACTGCTGGTCGAATGGATCAAACGTGGGGCACCCGATCCCCGCACGTCTGACCACGTCGTCCGGGACGAAGTCGACCTCATGGATTGGTGGTCGCTGCGTCCGTTGCAGCGTCCCGCCGTTCCGGAATCGTCGAATCAAACCGACGGGCGCGGCAATGCGATCGACGCGTTTGTCGGGCATCGGCTTGGTGCGAAACGATTGACTCCGCTGTCGCAGGCTGACCGACCGACACTCATTCGGCGTTTGTATGTCGATCTTCACGGATTGCCACCGACGCCGGAGGCCGTGGCGGCGTTTGTGGCTGATTCTGATCCGCTGGCCTATGAGAAACTGGTCGATCGTTTGCTGGACTCTGAACGGTATGGCGAACGCTGGGCGCGACATTGGCTGGATACCGTTCACTTTGCAGATTCACACGGTTGCGAACACGATGCATACCGCCCGCATGCCTGGCGCTATCGCGACTACGTTATTGAAAGTCTCAACCGTGACACTCCGTGGTCTCGGTTTATTCGTGAACAACTGGCGGCGGATCAGTTCTATCCGGACGAGACACGGTTGACAGCGGCTCTCGGGTTCATTGCAGCGGGACCATTGGAACTCAGCCGTGCCGGAACCGCGCCTGTGACATTTGACTATCTCGACCGCGACGACATGGTGACGCAGACCATGGCGGCGTTTGCCAGCACCACCGCCAATTGTGCTCGGTGCCATGACCATAAATTCGATCCGATCTCTCAGGAAGATTATTACTCGCTGCAGGCCGTGTTTGCGGGTGTCGGAAAAGGTGATGTTGAATTCGACGAAGACCCCGTCGTGGCGAACGCCCGACGTCGATGGAAGGCGCTGCTGGCCGCCACGGAAAGCAACGACCGGTCGATGCTGTTGGCACCGGAATACGTGGATGTCGTTGCTCAGTGGGAGCAGACGATTGAAGATCAACCGGCGATCTGGGAACCACTTTCGCCAGCCACGTTTTTGTCGACCGATGGAGCGACTTTGGAACGTCGCGAGGACAATTCGCTGCTGGCATCGGGTGTTCGTCCGGAACAGGATACGTACACAATCACGGTCCCCACTTCGCTGACGAAGCTGACGGCACTGCGTCTGGACGTTCTGGCCGATGACAGCCTGCCAATGAAAGGGCCGGGTCGGCAGGACAACGGAAATCTGCATCTGACCGAGTTCGAGGCACTTGTCTTCGACCCTGATTCCGCCGCACCGACACGTCTGAAGATCAGCAAAGCGACGGCGGACTTTGATCAGGCCGGTTGGACGATTTCTCACGCACTTGACGGCGACCTGAAAACGGCCTGGGGAATCCATCCGAGCGTGGGAAAGTCCCATTACGCCGTCTTTGAACTGGAAGAGCCTCTGGATCTGAAACCGTTCAGCCAAATCGTCATTGTGCTGAAGCAACTTCATGGAGGCGGCCATTTGATCGGTCGCCTGAAGCTCTATGCGACGGCAGCCGACGGTGCGACGGCGGAAGTCCTGCCGGAGCTCGTGCGTTCCGGAATCAAGTTGCCACGGGATCAGCGATCCGACGACCAGAAAGCCGCCATCGCCGCTTACGCGTTGCGACGTCATGCTGATAAACAACTTGCCGGCTTGCCCGCAGCGGCGTCTGTGTATGCGGTGTCGACCGGCTATTCGCATGGGAAAAAATTGAACAGTCCGATGCCGCCCAGGGTCGTGCACGTGCTGCGTCGCGGCGACATTCACAAACCCGGCCAAGTCGCCGCGTCCGGAGCATTGGCGGCAATTACGACACTGCCAGGACGCTTCGAACTGAATGATCCGAACGACGAAGCTTCGCGCCGGGCGGCCCTGGCCGATTGGCTGGCGGCACCGGACAACCCGCTGTCGTGGCGCAGTATCGTCAATCGTGTCTGGTTCCATCACTTCGGGCGCGGCCTGTGCGACACACTCAACGATTTTGGTCGCATGGGCGGCACGCCGTCGCATCCCGAATTGCTGGACTGGCTGGCTGTTTGGTTTCGTGACGATGCCAAAGGATCGTTGAAACGACTGCACCGCCTGATTCTGCTGTCTTCAACCTATCAGCGACAGTCACAAGTGACCGCTGCGGCGACTCCGAATTCCGCACTTTCCAATCCTCATTCCATGGACGCTCAGAACCGTTTTCTGTGGCGGATGAATCGTCGTCACCTGGACGCGGAATCGTTTCGCGATGCTGTGCTGCAGATCTCCGGCCGAATTGACCTGACGATGGGTGGTCCCGGTGTCCAGCAGTTCACCCAAACGACGGGTTCGCAGTTGACACCCAAGCTGCACTATGACGCTTTTGACTGGAATCTCCCTAGCGCTGCACGGCGGAGCATTTATCGGGTCGTCTGGCGAGGCATTGCGGATCCGTTTATGGAGTCACTCGATTTTCCAGACCTTGGACTGCTGGCTCCCCAGCGAGGTTTTTCGGTCTCTGCATTACAGGCATTAGCCGTTTTTAATAATGACTTTGTGCTGCATCACAGTCAGCTTCTGGCCGAAAAACTGAAAGCCAGCCATGCCACGGTCGGTGAACAGGTTGCTCGGGCCTGTCGCCTTGTCTTCCTGCGAGAGCCCGGCAAGGAAGAGAGTATGGTCCTTGTCGCGTACGTCACGCAACACGGTCTGGCGGCAATGTGTCGAGTACTGTTCAACAGCAACGAATTCATCTTTGTGGACTGAGAATGAAAAACTCGCGACGGCAATTCCTGTGGGATGTTGGCGGCGGCTTCGGCGGCCTGGCCCTTTCCCGGATGCTTGCGCAGGAGGCCTTGTCAGCAGACGGTGATCAGCCGAAACCGGAGTTCAACGGTGGCCTGCATCATCCGGCCAAAGTCAAACGAGTGATTCAGCTGTTCATGACGGGCGGTGCCAGTCCGATGGACACCTACGACTACAAGCCCGAGTTGGAGAAACTTCACGGTCAGAAACTGGGACCGGAAGAGAAACCGGAAGGCTTTACGGCGCCGCCTGGGGCGATCATGAAGAGCCCGTTCAAGTTCAAGCAACATGGCGATAGCGGTCGTTGGGTCAGCAGCGTGTTTCCTCATCAGGCACAGGAAGTCGATGAGATGGCCTTCCTGATGGCGATGGCGTCGAAGACTAATGTGCACGGGCCGGCAACCTACATGATGAACTCCGGTTTTGTGTTGCCGGGATTTCCAAGTATGGGTGCGTGGATTTCCTATGGGCTGGGAAATCTCACCGACGAACTGCCAACCTTCGTTGTGCTGCCGGATGCTGCAGGGTTGCCGTACAACCAGAAGGGGCCATTTTCGTCGGGTTTTCTTCCGGCCGTACATCAGGGCACGATCATCAACGCCACGGGCAGGAGCCCCGTTCCCGATCTGTTTGCCAATGAGCGGTACCAGTTCGCAACATCAGCGGCCGACCGCGATGGCTTCGCCCTGCTGCGGAAGCTGAACGCTGATCACGCGGCGGACAATGCTGATGATTCGCGACTCGATGCCCGCATTCAGTCCTACGAACTTGCGGCCCGTATGCAGTTGTCCGCTCCTGAGGCCTTCGATGTTCACAAGGCCTACGGTCTGGACAACAAGCCGACGGAAGACTTTGGACGTCGTTGTCTGCTGGCACGCAGGCTTGTTGAGCGAGGCACTCGGTTTGTGCAGGTCTGGAGCGGTCAGCAGGGAGCGACGGGCAATTGGGACAATCACGGCAGTATTCCGAAAGAGTTGCCACCGATTGCCCTTTCGGTTGATCAGCCTATCGCCGCCCTGCTCCGCGATCTGAAGTCACGCGGGCTGTTCGACGACACTCTGTTGATCTGGACGACCGAATTTGGCCGTACACCATTTGCTCAGGGTGGCGATGGTCGGGATCACAACGGCGGATCATTTGTCACCTGGCTGGCCGGTGCGGGCATCAAAGCGGGTGTCAGCTATGGCCAAAGCGACGATTGGGGTTATAAGGCCGCCACAGGTAAAACCTACTGTTACGACTTTCACGCAACTGTGCTGCATCTGTTGGGGATCGACCACAAACGTCTGAGCTACCGCCAGAATGGCATCGACCGCCGACTGACCGACGTCCACGGAAACGTTGTGCACGAGATTCTGTCATGAACAGGTCCGACTCGTACGCTGACCGATTGAGCAATAATCCGGCTACCCACCAGTCCAAATCCACAATCCGTGACTGCACGCTGCCGTCAGGATGTTCTTTGTAGTGAATTGCACCGTGTTGGCGTTCAACGTCATACTGCACACAATTACATTTTCTACATTCGACAAACGGGGACGCCATGCACAAGTATGTCATCATGGGGGTTCAGGGATGCGGCAAAGGTACTCAGGCAAAAATGCTGGCCGACGATTTTGATCTGGTCCACATCAGTGTGGGCGATCTTTTTCGATGGAACATCCAGAACCACACCAAACTTGCAGCACGCATTAAACGCATTATCGTTGAGGGCCAGCTTGTGCCTGATGAAATCGTTGAAGAGCTCATCCGGAAACGTCTGGATGATCATGACTGGAACTTTGGTTACATTCTCGATGGCTTTCCTCGCAACGGGCGACAAGCCCTGTTCTTTCTCGAGAGCTACGACATCGATGCCGTGATCCATATTGACGTTCC
>LWDU01037967.1_pt1 | contig 17451 bp, 18 predicted proteins | sample 727161 | NCBI WGS metagenome assembly LWDU01 (sample SAMN04566230, study PRJNA314399) | hydrothermal vent metagenome | isolation source: deep sea hydrothermal plume seawater | place: Mexico: Gulf of California, Guaymas Basin | collected 2004-07-11
GGCTTCACGGGTGCCGACCTCGCGAACGTCCTGAATGAAGCAGCGCTTCTGACGGCGCGCTCGAACGCGCAGCTGATCGACAACCGCGCGCTCGACGAGGCGATCGACCGCGTGCTGGCCGGTCCCCAGCGCCGCACCCGAATCATGAAGGACAAGGAGAAGCTCATCACCGCCTACCACGAGGGCGGACACGCCCTTGCCGCGGCGGCGATGAACTACACCGACCCCGTCACGAAGATCACGATCCTCCCGCGCGGCCGGGCCCTCGGCTACACGATGGTCATGCCGATCGATGACAAGTACTCGGTCACCCGCAACGAACTGCAAGACCAGCTCGCGTACGCGATGGGCGGCCGCGTGGCCGAAGAGATCGTCTTCCACGACCCCACCACGGGCGCCTCCAACGACATCGAGAAGGCGACGGGCATCGCCCGCAAGATGGTCACCGAGTACGGCATGACCACGGATGTCGGACCCGTCAAGCTCGGTCAGGGCTCGGGTGAGGTCTTCATGGGCCGCGACATGGGTCACGGTCGTGACTACAGCGAGCGGATCGCCGAGCGAGTGGATGCCGAAGTGCGGGCGCTCATCGAGCAAGCCCACAACGAGGCCTACCAGGTCATCAACGACAACCGCGACATCCTCGACAAGCTTGCTCTCGAGCTGCTCGAGAAGGAGACGCTCGACCACCTCGAGATCGAAGAGATCTTCAAGGACGTCAAGAAGCTGCCCGAGCGCCCGCAGTGGCTTTCGAGCGAGCAGCGTCCGGTCTCGGTGCTGCCCCCGGTCGAGGTTCCGCGTCGTCCCGCGCCGGCCGGCGTTGCCGCCTCGACGGAGGCTGACGCGGGGTCTGCCGAGAAGGCGCCGCGACGGCGGCCGACCGGACAGGCGCGTCCCGCAACCGCGTAGGCTCGCCTGGTGGCCGTTGATCGTGAACGCGTCGCCGCACTGGTGCGCGAACTGCTCGAGGCGATCGGGGAAGACCCTGATCGCCCCGGATTGAAGCTGACCCCCGAACGGGTGGCGGATGCCTACTCTGAGTTCTTCAGCGGCATCGGCGAGGACCCGGCTGCGCCGCTTGCCCACACGATCTCGATTTCGCGCGGCCCGGCACCAGAGACGCTGCCCTCGGGTGCGGTGATGCTGCGCGACATCCTGTTCCGCTCCGTCTGCGAACACCACCTGCTCCCCTTCCGCGGGCACGCCCACATCGCGTACCTTCCCGGCGAGAAGGTCGTGGGACTCGGTGCGCTTCCCAAGGTCGTCGACGTGCTCGCGGCGCGGCCGCAGGTGCAGGAGCGCCTTGCCGAGCAGATCGCCGACACCATCTCTGACGCGCTCGATGCGCGTGGGGTGCTCGTCGTGCTGGATGCCACCCACGAGTGCGTCACGATGCGCGGCGGCCGGCAGACCGACGCATCCACCGTGACGATCGCCGCCCGCGGGGCCTACGAAGAGCCGGTCGCTCGCGCCGAGCTGATCGCACTCATCGGAGCGAACTGAGATGTCGACGCTCGTAATGGGGGTCGTGAACGTCACGACCGATTCGTTCAGCGACGGCGGGCGCTACCTCGACACGGGCGCTGCGATCTCGCACGGCCTGGCGCTGTGGGCTGCCGGTGCCGACATCCTCGACGTCGGCGGCGAATCGACCCGCCCGGGTGCCGAACGGGTTGACCCCTCGATCGAACGCGACAGGGTGGTGCCCGTCATCCGTGCCCTCGCGCAGCGCGGCGCTTGGATCAGCATCGACACGATGAACGCATCGACGGCACTTGCCGCTGTCGACTCGGGCGCGCGGATCGTCAACGACGTCTCGGGTGGGCTCGCGGATGCCGCGATGCTCCCTGCCGTCGCCGAGACCGACGCCGAGATCATCCTCGGGCACTGGCGCGGGCCCTCGCGGGAGATGTACGCGCCGGCGCAGTACGCCGACGTGGCAGCCGAGGTGACAGCCGAACTCGCCGAGCGGGTCGCGGCTGCCCGGGATGCCGGCATCGGCGCGGATCGGATCATCGTCGATCCCGGCATCGGGTTCGGCAAGCGCCCGGAGCAGAACTGGGAAGTTCTCCGGGCGCTTCCGCAGCTTGTCGCGGCGGGCCAGCGGGTGCTGCTCGGCACGAGCCGCAAGCGCTTCCTGGCTGAGGCGCTGGCCGAGGCATCCGTCGACGCCGAGCGTCGCTTCACACAGCGCACCGGAGCCGCGGCAACGCGAGCCGGCGGCGAGGACCCGTCAGGCGACACGGTAGGCGCGGTCACCGAAGCCCGGCGCGATGGCGCCACGGCTGTCACGAGTGCCCTCGCCGCGCGCGCCGGCGTATGGGGCGTGCGGGTGCACGACGTGGCCGCCACGCGCGACGCTCTGCGGGTTGCGGAGCTGTGGGGAGGTTCGGATGCCGCAGCTCGATGAGATCCGGCTCGAGGGGCTTCGCGTCTTCGGCCACCATGGCGTCTTCGATCATGAGCGCGAGAACGGCCAGGACTTCGTCATCGACCTCGTCCTGGCCGCCCAGACGGACGACGTCGCCGATACTGTCCACTACGGCGAGGTAGCTGACGCTGTTGCGCAGATCGTCGCCGGCGATCCGGTGAACCTCATCGAGACGCTCGCCGAGCACATCGCCGATCGCGTGCTCGCCTTCCCCGGTGTCTTCGTGGTGCGGGTGACGGTGCACAAGCCGCAGGCTCCGATCCAGCAGCAGTTCACTGACGTCTCGGTGACGATCACCCGCGAACGCGCGGAGGCCGGCGAATGAGTCGACGCCTGGCCGAGGGCATGCAGGGCGGCACACACACGGATGCCGCTCCTGCCGTCGACGCGGTGGTGGCGCTGGGTGCGAACCTCGGTGACCGGCACGAGACGCTGGCAGCTGCAGCAGCCGCACCGCTGGTGTCGGCGGTGAGAATGTCGGAGCCGATCGAGTCGGTCGCGGTCACTCTCGACGGGCCCGATCCCGACGCACCCGGATACCTCAACGCCGTCGCCATCGTCACGACGCGCCTCGCACCGACCGTCCTGCTGAGCTACCTGCACACCATCGAGGACCGGCACGGACGGGTGCGCCGCGAACGCTGGGGAGACCGCACCCTGGATCTGGATCTCATCGCCTACGGCGACGTGGTCTGCGACACCCCGACGCTGACGCTTCCCCACCCGCGCGCTGCCGAGCGCGACTTCGTGCTCGCACCGTGGCTCAGCATTGATCCGGATGCTTCCCTCGTCGGTGCCGGGCGGGTTGCCGACCTCCTCGAGCGACTCGGGGCTTCGTCGTGAGGCGCACCGGTGCCGGCATCCTGATCGTCACCGCCGCTATCGCGCTCGCCGGCGGGTTCCTTGTGAACCAACTGCTCACGGCAACGGGTCGTGCAACCTTCACGCCGCTGATCACGCTTCCCGTTCTGCTGATCGCGTTGGGGGCCATCGTGGTAGCTTTCGCGATCCCGGTGTGGCGCGCATCCCGCGGGCACACGCGCGCCGCGATCAACCCGTTCCGGGCGCTGCGCATCGCGATGCTTGCGAAGGCATCGAGCCTGCTCGGCGCGGCATCCGTGGGCTTCTCGGGAGGACTGGTGGTTTTCCTCCTGACGCGACCCGTCGTGCCGCCGTTAGGCTCGATGGCGACCCAGTTGGCAACGCTCGTCGCCGGGCTCCTGCTGGTGGCGGCGGGGCTTGTGGCCGAGTATCTGTGCACGATCCGGAAGGATGACGATGACGAACAGCCCGGAGGCGTCGACCCCGGATTCGGAGCCCACAGTCACTGACGGTCCAGGCGCTGACGCCACAGCCACTGAGGACACGAAGACTTCGGCGGTGGCAGATGGTGAGACCGTCGAGTCGGCGATCGCCCACGACCGCTCGGCTCACGTCACGCGCGACGTGATCGACGATGAAGGCACGTTCACGCAGATCCTCGAGCCGCGCTCCGAGAACCGGCTCCCGCTCGGCGACGGAACCTGGCACCAACTCGCCCGGCAGTACGTCTGGGTGCAGCTGATCTCGTCGGGCATCGTGTTTCTCCTCGTGCTCGGCGCAGCGCTCGCGATCTCGTTGATCGTCGGGGCGTGGTGGGTCTGGATTCCGGCCGGCATCCTGCTGGTGATCCTCGCGTTCACGCTCGCGATCACGCCGCGGCAGGCCCGCGCCTACGGCTACCAGTTGCGCGAGGACGACCTGGTCTTTCGCAAGGGCATCCTCTGGCAGCGGGTTGTCGCCGTGCCCTACGGACGGATGCAGCTGGTCGACATCACGCACGGTCCGCTCGATCGGGGGTTCGGAATCGCGCAGCTCAAGCTCGTGACCGCGGCAGCCACCACCGGGGTCGCCATTCCCGGCATCCGTCAAGACGCCGCCGAGCAGCTGCGCGACACCCTCATCGCGGTAGCAGAGACCCGCCGGACCGGCCTGTGACCGACCCCACCCCCGCCTCGCCTGCCACCCCGCCTCCCGCTGCGGAGGTGCGTTCGCCGCTCAGCGACGGCGAGTGGCATCGGATGCACCCCCTCACCCCGCTGTTCCGGGGTGGACTGGTGTTGGTGATCGTCGCGGGCGTGATCATCGCGAACATGCGCGACCGGCTGATCGCGATCTTCCTGCCGTGGCTGGCTCCCGGCTTCGAGGGAGAGCAGATCCCCGGAGACCCCGTCGACTACGTCGTCTCGCACAACCTGATCCTGGTTGCGACCCTCGTGGTGCTCGGAGTCGTGATCGTGCTGGTCGGGCTCTTCTATCTCGGCTGGCGCTTCCACAGCTTCCGCATCACGGATGACGACGTCGAGGTGCGCTCGGGTGTGGTCTTCCGGTCGCACCGGCGCGCACCGCTCGACCGGGTGCAGGGCGTGAACCTGACCCGCCCGACGATCGCGCGCCTGTTCGGCCTGGCCAAACTCGAGGTTGTGGGAGCGGGCCTCGACGCGAACGTCAAGCTGGAGTACCTGTCGACCGCGAATGCCGAGGCGATTCGTGGCGACATCCTGCGGTTGGCGTCGGGCCGCCAGTTGGGCGCGCGCGGTGAGGCCGGGCGGCGCGCGACGGCATCCGAAACCGTGTCGGCAGGAATCACCGGGCTGATCGCGGGAGCGGAGGCGCCCGTTGCCGAACCGGAGTCGGTAGTTTCGATTCCGGTCGGACGACTGGTCGCCTCGCAGACCCTGTCGGGTACGACGATCTTTCTGGTGGCGGCGATCGCCGCGATCGTCACCGGGGCGGTCACGACGACCGGGTGGGTGCTGTTCGGCGTGGTCCCGGCAGTCCTCGGTTTCGGTGCCTACTGGATCCGCTCGATCACCCGCTCGCTCCGATACTCGATCGCCCCGACGCCCAGCGGTGTTCGAATCACCTACGGGCTGCTGACGACGATCACCGAGATCATTCCGCCGGGACGCATCCACGCCGTCGAGGTCACCCAGCCGCTCATGTGGCGCCCGTTCGGCTGGTGGGCGATCCGCATCAACCGGCTGTCGGGCCGCAGCATGAGCGATGGGGCCAACGACCAGTTCGGCACCGTGCTGCCGGTGGGTAACCGCGCCGATGTCGAGCGGGTCCTGCGGCTCATCCTGCCGACGATCGCCGAAGATGACTGGCCGATGATCGTCGACAACGGCGCCCTCGGTCCCGTCGCCGACGACCCCTATACGACCACGCCGAAGCGGGCACGGCTGCTTCGACCCCTCTCGTGGCGCCGCAACGGATTCTGGCTCGGAACCGACGCGCTGTTCCTGCGGCGGGGTCGGATCTGGCGGACCCTCGCGGTCGTGCCGCTGGCTCGGATGCAGAGCCTTGAGGTGAGCCAGGGCCCGGTCGACCGCGCGCTGCGGGTGGCGAACATCCGCGCCCACACGGTCGCCGGTCGCGTGTCGGGGAGCCTCGGCATCCTCGACCGAGACGATGCGCTGCGCCTGTTCGATGACGGTGAGCGAGCCGCTATCGGCGCTGTCGCGACCGACCGCTCGCACCGCTGGGCGGGGGACGAGTGAGCGACCGGCTGCGCGTCGGGATCGTGGGTGCCGGCAGAGTCGGACCCGTGATCGGTGCCGCGCTGGCTGGCGCCGGGCACGCGATCGTCTCGATCACGAGCGGATCGGATGACGACCGTGTCGCCGCGATCCTTCCGGGAGTTCCCATCAGGGACCCGCAGGACGTTGTGCGCGAGAGCCAGCTCGTCGTTATCGCCGTTCCCCACGATCAGATCGACGGACTCGTGACCGGACTCGCGGAGCTCGACGCCTGGCAGGCCGGCCAACTCGTGGTGCACACCGATCCGGCGTTCGGCACCGGAGTGCTCGCACCGGCGATGGCGCGCGGCGCGATTCCGCTGGCGATCCATCCGGCTATCGCGTTCACGGGCACCTCGATAGACCTGCGGACACTGATCGGGGCGTATGCCGCGGTCACGGCCCCCGCCCCCGTGCTGCCGATCGCACAGGCGCTCGCGGTCGAGCTGGGCTGCGAGCCTGTGATCATCGCCGAGGCTGACCGACCCGCCTATGCCGAGGGGATCGCGACCGCTACCGACTTCTCGAGATCCATCATCCGCCAGGCCACCGACCTGCTGCATGCGGCCGGCGTCACCGAGCCGGGCCGCTACCTCGCGGCGCTCATGCACACGACAGTCGACCACGCGCTCGTGGAGGCGGGGGTCGACGACATCCGCCCGCCCGCGGACTGAGTCCAGAGCTTCCGCGCCCGCGGAGTCACGATGGCCTCGCGGATAGACTGGGCGACGATTTTCAAGGAGCTCCCCTCATGACCGACACCTCTGCCGCCGTGCCCGCGGACGCCGCCCCCGAAGCATCCGACGAGGACGTCTTCGAGCAGAAGGCGGTGCGGCTGGCCAAGCGCGAGCGGCTGCTGGCAGAGCGAACGGATGCCGCGGGCGGCGCCTATCCGGTGAGTGTCCCGGTCACCGCCTCGATCGCTGAGGTTCGCGAACGCTTCGCCCACCTCGAGGCCGGCGACGAGACGGGAGAGACAGTCTCGGTTGCGGGACGGGTCGTCTTCAGCCGCAACACCGGCAAGCTGTGTTTCGCCGCGCTGCAGGCGGGGGACGGCAGTCGCATCCAGGCCATGGTGTCGCTTGCCGCGGTGGGCGAGGAGTCTCTGCAGCGCTGGAAGGAACTCGTCGACCTCGGCGACCACGTCGCGGTGACCGGCGAGGTGATCTCGAGCCGGCGGGGTGAACTGTCGATCATGGTGGCCGAGTGGACGATCGCCGCCAAGGCGCTGCTGCCCCTGCCGAACCTCTATGCGGAACTGAGCGAGGAGAGCCGCGTCCGCAGCCGGTTCCTCGATCTCATCGCCCGCGATCAGGCGCGCCAGACCGTGCTCGCCCGCGCCGGGGTCAACCGGAGCCTGCGCGACACGTTCGCCGCCCACGGTTTCGTCGAGGTCGAGACGCCCATGCTGCAGGTGCAGCACGGCGGGGCATCAGCCCGTCCCTTCATCACCCACTCCAACGCATTCGACACCGAGCTCTATCTGCGCATTGCGCCCGAGCTGTTCCTCAAGCGCGCCGTGGTCGGTGGCATCGACCGCGTCTTCGAAATCAACCGCAACTTCCGCAACGAGGGCGCCGACTCGACCCACAGCCCCGAGTTCGCGATGCTCGAGGCCTACCAGGCCTACAGCGATTACAACGGCATCGCCGACCTCACGCAGGAGCTCATCCAGAACGCCGCGATCGCCGTGACCGGCTCGACCGAGGTGACCTGGGCCGACGGCACGGTCTATGACCTCGGCGGCGAGTGGGAGCGGATGTCGATGTACGACTCGCTCAACGACGCTCTTGCCGACGCGTGGGAGGGCGCGGATGCCGCTCCCCGCATCGACGCCGCAACACCGCTCGCCGACCTGACGACGATCGCGGAGCGCTTCGGCGTCGATGTGCCTGCGCACCCGATTCCCGGAAAGCTCGTCGAAGAGCTGTGGGAGCACTTCGTCAAGCCGACGCTCGTGCGTCCCACGTTCGTCATGGACTTCCCCCTCGACACGAGCCCGCTCGTGCGTGAGCACCGGTCCATTCCCGGTGTCGTGGAGAAGTGGGACCTCTACGTCCGGGGCTTCGAGCTGGCGACCGGCTACTCCGAGCTCGTGGACCCGGTCATCCAGCGCCAGCGCTTCGAAGAGCAGGCCAAGCTCGCGGCCCGCGGTGACGACGAGGCCATGCGGATCGACGAGGAGTTCCTGCGTGCCCTCGAGCACGGGATGCCGCCCACCGGTGGCATGGGGATGGGAATCGACCGGCTCCTCATGGCGATCACGGGTCTCGGCATCCGTGAAACCATTCTCTTCCCGCTCGTGAAGTAGGGCGGCCGCCGCCGGTCACTGTTCCGGCTCGTCGAGCCGGAACGCCCAATCGGGCAGGTGACCCGCGCCCACGAACGAGCGCACGATCTCGGCGAGGCCGTGTTCGGGCTCTATCGCTGTCGCCTGTTGGGCGAAGAGGTCAGCGTGGGTTGACCGGCCGAGTGCCCACGAGAACCACGCCGCGACCGCCAGCGGTCCCGGGCGCCTGGAGGCAGGGACGGCGCTGGCGATGTGTCGCGCCAGCAGTAGCGCACGTCCGAGCCGTTCGGGTGAGGGCCGCGGGCCCTCGCCCCACAGGCGCATCGCGATCTCGCTCGGATACTCTGCGCCGTCTTCCCAGCAAGCCTGCGCCTGCGCGGCTTCGTCTCCCGCGTCGATCCCGTCGACCCAGCAGATGAGGGCGATGTCGCGCAGTGACGGCCTTCCGAGCGCCCACGCGGCGGCGGCGATCTCGAACGGATCGAGTGCTGCGGCATCCGAGCCCAGGAGCCGCTCCACGAACGCCGGAAGGTCATCGAGCAGACACGCGGCCGCGAAGGCGCGGGGATCGATGCGTGCGGGGTCGGTTGTCGGATGATCTGCGTCGGCGAGCACGAGCGCGCGGATGGCGGCGTCGAGCGCCTCACAGGCGGCCTCGACCGCGGTCGACCTACTCGCATCGAGGGGGAGCAGATCTGCGCCAGCGTACTGATTCGCCTCCGGTGCTGCGACGTCCTCGATGCCTGGCGGGAGGTCATCGGCAGTCGGCACCGAACCCGAGTCAGACCGCGCGTAGGACCCCCACCGCCGTCCTGCGACCCACAATGCCTCCACGATCAGCACCCCGCAGGCCTCGGCTCGACGCTCGATTCCCTCGACAAGGGTGCGAGCAGGAGCATCAGTGTCGCCGTAGACGACGATCGCGCAGCCGTCGGCCTCGGGCACCCGGCACACCAGCCCGATCATGGTCGCGGCGATCTCGTCGGCGCGGTCGTCATCGGGTGGGAGGTCCAGGCGCATGGCGCCGCGGCTTCGACCACGCCGGAACGGCACCAATACGACACTGCGTTGCGGAACGAATCCGAGGAGGCGCGGGACGACGGTCAGGAACTCGGCGGGTGAGGTCGCATGAATGATCGGAGTCATGCATCCGAGCATGCGAGTGGCGCCACGCTGCGCGGCAGGATCACCGGCGGGACGGGGATAGGTGACTCTCGAGGCGACCTGGGGAGATGGCGCCGCGTATCCTGGATGAGTGGACAGCTTCTGGGTGGCAGCGCTATGGGCGATCCTGCCTACCATCGTGGTGCTGACTCTGTTCTTCTGGGTCCTGCGCAGCATCATCCGTGCCGACCGCAACGAGCGCCGCGAGTACGCGCACATCGAAGCCGAGGAACGCGCGGCACGCGGGCTTCCTCCGGCGCCCGCCGCAACCGAGCAGTGACGCCACTTCCCACTACGCTGGCGTGAGAACGCCACCGTGGAGGGAGCTGACGCATGGTGCTTGCCGGACTTGTGCCGTCGACGTCCGGCGGAGACGTCGATGTGACGCTAGACCTCCCCGACATCGCGTTCTGGTGGCTGCTCGCCCTCTTCCTGTTCGATCTCAGCATCCGCATCGCGGCGATCATCATCATCCCGCGCAACCGCCGCCCCACCTCGGCGATGGCGTGGTTGCTCGCCATCTACTTCATCCCGATCGTCGGCGTGCTGCTGTTCCTGCTGATCGGAAACCCGCGACTGCCGCGCAAGAAGCGTCAGCAGCAGGAGCAGATCAACACCGCGCTGCGCGAGAACGGCGAGAACGTCTCGGTCGGAACGCTCCGGCCCGGAGCGCCAGCCTGGTTCACGGGGCTCGTCGACTTGAACACCAACCTGGGCGCGATGCCGCTCACCGGCGACAATCAGGCCACCCTCATCTCCGAGTATCAGGTGAGCCTGGACGCCATGGCCGAGGCCATTCGCGGCGCCCGGAGCTACGTGCACGTCGAGTTCTACATCCTGCAAACTGACGCATCGACCGACAACTTCTTCGCAGCCCTCGAAGAGGTCGCCGCACGCGGCGTTACGGTCCGTGTGTTGCTGGACCACTGGGCCAACCGCGGCAAGCCGTTCTACAAGAAGACGCTGCAACGGCTCGATCGCATGGGTGCGGCCTGGCACCTGATGCTGCCCGTGCAGCCGCTGAAGGGTAAGTGGCAGCGACCCGATCTGCGCAACCACCGTAAGCTGCTGGTCGTCGACGGCGAGGTAGCCTTCGTCGGTTCGCAGAACGTTACTGACTCGACCTACAACCTGAAGAAGAACATCAAGCGAGGCCTGCACTGGGTCGACCTCATGGCCCGCGTCGAAGGGCCGGTGGTCTCGTCGATCGACGTCGTGTTCCTCTCTGACTGGTACAGCGAGACCGGCGAAATCCTCACCGACCAGGTCGATCTGGCCTCGGTTGCCAGCTCAGACGGGAATCTCGACTGCCAGATCGTCCCGTCCGGTCCCGGGTTCGAATACCAGAACAATCTGAAGCTCTTCATGGGTCTGCTGTTCGCGGCACGCGAGAAGATCATCATCGTCAGCCCCTACTTCGTTCCCGAAGAGTCGCTGCTGCTCTCGCTCGTCACCGCCTGCCAACGCGGCATCCACGTCGAACTGTTCGTTTCCGAAGAGGGCGACCAGGCGATGGTCTACCACGCCCAGCGCAGCTACTACGAAGCCCTTCTTCGCGCCGGGGTCACGATCTGGATGTACAAGAGACCCTTCATCCTGCACTCGAAGAGCCTCACGATCGATGACGAGGTCGCCGTCATCGGCTCGAGCAACATGGACATGCGCTCCTTCGGCCTCAACATGGAGATCTCGATGATGGTGCGTGGCGAGGAGTTCGTCGCCGACATGCGCCGCGTCGAGGCCGAGTACCGATCCCTCAGCCGCGAACTCACGCTTGAGGAGTGGCTCAAGCAACCACTCAGGTCCACGGTGTTGGATAACCTCGCCCGACTCACCTCTGCACTCCAGTAGCAGCGTTGCCCCAAGGAGCCTCATGAAGCGCCGCATCCTTGCATCAGTTGTTCTCGGCTCCGCCGCCGCGCTCAGCCTCACCGGGGCGTGGCTCGATGACGGCCGGATCATCGCCGTCGTGACATCCGGCTCGAGTACCTGTGTTCCCACCGCGGAGTCGGCGGAGATCAACTCCGACGGAGCGCTCGCCGTCGAGCTGGTGGAGCCGGATGCCGACACCGCGTGCACCCGCGACCTCGTTCCCCGCGCGACGCTCGTCACCGTGCCCAACGGGGTCGACCCGTCGCAAGACCTGGAGATCTGGGTCACCAGTGAGGCCGGCTACTACGGCGATGTGACGCTCGCGGGCGCGTCCGGCCTAGCCGGCCCCGGCGGCGAAACTGACTACGAGCCGACAGCTGGCTGGACCCAGCAGCAGGGCCAGTTCGTCATCCTGACCTGGGGCTCCTCGGGTTGCGTGCCGGTCGTCGAATCGAGCGAAGTCACCGGTGAGGCGGAAGTGACGGTGACGTTCCAGGATCCGCCCGCCGACCAGGTCTGCACCGCCGACATGGCGCCGCGCACGAACTTCGCCTTCGCCGACGGCCTCTCCGGCGTCGAGGACGTGCAGCTCGTGCTCACCGGCGACTCCTTCGACCAGACGATTACGATCTACGGCGCCAGCGACTGACGCCTCGTTCGCCCGCCCGGCGCATCCTCCCCCGTTCGTTTGCCGCAACACGCCGTGCGCCGACTCGGCACCATGCGGTTTGCGGCAAACGAACCCGTGCTCGCTGGCTGAGGCATCCGTTCACTTGCCGCAACACGCCGTGGGCGACGGCCCCGAGGCTCGGTTTGCGGCAAACGAAGGCGTTAGCCGCGCCCTGACAGTGGTCCTCCCCACTCAGTAACCCGCGCGACTTCTCCCCGGTCGAGTTTCTTACACGCTGGGGCAGGCGGGCGCGAGGAATCGTGAACGGATGCCGCAGGCGACACCGCTTCCCGATGGGCTCGTGCCTCCGTTTTCTGTCGCTACCGCACGGCATTTCGGCATGTCAGATTCCCGCCTGCGACGGAAGGACCTCTCCCGTCCGTTCCACGGTGTGCGTTCGGTCGACCACGTCGAAGCGGATGACGGCGAAGAGTCGATCGTGCGGCGCGCCATCGAGTACTCCCGGCGGATGCGCGAGGAGGAGTTCTTCAGTCACGTCACCGCCGCCGTCCTGTGGGGGCTGCCACTGCCGCCGCAGAGCCTGCTCGCGCGAAGCCGCGGTGATGCTGCGATGGCGCGCCCCCTGGATGTTGCGGTCAGGCTCCCGGCGCGGGCGGGACGAGCTCGCGGCATCCGGGGCCGGTCGATCTCGCCGCATCTGGCTGAGGTGAGCATCCATCCCCTGACCGGCCTGAGGGTATCGACGCCCGCGGCGGTGTGGGCAGAACTTGCCACTGAGCTCGCGCTGGAAGATCTCGTCGCTGTCGGCGACGCCGCGGTGCGCGAGCCGATGTGGGAGACGGATGCCGCAGCTCTGGCATCCGTTGCGGATCTGGACCGCGCTCTGGGGGCGGGCCGCCGGCTCGGGGTGGACCGGTTGCGAGCAGCGCGCCCGCTGGTTCGTACGCGCTCGAGATCTCGGCCCGAGACACACCTCAGGCTCGCGTTCGTTGAGGCGGGGTTGCTGGAGCCTGAGTGCAACTGGCCGGTCTTGGACGGGGATCGACTGCTCGCACTTCTCGACCTCGCTTACCCCGGCGCAGGTGTGTGCTTCGAATACGAGGGAGAGCATCACCTCCGCGACCCGGAGCAGTGGGCGCGGGACATTCGGCGCCACGAGATGCTCGTCGAACGGGGTTGGCGGATCGTGAGGGTCACGAAGGACGATCTCTACCGCCACCGCGAGGAGCTGTTCACCCGTATCCGTCTCGCCCTTGCTGCCCGCGACTGACCCTGTTCACTTGCCGCAACACGCCGTGAGCGACGGCGCCCGCGCACGGTTTGGGGCAAACGAACGGATACTAGCGCGCGGGCGGATGCCTAGTCCGATCCGTCGGCACGGACGAGGAGGTCGCCGACTTCGCAATCCAGCGCGTGGCAGATCGCCGACAGAGTCGAGTAGCGGATGGCGCGAGCGCGATCGTTCTTGAGGATTGAGAGATTCACCACCGAGACGCCGACAAGCTCGGACAGTCGGGTGAGCGTCATCCCGCGTTCGGCGAGCAACTCGTCGAGACGACAGTGGATCCCGCTCGCTCCGTCGTCCTCGGCTTCGGCGGGGCTCACACCAGTCCCTCGGTGTCGCGCTGCATGCGTGAACCGTAGCGGAAGATCACGGCCAGAGCCGCGAGCCCGAGAGCACATCCGATCGGCCAGATGGGGATGATGAGCTGGAAGGTGACGGGTGCGGTTATCGCCGCGCCAGACGACGCGTCCGGAATTACCTCGTGCGAAGTCAGGTAACGAGCGATCGAGAGAAGGACCTCGGACGCGGTTCCCCCGATGAGAACGACAACCGCTGACGTGAGGAGCCACCGTGGCGCGCGTCGAGCGAACGGTCGGCCAGCGGCGGCGATGCGGCACGGAACGGAAACGAGCACGCCGGGCGTTGCCGCGGTGACGTACGCGAGCAGGCCTCCAACGAAGATGAGCGACCTCACATCGGCGCCGAGCCCTGCCACCTGGAGCGACGCAGAGTCGATGGTGCCGCAGTAGAGCGCTGTCGCGCTCGGCATCGTCCCGCCCGAGCTCTGGCAGGGAAGTGCGCTCGGCCATGCCGTTGTGATCGGAACATCCGTGATGCTCGTCGTCGGCGAAACGACGAGGCTGATCAAGCCGAACACGGCACCCACGACCACGAGTGCTACCCAGATACGGGCAACCGCTCCTGTGACATCGAGGAGGACGGAGCCAACCCGTCGACGCCGAGCATCCCAGACCAGCGCGGCGAAGACCAGGCCGATGTTCAGCGCGCCTACCGCGCCGACAATGAGCGCGCCGCCCAGGTCGGTCCACGCAACGGTCACGAGAAACGTCCTTCGGTTGCGTCACGACTCATACGAGGCCCTCGGTGTCGCGCTGCATCCTGCGCATCGCCTGGAAGACGTAGCCGAGAGCCAGGACGGCGAACCCGACGAGGGGGACGGCGAACCCCCAACCGTCGACCCCGAACCCGACAAGCAGGATGCCGCCGAGGGCATCGTTGGTCGTATGGGCAGCCTCCATCGAGCCGAAGCCCTGCGCGGCGGTGCCGATCAGTGGTCCCAGCACGAGAGCGAATCCGGCCGCAAACGTGAACCGGTGCAGCGCGACCGGAAAGCGCATCTCCGAGGAGATGGACCAGAGGAGCCATGTCACCGCCAGCGCCACGATGATCGCCGTGAGGGCGAGCATGATCGCACCGACGGCGAAGAGAACCCGTGAAGATGCAACGAGGTCTGTCGTAACCGCTACCGTGTCGATGGATGCTGACACGGCAGCATCGCTGGCAACTGGGGTGGCCCCGTTGGCCAGGAGATTCACCGTGACCTCGGGTGAGGTGAGCATCCACACCGCGCGAGAAACCTGTGCGGTTGCGAGGGCAACGCCCAGTAGCGCGGTGATGACGGCGATCACGCGAATAGTGATGCGATCGGGCCGCGCGGGCATGACTACTGCATCCGGAGAGACTGCCATGCTCGACTCCTTATCGAATATCGTTGTTATCGGTAAACGATAAGACGGGTCGCGCCAGCCGTCAACTGCGGTGCGGGGTAGGCACGTAGGCGACTCGCTTGCCGCAATCTGCGGTGTGACTGCGGTGGCCGCGGCGTGTTGCGGCAAACGAGCGAGAGGTTCCGTCAAAGGTCCGCCCCGGTATGCCCCCAGCGAACAGCGGCATACCCTGCGCGCCCGATCGTTACTCTCGATGTACGACGCCAGCAGTGGGTCAGCATCCAGCGACTCACCGGCCGAAGGAGTAAGCGGATGTTCGAGAGATTCACCGACCGTGCCCGTCGCGTGGTTGTGCTCGCCCAAGAAGAGGCGAAGATGCTCAACCACAACTACATCGGCACCGAGCACATCCTCCTGGGTCTGATCCATGAGGGTGAGGGCGTTGCTGCCAAGGCGCTCGAGTCGCTCGGCATTTCGCTCGATGCCGTGCGCGAGCAGGTGCAAGACATCATCGGCCAGGGCCAACAGCAGCCGACGGGACACATTCCGTTCACACCGCGCGCCAAGAAGGTGCTTGAGCTGTCGCTGCGCGAGGCGCTGCAGCTCGGCCACAACTACATCGGCACCGAGCACATCCTGCTCGGCCTCATCCGTGAGGGCGAGGGCGTTGCCGCTCAGGTGCTCGTCAAGCTCGGCGCCGACCTCAACAAGGTGCGCCAGCAGGTCATCCAGTTGCTCTCGGGCTACCAGGGCAAGGAGCCCGCGGGTGTCGCCACAGGCGCCGGCGAGCAGGCCCAGGGCACAGCTCAGGGCGGATCGCAGGTGCTCGACCAGTTCGGTCGCAACCTCACCCAGGCTGCTCGCGACAACAAGCTCGACCCCGTCATCGGGCGCGAGAAGGAAATCGAGCGGGTCATGCAGATCCTCTCGCGTCGCTCCAAGAACAACCCCGTGCTGATCGGTGAGCCCGGCGTCGGCAAGACCGCCGTCGTCGAGGGTCTCGCGCAGGCGATCGTGAAGGGTGACGTTCCCGAGACGCTGAAGGACAAGCAGCTCTACTCGCTCGACCTCGGTTCGCTCATCGCCGGGTCCCGCTACCGCGGCGACTTCGAAGAGCGCCTGAAGAAGGTCACCAAGGAGATCCGCACCCGCGGCGACATCATCGTGTTCATCGACGAGATCCACACCCTCGTCGGTGCCGGTGCCGCCGAAGGTGCGATCGACGCGGCATCCATTCTGAAGCCGCTGCTCGCGCGTGGCGAGCTCCAGACCATCGGTGCCACGACCCTGGACGAGTACCGCAAGCACTTCGAGAAGGATGCTGCGCTCGAGCGCCGCTTCCAGCCGATCCAGGTCGCCGAGCCGAGCCTGCCCCACGCGATCAACATCCTGAAGGGGCTGCGCGACCGGTACGAGGCTCACCACAAGGTGCAGATCACGGATGGCGCGATCGTCGCCGCCGCGAACCTCGCCGACCGCTACGTCAGCGACCGCTTCCTGCCCGACAAGGCGATCGACCTGATCGATGAGGCCGGCGCGCGCCTGCGCCTGAGCATCCTGTCGAGCCCGCCGGAACTGCGCGAGTTCGACGAGAAGATCGCGAAGGTTCGGGAGCAGAAGGAAGCTGCATCGGAAGACCAGGACTTCGAGAAGGCAGCGGCGCTGCGCGACGAGGAGAAGAGCCTGCTCGCCGAGCGGCTGCGCCTCGAGAAGCAGTGGCGTTCGGGCGAGGTCTCATCGCCCGCGGTGGTCGACGAGGGTCTGATCGCCGAGGTGCTCGCCCAGGCCACCGGCATCCCGGTGTTCAAGCTCACCGAGGAGGAATCCAGCCGCCTGGTCTTCATGGAGAAGGCGCTGCACCAGCGCGTCATCGGCCAGGAAGAGGCGATCGCCGCGCTGTCCAAGACGATCCGCCGCACGCGTGCGGGTCTGAAGGACCCCAAGCGCCCCTCCGGTTCGTTCATCTTCGCCGGTCCGACCGGTGTCGGAAAGACCGAGCTTGCCAAAGCGCTCGCCGAGTTCCTGTTCGACGACGAGGGCGCCCTGATCTCGCTCGACATGAGCGAGTTCGGTGAGAAGCACACGGTTTCGCGACTGTTCGGTGCCCCTCCCGGATTCGTCGGGTTCGAAGAGGGCGGCCAGCTCACCGAGAAGGTGCGGCTCACCCCGACATCTTCAACTCGCTCCTGCAGATCCTCGAAGAGGGCCGCTTGACCGACGGTCAGGGCCGCATCGTGGACTTCAAGAACACGGTCATCATCATGACCACGAACCTCGGTTCGCAGGCTATCGCCGGCGGTCCGGTCGGGTTCCAGGTCGAGGGTGACACCGCGACGTCCTACGACCGGATGAAGGGCAAGGTGAACGAGGAGCTCAAGCGCCACTTCAAGCCCGAGTTCCTGAACCGTGTCGACGACATCATCGTGTTCCCGCAGCTCGACAAGGATGAACTGCGCCAGATCGTGGACCTGTTCACGAAGCGGCTGGGCGAGCGCCTGCTGGATCGCGATATGACGATCGAGCTGTCGCT
>LWDU01033450.1_pt1 | contig 17449 bp, 9 predicted proteins | sample 727161 | NCBI WGS metagenome assembly LWDU01 (sample SAMN04566230, study PRJNA314399) | hydrothermal vent metagenome | isolation source: deep sea hydrothermal plume seawater | place: Mexico: Gulf of California, Guaymas Basin | collected 2004-07-11
CCTTGCAGCTTTTGATAAACTCGCGTTTAGATGGTGCTGGCAATGTCGCTATTGAAGATGCTGGCATGCTGGTGGTTGTGTTGATTCCTGGCGCAGTATGTTTACTCAACGCCTTGATGTCGATGTCATCATTTCTGCACATTGAATTAGAAGGTAACACTTGGCCGTATGTGGCAGTGCGATCTCAAGGCAAAGTTGCCATGATGTTCGGCAAATACCTTGTTGCGGTGACTCGCAGTATGGCAGCGGGCCTGTTCGCTTTGATGTTAATGATGCCCTTAACATCGCATGCGCTGGAGACGGATTTTGGATTGCTCGTGGGTGTGACTGCCGCGTTAGTCGTGTTGAGCAGTGTTTCCTATTGCTCCTTGTTTTGTCTACTAGGCGTGATCATGCACAAGAAACCGTTGATCATGGCGGTCATTTATATGATAGCTTTTGAGGGTGTGATTTCGATTTTACCGGCCGTCGTTAATAAAATTACGATTCACTATTATTTGCGCTCCATGTTGGTTCGCTGGATGGATTGGAAAGTTTTTGATTTACCCATATTGAGTGACCCGAATATCTTTAGCCTTGAGAGCAACACGCCCCTGGATCTGTTTTTTCTGGCCGCCATCAATATCGTTTGTTTAGTAACGGCTGCTACGTTGTTGGTGAACAAAGAATACCGAGTGGGCGAAGCCATTTAGTTGAGGGCCTCGATGGTAGGGTTTCTCTAAAACAAACTGTCAGGACCGCACACCACCAAGCCTGCTGATCTCCACCGCGATCTTAGGCGGGTTCGAGTGGGCTGCCCAAAGTGATGCCGGGTGCGGGAAGAGTGGTGCTGCCCATTAAATGCAGATCGATGGCCCGCGCGGCACCGCGGCCTTCGTTGATCGCCCAGACGACTAGCGACTGTCCGCGGCGACAATCCCCAGCGGCAAAGACACCAGGAATACTCGTCGTGAATTCTCCGTGGGTGGCTTGGTAGTTGCTGCGGGGGTCCAGTTGCATTTCATCTTTCAGCGCTGCAACGACATAATGCTCAGGGCCCAAGAATCCCATAGCGAGCAGCACGAGATCAGCTTCAATCGTCTTCTCACTATCGGCGACGCGAGAGAATGGAGGCCCGTTCTCTATTGGTTTGGACCAGTCAACCTGAGCGACAGTAACTGATTTCAAATTGCCGTTGCCGTCGTCATTAAATTGTACGGATTCAATCGCATAATCCCGTGGATCTTCGCCCCATTTTGCTGCCACTTCCTCATGCCCATAATCAACGCGATAAATTCGAGGCCATTGAGGCCAAGGGTTATTATCCGCTCGATCTGCGGGTGGTTGAGCAATGATTTCCAAGTTCACAATACTCGTGGCACCATGTCGTAATGACGTGGCTATACAGTCGGTACCCGTGTCACCACCACCGATGACCACGACTTTTTTATCTTTGGCACTGATGAAGTTTCCGTCTGCATGTTCACTATCGAGTAAGCTCTGTGTGTTAGCCGTGAGGAAATCCATCGCAAAATGGATTCCGTTGAGATCACGTCCCGCAATAGGAAGGTCGCGAGGTTGCGTGGCACCGGTTGCCAACAGTAAAGCGTCGAAGTCGTTGACGAGTTGTTCGGGCGAAATGTCATTACCGACATCGACTCCCGTTTTGAATGTAATCCCTTCGTCTTGCAATAATTGCACTCGACGCAGCACATCTTGTTTGTCCAACTTCATGTTGGGGATGCCGTACATCAATAATCCACCAATGCGATCCGCTCGTTCGAAAACAGTTATTGTGTGACCAGCTTGATTGAGTTGATCAGCGGCTGCGAGGCCTGCTGGGCCAGAGCCCACGATGGCAACTGTTTTGTTGGAGCGCTGTTCAGGTGGTTGAGCAGTTATCCAACCCTCTGCAAAGCCTCGATTGATGATGGTGCTTTCAATGTTTTTGATAGTCACCGGTGGATCGGTAATGCCCAATACGCAAGAGCCTTCGCAGGGTGCGGGACAAACGCGGCCCGTGAATTCGGGGAAGTTATTGGTCTTTTCGAGTCGGCGTAGTGCATCTTCCCAACGGCCTCGGTAAATTAAATCATTCCATTCGGGGATGAGGTTGTCGATCGGGCAACCGGAAGTTGATTGACAAAAAGGCACACCACAATCCATACAACGTGCGCCTTGTGTAGTGAGATGATCTACATCTGGGGTGGTGTAGATTTCTTGATAGTCATCAATACGGACTAGCGGTAGACGATAAGGAATCGTCACTCGTTGAAACTCTTTAAATCCAGTTGGTTTTCCCATTAATCTTTTCTATTCGTAATCGATATTTGTTCTGTTGGAATACAACAGCTAACTTTAATTCGTTTATGACGAAGCCTCAGCAGTTGCTTTTGCCTTTTGTTCTTCCAGTACACGTTTATAATCGGTCGGCATTACTTTGATGAATTGACCCAACATTTGGTCCCATTCTTCGAGGATTTGTTCGGCGACAGTAGAGCCTGTAAATTTGTGGTGGCGTGCGATAAGTTCTTTTAGTTCGGCAATATCATCACCGTCGACGATTTGCTCTAATTCGACAAGTTCAAGATTACAGCGAAGATTGAAATCACCTGCTTTGTCCCAAACATAGGCCACACCACCGGACATCCCTGCGGCAAAATTACGACCTGTGGGGCCGAGGATTACAGTCCGCCCACCGGTCATGTATTCACACCCATGATCGCCGACACCTTCAACGACGGCATTGGCACCACTGTTACGAACGCAGAATCGTTCGGCAACTTGGCCGCGGAAAAACGCTTCGCCTGCGGTTGCTCCATACAGACAAACGTTGCCTGCGATGAAGTTGTCTTCAGCAATGAAACTGCTTTCCCGCGGAGGATATACTGATATGCGTCCACCGGAGAGTCCTTTGCCGACATAGTCGTTGGCGTCTCCCTCGATGTCCATCGAAATTCCTTGAGCCAAGAAAGCGCCGAAGCTTTGCCCAGCCGAACCTGTGAAGTGTATCTGAATGGTGTCTTCTGGGAGGTGGTTACCACCAATGCTTTTGACGACATGATGGCTGAGGATCGTACCAACGGTACGGTTGGTGTTAACGATGGGTAGTTCAAATTCAACGCGTTCCCCGTTTTGGATGGCTGGTTTAGCAAGCTCCAAAAGTTGATTGTCGAGAGCATGTTCCAGTCCATGGTCTTGCTTGATGGTACAAGTGACTTCTGTGTCGGGTGACGGTTTGTTAGCTGGTGTGAGTAGAGCTGTTAGGTCGAGGCCATCCGCTTTCCAGTGGTTGATGGCCGCCTGAGTTTCCAAGCAGTCGACGCGGCCGACCATGTCAAGGATCGATTTAAATCCCATTTCTGCCATGTATTGACGGCATTCTTCGGCCACCATGAACAAATAATTTACGACGTGTTCTGGTTTGCCAGCAAATCGTGCTCGCAGTTCGGGATCTTGTGTGGCAATTCCTACGGGACATGTATTGAGGTGACACTTACGCATCATGATACAGCCCAAAGTGATTAGGGGTGCCGTTGAGAAACCGAACTCTTCGGCTCCTAGTAAGGCAGCGATGGCGACATCTCGTCCTGTTTTAAGTCCTCCATCTGTTTGTAAGACGGTACGACTGCGCAGGTCGTTCATGACCAAAGTTTGATGCGTTTCGGCAATCCCTAACTCCCAAGGTAAGCCAGCATGTTTGATACTGGTAAGCGGTGAAGCTCCCGTCCCGCCGTTGTGGCCGGAAATCAGGATATGATCGGCATGTGCTTTAGTCACGCCAGCCGCCACCGTGCCCACACCAACTTCGGATACCAATTTTACGCTAATACGAGCACTGGGGTTGGCGTTTTTTAGGTCGTGAATGAGCTGCGCGAGATCTTCGATGGAGTAGATATCGTGGTGTGGAGGAGGGCTAATTAGTCCGACACCCGGAGTTGAGTAACGAATCCGGGCAATGGTGTCATTAACCTTGCGGCCTGGTAACTCTCCGCCTTCACCCGGTTTCGCACCTTGTGAAATCTTAATTTGAATTTCATCAGCGTTGGCTAAATACCAGATGGTGACGCCGAAACGTCCCGAGGCTACCTGTTTGATGGCGGATCGTTTTGAATCGCCGTTTGCCAGCGGTGAGAACCTTTCGGGATCTTCGCCACCTTCACCGGTATTGCTTTTGCCCCCTAGGCGATTCATTGCAATGGCTAATGTTTCATGAGATTCGGCGGAAATCGATCCAAAACTCATGGCCCCCGTAACAAATCGTTTTACGATATCAGCCGCTGGTTCGACCTGACTGATATCGATTGGCCCGTCGTTAGAACCCGACTTAAAGGATAATAGACCGCGCAACGAACACCGTACTTGTTCGTCATGGTTGATATGGTCCGCAAATTGTTGATAGGTATCCGCATCGTTGTTGCGAGCGGCGTGTTGGATATTTGAAATCGCTGTGGGATCCCAACCATGGCGTTCACCAGCGGAACGCCAGTGATATTGACCAGGGTTTGGCAGTGCTTGAGCGGCATCGTCTTGTTGAGGTGGGAATCCCAACGTGTGGCGGCGGAGTGATTCGGTAGCTAGAACATCAAAATCAACACCTTGAACACGACTGGCAGTACCGACAAAACAACGATCAATCACGACATCTTGTAACCCGATTGCTTCAAATATTTGAGCGCCTTTGTAGGATTGTAGAGTCGAGATCCCCATTTTTCCCATGACTTTGAGCATGCCTTTGGCGACCGCTTTTTTGTAGATCGCGACAATTTTGTCATTGTCCGTGATGTCGTCTGGGCACAGTCCATCGAGGCGTGCTTGCCACAGTGATTCATATGCTAGGTAGGGGTTGATCGCATCGATACCGAAACCGGTCAAGAGGCAATGGTGATGGACTTCTCGCGCTTCGCCGGATTCTAGTACGAGTCCGATTTGAGTTCGTTTGGCTTGTTTGATCAGATGGTGGTGGACCGCACCTGTAGCTAGTAATGAACTAATGGGCACTCGCTCGGCCGAAGTTGCTCGGTCTGACAAGACAACTAGGCTATATCCATCGGCAATCGCCTGTAGGGTTTCATCGCAAATGCGTGACAGAGCGGTTGAGAGACCGTTTGTGCCTGCAGATACACCGTAAGTAATATCGACGGTTTTTGTTTTCCAACCGTTTTGGTCCATCTCTTTTATAGCAGCGAGTTCGCTGTTGGTGAGAATAGGGTGAGGAATCAAGAGTCGATTGGCTTGTGCCGGCGTCGTGTCAAGCAAGTTCCCTTCGGGGCCAATGTAACACTCGAGCGACATGATAACGCCTTCGCGAATGGAGTCGATCGCAGGATTGGTAACTTGTGCAAACAGTTGTTTGAAATAGTCGTAGATCATCCGTGGCTTGTCGCTTAAGCACGCTAAAGCGGCATCGTTACCCATGGATCCTACGGGGTCGCGTTGTTGTTGTAGCAATGGCAACAGCATAAACTGTAGCGTTTCACTGGTATATCCAAAGGCCTGTAATTGTTGTAGTAATTCAGCGGATTCAAAGCTTGGCACAGTGCTGGTCGTTGGAAGTTCGGCTAGCTCGATGCGATTATCGAGCAACCACTGAGCGTAGGGATTGCGATCTGCAAATTCGTTCTTGAGTTCATCATCGGGTATTAACCGACCTTGTTGGAAATCGACAAGGAACATACGACCGGGTTGTAGGCGACCTTTGTATTTAACGTTAGCTGGGGCGACTTGGAGTACGCCGACTTCGCTCGCCATGACAACCTTGTCATCGTGGGTTAGATAATAGCGGCTAGGTCTAAGGCCATTGCGGTCGAGAACGGCGCCGATGTATTTTCCGTCCGTGTAGACGATTGAAGCGGGGCCATCCCACGGTTCCATTAGAGCGCTATGGTATTCATAGAAAGATCGTTTGTTTTCTGGCATGGTGTCATGCTTTTGCCAAGCTTCGGGCACCATCATCATGACTGACTCTTGTAATGTGCGGCCGGTCATGTAGAGAAATTCGAGCACGTTATCAAAAGTTCCCGAGTCGGAGCAGTCGGGTTCGCTGATGGGGAACAAGTGGCTCAAATCATCACCGAATTTGGTGCTTGTCATAACGCCTTCGCGAGCGGACATGGAATTCATATTGCCGCGCAGGGTATTGATTTCACCGTTGTGTGCCATGAAGCGATTTGGTTGGGCACGGTCCCAACTTGGAAAAGTGTTGGTTGAGAAGCGTGAGTGAACCATCGCTAGGTGTGTGATGTACGCAGGATTAGAAAGGTCGGGGAAGAACGGGACGACTTGATAGGTCGTAAGCATCCCTTTGTAAATCATGACTTTCCAAGACAGCGAGCAGATATAAAAGAGCTTGGCCTGGGACAGCGATTGCGACGAGCGTAATTGGTGGCTGGCTCGTTTGCGGATGATGTAAAGTTGTCGTTCAAAATCATCTCCGGAAAGATCGTCAGCGGCTGCGATGAGGAGTTGTTCAAAATGAGGCATTGCGGACAATGCAGTGGGGCCAACGTCAGCGTCGGTGGGATTTGTGGGAACTGGACGCCAGGCGATAAATTGTTGACCATGATCAGCGATAATTTGTTCGACGGTTGCTTTGCACTGATTTCGTTGTTCTTTGTCGGTTGGCAGGAATACGAGTCCAGCGCCGTATTTGCCTTCTGCGGGCAATTCAATCCCTTGCTCTTCTTTGATCACTTGGCATAAAAATTCGTGTGGAAAGCCGGTAAGCATCCCAGCACCGTCACCCGTATTGGCCTCGCATCCACAGGCGCCCCGATGCTCCATAGCCATCATGATTTCATTGGCATCAAGGACGATTTGATGGCTTCGATCGCCTTTAATGTGCGCAACAAACCCTACACCACACGCATCTTTCTCAAATGCTGGGTCGTATAATCCTTGTTTCTCTGGGTATCCGAATTGTTGCGTCATTCTTGCCTGTCTGCCAATAAAGGACTGTTACTAGTTGATAAATTTAATAAGGCTGGCGCGGTTGTTTCCGTTGCGGAAACGGGGAAGATATTTTCGTCATCAATCAACATCTCGATGAAGTTTTCGATGTCGGTTCCGAGTGGGATATTGTCACGATGGATAATACTGACGGGACGAATAAGTGTGGGGCCTGTGATGTCCGCGGTACACAGCGAACCGGAGGTGAGTTCGCGGTGGACATGTGCTTTGGGGAGAATGCTGAAACCGGTGTTGATTTCAATGGCTCGCTTGAGCGTTTCAATATTGTCAAATTCCATCACGATGTTTGGACACACTTCGTGGTTGGTTAGCACGCGACGGATTTCTTGGCTAATCCGCAAGTCGCGACTAAAAGCGACCATTTCTAGTCCATGTAAGGCATGCAATGAAAGTTCTTGATGATGGGCAAGTGGGTGTTCGTTGGAAAATACGATAACCATTGGTTCCGCCCGCCAAGCAATAGCGGCAATCGACTTGGTGGATTCAGCATAACTAAGCAGTCCCAGATGAGCGTGGCCAGTCGTGACTAATTCATAAACCTTTTGCGGGTGATGATACTCAAGCTGGACATGGATATTGGGATTGTGTTCGTGAAAATTTTGGACAAAATGTCTCATGGTACTGAGTCCAACCGAATAAATTGATGCAACACGAATCGTATCTTCAGTGGCATCTGATAGGTGGCGAATGCCTGATTCTAGTTCTTCAATTTGCCGCACTAAGCGATGACAACCTTCAAAATATTGGCGGCCTTCGTCGGTCACGATAAACGGACGTTTGGATCGGTCGAGTAGTTTGACGCCGAGACGTTTTTCGAGTTGATTGATGATTTGACTCGTAGCGGATTGAGTGATTTGGTTGTCTTTTGCAGCTCGTGAGAAACTGCGTCGTGTTACAACATCACAAAATACTTTCATCGATCGCAATTTCATGTCAATTTCTTTTAATTAAGTCGATTGTTGAAAGCCAAGCAGGCCATAAGTTTCTGGAAGTTCCATTGTTTGCGCGCCATACAGCACGAGTCACTCAAACAGCACGTTTCGTTTATTCTCAATGCAGATGTTGCTGTGCACTTGGGCATCTTGTTTAGCTAGTAGCCAAAATCGGTTCACTTCGGCCGCACAATAATGGAGAGCAAACTGGGGGCCCTAAAGTAGGACATCGAAAAGTATTAGTAATACTAAAATCAAGTTAGATTAATATTATTAATAAACCCTTAGTAGATTAATCCCCAAACACTATAATACTCGGTGTTTTGTGCATGTCAACGGGGTGGGAAATAATCGCCACTCCCACTAATATAAAACAATCTAATATTATGGCTGATGCTATCGACAAAAAAGCCTTCGAGATCAATTTCATGATCTATTTGACCGCCGGTTTTCGATAGTCCAGCGGTGGTTTTTGGCCGGGAATCATCAATGATTTATAGGGCTGACTGCCGAGTCGTTGCTGTAATTCGGATTTGGCGGCGGCAAGGATTTCGGGGCTACGGTAGAGATCCCAAGCGGTAGCTGCAATGACACGAGACGCTAAGTTCAGCCCTTTCCCAGCAGCATCTGTGCCGCCCGATGCAACTGCTTGCCAGCTATGCCCAGGCACGCCAGGGGTAAAACAAGCCGTATTAAATCCAGTGGTGGGCACGACCCACGATACATCGCCGACATCCGTGGAGCCCATTCCCACAGTTCCACTGGTATCAATGACCTCATTAATAGACGAAAGCGGAACTTGGTTATCGATGGATTGTTGAATACGAATGGCAAATTTCACATTAACCTCATCGTATTCAAGGTCATTGAGTTGACGAAGATTTTTAATGGTTACTTGAGCGAGTATATTGTTAGGCAGGATTTCCAAGATCCCGCCTTGAAAATTGATTTCCAATTTTGTTTCCGTGGCAAGTGCGCCAGCTTCCGCACATTTAACAAGTCGCTTATACAACTCGCGAACAACATCGGATTTTGGATGTCGAATGTAATAATAAACCTCCGCAAAGTCTGGAACTACATTAGGTGCACCTCCCCCGGCGGTAATCACATGATGGATTCGAGTGCCATCCGGCGTATGTTCCCGTAGTAGTTGTGTTGCAAAGTTCGTAAGTTCCACGGCATCTAGTGCACTGCGTCCCTGCTCTGGTGCTCCAGCGGCATGTGCCGCCTTACCATGAAATCGAAACTTGACTGCATTGCGTGCTAAGGTGCTGCGGTCCCCTGCTGAGTTGCGACTACTTGGATGCCAATGCAGCACCGCATCGCAATCTTTAAACAGCCCTGCATTAACCATGAACACTTTTGCACTGCCTCCTTCTTCGGCCGGACAACCATAATATCGAATAGTACCTTGTATATTTCCGGCTTTGATTTGTTGTGCAATTGCAATAGCGCCTTCCATAGATGCGACGCCCAATAAATGGTGCCCGCAGCCATGTCCATAACCATTGCTTTTATCCTCTGGTTGAGCGCGCTGCGGTGTTGCTTGTTGAGATAACCCTGGCAAGGCATCGTACTCGCCGAGCATTCCTATGATGGGTTTACCTTTGCCAAAAGTCGCAGTAAATGCCGTCGGTATTCCCGCGACTTCGGACTCGATGTGAAACCCTTGTGCACGCAATATTTTTATCAGCAAGGCGCTGCTCTTGGTTTCTTGATAGCCGGGTTCGGCCCAATTCCAAATTTGTTTAGCAGTTTTCCAACTTGTTTGTTGCCGAGCATTAATGGTCTCCAACATTTCATTTCTTTGAATATCTTGCGCAGTGAGTGCCGTTATTCCGACGGACCAAGATAGGGAAATTAGCAAGGCCATAGTCATGAATGGGTGGTTAGATCGTTGAGCCATCGTTAATGAATTCCGTGAGGGTCAAGTGTGTAATAGGGAATGTCGATTTATGCTGGTTCTTGTTAGTGCATAATCGATGGGTTATAAGGAATAGCAAGTCCACTGTAGTGTAACCCATAGGGAACCCAAAACGTGCTCGCTGCTGAAATATACGCTCCCCGTCAAATTCGCATGATTGATGTTGAAGAACCTACACTGGTCAACAGTGCGGGCGGTGATATTATCTTTCAACCAGAATTGGCGTGTTTGTGCGGATCTGACTTGCTTTATTTTGAAGCGGACAACGAGAGCTATGAACCTGTTGTTGGACATTCACTGCATGAATTGATTGGTACCGTGGTCGACACGAACGGTGAGAAATTCAAAATCGGTGATCGCGTATTATGCGTCCCTGTAAATCAAGAAGGTCTGCAAGAACGGTTTGTTGTAACTGAAAATCAAGCGATTTACGTAGATCCTCGACCAGACGAACGCGAAGCATTACTGGCTCAACCCTTGGGTACCGTGTTGTTTGCCCTCAGGCGGCTGCCAAATATTGTGGATCAAAATGTTGTGGTTGTTGGTCAAGGTCCGATGGGGCAACTTTGGAATTGTGCATTAAGTCAACTTGGCGCTCGTCGAGTCATTGGTCTAGACCTCAATGCGGATCGCTTAAAAGTGAGTCCCGAGATGGGAGCGACTGATACTTTGCAGGTGTCACTCGAGAAAAATGCGGAGGACATCGCTGCCGGCGTGCGATCGATTCTCGGAGGCGAGTCTCCCGATCTCGTTATCGAATGTGTTGGTCATCGTGAACAGCGGGCAAACTTATGTTTTGAGATTTGTCGCAAAGCGGGAACGGTATTCTTCTTTGGTGTTCCACCCAAGCATGTCGAGAACTTTGATTTACACAAAATGTTCTTCAAAAACCAAACGCTTGTCACTAGCGTCGGACCAGATTTCACCAAAGATTTTCCGTTGGCGATGCGGTGGATAGCCGAAGGACGAGTCAACGTCGCACCTATTATTACGCACCATATGCAATTGGCCCAAATTCAAGAAGCCTTCGATCTGTTTAGTACGCGGCAAGACAAGGCACTTAAAGTGTTCCTTGATTTTCCGGCGTACGCAAATAATGTGAACGGCTAGTGAATGAAAAATACTTTACAATAGATCAAGTACGATAGACCACCATTTAGAAGGAGTCACAAGTTGTTTCGATTTGTAAATATACAACTACTGTTATTATCGGTGTTAGGTTTGGTGCATACCGAATCGTTAGTTGCGCAGACCGTTGATTTCGATCGTGACATTCGTCCAATTCTTTCGAACCATTGCTACGCGTGTCATGGACCGGATGCGGAGACACGCGAGGCGGATTTACGTTTAGACGTCCAAGCAAGCCTTTTTGCTGTGCGTGATGAACCCTTGATTACACCTGGTGACGTAAAGAACAGCCAATTAATTCATCGCATTACTAGCAAAGACGATGCGGAACAGATGCCACCGGCAGACTTTCTCAAACCTTTGTCGGCTGACCAAATTTTGTTACTACAGCGTTGGGTCAAGCAAGGCGCGCAATGGAAAGATCATTGGGCTTGGACCGCGCCACAACGCCCTCGTATTCCAGTGCTGAAACATTCATTTATTAACAATGATATTGATCGATTTGTGTTGGCAAAACTGAAGGACGAAAATGTCAAGCCGAGCAAGCGTGCGGATCGTGTAACCTTGATTCGTCGTCTCTATTTCGATTTGACCGGTCTACCGCCGACAACTGACCAAGTACAAGCATTTGTCGAGAACACGAGTTCCTCTGCATATCAAGATCTCGTCACGCAATTGCTAGCACAACCACAGTTCGGTGAGCGGATGGCAATGTATTGGTTAGATGTAGTGCGTTATGCCGATAGCAATGGCTATCATGCAGACAAAACTCGCCAAGTCTCACCCTACCGAGATTATGTAATCGAGGCATTTAACTCTAACAAACCTTACGACGAGTTCGTTCGTGAACAAATTGCGGGCGATCTAATACCCAACGCCACCATAGAACAGCAAGTCGCCTCTGCCTTTAATATGTTGCTGCAAACGACCGATGAAGGTGGGGCTCAAGCTAAAGAGTATTTGGCCAAATACGCAGCAGACCGAGTGCGCAATACGGCGTCGGCATTTATGGGAGTCACGTTTGGTTGTGCCCAGTGTCATGATCACAAATACGATCCGTTTACGACGAAGGATTTTTACCAATTTGCTTCTTTTTTTGCTGATATCTCGGAAGTCGGAGTTGGTAATGCGCCTGCTTTTCCAGTTATCGATGCAAAACGCCAAGCAGCGATTGTTCAAGCGACCAAGACACTGGCTGATGCCCAAATTAAATTGGTTGAAAAAGCGAAAATCATCGGCAAGCAACAATGGATGCAATGGGAACAATCTTTAGTTGCTAAAGCGCAGGTTAATGTAGTAATGAGTCCGTGGAATTTTGTGGGCCCATTGCCGGCGTCTAGTTTTGACGAGGCACATGGCAAGTCGTTTTTCGATGAATCGGCTTCAGTTGATTTAACAAAACCGGTAGCTGATATTGCTTGGAAACAGCGTGACGAATTCGTTGACGGAAAGGTTCATCGTTTTGTGCCGGCGGTAAATGTTGCTTTCTATCTACAACGAACGATGACAACAACCAATGCGATGAAATTGACACTTCGTTTTGGCAGCGACGATGGGATTCGTGTTTGGGTCAATGGTCAAGAAAAATTGAATCACAAAATTGGCCGGGATGTCTTCGCTGATCAAGAACAGATTACGGTGGAATTGAAGCCTGGAGTGAATCGTCTGTTGTTGAAAATTTCCCAAGGAGGTGCCACAACCGGCTTCTTTTTTGATTCCAATGGACCGGGTGTTCCGGCCAATATTATTAAGATTCTTTTGCTTGCGAACGACCAAAGAAGTTCCCAGGAGACACAAATTTTAGCCGAGTATTTCCGTGCTACCTATGAGGACTTGCAACCTCTGCGAGAGGCAATTGCAACGCAGGAATTAGCGTTAAAGCAACTCAACGCTACGATCCCCAATACACTCATGACCAAGGTTGCGGCACCGCGCATGACACGAATTTTACATCGAGGGAATTGGCAAGATGATTCCGGCGAAGAAGTTCAACCTGCGGTGCCCGAATTCATGCAGCCTTTAGACGTGGATGGTCGCCGTGCCAATCGACTTGATTTGGCCGATTGGATGATAGACACAAATAATCCATTGACCGCTCGCGTTTTCGTAAACCGACTCTGGAAAATACTGTTTGGCAACGGTCTGGCACAACCACTGGATGATATTGGCAGTCAGGGATCACGACCGACACATCTTGAAGTGTTAGATTGGCTTGCTATCGAGTTTATGGAAAGCGGTTGGGATGTAAAACATGTGGTGAAACTATTAGTTGCATCGGCGACATATCAACAATCATCCAACGGTTCGGCGGCATTGCTTGCTCGTGATCCTTACAACCATCTGTTAGCACGACAATCACAATTCCGCTTAGATGCCGAGATGGTACGGGATAATGCACTGGCTGTTAGCGGATTGTTGACTCGAGATATTGGTGGTGTGAGTGTTAAGCCTTACCAACCTGTGGGGTACTGGAAGCATATGAACTTTCCGAAGCGCAAGTGGACACCGTCGAGCGGTGACAATGCGTATCGCCGCGGTCTGTACACGCACTGGCAACGTATGTTCTTGCACCCGTCACTGTTAGCGTTTGACGCTCCGAGTCGTGAAGAGTGTACGGTCGAGCGACCGCGTTCTAACACGCCACAGCAAGCATTAGTTTTATTGAACGATCCGACCTACGTGGAAGCTGCTCGAGTGTTTGCACTACGTATTATCAACGAAGGTGGAACGGACTTGGAGCAACGTTTGAATTGGGCATTTGAAACGGCGTTGTCTCGGCGAGTTGCTAAACAGGAATCCAACGTGTTGCTGGATGTTTATGCGAAACATCTAGTTATGTTTCAGGCGGACACCGAATCGGCTAAATCGTTAGTGGCTGTTGGTAATGCTACCAATCCGACGCAGGTGGATGTTGCCGAGCACGCGGCATGGACGTCGATAGCTCGAATTATCTTCAATTTACACGAATCTATAACTCGTAACTAAGCACTTCAGTTTTTTAGTAGACAAGACCATGAAAAATTTAATTTCAACGGACGACAAGCTTTCGGATGCCGTAAATCGGCGCTGTTTTTTAGGCAAAGGTGTCCAAGGAGTTGGCACTCTAGGGTTGGCTGCACTTTTACAACAGTCGTTAACTCAAGCGAAGGAAACCGACGTGCAAGTGCCTCGTTGGCCGGGAATCTTGAATGGCAAGTTGCATCATGAAGCGAAAGCTAAACGAGTTATATTTCTCACCATGGCTGGCGGGATGTCGCATTTAGAGACGTTCGACCACCGGCCTAAATTGGCGGAAATGGATGGAAAACCGATGCCGGAGTCCTATACCAAGGGACAACCCATCGCGCAACTCCAAAACAAACCATTGAAATGTCTGGCGCCCCAACACACATTTGCCAAACATGGTGAGTCAGGGATTGAGCTTTCGAATATATTCCCGCATTTAGCAACGGTGGTGGATGATTTGGCAATTGTGCGGTCTCTTACCACAGATGCGATCAACCATGATCCTGCTCATACATTTATGAATACTGGTACAACGATAAGTGGACGACCATCGATGGGATCTTGGTTTACCTATGGCTTGGGTGCAGAGACTGAAAATCTGCCAGGGTTTGTTGTGCTAACATCCTCCGGTGGCGGTCAAGATCAACCCATCGCATCGCGACAGTGGCATAGCGGATTTTTACCTAGTCGATTTCAAGGCGTGCATTTTCACGGCCAAGGCGACCCCGTGTTGTATGTGAATAATCCACCAGGTGTGTCTCGAGCTCAGCAACGTGATATTGTGAAAGCGGTTCAAAAAATAAATCGGTTACGATCGGCCTCCATCAATGATACAGAAATTGCCACTCGGATAAGTCAGTACGAAATGGCATTTCGGATGCAAGCGAGTGTTCCAGACTTGGTGGATATCAGTCAGGAGTCTCAAGCGACTTTAGATATGTATGGCACGAAAGGTGGTGATGGTAGCTTCGCATCAAATTGCTTACTTGCTCGGCGCCTGGCCGAACGTGGCACTCGATTTATTCAGTTGTATCATCGAGGTTGGGATCATCATGGTGGCATTAAGAATGCGAGTGCTGTTACTGCGAAGTTGATTGACCAAGGCGTCACCGCTTTGCTCAAAGATCTCAAGCAGCGTGATATGTTAAAAGATACTTTGCTTGTATTTGCCAGCGAATTTGGACGTACTCCGATGGCTCAGGGCAACGGGCGCGACCATCACATCAAGGGATTCTCTGTGTGGCTAGCTGGCGGTGGAATCCAAGGTGGTGTCACTCACGGTTCAACAGACGACCTCGGGTATAATGCTGTTGAAGATGTCGTTTCTGTGCATGACCTCCACGCTACGATGATGCACGTGTTAGGAATTGACCATGAAAAAATGACAGTTTTATTTCAGGGACGTGATTTTCGACTAACCGATATATCCGGTAATCCTGTGCAAGCTTTGTTAGCTTAACGTGAATTGCAGGTAAATTACATTTTCAGACGCGATTTAGCGATTTTGCAAGCATCGTTAAAAAAAAGTGTTGACGGTGCACTCTAAGCAACTTATCTTGAAGGTACTTCTTAACGGAAGCCTACCTAACGTTTCTCACCCCTCCCCAAAAAAATCCCGCCACTTTCTCCTGCCCCACTAATACAAACCACTCCCATTATGCCTTCAGCTATTTCTCACTCTATCGCGATGCAACTAATTCCGGCTGACCCGGAAGAGACGAGTTCATTGAGTTTAGACCGATACCCAGTAGTTCTGGGGCGAGGCGACGAAGTTGATTATCAAATTGAAGATCGGTTTCTCAGTCGCTGCCATTGTCAGTTTGATTGCGGAGACGGTGTTGTTACCGTAAGGGATCTCGACTCGCGTCATGGCACATTTGTGAATGAATCACGTATCCAAGAAGTTGTATTGACGTCTGGAGATACACTGCGTATTGGTTTAACGCGGTTTGTTGTTTCGTTCTTGGATGCATGAACGCGAGCGTTTCTTGATTGTAGTATTAGCTAATGCAATCGAGGCTAAACCATGCGATGTTGATCTGGACCCAGAAATGCCTGTGAAAAGCAGAGGTATAGGTTTATCGAGTGAGGTCGATAGAGTTGGAACTCGAGGTGCACTTGCGGTCTAGATGCGTATATCCCCCGTCGACGTAGATGATTTGGCCAGTGGTATGGCTCGACCGTGGCGATGCCAAAAAGACGACTGTGTCCGCAATTTCTTGAGCAGTCGTGAAACGTTGTTGTAGTGGGATCAGTTGTTCGACCGATTGTTTGGCTGCCGTAGAATCGTCAGCTTGCTCAATCAACTCGGCATATAGGGGAGTCCAAGTTTCAGCAGGCAATACAGTGTTCACGCGAATACTGTGTGGTGCCAGATCGACAGCCCATTCCCTTGTTAGTCCATTGATTCCGCCTTTGGCTGCGGCATAACCGGATGTTCCGCCCTGCCCGGTTGTGGCCACCTTGCTACCAATGTTGATGACTGTACCTTGGGATTTTTTGAGGGCATCGAGTGCGAAATGTAACATACTGTAATAGTGGACTAAATTACGTTGTAGTGATTCGTTGAAAGCTGCCGGACCATCTTCAAGCGTCACTCCATCGTTCACTCCAGCATTGTTCACCAACACGTCGAGGCGGCCGAATTGTTCGAGAGCGAACTGGACCGCCCGTTGACAGGCATCTGTTTGGCTTAAATCACCTTGAATGAACAAACATTGTTTTCCCTGTTCGGCATATTCAGCCTGTAAAGCTTCGCCTTCGTCTGTGGAACGATTGACGTTAATGACATGTGCACCTTCAGCGATAAATTCGCGAACGATTGCCGCGCCAATGCCCTTGGACCCACCGGTAACGAGGGCAACTTTGTCTGTTAAATCTAGATCCATAGCAATGCGATAGCCATATAAACTAAGTGAACTGTAATCGAATAATATATAGAAGAGATCATTTAATGGTTAAGTTCAAATCCGAGATTATCACGGTTAGGCCCAAAACCATCGCCATCAAGGTCGATATAAATAGGGTTAGCAACGGCTGCTGGCATCAACTCACCCCAGCGTGGTCCCTGTACTCGACCAATCTTAAGGTTTTCACCAGCAGTAGCAACGATGATATGCGTGTCTTCGGTAAGCTCGACGGCAATTTCCGCTTCGAATTTCACGGTACCGTTTTTGAACATGTTGGCGTGGCTGCGACGAGTGAAGTTTAATTTGTCGGTCATTTTCCCGTTGAGCAAGAGCTGCACGCGATTTACATCGATCCAGTTGGGGCATTGGATGCGGATGTTTACATAGACGGTGGCATTTTTCGCCAGTATGTCGTCGCCTGGAAGAGCTGCCTGTCCACGAATTCCGTTGTAGATTTTGACCTCCATAAACGGGCCGTTGGTCATGACGACGTTACCCGCCTTGGACGCTTTTACAATGTCCTTGGTGCGAATACGCCCAGGGTTATCAGTCGGTGATTTGACATAATTACGGATGTAGCCGACGCCGTGTTCGTTGTAATG
>LWDU01037459.1_pt1 | contig 17448 bp, 19 predicted proteins | sample 727161 | NCBI WGS metagenome assembly LWDU01 (sample SAMN04566230, study PRJNA314399) | hydrothermal vent metagenome | isolation source: deep sea hydrothermal plume seawater | place: Mexico: Gulf of California, Guaymas Basin | collected 2004-07-11
GTGGGTTTCAGATCCACGTCAGGCCCGGTCATCGCCAAAGCCGGTGATCTCGCCGCCATCCTGACCAATCTCGAAGCCAATGATGTTCTTTTCATCGACGAGATCCACCGCCTGCCGCCCGCCGTGGAAGAGATCCTCTATCCGGCCATGGAGGATTACGCCCTCGACATCGTGATCGGCGAAGGCCCATCAGCGCGGTCTGTCAGGCTTGATCTTGCGCCGTTCACGCTTGTTGGCGCGACCACGCGGGCCGGCCTTCTCGCCAATCCGCTTCGGGACCGGTTCGGCATTCCGATGCGCCTCGACTTCTATAGCCCGGAGCATCTCTCCCGCATCATCATGGCGGCGGCCCGCAAACTGTCGGCGAACATTTCAGAAGACGGCGCGCTGGAAATCGCAACGCGCGCCCGGGGCACGCCGCGTATTGCAATCCGGCTCCTTCGCCGCGTCCGCGATTTTGCCGAAGCAGAAGGCGCGTCCATCGACAAGGCGGCCGCGTCGCGCGCACTTTCGCGTCTCGAAATCGACCAGGACGGGCTGGACGCGCTGGACAGGCGATACCTGGAAGCGCTGGTGCGCACCTATGCGGGTGGGCCGGTCGGCGCAGATACGCTGGCAGCAGCCCTGTCAGAGGCCCGCGACGCCGTTGAGGACATGATCGAACCGTTCCTGATGCAAAAAGGCTATATTGCCCGCACGCCGCGCGGACGCATCGCCGCCCCGCTCGCCTATGAGCGCCTCGGCCTGTCGCCTCCGGACAGCGGTCAGCAGAACGGTCTGTTCAACGGGGACTGATCGGAACATGCCGCTCCTGCCATTTGAATATCATGAGCGCGTACGGGTGATTGTCATCTATATGTATGGCCTCGGCGCGGGCGGCGCGTGGATCGCGGCGATTGCGTCTCCAAACACCTCCTATGACAAGCTCGACCCGGCCCGCGCCGATACACATATCCGGGCGCTGCTCCGCACGGCATCGGCCCAGATCGCCGTGGTTCTCCTGCTTGCCGCAGGTCTCACAGTGCTCATTGCCTATTACATGTCAGCCCTGTTCGCGGTCATTGCGGCGATTGGTTTCGTCTCCAACCGCCTCGTCCTGTCGAGACGGTCGACTGAAGGTCGCGTCAGAGACCGCAGACAGGCCCGCCGCGTCATCGCCGTCGGCCTGACACTTGTCTTCATGTTGGCAATTCTCATCGCGATGATCTTTGCTGTGCAGCGGCTTTAGTTAGAGATCAGCCACATCAGCTGCATCGAATGCAGACGCAAAAGCGCCTCATAAGACTTCTTCGCCGCCGTGCGCGCCACATGGGCCGCCAGCCAACGGGCGACAGCGCCAAGCGCGAGGCTGAGCGCCATGCCCGGCAGGAACATCCACCAGCCAATGAGAAAGCTTCCCATAACAGCCAGCATTACGAACACGACTGACAGGGCATCGGCGAGCTTGATCCAGATTGGCGCATTCCGCCCAAATGGCGCGAGCAGCTCTGGATTGCGGTGCAGCGCCTCTGCGTCGATGGCCCAGACCGGGCCGCCGCGCTTGGCAAGCTTGGCGATGCGCGTCGGCGCTCCGTTCTTGTGAGGATTTGGCGCGATTGCGAGAAACATCGTCTTCAGACCACTTTCTGTGCCGGTCCAAGACGATTTGCAATTTCGATACCGGATGTGGGGCGGCCCCGCGCCCCGTCCGCTTCAGCCGGCCCGCGCCTTGATCGACAGGGCATGCAGGCCGCTGTCGAACTCCTCTTTCAGCGCAGAATTCACTGCCCGCTGCATCTCCACCCGGCTCTTTCCCTCGAAGGCGGGGGAAACAATCTCGACCTGATAATGGGTCTCCCCTTCCGGACTTGCACCCGCATGGCCTGCATGTTTTGCACTGTCATCGCGGACATGCAGCTCGCTAGGTGCAAAAAGCTGCGTCAATCGCGCGCGAATCCGCTCTGATCTGTTTGTCAATTCTGGCCTCGTTAACTCGTTCGACCTATGTTGCCTGACCCATGGCAGATGCATTTTCATACCGCGTCAAGTTCACCGACATAAGGGTGAAGCCTCCGAAGGAGGAACAAGAGCGCCAGAAAGCCGTCGAGACACGAGAGTGTCATCGCGACGACTGTGACCTGGCAGGTGATCACCCCGCGCCGAAGCCGAGAGGCCTCGAGGGCGTCTACTGGTTCTGCCAGAAGCATGCGGGCGAATATAACCGCAACTATGACTTCTTTGCCGGCATGTCCGATGCGGAGCTCGAAGCCTTCAACGAGATGGCCCGGCACGGCTTCCAGAAGACCTGGAAGTTTGGCACCGGACCAATGGCAAAGGGCAAGGCCGCTGCCGCGCACGATCCGCGCCGCTGGCGGGGCAAGGAATTCTTCGAAGAGAATGCCGGGGCCCGTCAGGCTCGCCGCAAGGAGCAGCAGTCGGCCGGCGTCACCGCGCAGGCCCTCGCCGAGCTTGATCTTGAGGCTGGCGCAAGCGCCACCGAGATCCGCGTGCGCTACAGCGAATACATCCGCAAGTTCCACCCGGACTCCAATGGCGGCGACCGCTCGACGGAGCACATGCTTGCCCGGGTCCTTCGCGCCGGCAAGACGCTGAAGGCGGCCGGCATGATGAAGGCTTAAGGGAAGTCCAACCGGCCGTCTCCCCAACGCAAGTCGGGGCGCATGGCGGCTGGACGCCCAGCTCTCACTTAATTTCGGGCAGGCCCCCCGCGCTGAGCGGATACCTTTCCCGAGCGCGCCTTTTGCGCCAGAACCCCGTCATGGCCTTCGACGTCTCTATCATCACCCTTTTTCCGGACGCGTTTCCGGGCATGCTCGATGTCTCTATACTCGGGCGCGCGCGTGAGCAGGGCCTCTGGTCGCTGGAGACGACGGACCTTCGCAGCTTCGGCCTAGGCAAACACCGGCAGGTCGACGACAAGCCCGCTGGCGGCGGCGCCGGCCTCGTGATCCGGCCAGACGTGGCCGCTGCGGCAATTGACAGCATCGAGCGCAAAGACCGCGAGCTCATCTATCTCAGCCCGCGCGGAGAGCCTTTCTCACAGAAGCTCGCCCATGAATTTGCGGCCGGGCCCGGTCTCATCTGCTTCTGCGGACGGTTCGAAGGACTGGACGAGCGCGTCATTACCCAGCGCGGCATGAGGGAAGTCTCCCTCGGCGATTTCGTCCTCGCGGGCGGCGAAGTCGCAGCGCAGGCCATCATAGAAGCAACGCTCCGGCTGTTGCCGGGTGTGGCCGGGAATGAAACCTCGATCGAGGATGAGAGTTTCTCGGCCGGACTGCTTGAATATCCGCAATATACACTGCCGCGGACATGGGAAGATCAGCCGACGCCGGACGTGCTTTTGTCGGGCGATCACAGCAAGGTCGACCAATGGCGGCTCAACCGCAGTAAACTGTTGACAGAAGGGCGCCGTCCCGATTTATGGGCCGCTTACCTCAACGGGCATAGAATACGAGCGTCGGAGACGGACGATGAACATGATTGAACAGCTCGAAGCTGAAGAAGTGGCACGCGTCACTTCAGGCAAGGAAATCCCGGATTTCTCTCCTGGCGATACCCTTTCCGTGAATGTGCGCATTCGCGAAGGCGACCGTGAACGCGTCCAGCGTTTCGAAGGCGTCTGCATCGCACGCGCCGGCAAAGGCGTGAACGAGAACTTCACGGTCCGCAAGATCTCCTTCGGTGAAGGTGTCGAGCGCGTTTTCCCGGTCGTCTCACCGATGATCGAAAGCATTGAAGTGAAGCGCAAGGGCCGCGTGCGCCGTGCGAAGCTCTACTACCTGCGCAACCTGCGCGGTAAGTCGGCCCGTATCGCAGAGCGCACCACCGGCCACGGCGTGGAGACCGCTGAGGTCACCGTGTCCAAGACCGAGCGTAAGCGTCAACGCGTTGAGCAGAAAGCTGCTCGCCGTGAGCAGGCCGCCAAGGACCGCGTCGAGGCGGAAGAAGCCAAGCGCAAGGCCGCAGAAGCTGAAGCAGCGGCCGCAGAGGCAGAAGCTGCAGCCGCAGAAAACGATGCGTCAGAGGGCGAAAGCACCTCCGAGCAGTAGAATTTCCTAAAATTTGGTAATTTTTTGACCCCGCAACGAAAGTTGCGGGGTTTTTGTGTTCTGGCTGCAACACTTTTCGCGTATACCCCCATTTCACTACGGCATATGGCTTGCAAAGCTGTGGACAAGCAGGCCGCGAAAGCCACGATTTCCCCTTCTGGGACAGTGTTTTTCAAGGACTTGCTCGCGTGCGAAGGGAATCTAGTTGGTTTCAAGATTACCGTTTCGTATACGAAATGAGCGACGCCATAATTTGTGGCGTATCAACAACGGTCCCGAGGGCATTCGGGCAACTTGAATATCCTTTAGTTGGCCGGTGGGGTCAGAAATGGGGAAGGTGGAATGAAACTTAGCAAGAAACTGATGGTGGGTGTCGTTGCATTGGCTGCACTCCCCCTCGCTGCCCACGCCGATGGCGAAGCGGGCACATGGGATAATGAAGCGGTTGGAGAGCGTTACTCTTCAGCTGGTTCCGCAACCGACGAACGCGTCCTCACAGATGCTCAGGTTCGTGAGATCATCCAGCAAAGCGGCACGTCCGGCGGCGCTGATGTTCGCTACCTCGGTGGTGAGCAGCAGGCGATCGACAGCGTTCTCTGCTGTGAGAACGTCGAAGAGCGCGTGACCGAGAACACCGAGTTCGAGGAAACCACGACCTATTTCGACGCCGTGACCCGCCGCGAGATCGTCCAGCCGGTTGAGCGCACGCTCATCCAGCCGATCGAGCGCCGCATTGTTCGCCCACGCGTTGAAGAAGTTACCGAAGACACAGTCTACGAAGAAGAATACCTTCCAGTCCGCGTCGAGCAGGATGAAGTTCCTGCTGTCCAGGAGAACATCACCACGGACGTGACCGAAGAATATGTCGAGGAAGCAACCGAGACCTATTACGACGTCGTGACCCGCCGTGAGATCACCCAGCCGATCGAACGCACCACGATCGTCCCGGTCCAGCGCCGCATCACGCGTCCTCGCACTGAAACGGTTACCGCTGACACCCGTTATGAAACGGTCCGCGCACCGGTTCGTGTCGAGCAGGACGAAGTCCCGCAGGTCATCGAGAACGTTGTTCAGGACGTGACGGAAGTCACCCGCGATGAGTACACCGACACCTATGTCGATGCTGTCACCCGCCGCGACGTTTACCAGCCAGTCGTCCGCACGATGATCCAGCCGGTTGAGCGCCGTATCCTTCGCGGTACGACCGAAACCGTCACCGCTGCGACCCGCTACGAGGAAGAGCGTCTTCCGGTACGTGTTGAAACCGAGCAGGCACCACAGATCACCGAGCAGATCATTCCGCAGGTGACTGAGCGTACCGTCCTCGAAGTTGAAGACGTCTATGTCGATCAGGTGACCCGCAATGTGGTCCAGCCGGTTGTCGTGACGACGATCCAGCCAATCGAGCGCCGCGTGCTTCGTCCGCAGACCGAAACCATCGTTCGCGACACGATCTATCAGGAAGAGTACCTTCCAGGCCGCGTCGAAGCTGAGCCGATCCCTCAGACCCAGGTGAACTACATCCCGCAGGTCACCGAGGAATATCGCGAAGAGTACACCGAATCCTACTTCGAAGCGGTGACCCAGCGTAACGTGATCCAGCCGGTCGAGCGTCGTATCGTCCAGCCAATCGAGTACCGCCGCGTCCGCGGTCAGGTTGAGACCGTCGTCGCACCGACCCGTTATGAGACGCAGCGCGCTTCTCTGGTGGTCCTGAACGTCGGCCCAGGTTGCCCTTGCTAGGTCAAGCCTGAACCAGAAACACCCGGAAAGGGCCAGCTCGATGAGCTGGCCCAAGGGGTGGACGCCGCGGATGGTCTTGTCAGGGCCTGCGCTGCATGGTCTTTTGCAGCGCAGCAGGAGGCCGTTCTGACATGCCGGGCAAGACACTTTACGACAAGATCTGGGACGCCCACCTCGTGGACACCGACGCCGCGAGTGGCGACGCGCTCATTTATATCGACCTCCACCTCATCCATGAGGTGACGACGCCGCAGGCCTTCTCTGGCCTGAAAGCAAACGGCCGCAAGGTGCGCCGGCCCGAACTCACCCTCGCTGTCGCAGATCACAACACACCGACAGAAAACCAGGCCGCAGGTCTTGAAGGCGTGCGCGATGAAGCCGCGCGCAACCAGTTGTCTGCCCTGTCGCGCAATGTCGCCGAATACGGCATCGAATTTTTCCCGATGGGCGATGTCCGGAACGGCATCGTTCACGTGGTCGGTCCTGAGCAGGGACGTACCCAGCCCGGCATGACGATTGTCTGCGGGGACAGCCACACCTCGACGCATGGCGCCTTCGGCGCGCTTGCCCACGGCATCGGGACATCCGAGGTCGAGCACGTCCTGGCGACGCAAACGCTCCGCACACAGAAGTCGCGCAATATGGCCATTGAAGTTAGCGGCCAGCTGAGAGAAGGCGTCACCGCCAAGGATCTCGCCCTTCACCTCATTTCGATTATAGGCACGGCTGGCGGCACGGGCCACGTCATGGAGTATCGCGGCGAAGCGGTTCGCGCGCTTTCCATGGAAGGGCGGATGACGCTCTGCAACCTCTCGATCGAGGGCGGCGCGCGTGCCGGTTTGATTGCGCCGGATGACACGACATTCGCCTATATGAAGGGCAGGCCCGCCGCGCCGAAGGCAGGGGCGTGGGATGTCGCTAAGTCCTATTGGGAAACCCTGTATTCCGATGACGACGCCCAGTGGGACCGCATTGTCGAAATTCGCGGCGAAGATGTCGAACCAACCGTCACCTGGGGCACGAGCCCGGAGCAGGCGATTCCGCTCTCAGGCCACACGCCAGACCCCGCCATTATTACAGATCCGGTGAGAAAAGCTGCTATTGAGCGTGCACTCCATTATATGGACCTTGCTCCGGGCGCGCCGATTGCAGGGACTCCGGTACAGCGCGTCTTTATCGGCTCATGCACCAATTCGCGCATTGAAGATTTGCGGGAAGCCGCACGCGTCGCGTCCGGGTCGAAGGTCGCCGACGGCGTCCGCGCCATGGTCGTTCCGGGATCCGGACTTGTGCGCGCACAGGCCGAAGCGGAAGGCCTGGACCACATCTTCATAGAGGCTGGCTTTGAATGGCGCGAACCGGGCTGCTCCATGTGCCTCGGCATGAATCCGGACATCCTCGCGCCGGGCGAACGTTGCGCTTCGACCTCGAACCGCAACTTTGAAGGCCGCCAGGGCCGGGGCGGACGCACCCATCTGATGAGCCCGACCCTCGCCGCCCGCGCCGCGATTACCGGCGTTATTGGTTAGAAAAGCGCCCGGCATCGCGCGCTTTTTCTTGCGCTTACCGCTGCGTGAGCCTACGCCTCTTGGTTAATAGAGTACAAAGAAACTCAAAACTTGGAGGATACCATGAAACGCACTGCACTTGCTCTCGCTGCCATGTCGATCTGCGCAGCCCCGGCCTTAGCCGCATCCATCACACTCAAATTCGACAGCGACAATGGAAACGATCAACAGGCCGTGTTTCACGACGACGGGACGATGACGTCTGCCGCAGGCAACGGCACCTACACCTACGACGAAGCGACATCGAAAATGTGCATCGAGAGCGACGCCTATAACGGATGCCTCATTTTCGACGACCCCAAGAACGAGGTCGGTCACGCGTCTGCCTATACCGGCGACAATGGCGCAAGCGGCACCGCAACTGTCATTGCGGTTGAGGAATAGGCAAACCCGTGTCTGGTGCTGGCCTGCTGACCGCTATCGACCACCTGGTCCTTCTTTGCGGTGATATCGAGGCCGGCACCAAAGCCTACTCGGCCCTGCTCGGCCGCGAGCCGGATTGGCGCGCAGCATCAGGCGGCGCAGCAACCTCACTTTTCCGCGTCGACAATACCGCAATCGAGCTCATGGCACCCGATGGCGACGCAGGCGCAGCGCCGCGCCTGCGAGACCTAATCTCCAACGGGGCCACCCTCACCAGTCTAGCCTTTCGTACACATGACATCGGCGAGGCGCACAGGCTGTTCACCCGGCGCGGCCTGCAGCCTGACGCCATCCAGCCCGGGGAAAGCACGCATCTGGACACTGGTGCGCGCCGCCAGTGGCAGCGGTTTCGCTGCAGCGATGATGCCATGGCCGGCATCAAGACCTTTATCATCCAGCCCGAATCCGAAAGTCACGCCACAGACGTCGATCAGGCTTGCGTCCACTCTCTGGATCATCTGGTAATAAACACACCCAATCCTGACCGCGCCGCCGCCAACTATGGCGCGCGACTTGACCTCGACCTTCGTCTCGACCGCACGGCAGAGCAATGGAAGACGCGCTTTCTCTTCTTCCGCACCGGCGGCCTGACCCTCGAAATCATCAACCGGCTGGACGAGACAGCAGACGCCGCCGCCGCTGACCACATCTGGGGCCTCACTTGGACAGTCCGCGACATCGAAGCCGCGCATGCGCGTCTTGCCAAAGCGGGCATTGAAACCTCTGACGTGCGCAAAGGCCGCAAGCCCGGAACCCATGTCTTCACGGTAAAGGCCAAGACTCGGGGCGTCCCGACCTTGTTCATTGCCCACTCCAGCGATTAGAACAGGCGCATGAAAGCTTTCACGACGCTGACCTCGACCGCCGCGGCCCTCTCTGACAAGGGGCGCCTCATGGCGAATGTCGACACCGACATGATTATCCCAAAGCAGTTCCTGAAGACGACGGAACGTGAGGGCCTGTCGACGGGTCTGTTCTACGAACTCAAGACCAAGGCCGATGGCAGCCCTGACCCGGACTTCGTCCTTAACCAGCCTGTACACCAGGATGCAGGAATCCTGATCGCGGGCGACAATTTCGGCTGCGGGTCATCGCGCGAGCACGCGCCATGGGCTCTGCTCGACCAGGGCATCACCTGCGTCATTGCTCCCTCCTTTGCCGACATCTTTCACAATAACTGCTTCAAGAACGGCATCCTGCCCATCGCGCTGCCGATTGAGGTCTGTGAGGCCTTGGCAGCCCAGACGGGCGGCGCCAATCACCGCTTCACAGTCGATCTCGCGCAGCAGGTCATCACGACTCCGGATGGCGCTGAGATTTACTTTAATATTGAGCCGGGCCGGAAGCAGAGTCTTCTCGAAGGACTTGATGACATCGGCCAGACGCTTCAGGCCGCGTCATCCATCGACGCGTTTGAGGCACGCCGCAATCACGAGACCCCCTGGCTGCCTCGCTCGCGCGCCTGAGACTTTCCGCAATTATGTAATCTGGCCGCCTCTACGGCCTGTGGAGACAATCCATGAAACAGACCCTGCTTCTTCTGCCCGGTGATGGCATTGGCCCCGAAGTGACGGCAGCAGCCCAGCGTATCTGCGAGCTCGTCGCGCCGGACGTCGCAATCGAAGAGGACCTTGTTGGCGGCGCCTCGATCGACAAGCATGGCGTGCCGCTGACAGAGGCCGCACTTGAGCGCGCCAAATCCGTCGACGCCATCCTTCTCGGTGCAGTTGGTGGACCCAAATGGGCCGATGTTGCCCGTAACAAGCGCCCGGAGGCTGGGCTGCTGGGCCTGCGAAAGGGGCTCGACGTCTTTGCCAACCTGCGTCCTGCCTATTGTTTCGGCGCCCTCGTTGATGCCTCCAGCCTGAAACGCGACCGGGTCGAGGGCCTCGACATCATGATCGTGCGCGAGCTGACCTCGGGCGTCTATTTCGGGGAACCGCGCGGCACCGAAACCGACGCGAACGGTGTGCGCCGCGGCTTCGACATGTCCGTTTACACGGCGCCTGAAGTTGAACGCGTTACCCGCGTCGCACTGGAGATCGCCCGCGGCCGCGCTGGCCGTGTCTGTTCGGTCGACAAGGCCAATGTCATGGAGAGCGGCCAGTTCTGGCGCGAGGAAGTCACCACAGTCCACAATACGTATGGTGATGGTGTCGAGCTGTCTCATATGCTGGCCGATGCCTGCGCCATGGAGCTGGTGCGCGCGCCGAAACAGTTCGACGTCATCCTGGCCGACAACCTTTTCGGTGACCTTCTGTCTGACGCCGCCGCTATGCTGACTGGCTCTATTGGCATGCTGCCATCGGCAAGCCTCGGGACGGAAGGCACGCCCGGCCTGTTTGAGCCTGTCCACGGGTCGGCGCCGGATATCGCAGGCCAAGGCATCGCCAATCCATGCGCCGCCATCCTGTCGCTGGAGATGGCAATGCGCTGGTCGCTCGCCCGCCCCGATGCCGCCGACCGGATCATGACGGCCGTCGGCCGCGCTCTCGAGGCAGGTTCGCGCACCCGCGACCTCGGCGGCGATCTCTCCACCACCGCCATGACGGACGCGATCATCGATTGTCTTTAAGTTGGGGAAGCATCCCGGCTCGTCCTTCGGCCGGCACAAGCCAACATCTCAACTATAGTCCGCAATCCGGCACAGCAGCTGTCCGCGAAATTCAAAGAAGCTCGCGCCGCGAATCTTGATCGTCTCGCCCGCCTTGGATCCATTTGGCAGATCCACCGCCGCCTTGCCTTCAAACTCGATCTCGGCGGCCGCGCGCCCCTCACCCACAACCAGGCTGACGAGCTTCTGACGGCGATAGGAAAAGGCGCGGCCCGATAGTTCGGCCACATCCCGCATCTTGTCGCGTCCCTCGAATTTCATGGTCTGGCCGTGATTGGAGATGTTCTCGAACACAACATCCTCGCTCACACAGTCGAGCATGCCTTCGATATCGCGGGCATTATAGCTTTTGATATACTGGCCGATCAGGTCTTCGATCACGGCGTTTCACCTCTCATGACAGAGTGATTGCAGCTACCACCCTGATTCCGCCCCAGTCCTGCATTACATGCCCTTCAGATCAAGGCTGGCGGGGCGCTCTTTCCTGGAATTGCGGCGAACCGTCCAACGGTCAACCATCAGATTGGACGAACGCTCGCTTGGCGTTACAAGAGCGGGCATCGCGAAAGGAAAAACTATGGCTATCAAAGTCGCAATTGTCGGCGCCACCGGAAATGTGGGCCGCGAACTTCTCACCATCATGGACGAGCGCGATTTCCCCGCTGCTGAAGTCTATGCCCTCGCCTCGCGCCGCTCCAAGGGCCGCGAAGTAAGCTATGGCGACAAGACACTGAAATGCGACGTGCTCGACGATTTCGACTTCTCCAAGGTCGATGTGGTCCTGATGTCGGCTGGCGGCACGCTGTCGAAAGAATGGGCTGAGAAGATCGGCAAGAAGGGCGCGATCGTCATCGACAATTCCTCTGCCTGGCGCATGGACCCGGACGTCCCGCTCGTCGTGCCGGAAGTGAACGGCGAAGACGTGCTCGGCTATGACAAGAAGAACATCATCGCCAACCCGAACTGCTCCACGGCGCAGCTCGTCATGGCGCTGAAACCGCTGCACGATGCGGCAAAGATCAAGCGCGTTGTCGTCTCGACCTATCAGTCGGTTTCCGGCTCGGGCAAGGCGGGCATTGATGAACTCTGGAACCAGACCAAGGGCATCTTCGTGAACGACGCGCCAGAGCCTGAAGAGTATCCGCGCCAGATCGCCTTCAATGCGATCCCGATGATCGGCTCCTTCCGCGAAGACGGCTTCACCGACGAAGAAGCCAAGATGTGGAACGAGACCCACAAGATGATCGACCCGAATATCAAGCTCACGGTCACCTGTGTGCGCGTGCCGGTTTTTGTCGGTCACTCCGAAAGCGTTAACATTGAATTCGAAAACCCGATCACGCCAGAACAGGCGCGCGAGGCGCTTCGCAATTTCGACGGCGTACAGGTCATCGATAACCCTGAAGAAGACCAGTATATCACGCCGGTTGAGTGCAAGGGCGAATGGGACACTTTCGTCTCGCGCATCCGCGTCGACAACACGGTCGAACACGGCCTGTCTCTTTGGGTGGTTGCTGACAATCTTCGCAAGGGCGCAGCCCTCAACACCGTCCAGATCGCCGAAGAGCTGATCAAGCGCGGCGTTCTGAAAGCCTAGCTGCCGACAAGCTGCGGCGATTGCCGCACACAGCTTGCCTAAACCCCGGCTTTGTCCGATCTTTCAGCGATCTGACAAAGCTGGGGTTTTTTCATGAGAATCGTCGCCGCTACTGGCCTTCTGGCCGCGCTCGCGCTTACCGCCTGCAATCCAAGCATTCCCGAAGAGGCGCATGCCGCCACCGCGCCGGAAACGGCGTCCGCTGAAAAGGTGGAGGCCCATGTCCGCTTCCTCGCCGATGACCTTCTGGAAGGCCGCGAAGCCGGCACCCGCGGCTATGACATCGCTGCACTCTATGTGGCCGAACAGTTCCGCGCCTATGGGCTTCAGCCGGGCGGCGATGACGACAGCTTCATGCAAGAGGTCCCGCTCTTTCGCTATCAGCTTGACCAGTCCGCGCCGCAAAGCCTGACCGTAACGGAGGGCGCAAACCTGCCGCTGGAGCTTGGCAGCGATTACCTCATCTCCGCCTCGTCGCAGGTCGAACAGGGCGTCATCGAAGCGCCCGGCGTCTTTGTTGGCTATGGCTTTATCGCTCCTGATGGCAGCCGGAATGACTTCGAAGGCGTCGACCTGAACGGCAAGATCGCCGTCATCTTCCGTGACGCACCAAGCGACCTCAATACTGAAGAGCGCGCCCATTATTCCTCAACCAGCTATCAGCGCCTGTCTGAAGCTGGCGCAGTCGGTGTGGTGACCCTCTACCACCCTGTCGCGCAGGAACGGTATTCCTTCGAACGCCGCGCGGCTATGGACCGTATGGGCCGCGCCTCGATGACCTGGGTCGATGCTGACGGCAATGCCCATTCAAGCGCCTCGAACCTGCGGGCCGGCGCCACGATGAGCATCGAAGGGGCAAAGAAACTGATCGAGGCCGCTGGCCGGGACTATGACACGCTTGTCAAAGAGACCGTCACCGGCACAGAGCCGTTCGAACTTGGCCTCACCCTGCGCATCGAAGCCAACAGCACGCATGAAGAGATCACCAGCCCGAACGTCGCCGCCATCCTGCCGGGCACGGACGAAACGCTCGCAGGCGAATATGTCGTCCTCTCCGCCCACCTCGACCATGAAGGCGTGAAGCCAAGCTTCAATCCGAATGAGGACACGCTCTTCAACGGCGCCATGGACAATGCCTCTGGTACCTCGGCCCTTCTGGAAGTCGCCCGCCTCCTCTCGCTCGACCCGCCAAAACGCAGCGTCGTCTTCGTTGCTGTGACGGCAGAAGAAAAAGGCCTCGTCGGCTCTGACTATTATGCCCGCTTCCCGACCGTCCCGGCCGAAGGCGTAGTCGCCAACGTCAATCTCGACATGCCAATCATGACCTATGAGTTTGAAGACGTTGTCGCCTTCGGCACCGAACGCTCCAGCCTTTATGAGCCAGTGAAGGCCGCCGTCGAAGGTGCCGGCCTGACGCTCAGCCCGGACCCGAACCCGGATCTCGGCCTCTTCACGCGCTCAGACCACTATAGCTGGGTGAAACAGGGCGTCCCGGCGACGTATCTGGTGCCCGGTCACGCCAATGGCGGCGCTGAAGCGCAGGCGAAATTTCTCCCCGAAGACTATCACCGCCCGTCTGATGAGGCCGACCAGCTGAACTTCAACGCATTGGCCCGCTTTGCTGCTGTCAAAGCCGACATCGCCCGCAGCGTGGCCAACATGGAAGAGCGTCCAAGCTGGAATGAAGGCGACTTCTTCGGCGACATGTTCGCAGGTGAAGGCGAGTAGGGGCTAAACCGATACCCGCCCGGCTGGGATGTCTCAGCTGGGCGGTCTGCGGTGCCGTCCGGCTTTTATAAGCAGGCCCGCCCCGATAGTGCCGGCGAAGATGACCAGCGCTGACCCCGTCAGATTATCGACCTGGTCAAGCACAGCCTCGCTGCCAATGGACAACTCCAAGCCGGTATAGCTGAGCGCTGATGGCAGGCCGGCAATGAGGAGCGCCCCGACTGCGATAAGCATCGCACGGCGGTAAGAGCAGATGCGCATGCCGAAAATGCCATCCACGATCGTCTTCAGTGACGCCACGCAAGACGTGAACGCGGCCAGGAAGAACGCGATGAAAAGAGAGACGCCCACCACATAGCCGAACGGAATTTCGCTGATGGCATTTGGCAGCACGGCGAAAATAAGTTCAGGCCCCTGCGCCGGATCGGCACCGGACGCGAACACGAAAGGGAAAAGAACGAAACCGGCTGAGATACCCGCGCCCGCATTTACAAAGGCGATCACCCCTGCAGCACGCGGCAGGTTCGTACCCGCGGAGATAGCCCTGCCCGATCATAAGGCTGTAGAACGACTGCCCCAGCGCCTTGTACCAGACGGACGCGTCCATGAGATCTGCGCCCTCGAAACCGGTCAGGAATTCAACGGACTGGCCCCAGCCGTCACTTTCCAGATAGGCATAGACCCCGATACCAGCGAGCACGACCAGCAGCGTCGGGGCGGTCACGAACGCAACTTTTTCAATCGCGCCAACGCCCAGAAACAAGGGGATGCAGGCGAAGACCAGCACAAGCAGAAACGCGACCAGCGAGCCCCATCCCTGCTGATAGGTGTCGAATGGCTGAAAATCACCATCGAAGGCATCCAGGGCATAGCTGAATGTCCACCCGGTCAGCACCAGGTAATAGCTTGTGATGAGGAAGATCAGAAACAGGACAACATAACCGAAATAGCGGCTGCGGGGCCCCGCGACACGAAAGGCCCCCAGCACACCGCTTCTCGTACGGCGCCCGGCAGCCAGCTCTATCACGGCAATGGGCAGCGCAACGACCAGCAGGCAGACAAGATACGCAATCAGGAAGGCGCCGCCGCCCTGCTCGCCGAGCAGGTAGGGAAAGCGCCAGAGATTGCCAAGACCGATCGCGGCTGCCGCTGTCGAGACAATGAAGGCCGTGTCGCTCTTCCACACACGGTGATAGCTCCCGACATTCGCATTCTCATGCCGGGCTTCCTCAGATGTGCGGAAACTCTGCTCTGCCTGATTTTCGGCGTTTGTTTCAGTCACCTCGCCAAGACGTCCAAGGGGCCTGAACTGTTCCATGTCAGGCGCGCTTCGGAATTTGTTGGCTATTGCCTCCCGGCCGCATTAGGTGCCGCGCATGACGAGCGAACTGCGCCTTGGCCTGACTTGCGGATTCGGCGCCTACCTTATCTGGGGTGGGTTGCCGCTCTATTTCCGCTTGCTCGATCATGTCGGCCCGATTGAGATGCTGGCCCATCGTATTCTCTGGGGCCTGCCGACAGCGCTGATCTTCATCGCCCTTGCCCGGCGGTGGCGGGACCTTCGCGGCGCCCTCACCCCGCGCCGTCTCGGCTACCTATCCATATCTGCCGGGCTGATCGCGACCAACTGGCTTCTCTATATCTGGGCCGTGTCCGCTGAGCGCGTCACAGAGGCGAGCCTTGGCTATTTCATCAATCCGCTGGTGAGCGTGCTTCTGGGCATGATCTTCTTTTCAGAGACGCTGCGGCGCGCCCAGTGGATTGCAATCGCCATCGCGGCCTGCGGAGTGGCGGTGCTGACTTGGGAGCTTGGACGCCTGCCCTGGGTCTCGCTCGTTCTCTGTTTCAGCTTTGCCGCCTATGGCGCCGTGCGAAAGACCGTCAGCATCGATAGCCGAATTGGGTTCGCAATTGAAACTGCGCTTCTTTTCCCCGTCGCTTTTATCTGGCTCAGCTGGTTTCAACAGACGCCGGATGGCGGCTGGATCGGCGATGGCATTTCGCTTGATTGGCTCATTCCACTTGCTGGACCCATCACGGCTGTGCCGCTGATCCTTTTCGCGCTTGCCGCTAAAAGGCTCAAGCTCGCCACGATCGGCATGATGCAGTATCTGACGCCAACGCTGCAATTCCTGATCGCTGTCCTGATTTTTCGCGAGCCATTTGGCCCAGTCGACGCGGTCGCTTTCGGCCTCATCTGGACGGCGCTGGCTGTGTTTACAGTCGATAGTGTCCTCGGTGAGCGCAAGGCCCGCCGCCTCGCCCGCGCAGCCCGCCTCGCTGAGTAGCAAAAAAAGACCGGCTGGCCCAGAATGAGCCGCCGGTCATGAGTGATGCATGTGAATCAGGATGGAGGTCCGGTTCGCGCGTGACGCTAGCAATTCTTATGCCAATTCGTGTCTCAGGCGAGCTCACCGCTGCGTAGAAACCGCCATCCACGCTGCGATCCCAATAAGGGCAAGAGCAAACCCCGCCCGGACCCATGGCGACTGGCGATAATGCTCGATCTGTTCGCCAAGCCGGGACCCTGCCAGAACGAGACAGACATGTACCAGAATGGCGACGAGTATGTGCAAACTGCCCAATATCAGGATTGCGCCAGCTGATGGCACCTCACCGCCCCTGCCCGCAAATTGCGTGACGACCGCGATATAGAAAACCAGCGCTTTGGGGTTCAGCAGGTTGGCGATGAAGCCGCGCCGAAAGCCTTCCAGCGCCTTCGCCTGGCCGGGCGAGGCTTCTCCCGTCTCGCGCCACGCCTCAAGCGCAAGGTAGAGCATGAAGGCGATACCCGCCCAGCGCAGCACTTCGTAGACGAGCGGATTGCCCGCGATGAAGGCAGAAAAGCCCGTCGCCGCCAGAACCAGCTGGACGGCTAGGCCAAGCGTGATGCCGACAACTGCCATGAAGCCGACCCGGCGACCCTGCTGCGCGGCGAGCGCGGTCAGCCAGCCCATATTCGGGCCGGGCGTCAGCTCAACCAGAGCCATTGCGCCCAGAAAGGCGAGCCAGTTCATCTCGCTCAACATGTGCTGTCCCCGGCTTTTTTTGCAGCGTTTTCAAAAACACCACAGGAACACCGCCACTGCACCATGGCTGCACCGTGAACTATGAGGGAAACCCCGGAAGTTTCCTACAGACAGCCGTATAGTGCATCCACCAAGCGCCGCGCCCGCGGGTCACCCTGCAAATGGCTCGATTGCCTGTTCATGACATAGGCTGCCGACAGGTGTCGGTCAGGATCACCAAGCGCGAGCGACCCGCCCCAGCCTGAATGGGCAAGGGTCTCGGGGTTCGGCCCATAGATGCCGAGATTGTTGCGCATCACCCCGGCCGCGAACTCCGTCACGAAGGGCAGCACCAGATCATCGCCGATCACCCGGCGGCGTGTCAGCTCCTGAAAAGAGTCTTCTGGAATCAATTGCTTGTCACCAAGCTTCCCGCCATTTGCGTAGATGCCGTAGAGCTGCGCAACCGCCTTGGCCGCGCCATGCCCGTTGGCGGCTGGCTGCTCCATGCGCCTCCATTCACCACCTGTCCGGCTGGGCGACGACCATTTGGTGAGGAAGGCGACCTTCCTGAACTCATTGATTTCCCCGAGTTTTGGCATCTCGCGTGGACGCTGGATCTCCGCGACGCGGTCATCATCCTCGCTCGGCAGGCCGATCTGGAAATCGACCCCCGCTGGCCCGCAGAAATCCTCTTTCAATATGGTCCCAAGCG
>LWDU01043272.1_pt1 | contig 17442 bp, 15 predicted proteins | sample 727161 | NCBI WGS metagenome assembly LWDU01 (sample SAMN04566230, study PRJNA314399) | hydrothermal vent metagenome | isolation source: deep sea hydrothermal plume seawater | place: Mexico: Gulf of California, Guaymas Basin | collected 2004-07-11
TCCACATCTGAGAGGTAAGGCTTTAACAGCTCACGTTCCCGATCGGTCAACTCATCAGATCGTTTTGGTTTATCAGTCATGGATAATTATTTGATTTCCATTTCAGGAGATACCGACTTGGCACAACGAAAGCCGGTATCGTTGAACTTTACATCAGGTTGACTCCATCGGCGAAAAGCGCTCCTCAGGGTGTCGGAATTATTGACCCAGGATCCACCTCGGAGGGATTTAAACTCTCCCTCTTCCCAGCCTTGGGGATTATTTATAGTTCCATGAGTATAATAGGTGCGACTATACCAGTCGCTCACCCATTCCCAAACATTCCCTGCCATATCGTGTACCCCGTAAACAGAAACTCCACCAGGGAATGTTCCAACATTTGTCATGGTATAAAACTCTTTCCATTTTCGCTTGTACGTGGCCCTGCCTTTGGGCGAACGGTTTCCCCATGGGTACATGCTCCCACTTGGGCCGCGAGCAGCCTTTTCCCACTCTGCTTCGGTGGGCAAACGTTTCCCTCTCCATTTGCAGTAGGCTTCCGCATCATACCAGTTTACCTGCGTGACAGGCTGGTTACGAATGACTCTCGGAAAAGAATCGCCTTCCCATAAATTTCCTTCCTTACAGGCATCGGAGGTGCAAGATGCATCCAAAGCAGGGGGATGTCCAGTTGCTTGCACAAACTCCAAGTATTTTTGATTAGTCACTTCGTAGATATCTATCAAGTAGGTTTCCAGCTTAACCAGTTTAAGGGGGTATTCATCGGAGAACCACCAAAGCCTGCAGGATATATCAAACTTTTTGCACCTTATTAATGCCGCTTTGTTCTGTTCAAAATTGGAGCCGCGGACAAACTTGCCTCCTCGAACGTAGGCCATATCAGAAGCATCGGTGTCACCTTGCTGGACAACCCTAGATTTCTCTAGTTGATCGGGCTTTTTATATGACGGGTCATACTGCTTTTGGTCAAAGTCTGCCTGGTCAGCAAATGAGAAAGCTGTCCACGTTCCAAAATAAAGAAAAAAAATGGAACACGACAACAACCATTTAATGAATATGGATAGTTTTTGCGGAAACACTGAATAATACTTTTTTGCATTCAAGCAGAGAACCTCTGCTCATAACTGGCAATGTTTTTACATCGCGGGTAAGGGACCTTTTGGCTTAATAAGCCGTAGCCACACTTTATTCGGGCAACACCCCTTAACAGGGGAGGCAAATACTTATCACTTGTTGAATCGAGATAACTCCTTGCTAGCATAAGAAAGTCATTGCACGCTGGCCCCACTCCTGGTGGAGAAGCGAGCCATTTCTTTGCCATTAATATAGAACAATGTCAAACCCAGGATCATGTTCACGGTATAAAACCAAGTCAACTGGGAATGGTAACGGTCAAACTGAATTTGCAGTTTCTGGTCTGCGGGATTGGCTTTTTTGAGCTTATCCATCGCATGCATTTCCGGCCTGAGAACACTGCCAATATACAAAGCTAGAACTATCATAACAACCAGACACACTTCCCGGGTATATTTTCGTTTGGTCACCACTTGTGACTCGTAACCCACCGAACTGTATTTAGCCACCAGAAACTTGATCATCTCGGCCAATACCATAAACGTGATACAGGTATAAATGATATGGATATTAAAAACATCCATGACCTTGTTCATGATAGTGCTGGCAACTTGCGGCTGATCTTTTAAATTAATCCGCACCATGATTTCAACCAGAATACCAAGCAGAAACATCCCGCCAACCCAAAGGCTAAGGGAAAACTGGTAAAACCAATTTGAAATAAAGATTAAACGTTTCATAGCAGATCAACCCTTCTTTAAAGACGGAAAAGGGAGAAAAGTTAACCTCCCTAGCCCCCTTATCAGGGGAATAGAGCAAGAGCTTATTAAGCCGAAAAAAACGGTTTCTCGCCAAATCAAGCTATTGCCATTTGAGTCCAGCGTTACGCTGGCTAGTGCCCGCCGGAGACACGTTTGCGCATGGATTTAAAACTATTTTTAATTTCCGCTTCTTCGCTTTCACGAGCATCAATAATTGCCTGACTATCCCCACCAAACCAGGTTTTAACAGTGGTCCCTGTCCTTTCTCGATTGATCTCATTGAGAATTGACAAATAAATGATCCCGTAAAAAACAGCGACTCCATACATGAAATAAGGAATAAGTGATCGCAAACGCTGCTTCTCTTTAATCGACCGGTGGTCCCATATTCGGTACCATAAAGATTCTTTTTTACCTCCTGCCATACTCACTCCCTAGCGCAGAAGATCCTTTAAATACATAGACATAATAGAATCTCCCCTAATTCACTCAAGAAAACATGATCATATCAGAATCCTCTATACGAAACAACTGGCCACCGGCCAGTAGAAATAGGGCAGAACCAGAAAGAGCGAACGATTACCGTTAGGCTTCTTATGTGTTATATTGAAAGAAACCTGTAATAACTCAATATTTCTGGTTTTGCAACTCATCCCTCTTTATTTTGACCTTCAATTTTTGATAGACCTTGATAGAAATTAAACCAGTACAAAACCTTCAAACAGTCATCACCATTCCCGGTTCAAAGAGCTACACCAACCGGGCACTGTTGATCGCGGGACTCACCGATGGTGAATGCCGGTTGGAAAAGCCTCTGGTCAGCGATGACACAAAATACATGATCCGAGCACTGAAAGCCTTTGGGGTCTCTGTTCAAGAAGAAAAAGAAGCCTTTATTGTTTCGGGCAAGAGTGGGAAGTTGTCTGTTCCTAACGAAGATATTTTTATCGGAAATGCCGGCACCGCCATGCGTTTTCTGACCACTTTGTCCACACTGGCACCTGGAAAAATCCGGCTGGATGGTGATGAGCGAATGCGCGAGCGACCTCTAGCGGATCTTTTAGATTGTCTGACACAAATGAGAATCAAAGCTGTATCAGCTAATAACAACGGTTGCCCGCCAATAGACATCATAGGTGGAGAGGTCCCGGGAGGCGAGATGAAACTGGCCGGTGATAAAAGCAGCCAGTATCTTACTTCTATCTTGCTATCGGCCCCTTATTTTAAAAATGACACCTGCGTAAATATTCAAGGAGATCTTACCTCTAAATCTTATGCCGACATTACGCTCGACATTATGAAGACCTTTGGGGTCCATGTTGAAAATGAGAATTACCAATGTTTCAAGGTCAAAACAGGAGATCGTTACAAAGCTCAAACCTACCGGGTAGAAAGCGACTGGTCGAGTGCCTCTTATTTTTTAGCCGCAGCAGCGGTAACGGGAGGAGAGATAACTCTCCAAGACATCAATTCCGACAGTGTTCAGGGAGATGCTCAATTCACTTCTGTTCTGGAAAAAATGGGTTGCCAGGTAGAAAAAAAAACCCGCTCATTGTATTTAAAAGGAAACCCTTTGAGGGGAATCACCATCAATATGAATAATATGCCCGATGCAGTCCAGACCTTAGCGGTGATAGCTCTATTTGCCGAAGGCAAAACTGTGATTCAGGGCATTGGAAACCTGAGGATCAAGGAAACGGACCGTATCTCAGCATTGGCGAATGAATTAACCCGCCTTGGCGCGGAGGTCAAAGCCGGGGAAGACTATCTCGTAATTCGGCCAGGAAAATATTCAGGGGCAAGAATTGAAACTTATAACGATCATCGCATGGCTATGAGTTTCGCGGTGGCTGGATTGAAAATTCCAGGAGTTCATATTAAAAATCCCCAATGCGTAGAAAAATCGTTCCCAGATTTTTTCCAGCGTTTTGAAAAACTTTAGTCCATAAATTGCACTACAGGTTGTAAATCATTCCAGCCCCTTGTGGCATCTCATTCCGAAGCTTTCATGCCTAGAACAGGTGCTTTGAAAAAGAGGGGTTCATTGAAGCGTCCCCTTCCACGAAGTACCCGTTTCAGGCACGAGTACCAGGGTTGAACACCACGGGGGTTGGGGGGATTTGTTTTTACTGCTTACATGAAAACCCTTATTCATAAAACTAAATATTATGGTTGAACACGGTTATACTAATTCGCTTATTAAAGAAAAGAGTCCTTATCTTTTGCAACATGCGCACAACCCGGTCAATTGGTACCCGTGGGGCGATGCTCCATTTAAAATAGCCAAAGAAAAAAATCTTCCCGTTATGGTGAGCATCGGTTATGCCACCTGTCATTGGTGCCATGTGATGGAGCGTGAATCGTTTGAAGACCCTATTTTGGCGGCAGTGCTGAATGAAAGTTTTGTCTGCATCAAGGTGGATCGCGAAGAAAGACCCGATGTAGATAGCATTTATATGCAGTCCATACAGGCTTTGGGTCAGCAGGGCGGATGGCCTCTTAATGTGTTTATGACTCCGGACGCGGTCCCTTTTTATGGAGGCACTTATTTCCCGCCCGAACGACGCTATAACCTACCCTCCTTCCTTGACGTTCTGCAATTTCTCATCAAAACCTGGACGAATGAACAGGACAAAATTGAAAAGCAAACTAAAGCCGTAATGAGCTTTATCCGCCAATCTTCTGTTCGTGAAAAAAGTACCGCCGCACTGGATGATTTAGGTTTTGAAGGCGAAGATAAAGCTCTCGAACTTTTTGAAAATCATTATGACCGTCTCAACCATGGTTTTCAGTTTCAAAAACAAAACAAATTTCCCCCTTCTATGGGACTTTCGCTCCTACTCCGGCTACACCACCGGACCGGCAACTCTAACAGTTTGGCGATGACAGAAAACACTCTCAAAGCTATGAAATTCGGCGGGGTTTATGACCAGATCGGAGGAGGGCTTTCCCGTTACAGCACGGATTATAAATGGCTGGTGCCACATTTCGAAAAAATGCTTTATGACAATGCCTTATTCACCACCGCCCTGATCGAAACTTATCAGGTCACTGGCAAAAAAGAGTTTGCCAATTTTGCCAATGACCTTCTGCGCTATATAGACCGGGATATGACTTCTGTGGAAGGAGCTTTTTTCAGTGCCGAAGATGCGGACAGTGAAGGGGTTGAGGGCAAATTCTATGTATGGACGCAAGAGGAAGTGGAAAAAATCCTGGGAAGAAAAACCGCCAGTATAGCGATTCCCTATTACAACATTACCAAAGAGGGAAATTTTGAAGGAAATAATATTTTAAACATCACTCGCAGTCTGGAAACCGTCGCCAAGGAAGCTGGTATGCAGAATGCCGATGTTGAACTTCAAATCGCTCGCGATAAGCTATTAGAGGTTCGTAGTAAACGAATTCGCCCCTTACTGGACGACAAGGTGCTCACCTCATGGAATGCCTTGATGATCAGTGCCATGGCAAAAACAGGAAGAGTACTGGATGATGCAGACCGGATTAAAAAATCTGCGCGCGCGATGGAATTCATACTCTCTAATTTAAGAACACCTGAGGGAAAAATTCTTCGACGCTATCGAGAGGGAGAAGCCCGGTATGATGGATACCTATTCGATTATACTGCCACTGCCACCGCATGTCTGGATTTGTATGAAGCAACTCATGAACCTCACTATATTCAAACGGCCCGCGAGCTGATGCAAAGAGTCGATGAAAAATTCCTGGGTGATGACGGGACCTATCACGAAACCGCCAGCGACGGAGAGGCGCTCCTTGTACGGCAGGTCAGTGGCTACGATGGGGTGGAACCTTCCGGAAATAGCAACGCTGCCTTCGCCCTGCTCAGACTTTCTGCTTATTTGGCTGACCCTTCTCTTTCCCTCAAAGCTGAAAAAGTTTTTTTAAGTTTTAATGAAGAACTTATGGAGTACGGTCTCAACTCCGCATTCATGCTCCAGGCCCTGCATTTGTATCTCGGTGGACTTAAAGAAGTTGCCGTGGTGGGAAAGAGGAACGATCCGGCAACTCAGGAATTTCTGGGTACCCTGCGTAAAAGGTTTTACCCCAATGCCATTTTTGCTTTCGCTTGTGGAGATGAAGCTGAAAAGGTTGGACTTATCATTCCCCTACTGAAAGACCGTAAATTGGTGAATGGAAAGACAACCGCTTATGTTTGCCGACAGGGTACCTGCCTGGCTCCTGTCCACACCGTAGAAGATTTGGTCAAACTATTGAGTTATGAATAAAGAAACACTATGATAAGGTCATCATATAAATCCATTGGAGAGCGACAAATTCTATGCGTACGGAATTGATGTGAATCGATTTCTCATGAACAGGTTTTGCAACTGGAATCCCTGACCCACGAGGAACTGGACTACCTCTTTGTCGGGACCGGTCGCATCCGCGAACACTTTAAAGGACAGGATGTTAAAATCTGCTCCATCGTCAACGCCAAATCTGGCCGGTGCGTGGAAGACTGTTCCTTCTGCGCTCAATCCAGCTCATTCCAGACCGACTCACCGGAATACGGGTTGATGGATGTTGATGAAATTGTCGCGGCCGCTAAAGAGGCAGAAGCCTTTGGATCCAACGAATTCTCTATCGTTGTCTCGGGAACTTCTCTCGATGATCGAAAAGAATTAGATCGAGTGATTGAGGCCATTAAACGAATTAAAGCTGAAACTCAGCTTGAAACATGTTGCTCTCTGGGTCTAATGCCATTAAAACATTTGGAGGAACTGAAAGAAGCTGGGCTGGATCGGTGTCACCATAATCTGGAAACAGCAAAAAGCCATTTTGATAAAATTGTCACGACTCATACCTACGAAGATGAGGTGAATGCGATACAAAATGCCAAGGCAGCGGGATTGCAAGTCTGCGTAGGCGGAATCTTCGGAATGGGGGAAACGTTCGAACAAAGAGCAGAGCTGGCTTTTTCCATTCGCGATTTGGAAACACAATCGTTTCCTATAAACTTTCTTAAACCGATTAAAGGAACCGGTTTGGACCATCTTGAACCCATGGAACAATATGAAGCCCTTAGAACCATTTCTCTTTTAAGACTAGTTTTACCGAAAATCGACCTGTTCGTCTGTGGAGGACGAGAAGAGGTATTTATTGATAATCAGGAGCGACTTTTCTCCGCTGGAGCCAACGGTATTCTGGGGGGCAACTATCTCACTACCAAAGGACAGGATCCTAAAAGAGATATTGAAATGATCGAAAATCTGGGATTGCACCCAGTTTACACTTCTATCTAATCGGTACCTGAAAGGCTAAAACTCTATGCAATATAAAAACCCCTTCTCCCAAACAGGAAAAGGGGTTTAGTTTATTTCGTTCAAATCTGTACAAAAAAGGCCATTTATGTCAGCAGGTTTTCCTCGATAACCTTTTTGATCTCAGCTTTAGACTTTACCCCAACAACTTGCTGAACCACCTTTCCGTCCTTAAGAAAGAGGAGAGTCGGAATACCACGAATACCATACGTGGTTGCTGTATTTGGGTTATCATCCACATTAAGTTTTCCAACTAGAATTTGACCTTCATAATCCCCAGCAAGCTCCTCAACAGTAGGCGTGAGCATTTTACAGGGCTGGCACCACTCGGCCCAGAAATCCAGCATCACCGGCTTGTCCGACTTCAAAACTGTTTGATCAAACTCGGCATCGGAAATTGTAATTACTTTGGCTGACATAAACAACTCCTTAAAATATAAAGAATAATCCCCTGAAATTGGATTTCTAAAGGTAAACTTACAAACAAAAACCACCAAGGTTTGAAAAATTTTCTATCAAACTGAAATTGACGATCACATGGGGACGATTTTTTGATACTATCATACTCCCTCAAAACCGGCAAGTTCTTTACCCGGTACACTTGAGGGGAAATTAAATAATACCCCTAAGTTAAATGACTTGGAACAGGAGATTTTATAATGGCTGATGTCGTAAATTTTTTCGGATATGGAGATCTTATCAATGAAGATCATTTTAAAGAACTAGGCTTGGAATATGTTTCCAAATCTTCAGTGACTCTCTCTGCCTGGCAATTGGTTTTCAACAAAATTCCTGTCGATAATGGAGGCCTGGAAAACCTAGGGCTGGTAAATATTGAGCCTACCCTTGATAATTCCGGAATGATGCATGGAGAACTGTATGCTATGGATGAAAAATTCGTTCCTAAACTAGATGAAATTTTTGGCCACCCGAACGAATATCATCGCAAAGTATTGCGTTTTAACCGCCACGATTTCACCTTGATTAATGGGCTGACTTATATTGCGAGACCTGAAAGAATAGGAGCGGGACTGAAACCCAGTAAAGCCGCCCTAAAACTCTTTAGGAAATCCAAAAAGCTCTTCCCCATGCTCTACTTCTCCCGATTGATGAACACTCCAACCTGTGATTGAGCCTATAAAGGGAACACTCTATGTTCACAGCGTTTGTGAGAAAACCTGGACTAAAATTTTCTCAGGCGATATCGGAGCATCCTCAAAAAGTTAATATCGACCTTGCCACGGCTCTGCGCCAACACCAATGTTACGTAAATACCCTGAAAGAAGCAGGAGGAAAAGTAGAATTCCTACCTCCCAAAAACCATTTACCGGATGCCACGTTTGTAGAAGATACTGCCGTTGTTCTGGAAGATAAAATTCTTCTGTGCCCGATGCAAGAACCCTCGCGCCAGGAGGAAGTTCAATATACTGCCACCGCACTGAAAAAGCTCCGTGATTGTGTGACTCTAAGTTCTCCAGCATCCCTCGACGGCGGAGACGTGATGATCACCCCCAACACTATTTTTGTCGGACTTTCAAAACGCACCAATCCAGAAGCCGTGAAAGCACTCTCCAAACTCACCTCTAAAAAAGTAGTCCCCGTAGAAGTTACCGAAGGATTGCATCTCAAAAGCGCCACGACCTTTCTTGGCAACAACCTATTAATCCTGGACCCTTCCAGAGTCGACACTACCCATTTGAAACAAATGGACTGGATTAAGGTCGCCAAAAATGAATCTTATGCGGCCAATTGCCTGGCATTGGGGAATGGAATTCTGATGCCCGCAGGATTCCAAAATGTCAGCGAAAAAATTCGCGCCCATGGCTTCAAAACCTTCGAACTGGAAATGAGCGAATTTGAAAAAGCCAATGGCGGAGTGACCTGTCTGAGTTTAATCATTCCCACCCCTTAGCAGGGGAGGCAATTGGCAGGGACTGATTAAACCGTGAACAGCTATTTGTTCACCAATAAAATCTATTGCCAGTTGGTCCCACGCCTGATGGGTTAGTTCCAGCAGGCGGAATCGGGGTTGACGTTGCGGGTTTTTGAGAGGTGGATAAGGTCTAATTTCATTTTTATAAAGTCCTGCAGGAATTTCGCGCGACGGAATACATCCTGTTCTTCGAGGAAAGTTTGTTTTTGCTCCAGATTAAGATCCATCCGGTATGCAAACCGATCTATAAATTGGCTAAGTTTATCTCCCAGATTCCAATCTGGTTCCTCTTTCAGTGAGTTGCCTTGCGGAATCAAACTTATAAACTCTCTGTATAGGCCAATCAATCCGTCACGAGTCACATTAGGTTCTTCACCGATTTCCTGTTCATTCAATTCTTCAAGAAGTTTAATTTCTGCGCGGCGATAGGGTTTTCCATCCAACTCCTTTAAGATACGAAACCGGCGAAGTCCAACCAGGGTAAAATTAAATTTTCCATTGGGATGACGGATTTCTTTTTCAATGCTTCCCACGCAGCCTATAGTATATAATTCCGGACGGTCAAAATAGGTCGCTTCCCAATCTGGTTTTAGGAGAACCATGCCAATTTTGCGTTCACCTTCCAAAGCATCGGTAGTCATTTGCCTGTATCGGGGTTCAAATATATGCAAAGGCAATGGTGTCCCGGGATAAAACACCGATGAGGGCAAAGGAAAAAGTGGAATGATTTCTTTCTGTTCTGAATCTTTTGTCATAATATCCTTATCTCAATGATCGCATGAATATTGTAACACCTTACCTGGCAACAAGAAGTTTGACAATTGCAGGTAACTTTTTTAGTCTGATAACTCATGATTCCCCAACCTGAAAATATTTGTATAGAAATCCAAGCCTCATTGACTAACTCCGGTTTATTTTCGGAAAGTTCTTCTGACTTGGGAAACAGTTGGCGAATTTCGCCGGAACCATTTTTTCTTTCTGCAGAAGACACGCAGTTCTTCCATCAACTTGGCCCGCATCTTCTCAAGTTCTACACCGCTTGGAACGATTTCTATCTAGGGAGTGTAAAAGGCACATTCCCAAAATGGTTCGCACAATATTTAGACGCAGGGAAACCTCAGGATCTGCTTGAATTTGGCCGAATGAAACGGTTTCGCCGAACCTTACCATCTATCATTCGACCCGATGTGATTGTAACCGAAGACGGATTCGCCGTTACCGAACTGGATTCGGTCCCGGGAGGATTTGGCCTGACAGCAGAACTCATGTCCCTTTATAAAAACCCTTTATGGCAGATTATTGGCGATTCTGAAGGTGGGATCCCGACCCTATTTCACAAAATGGTCGAATCTCTTGCTAAGCAAGAAAACCCCTGTGTAGCCATAGTCGTCTCGGACGAAGCAGGAGATTATCGTAGTGAGATGGAATGGCTTACAACCCTCTTGAAGGATAAAAGCGTCTATACGGTTCATCCTAAAGAGGTGCAATTTCGTGAAGAGGGGTTATTTATCCAACATAAAGGGGAATGGCTCAGAATTGATATCCTCTATCGTTTTTTCGAGCTGTTTGATCTCAAAAATATCCCAAAATCTGAATTACTGATGTATGCAGCTAAAAAAGGCCAGATCATAACTACCCCTCCTTTTAAGGCTTATTTGGAAGAAAAGCTCAGTTTTGCATTGTTTCATCATCCCTCCCTAAAGTTAGATTGGGAAAAAGCGTTGGGTTCTGAAACTTTTAATGCCTTATCTCATCTAATCCCAGAGACATGGATTTTGGATTCTACTCCCCTACCTCCTTATGGAGTGATCCCCGAGCTAGAGGTGAAAGAGCGCCCGATCCAAGATTGGCAGGAATTGAAGGATTTGACCCAAAAAGAACGGGAAATGGTGGTTAAACCTTCGGGCTTCTCACCGGATTCTTGGGGGAGTCGAGGAGTAGTGGTAGGTCACGATGTTTCCGGTGAAGTCTGGCAGGAAACGCTGGAAAAAGGTTTACAAAAGTTTCCCCAGCGGACATCGATATTACAGAAGTTTTACAAGGGTAAGCGAGTACCTATTTCCTATTTGGATCGAAAGTCGGGCCAAATAGAGACGATTCAGAGCCGGGTGCGGCTGACACCTTATTATTTTGTGGTAGAAGGTACTACCCATCTGGCGGGCATTCTTGCCACACTTTGTCCCCAGAATAAAAAGAAAATTCACGGTATGGTAGACGCGGTGATGGTTCCCTGCGCATTAAAAAACTCAAGGTAGGCTTGAAATGATGAAACTCTACAACCTAGATGGATGCGGTTACTGCGCAATGGTTAGAGATGTTATGGTTCAAATGAGCTTGGAATATGAAAAAATTGAAGTCCCATGGCCTCACCAACAACGCAAAGAAGTTTACAAGGTGTCAGGTCAAACTGCCGTTCCAGTTTTAGTGGATGGTGATGTCATCCTTGACGATGAATACGAAATTATCGACTATTTAAAAAAGACCTATCCGGTCAATTCTTAATTCCCATAAAGTAAGGAAAAAACATGGAGTCGTGGCAAAAACAACTTAGCCAGAGCGCGGTAAAGGTTGAAGACCTACCTTTTATTCCCGAGTCTCCTGAATATAGAGAAAAGCTGAAGAAGGTTGGGGAAATCTATCCCATTCGCATCAATTCATATTTCTTGAATCAAATTACAGGCCCCAACGACCCTTTGTGGAAACAGGTCGTTCCCACTCTTGAGGAGTTGGACGATATTATTGATGGGGAATCATTGGTCTCCGATCCGCTCAATGAAGAAGGTGATATGCCGGTCCCGGAACTGGTTCACCGTTACCCGGACCGGGTACTATTGATGATTAACAATCAATGCCCTATTGTTTGCCGGTTCTGCACCAGAAAGCGAAAAATTGGCTTTCCTGGAATCGTCACCCGTGAAACCCTGCGACAGGGAATTGAGTATATCCGCAATAACCCTGAAATTCGTGATGTGATCATGTCTGGCGGAGACCCTCTATTGGTCCCGGATAGAGAGTTGGATAGAATCCTCGGCGAACTGAGATCGATCCCACACTTGGAAATCATTCGAATTGGTACACGGGTTCCCGGAACCTTGCCAGCTAGGATCACAGAAACTCTGTGCTCGATATTAAAAAAATATCATCCCTTATATTTTAATATGCATTTTAACCACCCAGCAGAGATCACTCCGGAAGTAGAAAAAGCCTGTGCCATGCTTGCAAACATCGGAATTCCTTTAGGTAGCCAGACAGTGCTATTAAAAGGAGTAAATGACAATTCAACAATTATGAAAGAGTTGATGCTGAAACTACTTAAAAACCGCATCAAACCCTATTATATTTATCAGGCAGATATGACGGAAGGGACAGACCATTTCCGTACATCCGTTCAAAAAGGACTCGACATAATAAAAGACCTCATGGGCCACACCTCCGGGATGGCAGTACCCTATTTTGTTATCGATGCTCCAGGCGGAGGCGGCAAAGTAAGACTGCTGCCCAACAGTGTCATTGAACACAACGGAAACGAAGTGGTCATCACTAATTATGAAGGAAAAGTTTTTCGCTATCATCAGCCCAAAGGACAAAATGGCCCCTCAGATGGAAACTCTAAAAACCAAACAAAACTCCAACAACAGGATATGTGCCAACTGCCTGCCTGAATAATTCCAAACTTAACCATTTTCGAGTTCCTGAAAGCTATCTATTTGAGCTCTAATTACTCAAAGCCTTACAATAGGCGTGGTATAATATTCAAAAAAGGATGTTCCTAGCACGATTCGAAATCACTAAAAAGCAATCTCAATTGAGCCTGAAAATTAGGATACATTGAACAGCCTCGCAGTTGTCTATGGTCTCTTAGACCAGTTGGGATAATCAGAAGACAACCTGAGCCAAGCTCTTAGGATCGAAACCAACTATGATGCTACTAATTATAACTTAGCCGCATTATTCGAAACAAAAGGCAACCAAAAATCCGCAATTCATTTTTATCAACGCTTTATTGACTTGAGCGGAACCGGTCACCCGGCATTGTCCACTAAAGTCAAAAATTTTGTTGCAACTTTGAAACAAATGAAAAATGGATAACAGAAACCCATAATAATTCATGCTCAAAAAAGCACTTAAAAAAAACCTAATCGCCGGTTTATTGGTGACCATTCCAGCAGGCCTAACCTATATGATTCTGGCCTTCGTAATTAGCCGAGTGGACAGAATCATGGAGCCTGCACTCAATAGGATTTTTGGGCCTCAGGGTTTGCATATCCTGGAAAAATGGCATGTTCCTGGTATGGGATTTCTTCTGCTCGGCCTTTTTATTATTGGGGTGGGACTGGTTGGAACAAACTTTATCGGGAAAAAATTTGTAGCTATTGGGGAAAAAATTCTCCACAAAATACCCGTGGTTCGGGTTATCTACACAAGCATCAAAAAGGTTGTGGATACCATCTCCCTGACTGAAACCACCAGTTTTCAGAAAGTAGTTCTTATTACCTACCCTCGTGAACCACTAAAAACTCTGGGAATCGTTTGCTGCAATACACCGGTAGGTATAACGGACTCGACAGGTGAAAAAATGCTAAATGTGTTTGTCCCCACATCTCCAAATCCTACCACCGGTTTTCTTTTCATGATCCCTGAGAAAGATGCTATCTCCATGAATATGTCTGTAGAAGAGGGGTTGAAGATGATCATATCTTTTGGCATGACTAATTCAGAAACGCAAAGGTTGAAGAGCTAAAAGGAAAGTTTAATCAACGGTAACCTTGTATGCCTCGTCAATTCTTGACAGAAAACATATGATGGATCGAGTGCATCCCATTAAATCTAGCATGGATAGACTCTCCCCTGGCTCGTGCATTCTTGCATCGGGGTCATATGGACCTAGGCAAAGGGGATGAACATTCCCCAAAGCCTGCATGAGTTTTGCTACAAATGGAATGGTTCCTCCACATCCATATAAACATGCTTTTTCACTAAAACCTTTTTCCAGGCAATCCAGTATTAGTGGAAAGACAGGGTGTGCAATTTCAGTCATCCAGGGAGAAGCCCCCTTATCAGCTTTGATATTCATCCTGAACCCAGGTAAAATATTTTTTTCAAGATGCGATCGAAGCGCTTCCTCAGCCTGCACTTCATTGTTACCTGGAGCTAATCGGATTTCTATCCAGGACCTTGCAGTTTTTTTCTCGAAAAGTCGTCCGGTTAATTCATTATTAACGTTAAGGCTTTGCACCTTAACCCGACTTGTGCCTTTAACCGCAATACGCATTTCCTCAAGCTGTGGATGCCACCGTCCGTCAGAAAGAATTAGTTCATCAATCATGCAAGCCAATTGTAATTCGGCAGTGGATCCTTATCAGCCGAACGCAATAAGATATCTATCAATAAAGGTTTTTCGCTGAGAACTTCTATTTTTAATTCCAGATTAAACCGGTTTTTTAAAGAAAGTATTTGTTCCAACCTATTTTTGAATTCTTTTGCGTCCTGAATATTAGGAAAAGTTATACGAGCTCCAGCCGCTCCCAAGATCACACTCCCTGTAATTCGATTTCCGGGACGAGCATTGGCACATGAAGTTCTTAGCTGCGCAATCAGCATTGAAGAAATATCTTCTGAAACGGTAAGACTAGTACTTGGAAGAAGGCCCGCAGTCTCCCTTAAAGCCACTACAGAAGTTGGAACCCGGGCATAACCTTCTCGTTCAGCATTTGTAACAGATTTATCCGCGTGAACAATCTCCTCGATATTCAAAGAGTGGTCCTCCCGAATGAGTGTTGCTAACAACTTATAAAGAACTGTCTGTTCATCAATAGCAACCTCTTCTTGTTCGGCGTCGACGGTTACATCCAGTTGAACAATCCCGCGCAAAGATGTTGTAAGACCAGGTTTTCCCTGAGCAGGATTGATCACATCAGTAATCACAACGCAATGGATATCACGGAAAAAATCCTTATTTTCCTGGATTTGTTCGATCAAGCTGTGCGAACCACTTTCTTCTTCGGTCTCAAAAATTATTTTAATATTACAAGGAAGCTGTGAAATTTTTTCCTGTGGGTTATTACCTGATTTGATACCAACCTGTTTAAAAATAGCGCCAATGGACATTCCAATTGATACCACTCCACTCAAATCATCAGCAGCCCCACGCCCATAAGCCCGAGAACGATCTTCATTCCATCGTAATTGTGTTGGAGGAGTTCCCCCCCACTTTTCAAAACGTCCATCATCCATATAAGGTTGCTTATCTAGGTGAGCATAAAAAAGGACAGTGGGTTTTTCTGCAGATACAAAAGTTTCGGCCATTAATATTGGGAACGGGCTGCTAGACCATGAGTCATTTATTTTCACAGTAGATAGACCAATTTCCAAAAGATAATCGCGGGCACATTCGAGAATTTCCCGCATATCACTGGGTGTAGTGCGGTCACCTTTAAATTCATTTACACCAAAACTCCGGCTGTCAATACGAACCATTTGTTCGAGAATCTGCAAATGCTTTTGCACAAGTTCCGAGTCAGGACAAATAACCTCAAAGCAAAGGGACTCAAAAGATTCTGAATTCATTTTAAGGAGGGCGTAGGAGCAGAAGCTCGTGCAAGTTCTTGATGAGCTAGAAAGCCAATGGAATGATAATTCTTCACGACAACCTAAATTTATTTATGTAGAAATTTAAAGATCTTAAAAACTTTAATGCCCACGAAGACTACTTTTTCGTTTAAAAAATCAGTAACCTACCATGCACTAGCAGTGCTCAATTTGAGCGTTTATATGATCTCTTATTATATTAAGAAAAACAACCGAGATGTTTTTTATCCGATCACCTATTCTTTACTTCATAAAATGCATAGTATAAAATCATTGGCTAAGGGAATTACTTTTTTGTTTTTGTAATCTAGACTGGTATTTCTGCCAGTTAAATTTTATCTCCTAAAATTTGAAATGCTCTTGAATATTAAAAATTTTTATACGTTATGTAAAATTTTAAAAGCCCGGGGAAATTGGCCCCTGATTCGAAAGTCAAAAATGCAGTTATGGGGTTTTATTCTTTGCCGGAATGGTTTGATTCAAAAACCTTTTTTCTCTGCCATGATTTACTGGTTTCAAATGCTTAGGGGTCTAGACATCCTAGTTTGGAGGCTTGAAACATTCGGCTTTTTGTTTACCCATAGATTAAGTGATAAAGACATGAAACATTTGAATCAATATTTAAAATAACTGGAAATATGCACTTATATTTTTTCTGATTTTTCATACCCCTTTCACTTTCACCCCTCAAATACTCTAGCTTGAACTCCCTGCTGAATAACTGAAAGCTTTAAGTCGCTTTCCTAATTTTCACTCCCTTTTAATATTTCTTGGTCGCCAACTGGATACAAGCACCACTAATTTTGACGATACCTATTATGCTCAGAAAGCAAAGCCAATTCTATACTCAGGATCCTACTTGGTCATCACTTTTGCCGGAGCTCCTAAATTTGACACTCCCCAGAGAAAACATGGTTAACCTCCGTTAAAGAACTTAGGGATTTGATAGACCTTTACCCAAATAAGGTTTATTTGGTTCAAACCAATAACAAATATGCTTATTTCACCTCAATAAAAAAACAAGGAAGGCATTAGTTACCATTTTTCACAATTGCAGCTCCCTATAATAAAAAAACCTTCTACTTGTTAGACAATAAATAAATTTTTTCAGTGAGACTGCCCTCCTCCCAAGACGTGGTCTTGCCCCAAAACTCTTTAATTTTATTCCAACTTATATGCTTCAGCGGAAGATTAGAAAATTTGTTTTTAAAGTCCTCACCCCTTATTACTACCCGAACTTCTTCACCCGTTCTTAGAAACTCTTCAAGCTGCTCTGGACTATCAAGCCTTAAAGCCTTTTGACCAGTTAAAATTCCCAGACGTGCTTTTTGATTTCCTAATCGATAAACCGCGATGGGACCCACAAACCTTCCATCCAATATACTTTCGGAAAACAACTTCATCGGATACCGATTTACATGAGGAAGCATATCACCGCTCAAAAAAGAAAATGCCAAAATCAAAACAACAGAAAGGGACAGAACCTGTTTCCAAACTTGTCGTATTTTTCCTAAATTCAAAACAACGATACCCCCCACAAAAAGCACCGCCGGTATAATAAAAATTCGAAGAGGAACTCTATAAAGTAAGTCCATAGCATATAATCCCGCGCCTGAAAACAACCCCAAAATAAAAAATATAATACCCGTTAATACAGCAGGGACTTTAAAACCTAACCAGCTCGAACCATCTCTCAGCTTTTCAATGTCTGCAAAATATTTTGCGGTTAAAATGGCAACGGCCGAAGAGGCGGGTAACATATAGCGGCTATGCTCTGTTCGGACAAGGACAAATAAGGTTAAAC
>LWDU01036212.1_pt2 | contig 17433 bp, 18 predicted proteins | sample 727161 | NCBI WGS metagenome assembly LWDU01 (sample SAMN04566230, study PRJNA314399) | hydrothermal vent metagenome | isolation source: deep sea hydrothermal plume seawater | place: Mexico: Gulf of California, Guaymas Basin | collected 2004-07-11
TCGCTGGACCGCCCGAATCCGGTGCGAGCTGCCGTCGTCACGTTTCTCGCGTTCGTGGCCATCGGTTTTCTGCCGCTGATTGCGTTTCTGGCAGACTACATTCTGAGTCCCGGACAGTTAAGACCATTTTTGACCAGCACGATTCTCACAGCGGTCGCCTTCTTTGCCGTGGGAGCCGCCAAATCACGTTTCGTGGACGAATGCTGGTATCGATCCGGGCTTGAGACACTGTTCGTCGGTGGAATCGCGGCGGTGTTAGCGTTCGCTGTCGGCATGTTGCTTCGAGATATTGTGGTGTGATCCGCGGCGAGCGGATTGACGTTGCACCTCTATAGGGCACTGCGCGACTGACCTTCCTTCAACGATTTATCCACCGGGACGTCACCTGCTACGGCCTACTCTTTCTTCGATCACGACACCATCTTCAATCCGGTCACCAGAATACAGAATTATCCGGTCGCCGGCGTTCAGCCCGGACACAATTTCGGTTTCATTGTCATTGCGATGACTGAGTTCGGATTTCTCGTCGTCGGTGTACGACACCGGATCGTCACACGGACATTGGCAAGCCCTCCGTGGAACTCCTGCGGTATGCAAACGATTATCGCATCGTTGTGCTGGACTGTGTCTTTGGATTCGTGCAGGAATGGAAAGCGGAGCGTGCACCATCGCACACTGTCTGCATAACGCACAGCGACAACGAACAGCAAGTGTGCGGGATCAGGAAGTTTGCCGGCGTTTCCGTCACTGTGCGAATCGGTACGCTAACTGCATTTCATAGCTGCGGCTCTGGCGTATCTGCGGAAAGTGGAATTGCATGGCGTAAGCCTGTTTTGTGGCATCGGTGAACGTTGTCGTGAAGCGGAAGAGCTCTATCGGGACATGAAACTGGCTGGTGTTCTGGACAAGACGGTCATGGTCTTCGGGCAGATGAACGAACCTCCGGGAGCTCGCTATCGAGTTGGCCATGCGGCTATGACGATGGCTGAGTACTTTCGAGATGACTGCCGGCAGGACGTGTTACTGCTGATTGACAACATCTTTCGGTTCATTCAGGCCGGGATGGAAGTATCTGGACTGATGGGCGAACTGCCGTCGCGAGTCGGCTATCAACCTACTCTGGCTTCGGACCTGGCGGGACTGGAAGAACGCTTCTGCACAACCGCCAGTGGTTCCATTACCTCTGTGCAGGCGGTGTATGTTCCCGCCGACGACTTTACCGATCCTGCCGCCGTCCACACATTCGCTCATCTCTCATTCAGCGTCGTGTTGTCGCGAAAACGGGCCTCAGAAGGACTGTACCCGGCCATCGATCCCCTGGAATCCGGTTCCAAGATGCTGATGCCGCCGGTTGTTGGCGATCACCACTACCGCGTCAGCCAGGATGTGCGTCGCACGCTTGCTCAATACGAAGAGCTCAAAGACATCATCGCGATGTTGGGGCTGGAAGAACTCTCACGGGACGATCGCCGCACCGTGAATCGGGCTCGACGACTGGAGAGATTTCTGACTCAGCCGTTTTTCACGACGGAACAGTTCACAGGACACAGCGGCCGAATGGTCCCGTTGAATCAGACGTTGAGTGGTTGCGAACGAATTCTTAACGATGAATTCGCGGATTTCCCTGAACGCGCGCTGTACATGATCGGTGCCGTTGATGAAGCACTTACGGAGGCCGTATCGTGATACATCTTCAGGTGTTGCTGCCGACGGAAGTCCTTGTGGATCACATGGTTTCGAGAGTTATTGCCGAAGCGGAGAACGGTTCATTCTGCCTGCTGCCACGGCATGTTGATTTTGTTGCATCGCTGGCTCCGGGGATTCTGACCTACACCGACAAAGATAATCGTGAGCGATACGTGGGACTGGCAGAAGGTGTCCTGGTCAAGAACGGCAGAGATGTTCTTGTATCTGTCGAGCACGGGGTTGAGGGGGACAACCTAGGCGAGTTGCGAGATATCGTCAGCTGCCGTTTTGAAGCGATTGATGAACGGGAGCGCCAGGCGGTTTCGGCGGTAGCACGTCTGGAAGCGGATTTTGTCAGGCGTTTCCTGGCACTTGAGGAGCGACCGCATGTCTGACGGTGACTTCAGGGACGTTGACAGGAAAACAGCCGGGACTGACGGGGACCGCAGCGAAGTTAATTCTCACAGCGAGGTTCAGCGGCAGGTTACGGATCTGATCGGGCGGAAAGAGGATCGCCGGCTTCGTGCGAAGATAGAACAGCACCAGCGTGTTTGGTTTGGACTTGGCATGTTTGGCCTGGTGGGCTGGTCGGTGACAATTCCTACGATCGTGGGTGCAGCGGTCGGCATGTGGATCGACGATCGATGGGACGGTCGCCAGTCATGGACTTTGATGCTGCTGCTTGGCGGACTGATCATGGGCTGCCTGAACGCATGGCGCTGGTTACGGGACGAAAGTCAGGTGCGATGATGAGTGACCCCCCGGCCGCGAGGCCTTCCCTAGCGACATCTTCTATCTGCACTCACGCCTGCTGGAACGATCGACGCATCTTTCTGAACGGCTGGGAGGCGGGTCGTTGACGGCCCTCGCGATCGCGGAAACAAATGCACAAAACCTCGCCGCCTACATTCCCACCAACCTGATTTCAATCACGGACGGCCAGATTTACCTGTCGCCGGAGTTGTTTCAAAAGGGAATGTTGCCAGCCGTCGATGTCGGCCGTTCGGTGTCACGAGTCGGCGGCAAGACGCAGCTTCCCGCTTACCGGGCCGTCGCCGGTGATCTTAGACTGTCGTATTCGCAGTTCGAAGAACTGGAGGCGTTCTCACGGTTCAGCAGCCGACTGGACGAACAGACGCGGGCCACGCTGGAACGTGGTCGACGCGTTCGTGAGATCCTGAAACAGCCGCAGTATCAGACCAGAACAGTGCCGGAGCAAATCGCCGCGCTGCTGGCCGTCACCGAAGGGCTACTGGATGCCGTCGAACTGCCACAGATTGACAGTGCTGAAGCCAATATCCGAGCAAACGTCTTGACCAGATTGCCGGATATCTGCGAACGAATCACGGACGGACAGCAACTCACGGTCGCTGGTCGACAGGAACTACAGGACCACATCCGCAACGCGGTGGACTTTGCTGCAACGGAAAGTGTTTCCGATGCAAACTCTTGAAACACTCAAACGCAGTATCAAAATCGCTGATGACCTCGCCGGAGTGGTACGAACGATGAAAACAATGGCAGCAGTCAGCATTCGCCAGTACGAAACGGCGACTGAGTCATTGGACGTCTATTCCCGCACGATCGAAACCGGGCTGCGGATGGTGCTGCACGGACTTCCCGGCGGCGGTCGGAACAGTGTCGCGTCCGTTTACGCAGGAACATCTCAAACAACAGTGGCCCTGGGGATAAACGCCGTCACGAATCCAGCAACTGACGCTCCGGCCGTGCACGTGTCTTCCCGTACCAAATTGCACGACTTGAAGTTCGATGTCAATGAGCAGCAGAATTCAACCACCGGTCACGTAGGAGCCATTATCTTCGGATCTGACCAGGGAATGTGCGGTCAGTTCAATGAACAGATTGCACACTTTGCCGTCGACTCATTTGCAGCAACAGAAAACGCAGCACTGAAATTTGCTCCGGTACTGTGTGTCGGTCACCGCGTGTCCGATAAACTCACCGGTGGGGGAATCGATGTGAAACGTATCTTTCGGCTGCCTGATTCTGCCAGTGGGATCACGTCACTGGTTCAGGACCTGCTGCCGGCCATCGACCAATGGCGGCAGGCGCACGACATCGCACGAATTCTTGTCTTCCACAACCGCCGACTGTCTGCGTCCACATGGCGACCCTATGTCATGCAGCTGCTGCCACTTGTTCCGGAACGACTCACACAACATGTTCATGAAGACGCAAACACCGCAAATCGCACACTGCCAATGTGGACGATGGACACCAGCATTCTGTTCTCTCGACTGGTGCAGCAGTTCCTGTTCGTCTCACTTTTCCGAGCCTGTGCTGAGTCGCTCGCGGGTGAAAACGCGAGTCGTATTGCTGCCATGCAGGCGGCCGAACGCAACATCAGGGATCGACTGCAGCTGCTGCGATCCGACTACGCCACGCGTCGACAAACGACGATCACCGAGGAACTGCTGGACGTGGTGACAGGATTTGAGGCACTGAAGCAGAATTGACGCTCCGAAGCCGGGGATGCTGTCCTCCGCGAAAACCCATGCCCATCGTGTTCGCTCCGAAAGCGACTTCCGTGAACTGAGAGCTATAGCAGAGCCTGCTTCCTGCTGCGTGAGGCAGGGTTTCACGCACCGCCATCGGGAGCTGGCGCCCGGGACGGAATTCCGACTTCGTCTGGGTGTTGGCATCGAACCAACCGCGTACCGTTTGGCAGACGGATAAGAGTGTCCGTCCAGTCGTGGTCCTGATACGCATAACGAATCTGCAGACCTCGCACCGTGCCACTCAGCAATCGCGATTGTGCAGAACTCAGGCCCGCTGGCCCCGTCTGTGCATAAGCCTCCACGCTGCCTTTCTCCTGCACGGACAGAATGGAAGTGCATGCGGCCAGATCTTCAAACAGACGTGCGAGATCGTCGTCAGAAAGCACAGCTTCGCACATCGGTGGCATCGGCGGACCATCTGAAAATTCCGGCAGTGGCTGACTGTCTGACGTGCTCATCAATCGTTTTCCTGTGGAGTACCGGCGCGTCAGCGGGGCGTTATTATCGGCGTGTTTACAAGTGCTGCGTCTGCATCATCGATGACGGCCGCCGCCTGTGGACTGAGTTGATCCAGTGCTGCAGACGGGGCATGGCATTGGGTGCAATTGGTAAACCACGGATGAGTGGTTCTGAGCCCCTGGCGAGCGATCGTTCCATGACAGCTCATACAATCATCGCGCAGCCATGTTGTGTGTGGAATTGTCGGAGGTGCCCTTTCGAACGCACGAGTCCCCGACCGCGACAGGCCAACAAAGCTGTTGGGTGTTTCGCCTGCCGTCTCGAACGGACCACTGGACGTGGCTTCGACGTGGCACTGTGTGCAGCTGGAAAAGTGTGGGTGGCTGATCTTTGTCGCGATGCGTTCGCCGAGCTTCATTCCCTGGCCATGACAGGCCAGACAGCTGTTTGCAGACTGTTGCTCAATCTTATGCGGAATCACGGGGGGCGCACCGTCGAACGCCCGATTAACGGCGCGGTCCGCAATGGCGGCGAGTTTCATCACGTGAGTACGAGTCACGGGATCAAGTCGCGATGGACGCTGATATTTCAGATCCTTCAGATGGCTGGACCGGTCTGAGTTGGGACTGAAGTGCGATGTGTGCATCGCAGAGTAAGAAGCGGCCGGCTGGACGTTCGTTCGAGCCGTGAGATGAGAGTTATCAATTCGCCGGGCGGACACTGGTACTTCCGTGTAGCCTTTCAGGATCCCCAGAAGGTAACCGACAAGGGCCATGCCAAGCACAATTGCTCCGAACAGAGACAGTGATCGCCGGGCCGTCACGGGCGGCGAGTGTTCCGGCATAGGCAGTCCATTCGCATCTGCGGATTCAGACATAGCTTACACCTTCACCCGAGAAATTCGCGCCGCACACTTCTTGTAGTCAGGCTCTTTGCTGAACGGACAATGTGCTTCCAGAGTGAGCATATTGATCATTCGAGTTTCATCAAAAAACGGCACGAACAGATGGCCCGGAGGACAACTCGCCCGTCCGTCAATCCATGCCGGTAATTCCAGTGTGCCGCGGCGCGTTTCCAGTCGAACTGTTTCACCTGACTGGATGCCAAACTCTACGGCATCGTCACAGTTAATCTCGACATACGCAGACGGCATCGCACGCTTCAGTTGCGGGATTCGCATTGTCATCGTGCCCGTATGCCAGTGCTCAATGACGCGGCCGGTGTCCAGCCAGAACGGGTATTCCTCATCCGGCATCTCGGGTGGTTCAACATACGGTCGGAAGAAAATCTGAGCTCGATCGTCACCGGTCGTCGAATGATAGAACTGAATGCCCTTGCCTTTTTCGACGAAGGGATCCGACCCTTCGACAAAGCGGTAGCGTGTTTCACGCCACGTACCGTCGTCCTGTTCGACGACCGGCCAGCGCAGACCGCGGGCCTTGACCAGCTCCTGATACGGAGCCACATTCTTGTGTTTGTACGACGTAAACTGCCGGTACTCTTCAAACAGACGTTCATCGACATTCTGATCGTAGTAACGCTCCCAGTCCCAGATCGGCAGTTCTTTGCCTGCCGCGTCCTGCTGGTGGAACAGGAACCGCCCGTCTTTGTCCTTCATGCCGGGATGCCCGAGTTCCATCAGCCGATGAGCCACGGCAATGGTCTGCCAGCAGTCGTCTCGCGCATCGCCCGGCGGCTGCACCATGCGAAACCACTGCTGAGTCCGTCGTTCCGAGTTGCCAAACACGCCGTTCTTTTCCACCCACAGAGATGACGGCAGGATCAGGTCGGCCAGTTCGGTCGTGGCGGTCGGGTAGACATCGGAAACTATCAGAAACTTCTCGGGGTGCTTTGCCTTGTCCAGAAACAGCTTCTGAAGATTGGGCAGCGATTGTCCCGGGTTCGTGACCTGCACCCACATTGTGTCCAGCGCGCCTTCGGTATCAGGCGGACTGCAGAATTTTTCCCACATCAAAACGGTGTGGTAACCGGGCGTGGCGTTGATCCGTCCTGCAGGAATATTCCACAGGTCTTCTGCAATACCGGCGTGTTCGGGATTGTTGACAACCATGCCGCCAGGCAGGGTGTGTGCCAGCGTACCAACCTCGCGAACCGTTCCGCACGCCGATGGTTGCCCGGTCAGACTCTGCGGCCCGTCTCCCGGATTACCCCAGTGTCCACTGAGCAGGTGAATGGCGTGGACGAGGTTGTTGATCGCCGTGCCCTGCGTGTGCTGATTCATGCCCATGCACCACAGGCTGGTGATCTTCTTTGACCGGTCGGCAAACAGCTTGCCCAGCAGACGAAGCTGTTCGACACTCAGGCCGCTGATTTCTGAAACGTACTCTGGCGTGTATTGCGAAACGGCTTCCTTGTACTGGTCAAAGCTGATGGCTTCGCCCTTCAGTGATGCAGGCGTTCCCGGGCCGCGGAAGTTGCAGTACTTTTCAACGAATTCCTGCGAATACGTTTCTGAATCAAGCAGCTGCCACGCGATGCAATTGGCAATCGCCAGATCTGACTGCGGCTGCATGATCATGACGTGATCGGCCTGACGGGACGTTCTCGTTTCCCGAGTTGTCAGATCAATCAATGTGACTTCCTCGCCGCGCAGTCTGCGGTCCACGACGCGGCTGAACAGAACAGGGTGCATCTCAGCAAGGTTGTTGCCCCACAGAATCAGCACGTCCAGATTGTCCAGGTCATCAAAGCAGTTGTATGGCTCATCCACTCCGTACGTGCTGATGTATCCCGTGACGGCGGACGCCATACACAACCTGGCGTTGGGGTCGATCATGTTGCTCGACAGGCCACCCTTCATGAACTTGTTGGCGGCATATCCTTCCGGAATGGTCCACTGGCCCGAACCATAGAATGCAAACCTGTCCGGTGCAGCGTTGATTCGACGGGCGATCGTATCGATCGCCTCTTCCCAGCTGATGGGTGTCAATTCTCCATCTTTGCGAAGCAGCGGAGTTGTCAGACGATCTTTGCCATACAGGATCATACCGGCGTGATAGCCCTTCACGCACAGTAACCCCTTGTTCACAGCTGCCTGACGGTCGCCGGTAACGGCGACGACTTTCCCGTCCCTGACTCCCACCTGAACATGACAACCAGTTCCGCAGAAACGACACGGGGCCTTGTTCCATTCGACGTTTGGCAGAATCGGTAGATCTGTTCCACCAGGTGGCGTGGCTGATTCAGGTGGTGCATCCGCGAATGAAAGGTCGTGCGCCATTCCCGCTGCGACACTCATGGCGGTGGCCTTCAGAAAGGCACGGCGGTCGGTCTGATTTTCCATTTTCAACGCGGACCCTGATAAGGACAACACAACTATTCGTATGAACTGACTTCGCGGCCGGCAGACTTCTTACGTGTGAATCACGCACTTATAGACAATCGTTGCTTACTTCTTTTCCGCTGCAAACACCGCGTGATCGACAGGCTGTTGCACGTTTTCGGATTGTTCTTCGTCTTCGAAATTCATGAACGCCACTTCGACGTTTACAACCCCAGGCAGCTCTTCGACCCAGTGATGCCAGTAGCGCGCGGTCGAACCGTCTTCAGCCTCCAGAACAACAGGCAGACGCCGTCCCACCCGCTCGCCCAATTCGAACACCGGCACAGCACGAAGAGCCTCTTTGATGGCATAAACACCAGACGAACCGTCCGGCAGAGTGATGACAAAACTGCTGACCCACATTAAGGCGAGACCTTCCGTCTGAAGAATTCTTATTTCGGAACAAGCTGAACGAATGGCGAATTGCGTGCCCAACGGCGTGAATGATGAATTCGTTCGAGTCTTCGGACCTTCCACAGAATCCCTGCTATGCGATTCGTCGCGCACAACTTCACTTGCGCGCCATAACGCACACCGAACGCCACATGTGCAACACATCGCACGGTGCACTGTGCAATGGCACGCATTTTGCCTTGGCAGAATGCCGTTGCCGACACATTGTCCGCAGTTAAATCCAGTCATCTGCAAGCAAGGAGTCGAGAACGTGCGGAAGCTGAGTGTCTCCGGCTACATCGTTGTCGGCACCCTGATTACGATGGCTACCGCCTTCGCCATTCAAAGCCAACGGTCCCGCGACGGGCACGTTGCCGACGCTGATTCCATCAATGAGACGGAAGCCGAATCAACCGCACCAAAGAAGCACGCAGTGATTATTCGTGAACCGACGCCGCCCGCAGGCGTGAAGACAGGGCAACTGGACAGCCACGGTCAACCCGTGAGTCTGTCATGCCGCAACTGCCACGATGTTCAGCCGGTGAACAGGGAGAATTCGGGGACTGAGCACCTGGACCAATTCCACCAGGGCCTCGTATTCAATCATGGAAAACTGGCATGCGTGTCATGCCATAATGCGCAGGACGGCTACACAACTCTGCATCTTGCAGATGGGTCGGCCGTTCAATACTCGGCGACCATGAAGCTTTGTGCTCAGTGCCACGGCACGCAGTTTCGTAACTACCAGCATGGAGCTCACGGTGGCATGGCCGGACACTGGGATTTGACCGTTGGGCCTCGACAGCGCAATCACTGCGTTGACTGTCATGACCCGCATGCGCCTCAGTTTCCCATGATGCAGCCGGCCGCGGGCCCCAATGATCGATTTTTACCAGCACAAAAGGATTCAGTTCATTGAGCCAGGATTCTCCACTACTGCCGATTCTTAACAACGAACCAACCGATCGACGTGGCGCACTAAAGGCCGTCGGTGCTACTCTGGGCATGGCGGCGTGGGCGACTGCGATGCAGCCGCTGGTGGAATGGTCGGAAGACCTGAACGTCGACGAGTTTCTGCAGAAGCACTATCGTGAACTGACTGCCGATCAGAAAGTTGCCGTATTCAAACGGCTTGAGGAAGACACGAAGCGCGACTACGGCGCCGATGTGTCAATCAGTGACCCACAGCCAATGCCGGGCGTCCAGTACGGTTATGCCCTGAACCTGAGTGTGTGCACCGGCTGCCGAAAATGTTCTGAGGCCTGTCACATCGAAAACAACCACGACCGCGCCACCAACAACTCGTATATCCGAGTCTTCGAAATGGAGAAAGGTGGCATCGACTTTGAAAAGGGCGATGCCACGTACGACCACCCGGTCCCGCAACCGGATAAATACTACATGCCCGTGCAGTGCCAGCAGTGTGAAAACGCGCCGTGCGTCACCGCATGCCCGATTGAAGCGACATGGCAGGAACCGGACGGAATTGTTGTTGTGGATTACAACTGGTGCATCGGCTGTCGCTATTGCGAAGCCGCCTGTCCGTATCATGCGCGGCGTTTCAACTGGGAGGCCCCGACAATCCCGGCTGAGGAGGTCAATCCGGATCAGGGATATCTTTCCAATCGAATCCGGCCGCAGGGTGTGATGGAGAAATGCACCTTCTGCCTGCATCGAACTCGCGAAGGCCGCATGCCGGCCTGTCTGGAAGCCTGCCCGACCGGCGCACGAGTGTTCGGCAATGTTCTGGATCCGGACTCAGAGATTCGCTGGGTAATCGAGAACAAACGTACGTTTGTACTGAAGGAAGAGCTCGGTACGAAGCCGAGGTTCTTTTACTTCTTTGATAAATAATGGCCCTATGGCCCCGCCCGTTTCCCGTCTCTCTAAAGCTGGACTCAGCATTGTCTGCCGTAACCCACGTAAACACGTCTCACTCTGACGGCTACCCTCGATTTCTGCGTCGGTGTTTTACCGAGGCGACTGACGGGCCATGGACCTACATCATCTGGATGGTCGCTTTGACGGCCGTTGCCCTGGTGGGTGCCAATGCGTGGGCCCTTCAGGTGCGTGACGGCATGGTGCACACAAACATGTCCGACCACGTCAGTTGGGGGCTGTACATCGCCAACTTCACGTTTTGTGTCGGACTGGCGGCGGGCGGTGTGATGATGGTCATTCCGGCCTACCTGTACGATGACGATGACATGCACGGACTTGTGATCATCGGTGAGTCCGTCGCTATTGCCGCCATTGTCATGAGTACTCTGAGCGTCGTCGTGGACCTGGGACGCCCGGACCGCTTCTGGCACATGATTCCGGGGATCGGTAAATTCAACTGGCCGATGTCCATGCTGACCTGGGACATCCTGGTACTGAACGGTTACCTGTTGATCAACCTGCACATCGTGGGCTATCTGCTGTACATGCGTTATCTCGGTCTGCGACCGAATCCAAAGTGGTACGTTCCGTTTGTCATGCTGTCGATCGTGTGGGCCATCAGCATTCATACCGTAACTGCGTTTCTCTATTGCGGTCTGGGCGGACGTCCATTCTGGAACACGGCCCTGCTGGCACCACGTTTTCTGGCTTCTGCATTCGTGAGCGGTCCGGCATTCATCATTCTGGCGCTACGGGTGATGCGTCTTTCCACAAAATTCCATTTTCCACCGCAACCAGCCCGTACTTTGATTCAGATCATTCGGGTTGCCATGTGTGCCAACCTTCTAATGCTGTTCAGCGAACTGTTCACATTGTTCTACACCGGCGGAGGTCATGCAGCCGCAGCTCAACATCTGTTCTTTGGGTCGCACGGTAGCTACGGACTTGTTCCCTGGATCTGGACAGCCATGGTCCTGAACATTGTCGGCGCCATTCTGTTCTTTCTGCCGGCTGCACTGGAGCGAGGCTGGCTGCGAATTGTCGCCTGTGTCATGTGCATCGTCGGCATCTGGATTGAAAAAGGAATGGGACTGATCATCCCGGCATTTATTCCGTCGACACTGCATGAAGTTGTCGAATACTCGCCCAGCCTTGTCGAGTGGAAAATCACGGCCGGCATCTGGGCATTTGGCCTGCTGCTCCTGTCGGCAATGCTGAAGCTGATCGCCGCGGTCTTCACTTCACCATCGGAATCTGGCGGGATTCCCGAGTAGCCCAGGCGCGCGTTTGCAACTGTGCCGCTCAGTTGCCCGTCCTGAAGAATGTGCAGCACGTGCTCGAAGTGTGCGAATGCGTGCGGTATTGCTCACATTAATTCTGAACCGGTTTCATGTCAGCCTTGTGAATCTGCTCTGTTCAGCCGGCTGCAGACGATTACAGCGTTTTACGCTGACTTATGGCCGCGGCGAACGTATTTCCGCCTAAGAGAGTGGCTTTGCCACGAGCCCCACGACCACATCTTTTCGACAACTGCTCTAGGCCACACAACCATGACCTGAAATGTACTGTCTTACCCGATAATTCGCTGCCGCAGCGCAGAGTCCCGAATTCCGGCACTCTATTCGCAATTGCCAGACGGAGAACGCAACATGTCGACGACACGTTTGAGCAAATAACTCTGCTCTTCGTCGCAGCCACATACAGATTGCCTGCCAATGAATTTCCGCGTGCAACCGTCCGTAATCATCTTCGCCGTCGTGCTGCCCCACCTCTGCGGGACGGCCGTGGGACAACTCGATTTCGACACCGAGCCCATCAACTACAGCACGACGCCTGCACAGGACCCGATCGCGAAGCTGCAGCAGCAGATCGATGACGGGACTGCAGAGCTGGACTACGACAAAGAGACCGGCTATCTGAAGTCGGTGCTGCAGCACCTGAATGTGAATCCCTCGTCACAGGTGCTGATCAGTTCCAAGACCAGCTTTCAGCTACGAAAAATATCTCCCCAGCGACCGCGCGCAGTGTACTTCGGTGACGAATCGTACGTTGGCTGGGTGCAGGGAGGTGATGTCGTCGAGCTAATGGCGACGGATCCCGTTCAGGGACAAATATTCTACGCGCTTTCTCAGGAACGCAGCGAGCAGCCACACTTCATTCGTGACCGGGGACAGTGCACCGTCTGTCACGCGTCGTCCCGCACCCAGGGTGTCCCGGGCGGATTGGTCAGGTCTGTCTATCTGGACAGGAATGGTCAGCCACATTTCGGTGCCGGCACCTTTACCGTGGATCACAGCAGTCCGTTCAAGGACCGCTGGGGAGGCTGGTACGTGACCGGAACGCACGGTTCGTTGCGGCACATGGGCAACGTAATGTCACAGGATCGAGCGAATCCGGAGGATATCGATCGTGAGGCCGGGGCGAACGTCACCGACCTGAGCGAATTCGTTGCAACCGGTCCATACCTGACGCCGCACAGTGACATTGTGGCGCTCATGGTACTGGAACATCAGACTCAGATGCAGAACTACATAACGCGAGCCAGCTATGAAGCTCGATCGGCTGCGCACTACGATGGCGTGATGAGTTCGGCGCTCGCCCGGCCGGCCGGTTACATCAGCGCGACAACGACCCGCCGCATTGCGTCGGCAGGAGACAAACTGCTGCGTTACATGTTGTTCGCAGACGAATTTCAGCTGACATCACCTGTTCAGGGAACATCCGGATTCGCAACTGACTTTCAGTCTCCGGGGGTTCGAGACAGTCAGGGGCGATCGTTGCGGGATTTCGACCTGCAGACGCGATTGTTTAAATACCCCTGCAGCTACCTGATTTACTCACCGGCATTTGATCGGCTGCCGAAACCCGTGAAGCAATACGTATCGGAGCGGCTGCAGGAAGTATTGCTCGGAAATGACGACAGCGATGACTTCGTTCATCTGACCATCGACGATCGCAAGTCAATTCTGGAAATCCTGACGGAAACGAAACCGGAACTCTGGGAGTGAAGTCTCGACAGCCGGACAACCGGATCGCTCACCGCCTGGAAACGCATCATCAGCGACGGCCTCGGTTTGACACACTGGCGCAGCTTTCGACAGAAATGTGGCGCACACCCGATCAGTGTGACGGATCCGCCACTGTCGTGCGATATAGCACGGACAATGGTCCTGGCTGCTCGGTGTCTGAGACCTACCAGAATCGAGACTGTGCCGTCAGAGGCTGCATTTCGGACACCGTGGTCTTTTTTTCGGTGGCCCCGGCCTGATCTTTGCTGAAAATTGACTGTCGTGCCGCGTCTGCGGTTCGTGAAAACAGCTCGTGCGTACCTATTAAGTTGGTGAAATGGTTCGATTTCTATTGATCCCGACAGTTCTGATCGTCGCCCTGGCTGCTGCCGGAACCACGTCCGGGAATTCGTCTGATGAAGGTCAGGAGCTCGCCGGCGAATCGGCTGAAGTGTCTCGTGAGTCGCATGAGGCAAAAAGAAGCCTGGCGCCCGTGAGTGTTGCTGAAGCACGACGACAGGCATCGTTGCTGAACGAAACATACATGGCAACACTGCATGTCATTCATCAGCAGTACTTTGACAGAAACCTGCGTGACATTGTTCCGCCTCGAGCCATGGAAGACGTGTTCAAGCAGATTGACGAGCGAACTAAAGGCCAAACTCGATGGATCTCTGTGAATGCTCCCGCCATGAATGTTGATCACGAGCCAAAACCTGGCTTCGAAAAAGATGCCGCCAGGGCTCTTAACGGTGGCAGCAAAGAGTTCGAACGCGTAGAGAACGGACTCTATCACCGCGCTGCCCCAGTTAAGCTGTTCGCCTCATGTAACAGGTGTCACCTTTCTGCACTCAGCTCCCGCCGCACAGGTCGTATCGCAGCATTGGTGATCACACTTCCCGTCCGAAACAAGTAAGTCCCCGCCGTTTGTTCTTCCCGCTGTTACCTCCCCACCTCCGTCGCTGCCTGCAGCGATCTCCCGCCTCAATCCGGAGTCCCACCAATGAATTCTTCACTCACTCGCCGTCAGATTCTGTCTCGTGGACTTGCCACCAGTGCCGGAGTGTCATTTTCCGCACTGTTGACGCAGCGTGCCGTTCAGGGCGACATCAAAGACTATGAAAGCACGGAAGGAACCGCGAAGGGCGTGATTTTCATCTTCATGCCGGGAGGGATGTGCCACCAGGAGACCTTTGACCCCAAACCGTTCGCGCCGCTGGAGTACCGTGGCCCCATGGGCTCTGTGCAAACCAGTCTGCCCGGTATCCGCATTAACGAAACATGGAAGCAGACGGCACAGATTTTGGACAGGATCACAGTCTGCCGATCGATGACGCATGGCGAAGCCGCCCATGAACGGGGCACGCACAATATGTTCTGCGGCTATCGGCCCAGTCCCATTCTGAATTTCCCCAGCATGGGCAGTGTAATCGCTCATGAATACGGACCACGGAACAACCTGCCGCAATACGTCTGCATACCGAATCAGCCCAATACGTTTGCCGGAACGGGCTACCTGAGCAAAGCATACGCTCCGTTCAATCTTGGTTCAGATCCGGCCAGCAACAGCTTTAAGGTGCGCGATCTGACGCTGCCTTCAGGTGTGAACGACGCTCGATTCAACCGCCGCCGAAAAGTCCTGGACATGGTGAATGAACGATTCGTTTCAAATGAAAGCAGTGACTCCCTGGATGCAGTAGACACATTTTATGAGCGAGCCTATGGCATGATCGCGTCGCCGGCCGCCAGGGACGCTTTTGATTTAAACAAAGAAGAAGCAAAACTTCGTGACGAGTATGGTCGCAACACCGCAGGCGCCCGTCTGCTGCTGGCCAGACGTCTGGTGGAAGCCGGAAGCCGGTTTGTGACGGTGACGTACGGCAGCTGGGACATGCACAACAACATCTCCAACGGCATCAAAGCACAGGTGCCGGCATTTGATCAGGCGTTCGCACGGCTGATCCGGGATCTGGACGATCGAGGGCTGCTTGATTCCACCATGGTCTGTATCGCCAGTGAGTTCGGTCGCTCACCGAAGATCAACGCCAGTGCCGGTCGAGATCACTGGCCAAAAGTATCCAGCGTCGTGCTCGCCGGTGGCGGAATTAAACGCGGTCTTGTCTACGGCTCGTCCGATTCCACGGCCAGCGAACCCAACGAGAATCCGCTGGGCGTCGAAGACTGGGCCACGACAATCTATGATCGAATCGGCATCGTGGCCGACAAGGAGTTAATGGCTCCCGGTGATCGACCAGTGGAAATCGTCAATGGCGGCAAGGTCCGAAAAGACCTGCTCGCATAAAACGGACTGCTGCAGCGTCCAGGTGCTGACGTCACGGCAGTGTGGCGACGGCAGCAGCCTGATCAGCAAGCATCAGAATCTGATGTCATTGGCTCGTCTGTCATCGCTGATTCCACGGCATCTTTGCCAGGATCATGGCCATGCCGCAGGTGTCACTGATTCCGGCAATCACCAGTCCTGCGCCGACGAAGGCCGCAATGGCCGCCCACACTGGATGTAACACCCATCCAGACACAACGCCCATGACGACGAGTGAGCCGGCAGCGATGCGCACCTGACGCTCCAGTGAAATGCTCCTTTTCCCACGAACCACCGGCAGGCCGAGATCGTCCCACGCAACGGTGCCACCGGCGACATTGGCCACGTTGGTATGACCGGCAGCGATGAACGCTTCACATGCTTTCCTACCGCGGCTGTCAGAGCGACAGATAAGATACAACGGTTCGATATCGGAATCCCGGCCGAGAATCATCTGTTCAGGATCCAGTTCATTAAGCGGGATGTTCGTTGCCCCAACAGCGTGAATTTCACGAAACTCGGCCGGAGTGCGAACATCGATCAGGTCGACCTGATATCCCGCGTCGGACAGCTTCTGAACTTCAACAGGATCAATCGTTCTTACTTGAGTGCTGGTTTTCATGGTTCTGTCCCTTTCTAGAAGGCTCTGTGAAGACAACGTCCAAAATCCCGCCAGCGCCGTACCGGACACATCGCCCGAGATCCTGAACGCCGCATCGGGAAGCCGGCCTTGCAGCGCAGCCTGAAGAATATGACCAGGAATCCCTGTGGGGCAGAAAGGTTGCCCCTGTGTGTGGTGACGCAACGTTTGTGCCGAACTCAACAGGTGCCGCCGCTCAGCAGCAATCCGATCCTGCCGCAGTTGCCCTGCACAGGAATGTTCGAAAGGTCAGCGGAAACGCACAGGATCCAATACTGAAGGGATTCATGCGTATGAAACTGGAGGCTTCCAACCGAATTCTGGAAGGACTGGTCGTCGATGACCTGACGCTCGTCGTTAAGGGCTCTGAGGCCTTACTGAAGATGAGTGCCGCCGAAAAGTGGCGTGCGTCAAACGACATGATGTACCTGCAACGCAGTCGTGACTTCCGCCAAAGCGTGGAAACGCTTCGAAACAAGGCAACGAAACAGTCTATTGACGGAGCGGCCCTGGCATGGGTCGATGTCACGATGAGCTGCATACAGTGTCACGAATGGGTACGGAACGTATTGGTGGCCGATCTGCCCTCCGGCGTCATCGTTCCGGAGCCAGAAGAATGAGACCGAGGTCACAGCAGAAACGAGCGATTCTCCGTAATCCGTCATGAATCGAAGCCGCCTTAGATGAAAGGAAGAAGCCATGATCAACATCAAACGAATCCTGGTGCCCACGGACTTCAGTGAACCAGGTAAAACCGCACTCATCTACGCAGTCGCCTTCGCCGATCAGTTCGGTGCCGCTGTGGATCTGATGCATGTGATCGAACCGGTTCCCGCCGGCGCTCTGATGAGTTACCAGCCACTGGAGGAACTGAAACAGATCCTGCGCGACGACGCAAAGACGCAGATGGAAAAACTTCATGCGGAGTGGGAGGATTACGCATTCCCTGTGAATCGAATCGTTGCTGAAGGCCATCCGTTTGTTGAAATCATTCGGCGCGCGAAGGACAGTGACGCAGACTTGATCGTCATGGGAACACATGGCCGCGGTGCCATCGCCCACATGCTGCTGGGCAGTGTCGCTGAAAAGGTGGTTCGGAAAGCCTCGTGCCCTGTGCTCACTGTGCGACATCCGGAACACGAGTTCGTCCACCCGTGAAACCTTCCCTGTATTTGCTGACCGGT
>LWDU01037213.1_pt2 | contig 17430 bp, 17 predicted proteins | sample 727161 | NCBI WGS metagenome assembly LWDU01 (sample SAMN04566230, study PRJNA314399) | hydrothermal vent metagenome | isolation source: deep sea hydrothermal plume seawater | place: Mexico: Gulf of California, Guaymas Basin | collected 2004-07-11
GCGGACGACATCGCCTACGATAATCACGACATCGACGACGGCCTGCGCGCCGGCTTCCTCGAACTCGACGATCTGCTCGCGCTCGACTGGCTGGCCGATCAGTGGCGCGCGGTGGAGAAACGCTTTCCCTTCGCCCCGCGCGATCGCCAGCTGCGCGAATTGGTCCGCACGCAGATCGGGCTGATGGTCAACGACGTCCTCACGCATACGCGCGAACAGGTACAGGGCATTGCCAGCGTCCAAGAAGTGCGCGGCGCGGGCCGCCAGCTGGCCGGGTTCTCGCCCGCGATGGGTGAACGCGAACGCGTGCTCAAGCGCTTCATGTACGACCGGCTCTATTATCACGAGGAACAGCTCGCCACCGCCGAACGCGCGCGCGACGTGATCGCGCGGCTGTTCGCCGCCTATCACGACGACCCGCGCACCATGCCCGACGACTGGCTCGCCACGTTGCCCGCGCAGGAACCGCAGCGCAGCCGCCATATCGCGGACTTCATCGCCGGAATGACCGATCGCTATGCGATCACCCAGTGCAACCGCATCTACGGCAGCACGCCCGAAGGGCTGAGCAATGTCTGACGCGGTTCGCATCGCCCTGATCGGCGCCACCGGGCTCGTCGGTTCGAGCGTGATCGGGCAATGCGTCGGGCGCGAGGACCTGCGCCTTACCGGTATCGCGCGGCGCGAGGTGGCGCTGCCGCGCGGTATCCGCATGGAGCTGTTCGTCGCCGAGCCCGCCAAATGGGGCGAGGTGATCGAGGCGGTCCAGCCCAAGGCGATCATCTGCGCGCTGGGCACGACCTGGAAAAAGGCGGGCGCGGACGAGGCGGCGTTTCGCGCGGTCGATCAGGACCTCGTGCTCGACACCGCCCGCGCGGCGCGCGAACTGGGGGTCGAACGCTTCGTCCATATCAGCTCGGTCGGCGCCGATCCGATGGTGAAACCGTTCTACCTGCGCGTGAAAGGCGAGGTCGAGCGCGAGCTGACCAAGCTGCGCTTCAACCGGCTCGACATCCTGCGCCCCGGCCTGCTGCGCGGCACGCGCGAGAACGATCGCCGACCTGCCGAGCGGTTCGGCATCGCGGCAGCGCCGGTGGCGAACCTGCTGCTCCATGGCAAATATCGCCAGTATCGTGGTATCAAGGCCGATGTCGTTGCCCGCGCGGCGCTGGCGCTTGCAAAGCGGGCCGCACGCGGCCGCTTCGTGCATGATAACGACGCCATCCAGCGCGCGGCGCATACGCTGCCGCAAATCGAACATGAGGTGCTCTGATGTGGGATACGGCTTTCGGGACAGCCAATGCGCTCGCCATGATCATGTGGGCCGGATTGATCCTGCTGCCGCGCTGGCCGGCGCTGCTGGCGGCGGTGCTCTATGCCGGGGTGGGGCTGCTGTGCCTTGCCTATACCGTCGGCTTGATCGGTATCCTGACGGGCGCCTTCGACCCCGTTCCCCTCGGCTCGGGTGAAGCCGCCAGCTTCTCGACGATCGAGGGCGTCCGCGCGATTTTCTCCAGCGATGGCGGCGTGACCGTCGGCTGGATCCACTACCTCGCCTTCGATCTCTTCGCCGGTCTGTGGATTGCGCGCGATGCCGATGCCAAGGGCTTTTCGCGGCTGCTGCAGGCACCGATCCTGCTCGCGACCTTCTTTGCCGGGCCGCTCGGCCTGTTCCTGTGGCTGGCCATTCGCGAACGTCGTGCGCGGGCCGGCGGACGCTGGCAGTAACGCCTGTCGGAATCGGGTTGCGCAACGCAACCGACCTGCCATGATGCCTCCAACTGCTGAAAACAGCGGAGAGGATATATGGCAGATACCGAAAAGCTCACTTTCGATGAGCTCATCACGCATTGGGCGCAGGAAAAGCCCGATCAGGTCGCGCTCGAACAGGATGGCGCTGCGCTGACCTTCGCCGAGCTGGAGGACCGCTCGCGCCGGATCGTGGCGATGCTCGCCGCGCACGGGGTGGGCAAGGGCGACCGGATCGCCTGGCTCGGCAAGAACGCGCGGCACTATTTCGAACTGTTCTATTCCGCCGCGCGCATCGGGGTGGTCATGGTGCCGATCGGCTGGCGTCTCGCCGCGCCCGAAATCGCCTATATCCTCGGCGATACGGGCGCGAAGCTGGTGTTCATCGACGAAGGGTTCGGCGAACTTGCCGCCAAGGCCTGCGGCGAACTGGATACACCCCCCGAGATTATCGACACGCCGACCGCCCAGCGCGAAATCGCCGCCGCACCGGCCGATGCATTCGACGGCGCGGGACCCGACGATCCGGTCCTCCAGCTCTACACTTCGGGCACCACGGGCAATCCCAAGGGCGCGGTGCTGACCAATGCCAACCTCTTCTCGCTGCGCCAGCCCGCCGAAGCGGCGGCACAGCCATGGTCGAGCTGGGACGAGGACGAGGCGATCCTGATCTGCATGCCTTGCGCGCATATCGGCGGGACCGGGCTCGGCATCATGGCGATCGCGGCGGGCATCCGCGGGATCGTCCAGTCCGAGTTTACGCCCGATGGCGTGCTCGACGGCTTCGAACAGGGGATCACCCGGCTGTTCATCGTGCCCGCCGCGCTGCAGATGGTGGTGCAGCATCCGCGCGCGAAGGACACCGATATGTCGGCGGTCAAATACGTCATGTATGGCGCGGCGCCGATCCCGCTCGACCTGCTGCGCGAGGCGGTCCAGACCATTCCCGGCGCGGGCTTCCTGCAATGCTACGGCATGACCGAGACGACCGGCACCATTGCTATGCTCCCGCCCGAAGATCACGCGCTCGACGGCAACCAGCGCATGCGCAGCGCGGGCAAGGCGGTACCGGGTGCCGAGCTCAAGGTGGTCGGCGAAGACGGCGCCGAACTGCCGCCCGGCGAGGTGGGTGAACTGATCTGCAAGAGCCCGTCGAACATGCAGGGTTACTGGAACCTGCCCGATGCCACCCGCGGCGCGCTCAGGGACGGCTGGATGCACACCGGCGACGCCGCCTATATGGACGAGGACGGCTACGTCTATATCCAGGACCGGATCAAGGACATGATCATCTCGGGCGGCGAAAACGTCTATCCCGCGCAGGTCGAAAGCGCGATCTACGGCCACCCGGCAGTGGGCGAGGTCGCTGTGATCGGCGTGCCCGACGATACCTGGGGCGAAGCGGTCAAGGCCTGCGTCGTGGCCAAGCCCGGCAGCGAAGTGGATGCCGAAGATATCATCACCTTCACGCGCGAGCGGCTGGCGGGATTCAAGGTCCCCAAGACGGTCGATGTCATTCCCGAAATGCCGCGCAACGCCAGCGGCAAGATCCTGCGCCGCGAATTGCGCGCGCCCTATTGGGAAGGGCGCGACAGGCAGGTCAATTGAAGCGCCACGCACCCGCCACCGCGCGCAATTTGGAGCCCTTGACCGAAGTGTTGGCGGAAGAACTGCCCGCCAGCGGGCTGGTGCTCGAAATCGCCAGCGGGAGCGGCGAACACGCAGTGTTCCTCGCGCGGCGCTTTCCCGCAGTGGACTGGCAACCAAGCGATCACGATGCGGAGGCACTGGCCTCGGTCGATGCCTGGGCGGCCGAAGGCGGCTGCGCGAACCTGCGCTCCGCAATCGCGCTCGATGCCGCGCAGGCCGACTGGCCGATCGCGGGGGCGGATGCGGTGCTGTGCGTCAACATGGTGCATATCAGCCCGTGGGATGCGGCGGTCGGACTGTTTGCGGGGGCAGGGCGGATATTGGCCAGCGGCGCACCACTGCTGCTCTACGGCCCCTTTATCGAACCCGATCAGGAAACCGCGGCGTCGAACCTGGCGTTCGACCAGTCGCTCAAACAGCGCAACTCCGAATGGGGTCTGCGCAATACCGCCGATCTCGACCGGCTTGCCGCAGACCACGGCCTGCGCCGAACTGCGCGCCACGCGATGCCTGCCAACAATCTGGCGCTGGTCTACCGGCGAGGCTAAGGGGGAATGCCGGCTAACGACCCGAAACCGGACATCATGCAGCGCGTGCGCGTAGGCTAGTCTCAAGTGTCCTCACTAGCTGAAATCCGGGGTAATTCAGCTTTGTGTGTTTATGTCTGTAGTAGGCATTCCAGTAACTGGCCACGCGCTGCTTAGTCAGTTCCCAATAGTCACAATTTTCGGAGATAAATGAGATCATCGCGTCAACATTTGACGGAGTGGTCGCACCTGCGATGTCCTCGATGATCTCGACGACATACTCACCGATCAGGGTTATTACAAAGGGTGCAGACCATGGCTGCACCGCGGGTAGAAGTGATCGCAAAGCACGCTGCCGGTCAAAGCCGTTGGAACTCTGAGTTTGGAGACAGGCGGCCATTTGCGCGATGCGGCCGTCGTTCGAGGATGCGCTTTGGGCCTCGCTATATCGCAGCCGTCGCGGCACGAGTATTTTCTCTCCGCCAACTAGAAGGCTCACTTGCTTGGCCCATTGTCGTGGATCAAGAAGGCCATGGACCACCTTTCCGGCTTCGACCGCGTTTGTCCTCATCGACATGGGGAAGGCGTCTGCAAGCTGGCTGACGTCAATTTCAGTGAGCATCTGAGGGTGGTTCATAGCCTCGTTTGTCTAGCTTTCGCGATTTCCGCTTTCCACCCCAAAGCAGAACTCATGCCATTCGAGCCCGACTCTGGCAGCGGCGGGAACCGTGAAACATGATCCGCGCCGAACCACGCACTACCCGCGAACCGTCTGATGCGGGCTTGTCGCAGGCGGCGCGATTGTCATGTGCTCAGCGCGAGCACACTTGCGCGGTCGCGCCTCGCCGATAGAGTGTCGCAGGAGGGAGACGCCTCATGACCGCCCTATCCATTCGTGAACTCGCCAGCCGCCACTGGTTCTATCTGCTGCTGCCCGTGTGGCTTGCCGCGTCCTGGTCCTTGCGCGGTGCGTCTATGTGGAACCAGCAACCGCGTCTGGGTGAAGCGATCGTCCTGTTCGACTGGTGCATCTTCATGCCGGTGCTGTTCGCGATCTGTTATCGCGACATGCCGCACCGCGCGCTCGCGCTGCGCATGCTTGCGCTGTTTTGCGGCGGAATCTGGCTGGCGGGCCAGATCGTCCCGCCCGAAGCGCAGGATCTGCTGGGGTTCGGCGCGGGGCTACGCTGGGTCGGGCTCATCGTACTGGTATTGTTCGAAGCCGCCGCGATTATGGCCATGTTGCGGATCGTCTTTGGCGAAGCGCCGAGCGCTGCCGCCCTCGAGCGGCAAGGCATTCCGCCGGTGATCGCCCGGCTGATGGTGCTCGAGGCCCGCTTCTGGCGCTGGGTGTGGAAACGCCTGACGGGGAAATAGCCCGCATACGAAAACGCCCGCCGGTAAGGGCGGGCGTCTCGCTGTCAAATTGTGGCTCGGCTCAGGTCGCGTCGTCGACCGTGTTGGCGGCGGATTGCAGGTCGTCGCCCGCGCCGCGCACGGTGTTGCAGGCGGCGGCGGTCAGCGTCATCGTGGTGATGCCGAGGGCGAGCAGGATTTTCTTGATCATCATCGTTTCCTTCCCAAAGGGCTCCCATCGCGGGGTGCGAAAGATTCAACGGATCATGCTTCCTTCGGTTCCATCAGTGCCCTGCGCGCCAGGCCGAGCCGGTGTTCGCGCCAGGCGATCAGCAGTCCGGCCCCCACCACCAGCGGCGCGCCGAACCAGAAGGACGCGGGCGGGAGACTGGTGAACACCAGCCAGCCGAACAGCGTCGCCCAGATCAGCCCCGAATAATCCATCACGATGACATTCGCGACCGCGCCGTAGCGCAGCGCCGCAGTCAGCAGCACCTGCCCCAGCAGCCCGATGACCCCGCAAGCCAGCAGCAGCAGCCACTCCTCGGGCGCATGCGCCTTGCCGATGAAGGGCATTGCCAGCGCGAGCACCGGGACCGAGAAGAGCGAGAAATAGAACACGATGGTGAAGGGATGCTCGGTTCGCCCCAGATCGCGCAACTGGACCGAGATCAGCGCGATCATCAGCGCGGCCCCGAGCGCGATCGCCGCGCCCAGCAGCGGCAGTTCTCCGCCCCAGGGCTGTGCGATCAGCACGACGCCGGCAAAGCCCAGCGCCACCGCGCTCCAGCGCCACAAGCCCGTCGGCTCGCGCAGGATCAGCGCGGACAGCAGTACCGCGAAGATTGCCGAGCTGTAATTGAGCGTGGTCGCGACCGCGAGCGGCAGCAGTGTCGCCGCGCCGAAATTCATCGCCATGCCGACGAGACCGAAGCCCGAGCGGCGCAGGTGCGATCCGGTGCGGCGCGTGGCGAGCACATCGAGTCGGCCGCGCAGTGCGAACCAGCCGAACAGGATCGGGATCGTCGGCAATTGCCGCCAGAACATGATTTCGGCGAGATGGATGCCCTTGTCGCTGGCCAGCTTGACGCAGGCGAGCAGCGCGGCGAGCACGAAAGCGGCGGCAAGACGCAGCCCCAGCGCGAGCAGGGGCCGATGGTGGGGATGATCGCTTTCGGACTGCATCGCACCGGGCGGTTAGCCCAGCCATGGCGGTCTGCAAACGGGAGATTGCAGGCGGTGCATGGCCTGCCCATATGGCCGCGTAATGGAAGAACCCGATTTCCTGCTGTTCGCAAGCGATGCCGAACTTGCCGCCTATTGGGCCGCGGCCTTCTTGGTGGCGGCGCTGTTCTGTCTTGCGATGGAGCGGCGCCGAATGAAGCGGACGGTGCTCAACCGCGTCGGCTGGATGCCGTGGACGGGGCTGTTCCTGAACTTTGCGGTGTTTGCCGGCGGCCTGTTGGCAGCGTCGATCCCCGCGATCATCCAGGGATAGCGTGCTCGGCCTTGGGGCTCCGCGCCCGCATTTCGGTGAAGCTCTGCATGTACAGCGCCTCGAAATGCCGTTCGCGCGCGAGGTCGCGCAGCGTGTCCCGCTTCGGTTTGCGGTGGCCCAGAAAGAGAAGCTTGTTCAACATGGCGTGTTCCTACCCTTAAAGCGGGTATACGCCGGCCGGACGGTACGTGATTGTAAGAAGTCGCCTTTGTGCGGCGCGTTCTTACAATTCCGCGGGTCTAGATCGCCTGCACAAGAGGGCGCGCGTCAGAGACACGCTTCCAGATACGCCTGATCGAAGCCGAACTGGCGCGCTTTTTCGAGCGTGTAGGGGCGCAGGCCCGACGAGCGGTATTCGCCCATGATCTTGCCGTCTTCGCCCTCGTCGAGATATTCGAACTTGAACAGTTCCTGCGTCACGATCACGTCGCCTTCCATCCCGATGACCTCGGTGATGTTGGTGGTGCGGCGCGAACCGTCGCGCAGGCGCTTGACCTGGACGATGATATCGACGCTTTCCGCGATCTGGCGGCTGATGGCTTCCTTGGGAATCTTGATGTCGCCCATCAGGATCATGTTTTCCATACGGCCAAGGCATTCGCGCGGGCTGTTGGCGTGAAGCGTACACATCGAACCGTCATGGCCCGTATTCATCGCGGCGAGCAGGTCGAAACATTCCGCGCCGCGAATTTCGCCCAGGATGATCCGGTCGGGGCGCATACGCAGCGCGTTCTTGACGAGGTCGCCAATGGTGATGGCGCCCTGGCCTTCGAGGTTGGGCGGACGGGTTTCGAGCGGCAGCCAGTGCGGCTGCTGCAGGCGCAATTCGGCCGCATCCTCGATCGTCAGCACGCGCTCGCCCGGGTCGATCATTTTGGACAGGGCGTTGAGCATGGTCGTTTTACCCGAACCGGTACCGCCCGAAATGACCACGTTCATCCGGCAGNNNGAGATCGCAGTGCCGCGCAGCGACAGCGGCGGGACGATGACGTTGACACGGCTGCCGTCCTTGAGACGGGCGTCGGCCAGCGGCGTGGTCTGATCGACGCGGCGGCCGACCTGGTTCACGATGCGCTGGGCGATCTGGAACAGGTGCGTCTCGTCGCGGAACTTGATCGGCGCGATGATCAGCTTGCCCTTTTTTTCGATATAGGTCTGGTCGGGGCCGTTGACCATGATGTCCGAGACGTCGGGATCGTTGAGCAATTCCTCGAGCGGACCGAAGCCGAGCAATTCGTCGACGAGGACCTTTTCGAGCGCGAATTGCTCGCGGCGGTTCAGCGTGACCTTCAGTTCGGCCAGCACTTCCATGATGATCGGACGGAATTCTTCCGACAGCTCATCCTTGGACAATGTCGCCGCAGCTTCGGGATCGACGCGTTCGAGCAGGCGCGGCAGCACCTGTTCCTTGATCTTGTGGACGCTGGCTTCGAACCCGCCGACTTCGCTCTGGCCCGAATGTGTGGAATTCATCCGCTCTTCGAGCCGCGACATCGCGTCGCCGGTGCTGTTGGACCCGGCGGAAGGTACGTCGTTTTCAGGCAGCGGGGGGAACTGGTCTCCGCCATCGTCCCGGTCGGGCTTTGATGGCGAAGGGGTTGGCGAGCCGCCCCGCATGGGTTTGGCCACACCAAATTGCGGACGGGCACCGGCGCCCATACCTGCCGGCCCGTTTTTCCGTCCGAATGCGCTCATTCCGGTAACCCCCGAAGAAACTCTTGATTCGCCCAGCGGAACCTTGCGCTTATGCGCCCAAGTCCGCCTCTCGAAGCGTGGTGAATAATTTGGAAACCTTGATTATTCCCTAATAGGGGGTGACGCGTAAGCACGTCCTTCGCGCGCGGCGATTGCCCATCATGAAGGCGAACCGCGCGCACCCATTCTGCCGGACCGATTGATTGCCCGTCAGGAACCGCTAAGTCTCGCGCCACACAGCCAATCGGAGAATACGGCGCATGTGCGGAATTATCGGGATCGTCGGGGCAGAACCCGTGGCGGAACGGCTGGTCCGGCTATGACAGCGCCGGGATCTGCACGCTCGACCAGGGCGAACTGATCCGCCGGCGCGCCGAGGGCAAGCTCAACAATCTGGTGGTCGAACTGGCGAGCAATCCCGCCCCCGGCGACACCGGGATCGCGCATACGCGCTGGGCCACGCACGGCGCGCCGACTGCGCAGAATGCGCATCCGCATGCGACCGGGCAGGTGGCGCTGGTGCACAATGGGATCATCGAGAATTACAAGGAACTGCGTGCCGAATTGCGCGCCGATGGCCGCACGCTCGAAAGCGATACCGATAGCGAGGTGGTCGCCCATCTCGTGTCGCGGCTGGTCGAAACGGGCAGCAGTCCGCAGGAAGCCGTCGCCACCGTTTTGNNNCGCCGCGGTTCGCCGCTGGTCGTCGGCTATGGCGATGGCGAGACCTATATCGGGTCGGACGCGCTGGCGCTGGCCCCGCTGACGCAGCAGATCAGCTATCTCGAAGAAGGCGACTGGGTGGTCGTGTCGCGCGATGGCGCCGCTATCTATGACGCGGAGAACCAGCCGGTCGAGCGCGAGGTGCGCAGTTCGGGTGCCTCGGCCGCGGCGGTCGAGAAGGGCAATTACCGCCACTTCATGCAAAAGGAGATTTTCGAGCAGCCGACCGTCGTCGCGCAGACGCTCGGCTCCTATCTGCGCCAGTCGGACAATTCGGTCGCATTGCCGCAGTTCGATTTCGACATTTCCAGCGTCAGGCGCATCACCATCGTTCTATGCCGGAATGGTCGCGAAATACTGGTTCGAACGCTTCGCCCGCGTGCCGGTCGATATCGATGTGGCATCGGAGTTTCGCTATCGCGAGCCGGTGCTGGAGGAAGGCGGGCTGGCACTGTTTATTTCGCAGAGCGGCGAAACCGCCGATACGCTCGCTGCGCTGCGCCACTGCAAGCAAAACGGCCAGACGATCGGCGTGATCGTCAACGTGCCGACCAGTTCGATGGCGCGCGAGGCGGACCTGCTGCTACCGACGCATGCCGGGCCCGAGATCGGCGTCGCCTCGACCAAGGCCTTCAGCTGCCAGCTTGCCGTGCTCGCCGCGCTCGCCGCCCATATGGCAGTGAAGAAGGGGCTGATGAGCCGCGCCGAGGAGCAGGAAGTGGTCGCGCATCTGCTCGAAGCGCCTGCCGCGCTCAACGCCGCGCTCGACCATGATGACGATATCGCCAGCATGGCGCATCTGATCGCCCCGGCGCGCGACGTTCTTTATATGGGCCGGGGACCTGATTATCCGCTCGCGCTCGAAGGGGCGCTGAAGCTGAAGGAGATCAGCTATATCCACGCCGAGGGCTATGCCAGCGGGGAAATGAAGCATGGCCCCATCGCGCTGATCGACGACGATGTTCCGGTGATCGTGCTCGCGCCTTCGGGTCCGCTGTTCGAAAAGACCGTGTCGAATATGGAAGAGGTACGTGCGCGTGGCGGACAGATCGTGCTGATCTCCGATGCCGAGGGTTTGGAAGCTGCGGGCGAGGGCTGTCTCGCGACGATCGAGATGCCGCGCGTCCATCCGCTGATCGCACCTTTGGTTTACGCGATACCGGTGCAATTGCTCGCTTATCACGTGGCTTGCGTCAAAGGCACCGATGTCGATCAGCCGAGAAATCTGGCGAAATCCGTTACTGTGGAGTAACTTAGGGCCGGTTTAACCGTTTTTTCCTGCCTCAACTGTTTGGTCCGTCTTTTACCAGAGGATAAGGTTTTGCGGTTAATCGTCCCCGGGTGAGCGAGCCGGTAAACCCCCAACAAACCAGTGCACCTGCGCTGTCGACTCGGCAGGTCATCGGGCTTGAAGCGCCCGAGGGCTCCGATTGGGGCGTGGTTCACGGGCAGCAATATGCCTTGCTGCAGGAACGGGTGAAGGTCCGTATCGGCCTGCATCTGACAAGCTTCCTGCTGGTCGCGGTAACGCTCTATGGTTCGCTTCCGACAGTAGTGCTCGGGTTGTGGGGGCTTGCGCTGCTTGTTGCGGTGGGCTTCGCCTCCCGCTCCGACCTCGGGCTGGGCGATGCCGACAATCGCTTTATCGAACTCGCAGAGATGAAATCCCATGCGATGGCCACGGGCACCAAGGGTGCGGTGTGGTCGGCGGGCATGCTTGCCTGCGCCTGGCTTGCGGATCCGGCATCGGTCGTGCTCGTCTGGGCCGTCGTTGCGATGCTTGTCGTGGCGAGCAGCGCGAGCCGCTTCGGCGCGCCGCTCAGTTCGATCACCTTCACGCTGGCCGTCGGAGCAGGCGGGCTCGCAGCCAGCCTGATCACCGCCCAGTACGGACTTGCCGTCGTCGTGCTCATGACCACGCTGCTGGCGATCTTCGGCGTTATCGAAAGCGCCCGTATCCGTGTGGCTGCGCGGCTCGCCGAATCGGCGATGCAGGAGAAGAGCGAAGTCGTCTCGATGCTGCTGCGCGAATTCGAGGAAGGCCAGGCCGATTGGTTGTGGCAGATCGATCCGCGTCGCCGCCTCAAATCGGTCTCGCCGCGTTTCGCCTTTTCGCTGGGCAAGCAGCCCAGCGAGATCGAGGGGGAATCCTTCCTCCAGCTGATTTCGGGCGACGGCTGGAAAACCGGCCGCTTCCCGCCGAGCCTGCACGAGCTGGCCGATAAGCTGAAGCGAAAGAAGAATTTCTCCAACCTCGTGGTCAGGGTCTCGATCGACGGCCAGGACCGCTGGTGGGAGCTGTCGGGCACACCGATCGTCGACGAAATGGGAACCTATCAGGGGTTCCGCGGGGTCGGCTCCGATGTCACCGAGCAGCGCGAATCCTCGGAGAAGATTGAATATCTTGCGCGCTACGACACGCTTACCCAGCTGCCCAACCGCCGCATGCTCAACGAGGCGCTGGGCGAGGCGCTCAAATATGCCGCCGAATGGCGCTCGCGCTGTGCGTTTCTCATGATCGACCTCGACCGGTTCAAGGCAATCAACGATTCGCTTGGACACCTGGTCGGCGACCGCATGCTTGGCGAAGTCGCCGCGCGGCTGAAAAGCCTGGTCGTCGAAGGCGAGGTCGTGGGCCGCCTGGGCGGCGACGAATTCGCAGTGGTCATCCGCGACATTGCCAACCGCGAACGCATGGACACGCTGGCGCGCGACATCATCCAGCGGCTTTCCGAACCCTATCACATCGAAAACCAGGTGCTCTATGTCGGTGCCAGCGTCGGTTCGGCGCTGGGGCCGCGCGACGGGCGCACGGTCGAGGAATTGCTCCGCAACGCCGATCTCGCGCTGTACCGTGCGAAGGGCGAAGGCGGCGGCATGCACCGCGAATACGAACCCTCGCTCCACGCCAATGCCGAAGAGAAACGCCAGCTCGAACATTCGCTGCGCAATGCGCTCGAACGCGACGAGATGCTGCTGCACTACCAGCCGGTGGTGGACGCCACGACCGAAGAGATCGTCAGCTTCGAAGCGCTGATCCGCTGGGATAGCGCCGATCACGGCTTCGTCAGCCCGGGCAAGTTCATCCCGCTGGCCGAAGATACCCGCCTGATCCCTGCCGCGAGGCTGCCGAAAACTGGCCGACCAATATCAAGGTCAACGTCAATGTCTCGCCCGAGCAGCTGCTCGAAACCGATTTCTCCGCCACGGTCGTGCGCGCGCTGTCGGACAGCGGGCTCGATCCCAAGCGGCTCGAGATCGAGGTTACCGAAAGCATTTTCCTGCGCGATGCCAGCGTGGCGCGTAACGCGCTCGAAGAGTGCATGGCACTGGGATGCTCGGTCGCGCTCGACGATTTCGGGACCGGCTATTCCTCGCTCGGCTACCTGCGCAAGCTCAAGTTCTCGACCATCAAGGTCGATCGCACCTTTGTGCAGGGTGCCGCGCAGCAAAGCCCCGAATCGATCGCCATCATCCGCGCTGTCGTCGCCATGGCCGACAGCCTCGGCATGACCACGACCGCCGAAGGCGTCGAGAACGAGGAAGAAGCGGAGATGATCCGCAGCATGGGCTGCACCAAGATCCAGGGCTTCCACTTCGGTCGCCCGATGCCGCGCGACGACGTTGCGGGCGTCTTTACCCGCCGGGAAGCGGAGCAGCGGCTCAAAAGCGCCTGATCAGGCTTCCGCCAGCGCTTTCAGGGCATTTTCGAACAGCGCCAGGCCGTCGGTCCCGCCATGCGCCGGATCGACCGCACGCTCGGGGTGCGGCATCATGCCGAGCACATTGCCCGCGCCATTGAGCACGCCGGCGATGTCGCGGCGCGAACCGTTGCAATTCTCGACATAGCGGAACGCCACGCGGCCTTCGCCCTCGATCCGGTCGAGCGTATCCTCGTCGGCAAAGTAATTGCCATCGTGATGTGCCACCGGGATATGGATCGTCTGACCCTGGTCGTAGCCGCCGGTAAACAGTGACTGGTTGTTCTCGACCGTCAGCGGGACGGTCCGGCAGATGAAGTTCTGGCTGGCATTGCGCATCAGCGCACCGGGCAGCAGCCCGGCTTCGGTGAGCACCTGGAAGCCGTTGCACACGCCCAGCACGGGCACGCCGCGTTCGGCCTGTTGCTTGACCCCGCGCATGACCGGGCTGTTCGCCGCCATCGCGCCCGAACGCAGGTAGTCGCCATAGGAGAAGCCGCCGGGCAGCGCGATGAAATCGAGCCGCTCGGGCAGTTCGGCATCGGCATGCCAGACCCGCAGCGGGGCAGTGCCCGTAACCCGCTCGATCGCCACCGCCATGTCGCGGTCGCAATTGGAACCGGGGAAGGTGATGACGGCGGCGCGCAGGGCCATCAGCCGACCTTCTCGATGCGGTAGTTTTCGATCACCGTATTGGCGAGCAGCTTCTCGCACATATCGGTCAGCGCCGCGTCGCTCGTGCCATCGGCGACTTCGAGTTCGATCAGCCGGCCCACGCGAACATCGGCAACCCCGTCGAAACCAAGCCCTTCGAGCGCATGGTGGACGGCGCGGCCCTGCGGATCGAGGACGCCGGGCTTGAGCGAAACATGGACGCGGATCTTCATCGACAGGCCTTTCGTGTTGGCGCGCCTATGGCGCAGCACCCGCGCGCATTCAAGCCCGCGCGCATGCGCAGCGGTGAAGGTCGCAAGGGCGGCATATGCGCGACGGATTGTAGCGCGATTGCAACATTTGCAATCAATCTGTCGCAACCCTGAGCGTCGCACGCCAATTTCCCGCGCAACCTGCTATCGGATGGGCACGGCGATCGTGCCGCTTCCCTCCAAATGCCCGCCCCCCATGTGCGCGCTCAAGCAGGACTTCCCTACATGACCATTCGATCCACCGCTGCCCGTTTTCTCGGCGCCAGCACGCTCGCCTTCGCGGCGTTCGCTGCGCAACCCGCCCTCGCGCAGGATGTCGATGCCGAAACCTCTGGCACCGCAGAAGCCGGCGCGGGCCAGCTCAATACGATTATCGTCACCGCCAACCGGCGCGAGGAAAACCTGCAGGATGTCGCGGTTTCGGCCGCCACGCTCGATGCCAGCACCGTGCGCACGATCTTCGATGCCGGTGCCGAAATCACCGCGCTCGCTGCGCGCGTGCCGGGCCTGTTCGTCGAAAGCTCGAACGGCCGCGCGGCGCCCCGCTTCTACATCCGCGGGCTTGGAAACACCGATTTCGATCTTGCCGCATCGCAGCCGGTCTCGGTGGTGATGGACGATGTGGTGATGGAAAACGTCACGCTCAAATCCTTCCCGATCTTCGACGTCGAGCGCATCGAAGTGCTGCGCGGGCCGCAAGGCACGCTGTTCGGCCGCAACACGCCTGCCGGCATCGTCAAGATCGACACGGTCAAGCCGGGTGACGAATTCGCGGTTGACGGTTCGGTCAGCTATGGCAGCTTCAACAGCATCTCAGCCGATGGCGGCGTGACGCTGCCGCTCGCACCCGGCGTGGTGTCGCTGCGCCTGTCGGGCCTGTGGCAGCAACGCGACAACTGGGTCGACAACGGCTTCACCGGCGAGGAAGACGCCTATGGCGCCTACAGCGAAGTGGCCGGCCGTGCGCAGCTGCTGATCACCCCCGGCGATCGCCTCTCGATCCTCGGCAGTTACTCGATCCGCGACCTCGACGGCCAGTCGACGCTGTTCCGCGCCAATATCCTCGGCCCGGGCGACAACGAGCTGAACGACAATTACGACCGCGACACCGTGTTTTACGACGCCGGTGGCCGTAACGAAGCCGCCTACAAGGCCGAGATCGCGACCGCCAAGGTCGATTACGAAGCCGATTTCGCGACCTTTACCAGCATCACCAGCTGGGCCAACAGCGAAGGCCGCAGCCGCGGCGATATCGACGGTGGATGGATCGTTCGCGATGAAAATGGCGATGTGATCGAGACCGGTCCCGGTTTCATCCCGTTTGAATCGGATACGCAGGATTCGATTGATCTCGATCAGTTCACGCAGGAAGTCCGCATCGCCTCGAATTCGAACGGTCCGGTGCAATGGCAGGTCGGCGGCTTCTATTTCGACAGCGATTTCGACGTCACCACGACCGGCTTCTCGTTCCCGCCGCCGGTCACCGTCAACCACACCAATGAAAGCTGGGCGGTGTTCGGCCAGGTCACGGGTGAAATCACCCCCGCGCTCAAGCTGACCGGCGGCCTGCGCTATACCGAGGATGAGAAGCAGTTTGCAGTGACGCAGACCTCCTTCATCTCGGGTCCGGATGCGCAGGAGCGCAGCGTCAAGGACGAGCGGATCAGCTGGGACCTCGCCGCATTCTACGATGTCGGCGCCGACGCCAGCGTCTATGCCCGCGTGGCGAGCGGTTTCCGCGCGCCGACCATCCAGGGCCGCGACGTGGCCTTCGGTTCGGCACCGTCGATCGCGACTTCGGAAAAGATCATGAGCTACGAAGCCGGCTTCAAGTCCGAATTCGCGGGTCGCAGCGTGCGTCTGAACGGCGCGGTCTATTACTACACCATCGACGATCCGCAGTTCACTGCGGTGGGCGGCGCGGGCAACCTCGTGCAGCTGGTCAATGCCGAGGAAGGTCGTGGCTACGGTTACGAACTCGACAGCGCCTTCCAGATCACGCCCGACTTCCTCGTCACGGCAGGCGTCAGCTGGAACAAGACCGAGATCCAGGACGACACGCTGGCTGTGGGCATCTGCGCGCAATGTACCGTAACCGATCCGACCGTGGTCCTGTCGGGCAACACGCGCGCGCTGGTGGACGGCAACCCGTTCCCCAATGCGCCCGAATGGATCGCCGACGTGACCGCGCGCTACGGCGTTCCGGTGGGCAATGCGGGTGAGATCTTCGCCTTCACCGACTGGGCCTACCAGGGCAAGACCAACCTGTTCATCTACGAAAGCGCCGAGTTCAACACGAACAACCAGATCGAGGGCGGGCTGCGCGTCGGCTATGCCAAGCGTGACGGCACGTTCGAAGTCGCCGCTTTCGTCCGCAACATTCTCGATGCCGACAATGTGAAGGGCGGCATCGACTTCAACAACAACACCGCCTTCGTCAACGATCCGCGCGTGTTCGGTATCTCGGCCCGCGTCGGACGACCGATCAAGAAAAGGGCCGGGGGGAGCGATCCCTCCGGCCCTTTTTCTATGCCAACGCTGCGCCGCGCGGCTTGCGCCGGGTGCGCCCGACCGCGTTACTTCTTGGGCTTGCTCGGGGTCCGCAGCCGGCCGCGATGCGCGTTCATGTCGAGGACTTCGCCCGGGCCGCTGTCTTCGTTCTGCAGCAGGCCGAGACGCCGCGCGACTTCCTGATAGGCTTCGCTTTCGCCGCCCAGGTCGCGGCGGAAGCGGTCCTTGTCGAGCTTTTCGCCGGTGTTGATGTCCCACAGGCGGCAGCCGTCGGGGCTGATCTCGTCGGCCAGGATCACGCGGCTGAAATCGCCATCCCAGATGCGGCCGAATTCCAGCTTGAAGTCGATCAGGCGGATATCGATCGCGCTGAACATGCCCGAGAGGAAGTCGTTGATCCGGATCGCCATGCTCGACATGTCCTGCAGCTCTTCATGGCTGCACCAGTTGAAGCAGGCGATTTCCTCTTCGGAGACCTTGGGATCGCCCAGCGCATCGTCCTTGAGGCAATATTCGATCAGTGTGTGCGGCAGCAGCTCGCCTTCCTCGATCCCGAGGCGCTTGCTCAGCGTACCCGCAGCCACATTGCGCACCACCACTTCGAGCGGAATGATTTCCACCTGGCGCACCAGCTGTTCGCGCATGTTGAGGCGACGGATGAAATGCGTGGGGATGCCGATGTGCGACAGGCGGGTGAACACATATTCGCTGATGCGATTGTTGATCACGCCCTTGCCGTTGATCGTGCCCTTCTTCTCGGCGTTGAACGCGGTCGCATCATCCTTGAAATACTGGATGATCGTGCCCGGTTCGGGACCTTCGTAGAGGATCTTGGCCTTGCCTTCGTAGATCTGGCGCCGACGAGCCATGAATATGCGTTCCTTCACGCTGGAAAAGTCAGCGCCCCGGCGACGGAATCGACTGGCGATTGCGACTGCCGGGGCGTTTAGCGAGCCATACAGAAGCCGATTGACGAAAGCAATTGCAGGCACGCGGCGCGGTGGTTAGCGCGCGCGGCATGGATACGGGTCGCACCACCAACACTCCGCTTGTCGCGCAGGCCGACGATCTGGCGGGGCTGGCGCACGCGGCGC
>LWDU01037994.1_pt1 | contig 17384 bp, 19 predicted proteins | sample 727161 | NCBI WGS metagenome assembly LWDU01 (sample SAMN04566230, study PRJNA314399) | hydrothermal vent metagenome | isolation source: deep sea hydrothermal plume seawater | place: Mexico: Gulf of California, Guaymas Basin | collected 2004-07-11
TCGTGACGACCGAGCAGGTCCAGAGGTGGCTGGATGACTACCGGAAGGCGTGGGAGACGCGAGACGCGGATGCCGCGGCTGCGCTGTTCACTGCTGAAGATCGATCCGCTGTTCCAGGGCATCGCGCTGGGCGCCATCATCCTGCTCGCGGTTGGGTTCGACGCGTGGTCTCGGCTGCGGCGGCGATGAGGCCGCGGCAGCGTCAGCGTTTGGGGGCGAAGAAGAAGTAGATCAAGGGGCCGATACCGCCGAGAAGAATCACGAAGGCCCACAGGGGCTTCTTGCCGTTGATCTTGTTCTCGGGACGGATATAGAGGTCCCAGAAAGCCAGTCCCGCCCAGGCGGCCCGGATGACGCCACCGACCAGTCCGCCGACGACTCCCGTGCCGGTCTTCCGCGCCGCGTGGCTTGGTGTCTTCATGGTCATGGCTTCCGCGCAACGCCGACGCCGGGCACCGACAGGGCCTCGGTCGTGGGACTAGATGCCCTAGTGTGCGCGGTGGCGCCTGCCTACGCTCGGGGTGTCGCCCTGGGTGCGGCGCGGGAGGTCCGGATGAGGTATCTGCGCTGGATCTGGGCGTACCCGCTGGTCACGGCTACCGCGCTGGTGCTCCTCGCCGTCGGTGTGCTCGCGGCATCCGGAATGCCTGACGTTGCGCGGTGGGTCGCGACGATTTGGGTTGCGGGGATCATCGTCTGGACCCTCGTGGGCATGGTGCGCGACGTCCTGCGTGGCCACGTCGGGCTCGATGTTCTCGCTGTCACCGCGATGGTCGCGACCCTCGCGGTCGGGGAGTATCTGGCGGGGCTCGTGATCGTTCTGATGCTCGCCGGTGGTGCGGCGCTCGAGGATATCGCCGGCCGGCGTGCGCGGCGGGACCTTCGCGCGCTGCTGGACAGATCGCCGCGCACCGCGCACGTCGTGACCGGTGGCGAATCGGGCGCTGTCGAGAGTGTGAAGGACGTCCCCATCGATGAGGTCGCTGTGGGCGACATCCTGCTGGTGCGGCCGGCCGAGCTCGTGCCGGTGGATGCCGTGCTGCTGAGCGCCGACGCGGAGTTCGACGAATCGTCGCTGACGGGTGAGAGTCTTCCCGTGCAGCGCACCGAAGGCGACGAGGTGTTCTCGGGGGCCATCAACGGATCTCGCGCCGTGCGGGTACGAGCGACACGACGCAGCGCCGACAGCCAGTACCAGCAGATCGTCGCGCTGGTGCATGCTGCCGAGAGTTCTCGGGCGCCGGTCGTTCGCTTGGCCGACCGGTTTGCCGTGCCGTTCACCGCCGTCTCGCTCGTGCTCGCGGGAACCGCCTGGGCGATCTCAGGAGACCCGGTCCGCTTTGCTGAAGTGCTGGTGCTGGCGACCCCCTGTCCGCTGCTGATCGCGGCACCCGTGGCGTTCCTCGCAGGCCTGTCGCGAGCGGCGAAGGCGGGGGTCATCATCAAGAGCGGCGCGGTCATCGAGCAGCTCGCGCGCGTGAGTTCGGCGGCCTTCGACAAGACCGGAACACTGACGTGGGGTTGTCCCGCTCTCGTCGCCGTCCGTCCCGCGGACGGATTCACCGCCGACGAGGTGTTGCAGTTCGCGGCCTCTGCTGAGCAGTACTCCACGCACGTGCTGGCAGAGAGCGTGCGCCGCGCCGCCCTCGACCGCGGGCTCGATCTGCTCCCTGCGTCTGACGCCTCGGAGGAGGCCACCAACGGTGTCACCGCATCGGTAGGGGGTCGGCCCGTCACCGTCGGCAAGCCCGCGTATGTCGCAGCGCTCACGGGAACGGCGCTCCGAGAGACCCTGGATGCCGGTCAGGCCGCGGCCTACGTTGCGATAGATCGACGGTTCGCGGGAACCATCGTCCTGGCCGATGATCCTCGGCCGGATGCGCCTGCGGTTGTTGCCTGGCTCCGAGAGACCGGCGTGAGCCGGGTTGCGATGTTCACCGGCGATGTCGGCGCTACCGCGCAGTCGGTTGCGACGGCGGTGGGGATTGACGAGGTGCACGCCGAGCTGCTGCCGGGCGACAAGGTGGAGCTTGCCGCCGGTCTGCAACCTCGGCCGATGATGATGGTCGGCGACGGGGTGAATGATGCCCCGGTGCTGGCGGCATCCGACATCGGTGTCGCGATGGGTGCGCGCGGGGCGACGGCCGCGGGGGATGCGGCGGATGTCGTCATCCTGGTGGATGCCCTTGCTCCGGTTGCCGACGCCGTCGCGATCACCGCGATCGGCGTGGGGATTGGGCTGAGCATTGCCCTGATGATCGTGGCTATGACGGGCGTCATCCCCGCCGTCGCGGGCGCCCTCATTCAGGAGCTCGTCGACGTCGCGACGATCCTGTACGCGCTACGGGCGCTCGGGGCGCCCCGCAGCGCCCAGCGACCCGTGGTTTCGCCAGCGGGATGACAGAGCTCGCCGCACCGCTGTGGATAACTCCCGCGGCGCGGCGCGCGGCCTTGTCAGGATGCACGGGTGACCCTCACCTCGCCCGCCGACCCGACAGTTTCGGTGGTCGCGCGTGTACGCGAGTCGCTGCGGGCGGCACAGATCGACCCGCAGCGCGATCCGGATCGGGCGAGCCAGATCGCCAGGTCCGAAGTGCGTCGGCACAACGATTTCGCGCTGGCCCGCGGCGAGCGGACCCTCGATGACGAAGCGCACCACGTGCGCGACATCCTGGCCCAGCTCTCGGGATTCGGTCCGCTGCAGGCGTACCTCGACGACCCCGAGGTCGAGGAACTCTGGATCAATGCTCCGGACCGGATCTTCGTGGTCCCGCTCGCGCTGACCGACACGGCGGTACGAGACCTCGTCGAACGGATGCTGCACGCGACCGGCCGCCGCGTCGATCTCAGCCAGCCTTTCGTCGACGCCTCTCTTCCCGACGGGAGTCGCTTGCACGTCGTGATCCCCGACATCACACGGCGGCACTGGGTCGTGAACATCCGCAAGTTCCTGCCGCGCTACCGGACGCTCGACGACCTCGTTGTGGCGGGCAGCGTGACGGCGGCGGATGCCGACCTGCTGGCGATCGCGATGCGGGAGGGGCGCAGCATCCTGGTCTCGGGTGCCACCCATGCCGGTAAGACGACCTTGCTCGCGGCGCTGATCGCTGCGTGCGCGCCCTCGCAGCGCATCGTCACGGTGGAGGAGACGTTCGAACTTGCCGTCGACGCGCCGGACCTCGTCGCACTCCAGGGGCGTCAGCCGAGCCTCGAAGGGGGAGGGGAGGTGACGCTGCGCCGCCTGGTGAAGGAGGCACTCCGGATGCGGCCAGATCGGCTGGTCATCGGGGAGGTTCGAGACGCCGAGGCGCTCGATCTCGTCCTGGCCCTCAACACCGGAGTTCCGGGTGCCGCGACAATCCATGCGAACTCGGCAGCTGATGCACTCCGGAAGCTCTGCTCCCTCCCGCTCCTGGCTGGTCGCAACATCGACAGCGGCTTCGTGGTGCCGGCGGTTGCGGCATCCGTCGACCTCGTCGTCCACTGTCAGCGGGACGCGACCGGACGGCGGCGCGTGACCGAGATCGTCGAACCCACAGGGCTTGAGGATGGCGTCATCCGTACCCGCCCCGCGCCCCGACCGGAACGGCAACCCCTGATGCGGAGCAGGGACCGATGATCCTGCTGGTGGGCGCAATGCTCGGCGCGGGGGTGTTGCTGGTCCTTTCGCCGTGGCTGTGGCCAGCCCGGCCCGCCGCCACCGCACCCGCCGAGCCCTCGGCGCTGGCCCGATTGATCGGTGAGGCGGGCTTCGCGGAGCGGGCGAGACCTCGCACGGTACTGGCCTCTGCTGTCCTGGTTGGGGCGATTGCCGCCGCACTCGTGTGGCTGGTCTTTCCCACGCTGCCTCTGTGGCTTCTCGCGGGTGTCGTCGGCGCATACGCCCCCGTCGCCTGGTTGCAGTCCCGGGCGCGTCGACGAGCCAAAGAGCGTCGCGGTCTGTGGCCTGACGTGTGCGACCTGCTCGTGTCATCGGTTCGAGCCGGGATGTCGCTCGCTGACGCTGTCGCGAGCCTCGCGGTGTCGGGCCCAGAGCGGCTTCGACCCGACTTCGTCAGGTTCGCCCGTGATGTCTCGGCCTCCGGGCATCTGGATGCCGCGCTCGCCGGTCTGAAGGCTCGGCTTGCCGATCCGATCGCTGACCGGATCGTCGAAACCTTGCGCATGGCGCGGCGCACTTGGTGCGTCGGTTCGCGCGGATGCGACACTGCGCGCCGAGGTCGAGGCGCGCCAGTCGTGGATTCGCGCCGCGGCGGTTCTCGGAGCCGTTGCTCCGTGGGTGATTCTCGGACTTCTCGCGCTTCGCCCCGAGGCTGCTGCCGCGTACGGATCGCCCCAGGGGATCGGGCTGATTCTGGGCGGCGCTGTCGTCACGGTTGTCGCGTTTCGGCTCATGCTTCGTGTGGGAAGGCTCGCGGAGCCGCGGAGGTGGTTCGCGTGAATCCCACCGACATCGCGCTTGCCGTGATTCTTGGCGGCGGCCTCGCCGGAGGAATGCTGCTCGTCTTCTCGGCGTCGCCGCGCTGGCGCGCCCGCGGGCTGACCGCTCGTCTCGCGCCGTACCTGCGCGATGTCACCGACGGTGACCCCGGCGTCGCGTTCAGCGCGATCACCGTGCCTGTCCTGAACACCGCAGCCCCGGCGTGGGGTGCTGCGGTGAACCGACTCTCGGACATCAGTTCTTCCTGGCGGCGCTCGCGCGCGCTTGTCTGGGCCCTGCTCGGAGCCGGTACGGGAGCCGCCCTGGCGACAATCGTCGCCCTGACGCACGGCCCACAGCCGGCTCTGCTGGCGGTGCCTCTGGCCGGTGGGGCGGCCGCGGTGGTGGCGGAGCAGTCGGCGCGCCGCGCCACCGAGCGCGCCCGCTCCCGGCGCCTGCACGAGGAGCTTCCCGTCGTCCTCGAGTTCCTCGCGCTCTGCCTGTCTGCGGGTGAGGGCCTGCTCGATGCGCTGCGGCGCGTCGGCAGCCGGGGGACCGGAGAGCTTGCCGTCGGCATCCGTGAAGTTGTTGTCGAGGTCGGAACGGGGGCGGTTTTAACGGACGCCCTCCTCGCGTTCGCTCGACGGGAAGACAGCCCAGCCTTGTCGCGCGCGGTCGATCAGCTTGTCGCCGCGATCGACCGCGGCACACCACTCGCGGACGTGCTACACGCCCACGCTGCCGACGCTCGCGCGGACGAACAGCGCGAACTCATCGAGCAGGCGGGTCGCAAAGAGATCGCGATGCTCGTGCCGCTCGTCTTCTTGATCCTGCCGGTGAGTGTGCTGTTCGCGATCTTCCCCGGCGTCGTGATGCTCGACCTCGGATGAGTGCCCACCAACAGAGAAGACCGAACCGAAGGAGATGATGATGAGACGGATGCTGGACCGCCTGCGTGAAGCGCTCGCGCCGCGCGCGGGGACCGACGTGGAGGATGTCGGCGTGGCAGCCGCGCTGCGTGAAGACCGTGGTGACGTACCCGGCTGGGTGCTGATCACGCTAATGACCGCGGGGCTGGTCGTGTTGATTTGGGCGCTCGCAGGGCCCGCACTGTCGGGTCTGTTCGAGCAGGCGATCTCGCGCGTGTCGGGCTTCTGAGGCGGCGGGCTGTGAGCGATCGTGGCTTCTGGGACGACGACCGGGGCTCGGCTCCCGTCGAGTTCGTCATGGTTGCCGCGCTGCTCACGGCCCTCACCCTCGGTGTGATTCAGCTCGGCATCGCGACCTACGTGAGAAACGTCGTGCATGACGCTGCAGTCGAAGGGGCGTACTACGGTGCGCTCGCCGATATATCGACCGGCTCAGCCGTCGATCGCACACGCGAGGTGATTACGCGGGCGATCGGAGCTGAGTACGGCTCGGATGTCGGCACACGCGAGATCATGATCGACGGTCAGACTGTCGTTGAAGTCACGGTGCGTACTAGGATCCCGCTCGTCGGCCTGTGGCCGAGCGGACTGCAGACGGAGGTGACAGCTCATGCTCCGCTGGAGTCGTTCGATCGCTGACCGGTTGCGTTCGCTACTGGCTCGGATTCTCCGCGAGGACGGCGGCTCTGCTTCCCTCGAGTTCCTCACCGTCGGACTCCTGATGCTCGTTCCGCTCCGCTCGGTCAGATTCAGCATCAGGCGCTCGGTGCCGAAGCCGCAGCCCGCCACGTCGCCCGCGCGATTTCGCTGTCGTCGGATGCGGCATCCGCCGGCTCCAGCGCATCCCAGGTGCTGTCGGCAGTGATGGCGGAGTACGACCTGGATGCCTCCGCCACGTCGCTCTCTATCTCGTGCGTTCCTGCGTCGGCGACGTGTCCGACGGCGGGGGCGACGGTGCGGGTTTCGGTTGCGACGCGCGTCCCGCTGCCGTTCGCGCCGCCGGTTCTCGGTCTCGATCAGATCGCGAGCGTTCCCGTCGAGGCGAGTGCGGTGCAGCGGATGTCCCGGTTCTGGAGCGGAGGATGAGGGCGGTAGGGAGGCGGCTTCGTGATTCGGTGCCTGCCGCGGGTGACGAGGACGGCAGCATTCTGCCGCTCGTGCTGGGGTACGCGATGCTCGCGCTCGTGCTCATCCTCGTGACCGTCGACGCGACGAGTCTGTACCTTGCGCAGAAGCGGCTCGATAGCGTCGCCGATGCTGCTGCCCTTGCCGGCGCTGACGGATTCACGCTCACGATCGCCGGTGGGGCGCCGCGCGCTGAGCTCTCGTCGGGCGATGTGTACGCGCAGGCGAGTGCGATGCTGGCGCAGTCGGATGCCGACGCGAGTCTGGTCTCGGCATCCACGCCCGACGGGGTGTCGGCTCGGGTGACGGTTGCGGGGCAGTGGCATCCCCCGGTCTTCAGTCTCTTCGTGCCCGCCGGGGTCTCGCTCCAAGCCACCGCGACCAGCCGCAATGCACTGCACTGAAGGAGTCTGGCGAGGGCAAGAGAAGCGGCTCACTGCGAATCGTTCACCTCGAGGACGATTCGCCCGTCGGTTCCGATGACTCCGGGTCCCTTGTCGGGAGTCGGCGCGGGCGCAGGGATGATCTTGTGAGCGCGAGGGCTTCTTCGTCGAACGGATCGAACCGAGCGGTGCGAGCGCGGCGCTTGATGTCGCATGGCGCACGCGGAAGCTATGAGCGACCCGGGCCGTGCCGGCAGAGTCACTCATCGGTTGGCAGGTTGGTGGGGCAGCAGCCGCCTGCGAGCAGCACCACGATCCGTCTTGTTCGCCGACGTGATCGGCTGATCGTGGAGTGAAAATCCGTTCCGGCGCCGAGAATTCAGTCAGGCGACCTATTCGGCGGCGCCGGAACGGATTCTCATCATTGCGGGCTACGGAGTTGTGAGGCTGGATTCCTCATTCGTAGCTGCGGATCGCGTTCAGCCCTGGAAGCCGATGGGTCAGCGGATGCCGAAACGGTCGCGGACCATGCCGTCGAAGTGGAGGGAGGGGACCAGGCCGCTCATGCCGCAGCCCTGCTCGCGAGGGACCGGCGGATCAGCTTGTCGACTTCGACCACGATCGGAGGGATGAGGGCAAGGCCGATCGCGAGCCACCATTGCGCGGCATCCAGCGGCGTGGTCATGAGCAGCGCGTTCATGAAGTCCAGCTCGACACTTCAGCGCGTTGCTGATCGGTGCGGCAAGGCCCGACCCGGGATCGCGACGCATCGCGAAGCCGGCGAGCACCGACCCGAGGCTCAGGACGACGAACGTCATCGTGACGGGGACCGAGGGCTCGGTCTGGCTCGGCGTGCCGGGGGAGACGAGCATCGCGGCAACTGCCACAGCGAAGATCGCGACGCCGTAGAGGAGCCATTGTCCGATCGAGCGGGCGTTCGCGAGCGGCACCTTCGTGTCCCGCGGCGGCTGCCGCATGAGACCGGCGGGGCTCGGGTCGAGGGTGATGACGATCACTGGGAAGAAGGTGATGAAGAAGCTCAGGAACAGCACCATGAGCGGCGTGATCGGTGTGCCGTTGTTGATGTCGAGGATGCTGGAGACGAGGAACAACAGCACAAGCGAGAACAGCGTTGCCATCTGGTAGCGGACGTAGCTGACGATCTTGTCGTAGATCGTGCGGCCGAGCCGGATCGCCTCGACGAGCGTGCCGAAGTTGTCGTCGGTGAGGATCATCTTGCCGGCCTGCTTGGTCACCTCGCTTCCCGATCCCATCGCGACGCCGATGTCGGCCTGCTTGAGGGCAGCGGCGTCGTTGACGGCATCCCCGGTCATCGCGACGACATCGCCGCGCTCCTGCATGAGGCGGGCGATCCGCAGCTTGTCTTCGGGAGTGACGCGGCCGAACACGTGGAGTTCGGGCAGGCGCGCGGTGAGCTCTTCGTCGCTGAGCGCTCGCAGTTCAGGGCCGCTGATCGCGCCCGGGCCGAGGCCCAGCTCTCGCCCGATGGCGGCTGCCGTCACGGCGTGGTCACCGGTGATCATCCGCACCTCGATGCCCGCCTCGCCCGCAATGCGCACCGCCTCGATGGCTTCGGGGCGCAGCGGATCGATGATGCCGACCAGAGCCACGAACGTGAAGTCTTCGGCAAGGGACATCGGGTCGGCCTGCGCCGCAGCCTCCTGGCCGGCGAGGTCTCGCACGGCGATCGCGAGGACCCGCAGCCCGTTGCGACTGAGCTCGGCGTTCGCCTCCAGGATGCTGTCTTTCGCGTCCGCGATCGGGACGACGCCGTCGGCGGTGACAACGTGCGAGCAGCGGTCGATCACGACATCCGGGCCGCCCTTCATCGTCGCCAGGAACGTTTCGGCTCCCTGGAGCGGCGCGTGGTGGAAGGTCACCATGAACTTGTATGCAGAGTCGAACGGCACCTCGGCTTCGCGAGGGTAGGCGCGGCGGCTCTCTTCGGCATCCACGCCAAGCTTCGCGGCCAAGACCACGAGCGCAGCCTCGGTGGGGTCGCCGACGACAACACCGGCATCCGAGACCGTCGCATCGGAGTTCAGGCATAGGCCGTAGGCGAGCGGCGTGAAGTCAGGAACCTCCTTGCCGGCGGCGTGACGAAGGGCACCGGTCTTGCGGTAGCCCTCGCCCTCGACGGTGAACCACTGCCCGAGCGCGTAGAGCTTGGTGGCGGTCATCTGGTTGAGGGTCAGCGTTCCGGTCTTGTCGGAGTTGATGGCGGATGTCGCGCCCAGCGTCTCGACGTCGCTGAGGTTCTTCACGACAGCCCGGTGTTCGGCTAGCTGCCGGGCGCCGTACGCGAGCATCCCCTGCACGAAGGTGGGGAGCGCAGATGGGATCGCCGAGACAGCCATCGCGATTCCGACGAGCAGTACTGTCGCGATCGTCTCGCCGCGCAAGAGCCCGAGGATGATCATGATCGCCACGGCGCCCCATGCGACGAACCCGAGCACCTTGGTGAGTCCGTCGAGTTCTCGCTGCAGGGGCGACTTCGAGGGCGCGACGGCGGTGAGCATCGCCGCGATCTGCCCCATCTGGGTCGACATCCCGGTTCCGGTGACGACCATCGCGGCGGTTCCGCGGGTGACAGTGGTGTTCTGCCACAGCATGTTCGCGCGATCGCCGAGCGCGACATCGTGTCCATCGATCGTCGCGACATCCTTGTCGACCGGCGCGCTTTCACCGGTCAGCGCTGCCTCCTGCGTCTGCAGGTTCGCCGAGCGCAGGATGCGGCCATCGGCCGGCACGAGATCGCCGGCTTCGAGCTGCACGAGGTCGCCGGGCACGATCTCGGGTGCGGGCACCTCACGCAGCGACCCGTCGCGCACGACCTTCACGTGCGGGATCTGCAACTTGGAAAGTCCGTCGACGCTCGCACGGGCGGCGAGTTCCTGCCGCGTGCCGAGCACGACGTTCAGCACGATGAGGGCCGCGACGATGAACGCCACGGCGAACTGGGCGATGATGAGGCTCACCACGACCACCGCGACCAGCATGAGGTTCATGGGGTCGGCGAGCATCCGCAGCGCGATCGTCCAGGCGCTCGGCGCCGGGGGAGCGGCGATCGTGTTCGGGCCGCCGGTTGCGAGGCGACGCGCTGCATCGGCCGAGGTCAGGCCGTTCGCGGCGTCCGTGCCGAGGCTGCGGACGACGGCATCCGTATCGAGGGTCCACCACGCAGTGGTATCGGATGCCCGCACGGGCGTGGCCTGGGTGGATTGTGCTCTGGTCTGCTCGGTCATGCCGGTCCCTTCGCCGGGCCTGATCCTATCGAGGCGAGCGCCGTCGCGGACAGTGCCGTCGGTCCCTCATCGCGGGTCGAATGCCCAGGATTCTCACGGGTGGTCTCCGAGCCTCCTCATAACTGGCAGTCGTACCGTCGAAGTGTGCGTTTGGCAGTACACGAGTTCGGCAGCGGCGACCGTACCGCAGCGATCGTCCACGGCATCAGCGGATCGGGTTTGCTGTGGCAGGACTTCGCCGAGCGACTCTCGCGGCGACACGGCATGCGAGTGCTCGCCGTTGATCTGCGTGGTCACGGATCCAGCCCCCGTTCTGAGCACTACCGCCTCCGGGATTTCACCGACGATCTCGTCGAGACGCTGCCGACAGACCTCGACCTCGCTATCGGGCACTCCCTCGGCGGGCGCGCCCTTGCCGACGCCGCCGAACGGCTGCAGCCGCACCGTGCGATCTACCTCGACCCAGCACTCGACGTCGACGCAGGAGTTGCCGGTCGTCGCCTGCTGACTTACCGGATGGCCGGTCCGGTCGTGGCGCGGATGCTGTCGGTCGTCGACCCCGCTGTACCGGCGCCCCTGCGTCGACGTCTTCGGGCCAGCACCCGCCGCTGGGACAGGTTCATGGCGCTGTCGGTCGTGCAGGAGCTGGATGCCCACCGGGTTGAACCCGCTGCGCCGCCGGTGCCGTCGACAATCGTGAAGGCGACGAAGTCCCGGCTTCTTCGCGGGCGCTACCTCGAGCGACTCAAGGCCTACGGCTGGGATGTGCGGGAATTCCTCAGCCGCCACGAAATGCAGCTTCTCAAGCCCGAGGCGTTGCTCGACGCCCTCGAAGACGTACTGCGCGCGCCGACGCGAGCGCTGAGCGCGGTCTGAGTCTTCGCTGCCAGGCCTCAATCGAGGTCGATGCGTTGACGCGCCTCGGGAATATCCCATGCGTTCGGGCCGTCATCCGCTGACTCGGTAGCCGCACCCCCGGGGCACCAGCCGGTGATCGCCATCGCCGCGAGCAAGAGCGCGCCAAGCAACGCAGGAATAGCCAGAGCCCACACACCCGTGGTCGCCGCGCTCCCGGCGATGGCTGCGACGAAGACGGCAGCCGCCCATCGCGCGATGCGCTCGCCGCGCGTAATCGTGCAAACCCGGAGCAGGCTCACGGCGTGCTCGGGGCGCCCTGGGCCGCGTTCTGCTCCGCGATCTGGCGTCGCACGTCATCCATGTCGAGTCCTTCGACCGCGGTTATCACCTGCTCGAGTTGGGGAGCGGCGAGTGCGCCGGGTTGTGAGAAGACGAGGATGCCGTCGCGGAAGGCCATGAGCGTCGGGATCGAGGTAATGCGGAAGCCCGCGGCGAGCTGCTGTTGGGCTTCGGTGTCGATCTTCCCGAAGACGATGTCGGGGTGCTCCTCCGACGACTTCTCGAAGACGGGGCCGAACATGCGGCACGGTCCGCACCACGCCGCCCAGAAGTCGAGCAGCACGATGCCCGATTCGTTGATGGTCGTCTCGATCGTTTCGAGGGTGATCTCTCGTGTTGCCATGATCTGTATCATACCCTAGGGGGTATACCCCGAGGGCTTCTCCCGTGCGCTCACATCGGGATGCCGCCCGCGCCGCTCAGAAAGGACACCTCATGCGACGCATCCGTCTGATCCTGGCCGCACTGGCCGCAGCCGTTCTCGCCACGAGTCTCGCCGCGTGCTCGGCGACGCCGTCGGTCGAGGTTCCCGACGGTGCCGTGATCATCGACGTCCGCACGCCTGAGGAGTATGCCGAGGGTCACCTCGAAGGTGCGATCAACGTCAACCTGCAGTCGGGCTCGTTCGAGCAGGAGATCGCCGAGCAGCCCCTCGATGGCACCTACATCGTCTACTGCCGCACTGGCAACCGCTCAGCGCAGGCTGTGGCGATCATGACCGAGCTCGGCTTTGGCGATGTCACGGATGCCGGCGGCGTCAGCGACGCATCCGCGGCGACCGGCATCCCGATCGTCACGGACTGACCGGCTCAGTCGGCGCGACCCGACCGCGGAACGAACCGGGGGACCCAGCGCACGAAGGCCACCGCGCCCAGGAGCCCGAGCACGCCGACCGCGCCGGTTGCCACCGACAGGGTCGAGAGTGCTGCGATGCCCGAGACGAGCAGCGGCGCCGCAGCCCCGCCGGCGTCGGTGAACATGCGCCAGGACCCGAGGAACGGGGCCGGGTCCGTGCGCGGAGCGACGTCGGCGCCGAGGGTGAGCAGGATGCCGCTGGAGAGCCCATTGCCGACGCCGAGGACTGCCGCGAACATGGCGAACCACATCGCTGATGAGTCGAGGTCGTGCGTGAACGCGAGCGCGAGGAACCCGAGGCCCATGAGCAGCATCGCTGGCAGGGCTGCCCACAGCCGTCCGAAGCGGTCCATGACCTGTCCGCTCGCATAGAACAGGGCAAAATCGATCGCCCCCGAGATTCCGACGACTAGCGCGATCGTCTGCGCGTCCAGCCCGATCGACACGCCCCACAGAGGTAGAACCACCTGACGGGCCGATCGCACGGCAGCCAAGGATGCCGCAGCAACGCCGAGCCGAGACAGCACCGCGCGATACCGCCAGGCGACGACGAAGACGCTCTGGCGGCTCCCCGGAACCCGGATGCTGCCCGTGATCGCCTCGCCAGTGTCCTCTTCATCGAGCTCGTCTGCGGTCTTGTTCGCGGTCGCATCAGATCCTGCGCGTGCCGTGATCGGAGCGAACTGTTGCTCGGGGTCGGGCCCGAAGACCACCAGCAGGACGGTGGCGAGAAGGCACACGCCGAAGAACCAGATCGCCGCGTGTTCGTCGCCGAAGATCGCCAGCAGCGCTGCCGCCACGAAAGGACCCACGAACATCCCGAGTCGGAACGTGCCACCCAGCAGCGACATGGCGCGCGAGCGGAACGACAGTGGGACTCGGGTGGTCATGAACGAGTGGCGGGCGAGACCGAACGCTGCCGCGCACAGCCCGATGAGCAGGACTGCCGCCGCGAAAACGCCGAGCACGGGCGCGACGATCATGCCTGCCACTCCCACCATGGCCAACGCGCCGGCAACTCCCATCGTGACCCGCTCACCGAAACGGGCGACAGCCCAGCCCGCCGGCAGATTTCCCGCCAGTTGGCCTACCACGAGGGCCGACGCGACGAGGGCTGCTCCTGCGACGTCCGCGCCCAACTGGGCTGCGATCACCGGAATGAGGGGGATGACGGCGCCCTCGCCAAGCGCGAACAGCACCGTCGGCACGTAGACCATCGGTCCGAATCTCCACAGCACGTCCCGCGCGCGGATCGGGGCGGGGGGATCGGACATCGGTTCCACGTTAGTCTGGACTGTCATGCTCGAACTCGATCTGTCCGCCGACATCCAGGCCCTGCGCTCCACATTCAACGACATCCAGTCCGTTGTCGACGTCGACGCGCTCGCCGCAGAGATTGCGCGACTGAGCGACGAGGCCGGCGCGCCCGACCTCTGGGACGACCCCGAGCAGGCGCAGAAGGTCACGAGCGCCCTGAGCCACCGGCAGTCGGAGATGTCTCGCATCACGGCAGTCGCACAGCGCCTCGATGACCTCGAAGTGCTGGTTGAGCTTGCCAACGAGATGGATGATGAGGAGTCGGCCGCCGAGGCGCGCCGCGAGCTCGCCGAGCTCGAGAAGGTCATCGGCGATCTCGAGGTGCAGACGCTGCTCGACGGCGAATACGACGATCGGTCTGCCGTCGTGACGATCCGCTCAGGGGCCGGCGGCGATGACGCCACCGACTTCGCTGAGATGCTCATGCGCATGTACCTGCGGTGGGCCGAGCGCCACAAGTACCCCGTGAAGGTCATGGACACCTCCTACGCCGAGGGTGCGGGGATCAAATCGGCGACGTTCGAGATCGACGCGCCCTACGCCTACGGCACGCTCTCGGTCGAAGCCGGAACCCACCGTCTCGCCCGGATCAGCCCGTTCGGTGCTGCCGATAAGCGTCAGACCTCGTTCGCGAGGTCGACATCCCCGAGGGCGACATCCGTGTCGACGTCTTCCGATCCTCGGGTCCCGGCGGTCAGTCGGTCAACACCACGGACTCGGCGGTTCGCATCACCCACATCCCGACCGGGATCGTGGTCTCGATGCAGAACGAGAAGAGCCAGATCCAGAACCGCGCCGCTGCCATGCGCGTTCTGCAGACCCGCCTGCTGCTGCTCAAGCGCGAAGAAGAGGCGGCAAAGAAGAAGGAACTCGCCGGCACGATCACGGCGAGTTGGGGCGACCAGATGCGCTCCTACTTCCTCTACGGCCAGCAGCTCGTGAAAGACCTACGCACCGGTCACGAGGTCGGGAACCCCGCGGTCGTATTCGACGGAGACCTCGACGGGTTCATTGCCGCGGGCATCCGGTGGCGCAAGCGCAAGGATGACGACGACTGACGCTCTGTCCCCGCCTCGAGGGGAGCCTGAACGTTCTCGATGAAGACTGAGCCCGCTTCGGGTGTCGCACCGGGCAGTGATCGCCCTCGCGCTTAGGCTCAGATGGCCATGATCCGGTTCGAGAACGTCACCAAGCGATACCGGGGCACCGCGAAACCCGCCCTCGACCAGGTGAGCTTCGAAGTGCTCCGCGGCGAGTTCGTGTTCCTCGTGGGTGCGTCGGGATCGGGTAAGTCATCCTGTCTGCGCCTCATTCTGCGAGAGGATGTCGCCACCTCCGGCAACGTCCTCGTGCTCGGGCGCGACCTGCGCACCCTCGCCAACCGCAAGGTGCCGTACTTCCGCCGCCACGTCGGCGCCGTCTTCCAAGACTTCCGGCTGCTGCCGAACAAGACGGTCTTTCAGAACGTCGCGTTCACGCTGCAGGTCATCGGCTCCTCACGAGGGTTCATCAAGCAGGCGGTTCCCGAGGCGCTCGCCCTCGTCGGACTCGCCGACAAGCAGAAGCGGCTGCCGCACGAGCTCTCGGGTGGTGAGCAGCAGCGGGTTGCGATCGCCCGCGCGTTGGTGAACCGCCCCCAGGTGCTGCTGGCCGACGAGCCCACCGGAAACCTCGACCCTGCGACATCCATCGACATCATGCAGCTGCTCGCGCGGATCAACGCCGGCGGCACCACGATCGTCATGGCAACCCACGAGGCGGGCTTCGTCGATCAGATGAAGCGGCGCGTCATCGAGTTGCGTGGCGGCCAGATGATGCGTGACGAGCGCCACGGTGGCTACGGCGACACGTCGGGTCTGCCCCGGCTTCAGCCCGAGCAAGTGCGCGGTGCCGCTGCTGCAGCTGCGCTCACCGCGGTCCTCGAACTGCAGCGTGAGGTCGGCATCGAGCCGACGGTGACGGATGCCGAAATCGCGGTCGCCGCTGCAGTCGATGTCGCCGACGATCCGTCGACAGCATCATTGGTCTCTGCTCTCGCTGAGGTGCGTCCGGCCCCGGTTTCGCCCGATGTTCCGGCCCCGGCGGTCGCCGAGGCGCCGACGGACGAGGCGCCAGCACACGCTCCGGCCCAGCGACCCGCTCCGGCGGAGCGACTCGCGCCCGCGGATCGACCTGCTCCCGCAGAGCAACCCGCGCCCAGTGCACCGTCAGTTCCGCCCGAGTGGCAGGTGCCTGCAGCGCAGCCCGCACCCGCTCCGCGCCCCACTCCCCGAGGTCGAGGTCGAGGAGCTGGGACTGGCGGAGCGGCTGGGGCTGGATGCCGAGCGTCGCGATGATGAAGTCGGGCCCACCTCATGAGGGTCGGACTCGTTCTCGGTGAGGCGTTCAGCGGGCTGCGCCGCAATGCGTCGATGGTGATCTCGGTCGTGCTCGTCACCTTCGTCTCGCTGACCTTCGTGGGCGCCGCCATGCTCATGCAGCTACAGATCGGCACGATGCGCACCTTCTGGGCCGATCGCGCCCAAGTGCAGATCTATATGTGCAGCTCGTTGTCGCAGGTGCCCACCTGTGCGAACGGCGTTGCCACGCAGGAGCAGATCGACGGTGTCCAGGCCGAACTGGATTCGGATTCGCTTGCTCCCCTGATCAGTGACCTTCAGTTCGACAGCGCAGAGCAGGCCTACCAGGAGGCGATCGATCTGCTCGGTGACGAGTACGACGGCATCCTCACCGCCGACCAGATCGGTGCGCAATTCCGCATCACACTCGCGGACCCGACGAAGTCAGCCGTGATCTCCGAAGCTTTCGGGGGAACCGACGGGGTGGAAGAGGTCAAAGACCAACTGCAGTACCTTGAGCCGCTGTTTTCTGCGCTGACTGTTGCAACATATGTCGCAGTCGGGATCGCGGGGCTCATGCTCATCGCCGCAGTCCTGCTCATCTCGACGACGATCCGCCTCTCGGCATACGCCCGAAGACGCGAGCTCGGCATCATGCGGCTGGTCGGAGCATCCAACCGGTTCATCCAGACGCCGTTCATTCTCGAGGGCGTGTTCGCAGCCCTCATCGGATCGGTGCTGGCAAGCGTGGCCGTCGTTGCGGGAGTGCAGTTCGGCGTGCAGGACTATCTGCGCTCGCGTATTCCATTCATCGCGACCTGGGTCGATACCGCCGACATACTGATCGTCATCCCCGTCCTCATCGGAATCGGAATCGTGCTCGCCGCGTTCTCGGCGGGCTTCGCGATCCGGCGTTGGCTCCGAGCCTGAGCCGGCGGGAGCGAGGAGAACAGCGATGGCGCAGGATCCCCGAGCACCGCAGCCGGTAGGTTCCGCGCCGGCGTGGGGCATTGCGGGCATCATCCTCGGGCTCGGCCCGCTGCTGCTTTTCGGTGTGGCCGCTGCCGCGAACCTCGGTGGCCCCCTCATTTCGGTAGCCGTGTTCGGGCTGCCCGTGGTTGTAACCACCGTGTTCGCCGTGCTCGTCATCCGTCGCCTGTTGCGCGCGCGAGAGATCGGGTGGGGCTACACGGTGGCTGCGGTCACGATCTTTGCCGGTGTTATCGGATACGTCCTCTGGTTCTTCCTCGCACTGCTGGCGATCCAGTTCGGCAACGGGCCGGCCTGACCCCGCTGACTGCCGCGCGGCCAGCGCTTGATACACTGGTGGGCTGCCGTCGAAAGGAGGAGTCATGCCACGCGAACGCGGAGAGAAGGTCATCGCGACCAATCGTCGTGCGCGCCACGACTACTCCATCGAGAAGACATACGAAGCGGGCCTCGTGCTCACCGGCACCGAGGTGAAGTCCCTGCGTCAGGGACGCGCCAACCTCACCGACGGTTATGCGTACATCGACGGCGGTCAGGCGTTCCTGGACGCGGTCCACATCCCG
>LWDU01000446.1_pt1 | contig 17382 bp, 17 predicted proteins | sample 727161 | NCBI WGS metagenome assembly LWDU01 (sample SAMN04566230, study PRJNA314399) | hydrothermal vent metagenome | isolation source: deep sea hydrothermal plume seawater | place: Mexico: Gulf of California, Guaymas Basin | collected 2004-07-11
CTATGGATATGGCGGATCGCCAAGTGGCGATAATGGGAGAGACCGAAAGGGAAACTCGTCAACTCGTGGTCGCCGCGGTCGAAGAAAGATTTTACGATTTGTTATTGGCTGGGGAATTGCTCAAGGTTGCGCATCTGGCGATGGAGCGGTCGCACCAAAATTTGCACCAGGTCGTGTCTCGTGAACAAGCGGGTCGGGCCTCTGAATTTGATCGGTTGCGGGCACAGGTCCAGGTGTCTAGCATGCGGGCCGATTCTATTCGGTCCGAAAACGATTTACGCCTTGCCGCCATGGCTCTCAAAGATATTGTTGGAATAGACCTAGACCAACCCTTAGAAGTGCGCGGGACTTTTCGCATAGACACTTCGCTTGACGTAAATGATTTGCAGGGCCTGCTCGATATGGGGGTGGCTAATCGCCCAGAATTGGCGCGCATTATCCGACAATTGGCATATCAGGAGCGAAATATCGACTTCGAGAGGGCGGCCGGAAGGCCTTTACTCGATCTTGTCGCTACTGGACAGACTCAATTCCAAAGTAACGAGTTCGATTTGGCCGATAAGGAGTGGCGCAAAAGTTGGAATACGGGAGTGGTATTGAATATTCCAATTTTTGACGGGCAGCGAACCGGAGCGCGCGTGGCACAAGCCAAGCAGAATTTGCGTCGAGTCGAATACGAAAGGCAGCGCCTTGAAAGGGAAGTGCACTTGCAGATTCAGCAGGCCTATTATGATGTCGAGGAAGCGAGTGAGCGCATTGAGGCCAATCGCGATGCCGTATTGCAAGCCGAGAAAGGCTTGCGAATGGCTGGGTCGCGATATGCAAACGGGGCCGGAACCCTACTGGAGATCCTCGATGCACAATTGGCTCTAGTCCAGACCCGCACCGAAAATGCAATGGCCCGCCGCGATCGGGGGTTGGCCCTTATGCGACTTGAAAGGTCCGTAGGCGTTCTCGGCGAGTAGGCTTTTAAGGTGTTCAGTTCTCCGGAGGAAAGGAGGAGAGCTATAACTGTTGGAGACAGAAGATGAAGATCAAGGTGCAAAATATTGATGAGGTGCGGAAAAAAATCCCGCTTTTCCACGGTCTGAGCAACGACCAGGTGCAGACCGTGGTCGATGTGGGGAATCTTATTGAACTGGACGTTGGGCGAGTGCTGTGCCATGAGGGGGATGCGTCGACGGCCTTCTTTATTTTGTTGTCCGGAGTTTTAAAAGTGAGGACGGGCGAAGTTTCTCTCGGTAAAGTGCAGGCGGTGGACGTCGTGGGTGAAATGGGCGTTATCACCGGGATGCCTCGTTCGGCAACCCTTGAAATCGAGAGCTTTGCCCGATTAATCGTAATTGCCAAAACTGAATTTGAAGTGTTGCTTGAAGCCGATGACCATATGGCCGCTAAGATATACCGCCGTCTTGTCGACGTTTTGTGCCGCAGGTTACGCGAGAGTAATGTCCAGTTAGTGCGAACCCAGATCAAAGCGTTGGGGGATCTTACACGGGCTATTTGAGAATTTATCATAAATTATAGCTTCGCATGTGTATCAAAGGATGAAAAATGAGCGATAAAGAATACAAAGTCAGAGCATCGCACTGCCACCACCGTGCCAGCGAAGAGGAGATCTACCAGGTCTTACGGCGCACAACGGATCCGCTGGATCGCTCCTGGGCTAAGCTGGAAAAAGCACGGCGAGTAGTGTTAAAGTTCAATATGATAAAACCCCGGGAAAGGATTGAGTATTTTGCCGGCCGGAGGAGGGAACTGGTCGACGATGCCGTTGCCCGTGCGGTGTTGCGGTTATTGCGGGAGCGGACCACAGCTGAATTGATCGCCACGGATACGTATCCCTACGGCAATGGCAATGTGACGCCAGATGATTTCAACTACCGACATATTCTCGAGGATTTTGACGTCCGTTATGTCGACTCTAATTTACCGCCCTTTACCACCTACGAAGTGCCGGGCGGAGGGTGCATGTTCGACCGCTATGTCCTTAACACGGTCTTCGATGAGGCAGATGAGGTCATCTCGATTGCAAAGATGAAGAATCATGCCTTTATGGGCATAACGCTTACTCTCAAGAATCTTTTCGGGCTCCCGCCCATGATTCCACCCGAGGGGCGGACGCGGTCGTATTACCACCACCTAATCCGGCTTTCTTATGTATTACCTGATCTGGGCATGATCACCAAGCCCTGTCTAAATATTGTCGATGCGCTTACTGGTCAATGGGGACGCGAATGGGGCGGAGAGGGGCGAATCTGTAATACACTGCTGGCAGGTGACCACACCGTGGCTACTGATGTTTGCGGAATGACCTTAATGGGCCACGATCCTAAATCCGATTGGCCGACCCCCCCATTTCGCCGCGATAGAAACCACCTGTTATTGGCCGTAGAACGTGGTTTCGGCACATTGAATCTGGACGAGATAGATTATGAGTCCGAAGTTGAGGGGCCATTGGCTGAATTCGATTCGGTTTCGACCGACAGTAGCGAGACTGTCGATAATTGGCGCCGTACGACATGTGAACAGGGTTTGATATATATGGACGATCGCAGTAAATTGATCGACCGTTATCGTGGGCAATTCATCTATATGCAAGATGGCCAAGTTGTATGGAATGGCGAAAACCCGAGCAATTTAGGTAGCCGCCGTGAATTGAGCGGGGAAAAGAAAAATAGTGCCCTATGGCTCAAATATGTTGATCCCGACGAGGGGGAAGGTGAACACTTCGAGCGCTACGACGAATGCTTGCAGTTGGCTTCTTAGGTCGCTACTGATGAAATCTCTCGGTCTTGATATTGGTGGCACGGGCATCAAGGGAGCACCCGTAGATACGGCTAATGGCAGGTTGCTCGCGGACCGTTTTCGGTTGCTTACACCGCAGCCAGCGACACCGGAATCTGTTGCCGACACGGTCGCGGCTATTGCCACGCACTTTGCTTGGGATGGGCCTATTGGTTGTGGGTTTCCGGCGGTAATTCGCGGGGGAGTAGCGCATACGGCGGCGAATGTCGATCCGGCTTGGATCGGGACCAACGCCCGCGAGCTCTTTAGCCGTACGACTGGTTGCCGTTGCGCAGTGGCCAATGATGCCGATGTGGCCGGTCTCGCTGAAATGCGTTTTGGGGCGGGGAAGGATCAGCAGGGTGTTGTTTTGGTGGTCACTTTGGGGACGGGAATTGGGTCGGCATTGTTTACCAACGGACATCTCGTTGCCAACACCGAGTTGGGTCATATCGAACTCAAAGGTATAGAGGCCGAACAATGGGCTGCCGAAAGCGCGCGTGGGCGCGAAGGGTTGAGTTGGAAAAAATGGGCTAAGCGGGTCGATAAGTATTTACACCGAATGCAGGAGTATTTCTGGCCAGAACTGATAATCATCGGAGGCGGCGTGAGTAAGAAATACGAGAAATTTCTGCCCTTATTAACGGTAGAAACAGAAGTGGTCCCCGCTCAGTTGCGCAACGAGGCCGGTATTGTCGGTGGTGCCCTAGTTGTCGCTGAAGAGGTAGGATAATTCAAATGCTCAAAAGGAGGATTTAGTAACTGATGATTAGGGGAGATAAAGAAATCTATGTAGTCGCTGACCGGGTTTTAATTAGGATCGACGACATGGAAGAAAGAACGGCAGTGGGGCTCTATTTGCCTCCGACGGCTTTAGAAAAAGAAGATGTGCAAAGTGGTCGAATTGAAGAAGTTGGACCAGGATTTCCATTGCCGCCGAAATCTGATGACGATAATGCATTGTGGGAGGGAGACGGTGTGGATTCAATGCGCTATATTGGATTACAAGCCAAAAAAGGAGACCATGCAATTTTTTTGCGTAAAGATGCTATAGAAATAAAATTTGATGATGAGAAATTTCTCGTTGTACCTCAGGCTGCAATAATGGTATTGGTAAGAGATATTGCTTGAATAAGGTTAGAGCCCCGACACAAAAATAGCCCGGATCGTGAATCACGATCCGGGCTATTTTTATGTCAGGCTTAATTGGATTTAAAAGAAGGCGCCTTCTTTTAAAAATTCTACGGGCGGTGCCTCGCCCCAACCCCGAGTATAATAATCCTGCATGGTCAGGGCTAACATGATACATAACCAAAAGAAACCAGCAATGGCGAAAAGGCCAATTAATTTGGGGCTGTATTTGGCATGCATAAAAAACATGATGACCAAAGAGGCTTTAATCAAGGCGATGATCAAGGCGACTGGCGTATTCATAAAACCCATGTTGACAAAGGCCGCCGCAACAGTGAGCGAAGTGCCAATCATTAGGGCAAAGAATATCAGAAAGTAGATCTTAAGCGGTACGACGTGATGTTCAGACATAGTCTTTTACCAATATGGCTTAGTGGTGCCGGCCGATCAAATAAAGCAGAGGGAACAGGAAAATCCAAACAATATCGACAAAGTGCCAGTAGAGTCCGCTGATTTCGATCGGGGTAAAATACTGCGCCGATATCTCATTGCGACGGACCTTCGCAATCATCCATAACATTACGCCGACTCCGATGATCATATGTAGCGCGTGCATGCCGGTCATAACAAAGTAGAATGAATAAAATATTTTAGCAGGGCCAAGAGTCACTGTTGGAAATGCCGGATCATTCCATTGGAACATGCTGCCTGGTATGAGGTTGTGGTGCCACTTGTCGGTGTATTCGATAGCTTTTACACCGAGAAAAGTGCAACCGAGAATGATCGTTGCAACAAGCCAACCCGTGATTCGTCCAGGTCCGCTATTGGTTTGCGCGGAGCGGACTGCCATGGCCATGGTCAAACTGCTGGCGATCAGAACGACGGTATTTAGTGTGCCCCAGAATATGTCGAGATGATGGGACCCGGCGGTAAATGCATCGATATAGGTATTGCGGTATACAGTATAGGCACTGAATAACCCTCCGAAGAAGAGGATTTCTTGGACGATAAAAGTCCACATGCCGAGGGTAGCGGTTTCGTATTGCTGCTCCGCAGACTCGAACTGGTGAAGGTGGTGCAGGCTGTGGGCGCCGTGAGCGTGGTCAGACAACTTCATCCTCCTTGGCAGGTTCGGTCGCGGTTTCTGCACTTTGGGACGCCGTTTCTTCGGGCCCGTAAGGGTAGGCTTCCCAAGTGACTATGGGAATAGCGTCAAAGTTATGGGCGATTGGAGGTGAAGGGATATCCCATTCGAGTCCTTTGGCCTGAAATGGATTGGCCGGGGCTTTCTCGCCTTTGAAGAGCGACCAAATAAAATAGGCGATTGTGAGCCCAAAACCCAATCCGAGGACTGTCGCGCCCGCGGTAGACATGATATTGAGGGCTTGCCACTCTTCGGGGTATGCGTGGTAGCGTCGGGGCATGCCCATATAGCCCAGGACGAATTGCGGCAAGAAGGTCAGGTTGAAACCGGCGAAGACAAACATGACGCCAAGTTTAGCCGGTCCTTCAGGATACATCCGTCCGGTCATCTTAGGCCACCAGAAGTGAAGACCACCGAGGAAAGCCATGACCATGCCGCCAACCATGACGTAGTGGAAATGCGCGACCACGAAATAGGTGTCATGGAGATGCACATCAACTCCCAATGTCGATAGAAACAAGCCTGTCAGCCCACCGATGGTGAAGAGTCCAATAAAGCCCATTGCATAAAGCATCGGCGAGTCGAGTTTGATTGAACCTTTATGCAGGGTAAAGGACCAGTTGAAGATTTTGACGGCAGAAGGCACAGCGACAAAAAACGTAATAAAGGAGAATACCATACTGGCATAAGTTGACTGGCCGGCTACGAACATATGATGTCCCCAGACGAGAAAACCAAGGACGGCAATGGCCAACGAAGAAAAGGCAACGAAAGAATAACCGAAAATGCGCTTACGTGAATAGCAGGCGATAACATCGCTGATTACGGCAAAGCCGGGCAAGATCATAATATAGACGGCGGGATGCGAATAGAACCAGAACATGTGTTGAAAGAGCACCGGATCTCCACCGTAGGTCGGATCGAAGATGCCGATATTGAAAACCCGCTCAAAGACGACCAGCAACAAGGTGATGGCTACAACGGGTGTGCCCAGGACCTGTATCATGCTTGTCGCGTAATGACCCCAAATAAAGAGTGGTAACCGAAACCACGTCATGCCCGGAGCGCGCATTTTGTGGATGGTGACCATAAAATTGACCCCGGTGAGGATCGAAGAAAAGCCATTAATAAAAACACCGACCAATGCCAATGAGACGAAGGAATTGGAATAGGAGCTACTATAAGGTGTATAGAAAGTCCAACCGGTGTCGATGCCACCCATGAGAATGGCGACAACGGCAAATGTCCCTCCGAGCGCATAGAGATAATAACTTGCTAGATTTAGCCGCGGAAAAGCGACGTCCCTGGCCCCAATTTGTAGCGGGATCAAGAAGTTGCCTAATACTGCGGGTATGGATGGGATCAAAAAGAAGAAGATCATCACTACGCCGTGCATAGTGAACATCTTGTTAAAAGTTTCCGCTTCGACCAAATCGCCCTTTGGCGTCATGAGTTCTAAGCGGATAACAGTGGCAAATATACCGCCAACTAAAAAGAACGCGGTCAACGTTATCAAATAGAGGATACCGATGCGCTTATGGTCTAGGGTTAGAAGCCAGGACTTGATACCATAGGTTTCATTGAGATAGTTCTTTGGTTTGCCGTTGGTTTTTACTGCGTCGCTCATGGCTGGAAAACCTCGTTAGGATGTTGCTATTCTGCAGACTCGGTCAGGGATTTAATATAGGTTACAATCTGAAGTAGCGACTGTTCGCTGATCTGACCTTCAAAGATCGGCATGATGGGCTCGTATCCCTCGACAATCTTAGCTCTGGGCTGCAGGATTGATTCGCGGATATAATCGACGTCAACGGTGACTTCCTGCCCATTCTTAAGCTTTACAGGTTTGTCATAGACACCGATTAGGGATGGACCGCGACCACTCGGCGTCGATTTGTGACATGTTTCGCACCCCAGCTCTTGGAACTGACGTTGGCCGGCTTCAACCATGGTTTCGCCGCTGGCAGAAATAGTCTGTGGGTCCCATAACGATCACTTTGCCAATCATACCAGAGTGTTGAGTACCACAATACTCGGCGCAGAAAAGATGAAATTCACCGAGTTGGGTGGCCTCAAACCACAAAGTGGTATATCGACCGGGAATAACATCGTTTTTGACTCGGAAGGCTGGGATGAAAAAGTCGTGTAATACATCCTCAGAAGTCATAGTGATGCGAACGGGCTGTCCTATGGGGACATGTAGGGTATTGATCTCTCGTTTACCCGATTCGTGTTGGATCTTCCACATCCATTGTTTGCCGACAGCGTATATCTCTAAAGGATCTGCTGGGGCACGTTGGAGCCTAAAGAAGACATCAGCTCCGAGCAAAAAGACAAAAAGACCAATAAATAGAGGGATGATGGTCCAAGACAGCTCCATGGCTAAATTGCCGTGATTCTGTTCTGGTTGTTCATCGTCAGAGCGGCGGCGATATTTGATCGTAAAGATCGTAACCATACCAAAGACGAGAATACAGAAGACAACCGTCAAGAGGACCAAGAACCCATAAAGGGCGTCTACTTGCCAGGCGATAGTAGACGCCTGGGCGGGAAAAAGCGGAAAATCGGACATACTGTTCAAGACTCCAGAACTAGTTGGGCTGGGGCTGTTGAAGTTCACCTCTGCGCTCGCGCCTAAGCATCACAAAAATAAATGATCCGAGCGCGAGGACTGTGGCCAATCCGCCTATGCGTAGAGAATTGCGAATATAAAGACCGTATTTACCGGTCATTGGATCGTAGCTATAACAGAGCAAGAGCAGTTGGTCTACCGGATTACCGATCGCGCCATCTGCAGCTTCGACTAAACCCCAGCGCAAGTCCCGCGGGGGATAGTCAATTCCATAAAAATAACGAGCTAGTTTACCATCAGGTGTAAGAACCATGATACCGCTGGCGTGAATATATTGGTCTGTTGGTTCATCGTACTCGTAGCGAAAACCAACGGCGGCGGTAAGTTGCTCAATCTGTTGTTGGTCGCCAGTGAGAAAATGCCAACCGGTCGATCCTTCGCGACCGCGGTAGTTTTTCAGATACTCTATTTTTTTAGCCTTGGCGAGTTCGGGTGTTTCACCGGGATCAATACTTATGGTGAGGACGTCAAACTCGGTGCCTGCTCCAAAACTCAACACGTTCATTGCCCTCAGCAAGCTGTTGATTACCTGAGTGCATAACATCGGACAATCGAAATAGACGAGAGATAATATAATGGGCTTCTCGCCAAAATAGTCGCGCAAATGAACGGTGTTCCCTTCGGAATCAACAAAGCTTAAATCTAAAGGTAGTTGATCGCCAAGCTTCTGATCTATGCCTATGCGTTGTTGCAAGCCCTCGGTATAGCTTTGCGCATGGACCTGTAGGGCCATTAGCAGGGGTAGTATAACAGCCCCGAAGAATCCCATATAAGTGCGAGATGTGATCATGGCAAATCGCATAACTTATTGAGCCGTCTGCCTCTGGTTGATGAGCGGTAATTGGCCCTTGCTGACGAGCACAATAGCTCGCTCAATTGGAATGCGGGCAACCTTCACTTGCTCGTCAATCCAGCCATAAGACGACAGCGTTTCTTTAGTGTTTCGATTTAAAGCGATTTTTTGTGCCGGAGGGTCGATCTGCAGACGGGGCCCCTCGTTGGTTATGCGCTCTGCAGCAAGTGGCGGCACGGGATTGTCGAAGGTTGGCTGGTAATAGGCAAAAATCTTAAACAAGACAATCATGCTGACAAAGGATACCACCACCAAGGCTGCCATAGTAAAGCCCGTTAAGGCCAGTGGCGTAATATGGGCATCCGTCGTCTCGTAACCGGGATTGTTATCGCTATTATCGTGTTCAGCCATGATTGTTATCACTATCGTAGAGGTCTGCAAAGCGCGGATCGTTTTGCGCGATCAATATACGCTTTTTTAATTGCGAGAAGAAAAGCGATATAAGGATGCCGCCGATGCCAATGGGGATGGCCAAGTCAAGCCAGTGGAAGGTGATCCCGGTGCTATGAAAACTAGGACCGTGTTCGGTGGGGACCTTGGTGAATGCCGGTGCGATAATCCAATAAAGGTCTACCAAGCGCATAGAAATTAGACCAATCGCAAGGAAACTGAGCAGCTTAGTCTTCGATTTCATTGTGCTAGAGATTAAGAACAGAAAGGGGACGGCGAAATGGAATAGAATCATACCATAACCGATGTATTGCCAACCACCTTCGAGTCTGGTCATGAACCAGGTGATTTCTTCGGGGAGGTTGGCGGACCAGATGATTAACAATTGAGAAAAAGAGGTGTAAGCCCAAATCATGACACATGCAAGCATGAAAGTGCCTAGGTCGCGCAGTCGTTGCTCTGTAATCAGTCCCTCAAGGGGTTTCCGCCGCGAGAGGGGAAGAGCGACTAGATACATAAAACCCCAAGTCATCAGACCCATACCGATGATATAGATAACGCCAAATATTGTCGAAAACCAGTGGGGTTCGAGTGACATAAGCCAATCAATCGAAGCCATGGTAACGGTGAGGAAGAACAGAACAATTCCCGGCCCGCTAATTATCTGTAAACGGTGTGTTGGATAAGTTTCCGTCGTCTGATCTTGTTGTAGAGACCAGCGGTTGAGAAAGAAAGCCAAAATCCCCCAAACAACAAAGTAGAAGAAAGTGCGAATAATAAAAAACGACTCATTGAGATAAGGCGCTTTGTGTAGCAGAATGTCGTCATGCGCCACTACTTCAAGGTGTGTCCATTCGTATAGTTCATGCATGCCTAAAAATAGAATCGGCAGGGAAAGAAAGAACATTAGCGGCAGAGTGCGCGAGCCGGCTTCAAGCAGGCGGCGAATGGAAAAAGCCCATGTGCCACCACCTACATGGTGAATCATAAGAATACCGATACTGCCCAAGGGAAGGCCAATCCAGAAGGTAAAAGCCAACAAATAAGAGCGGAAAAACTGCTCATGGGCTGTAAAGTAACCAACAATAGTTGCAATTAGCCCCAACACGCCGACGATTAGGGCACGTTGTTGCAGGGTGTCCAGATAGGGGTGTAATGCCGTTGATTCTTCGTATATAGACTCGCTCATTGAAGTTGCCTCTGGTCCTCTGCAGGCAGTTGGTCAAATTCGACATTCTGACTCAGTTGCAGAACCTTGATATAAGCGGCAATTGCCCAGCGATCTTCGACGGGAATTCTGGAGGCGTAGCTATACATTACTCCAAAACCGTTTGTGATGACATCATAAAAATGACCTACCTGGATATCTCTTAGTCGCTGTTGGTGGAAACTCGGCGGTTGTTTAAGGCCGCGCTTGACAATCATGCCATTGCCTGAGCCTGTTTGGTCATGGCAGGGCGAGCAATAAATATTGAATCGCTCCTGACCGCGCTCAAGAAGCTCTTGGGTTACAGTCACAGGAAGAGTTGAGGCCAACTGTCCATCGACCATACCCTGATAATAATGGGTGTCTAGCATCATCTGGCCTCTTGCTACGGTGCCAGTAACTTGGTTTCGGAAAGACAAACCATCAGCAAAGAAGGTTGAGGCTTCTAAGGGCTCGTACTTTTCTTGGTTATACATTGCTTGGCGTAGTTCGCAACCAGAACTAACTAGCAACAATAAGAAAGCACCAAAGAGAACTGATGGTCGCAGCTTTATATTGGATATTTCAGTTTTCAACTTCGGCAACCTCATGCGGATTCAAGCCATTCAAAAAGTCCCTAGTTTTATCAAGATCGAACTGGGGATCATCGGCTTCAATGCTGAGAAAAAAACGATCCTGGCTTGCCCGGGCAAAACTATCCACGTTAAAGACCGGGTGGTAAGGCTGGGGCAAACCATTGGCAATAAACATCCCGAAAGCGGAACTAAGCGCAGCAAACAGGATAGTTAACTCAAAGGTTACTGGGATAAACATTGGACCACTATGTAAGGGCTTACCGGCAATGTTAAGTGGATAATCGATTACCGATACCCAATAGCACATGCCATACCCGACAATCCCGCCGAGAATACCACAACAGAATACCAACCAAGGCAGCTTGGTACGGGGGAAGCCGATTGCATCGCCTAAGCCATGTACGGGCAGAGGCGAATATCCATCTATTTTGCGATATCCAGCCGCAAAAGTCGCCTTGGCCGCTGCTAGCAAATCGTCTGGTGTTTCAAATTCAGCCATTAGGCCGAAAAGCGTCGATTCTTCTTCGTGCTGCATAGACTATTAGCTCACTTGTGGTCCTTAGAGACCAGCAAAGTGCGGATCTCATGGAGGGATATCATAGGCAGGCCGCGAATGAACAGGAAAAACAATACAATGAACAGGCCGATGGTGCCGACGTAGAGGGCGATATCCCAAATGGTTGGGTGAAACATATCCCAAGACGAAGGCATGAAGTCCCGGTGCAAGCTGGTTACAACGATGATAAATCGTTCAAGCCACATACCTACATTAATGAATTGGCAGACAAAAAACAGCCAGAACATATTCGTGCGAAAATATCTGACCCAGAGCAATTGTGGTACGATGAGATTGCAGAATATCAGGGCCCAATAAAAATTATTATAGGGGCCGTGCATGCGGTTTTGCATCATAAAGCCCTCATAGGTGCTGGCGCTATACCAAGCTATGAGTTGTTCCATGAAATAACCGTAGGCTACGATCATGCCTGAGGCGAGCATGACCTTGGCCATGTTGTTCAGGTGTCGTTCGTTAATAAAATCTTCCAAACCGTAGATCATGCGCATGGGGATCATCAGAGTGAGGACCATGGCAAAACCGGCATAGATCGCCCCTGCAACAAAATAGGGTGGAAAGATCGTAGTATGCCACCCCGGAATAAGTGCTACAGCGAAGTCAAGACTAACTACGCTATGCACGGAGAGGACGAGGGGAGTCGAAAGGCCAGCTAATAGCAGTGAGGCCATTTCATAGCGTTCCCAGTGGATGGCTGAACCGCGCCAACCTAGGGAGAGCATTCCATAAATAACCTGGCCAATACGGTTTTTTGTGCGGTCTCGCATGCTGGCGAAATCTGGAACTAAGCCGACGAACCAGAATACGAGGGAAACAGTCAAATAGGTCGATACGGCAAATACATCCCAAATCAATGGACTGCGAAATTGCGGCCAGATATCCATTGAATTGGGGTAGGGCAAGAGCCAGTAACAGGCTAACCAAGGCCTACCCGTATGCAATAGCGGGAATTGCATTGCGCAGAGCACGGCAAAAATAGTCATGGCCTCTGCTGCACGGTTAATCGAAGTGCGCCATTTTTGCCGGAACAGGAGCAATATCGCTGAAATCAGCGTGCCGGCATGACCGATACCGATCCACCAGACGAAGTTGATAATGGCCCAACCCCAACCAACCGGATTGTTGAGGCCCCAGATGCCAGTCCCTTCAAAGAGCAGGTAGGGAACTCCAACCATGAATCCATGCAGGAGTAAAAAGCCAATGGCGAAGAAGATAAACCAAGCCACCGGGGTATTGCGGGTAAGAACAATCCCGCTAATCTTTTCGGTGATCGAAGTATATGAGGTTTGCCCGGGGCCTAACTCGGACACAGGCGTTTTATAAGGCGTTTTCGCGGCTTCAGGCATTCTAAGCCTCGGTAATCTCCGGATTGGGGTTCTTGATACCCGCCAAATAGGTTGTGCGGGGACGAGTATTTAATTCAGTGAGTATGCCGTAGTTGAGCGGGGTGGCCTTTAAGGCACTTACCCGGCTCTTTTCATCGTTAATATCTCCGAAAACGATTGCATCGGTAGGGCAGGCTTGTTCGCAGGCCGTCGAGAAATCGCCATCGGCTATTTTTACACCCGCTTTTTTGGCTTCAATCCGCGCCATATTAATGCGTTGGACGCAGTAGGTGCATTTTTCCATCACGCCGCGGGACCTCGTCGTGACATCAGGATTGCGTTGCAATTTCAGGCTTTCAGTATCGCGGTCTGCGAATTGCAGGAAGTTGAAACGCCGAACCTTATAAGGGCAGTTATTAGCGCAGTAGCGAGTACCCACACAGCGGTTATAGGTCATGTCGTTTAGCCCTTCGTCACTATGGGTTGTAGCTGCGACAGGGCAAACGAGTTCGCAAGGAGCGTTCTCGCAATGCATACAAGGTACAGGTTGATGAACAATTTCCGGGTTATCAATCTCACCATTATAGTAGCGATCAATACGAATCCAGGACATTTCCCGCCCATTAAGCACTTGTTCTTTGCCTACCACGGGAATATTGTTCTCCGCTTGGCAGGCAACCGAACAGGCATTGCAACCAGTGCAAGCTCCAAGGTCGATAACCATGCCCCACGCGTAACCGGTGTATTGATGGTCCGTGCGATTGTGTAGCGTTAGATCATCCGGTGGATCGTGCGGGTCATGGGCGAAGTTTGGATCTTTGTCGTATTCAGCAAGCGTAGCCTTGCGGATTAAGTTGCGGTCCTCCATGCTACCGTGGTCCTGTGTGCTGGCCAAACGGTATTCTTCATAGGATCCAGTAACTTGCAATCCGATTCCGCTCCAGAGGGAGGCAGAAGTGCGCAAGGCATAGGCGTTAAAACCCAATCCGCGGCCAACTCGGCCTGCACTTTGTTGGCCATAACCCAAATGAAGGGTGATAACACCATCAGCTTGTCCGGGAACAATCCAAATGGCCGCATCAATTGCCCGCCCATCAAAACGCAATTGCGCTAGCGTTTCGCCTTTTAGGCGTAGGCGTTCAGCTGTGCCAGGACTGACTAAGGCGGCATTGTCCCATGTAAGTTTTGTTATTGGCTTAGAAGTTTCCTGTAACCATGCATTATTGACAAAACGACCGTCCCAAATCAGTGGATCAGGGCGAAAGTGAATTTCGAGATCTTCTTCATCCATAAGGCGGCCAGTTGTCGTCGGTAAACTCAACTCATTGACCTGCGACATTGTAGATGGACTGGAGGTTCCCTCAATGAAACCGTCGTGGAGGGAGCGGCGCCAGGCGATCGCTCCTATACCCTGGGATTCCCAATACTTACTGACGATCTCGAGGCCAGGCACGCCTGGTTGGCCAGTTAAAACAGCGAGAAAGTCATGGACAGACTTGGTTTTGTATAGCGGATGAATGAGTGGCTGTACAATACTGGCAAGACCTGTCTGCGATCGATTGTCGCTCCAAGCTTCAAGGTAGTGGGATTCGGGAATATGCCAGTGACTTAATTCGGAAGTTTCGTTGGCATACATCCCCAGGTGAACTCTATAACTAACTTTGTCGAGCGCCATCGCAAAATCTAAATCGGCCGGAGCGTCGTAGACCGGGTTGCCACCAAGGACCAGTAAGACGTCTACTTTTCCAGCGTTCATTTCACCAACCAAATCCGTCAAAGAGTGCAGTTGGTCTACGGGGTCCACCTCAAGTGGCTCTGTGTAATAGAGTGTCTTGTCTGTATTGCCCAATACTTGATTGATAGCGTGGGATAGGGCGTGCACAGCAGGTGATTGTTGGTCGCCTGCTATGACTAGGCTAGAACCCCGATTTGATTTTAAATCGGCGACTAAGGCGTCGATCCAAGCGTCGTGGGCTGAGAAATCAGAAGAGGTGCTTGGCCCTTGCCATTTGATGCCCAGCCCTTGGGCAACTTTCATTACCAAGGCTTCTATTTGGGCCGTGCCCAATGCGAGACGGTGATCAGCAATACTGCCAGTAGCAGTCGGCGTCGATTCTACGGTATACAGACGATTGCTGGTCTTTTGACCATCCCGTACGCGCCGACCTGCTGCGAAATCGCGAGCGTGGCGGATACTTCCGGGGCCACTATTGGTAAAATCGGCATCAAGCGAAAGGATCACCTTCGCTTGACTTAGGTCATAATAAGTGTTCAGGGACTGGCCAAAAGCCATTATCGCACCAGAGCGGGCATTGTCCCGGTTGACTGGTTCGTACTGGTGCCATTTAGCTTGGGGGAATTTAGTTAGTAAGGTCTGAAGCTGGTTGCCGAGGGTTGGGGAAGTAACGGTCTGAGTGAGAATGCGGAGACTAGCACCGTCTTTGATTTCTTGTAAGCCAATCTGCTTGGCTAAGTCATTAGAAAACGTATTCCAAGTGCTAATGCGACCTGCATTTTGTACCGTTTGAGAGCGGTCCGGGTCATACAGGTCGAGAATGGACGCTTGAGTCAGCGGATTCGACCCGCCGCTACCAGAGGGGTGTTCCGGATTACCCTCTATTTTTGTTGGCCGCCCCATGTGGCTTTCAACTAAAATACCCGAACCAATACCGCCCAATGAAACAGTTGAGGCGAAATATTGCGGCTTGCCGGGGATTACGTTTTCCGGGGCCCTGACTTGCGGCACGATTTTCTCTGTTGGTTGGATCGTGCAACCAGTCACTCCGCCCAAGGCCAACGAGGCGCTCATGAGCTTAAGGAAGTTTCGCCGGCTTACCGGGTCGTTTAACTCTGAAGCTTGTTCGGGAAATTCGCGCTGGACGATAGCGGCAAATTCGTCGGTCTGGGCCAAATCATCCAAGCTGCGCCAGTATCCCTGGCCCTGCGAGGCTTCAAGGTCGGACCGGATCGCTGAGATATCTATATTTTTTCTATTTTCCATTATTTAGCGATGGCAGATTGAGCAGTTTGTGAGTTGGCTGGTCTGCACGTCGTAATCTGCGACGAGCGACTTACCCAGGCTTTCCTGGGTGGCCGGATATTCGTAGTTCATGTTGAACACCTGATCGCGAGGTCGGATAAATTGAGCTGGGTCCCGGTGACAATCTAGGCACCACTCCATATTCAAGGTGTGGGCTTTCATCATCAAGGGCATCTGGTCCACTTGTCCATGGCAGGATTGGCAACCAATGCCCTGGTTGACGTGGATGCTATGGTTAAAATAGACGAAGTCGGGAAGGTCGTGCACGCGATTCCACTCAATGGGTTTGTTATCGCGGAAACTTGCCCGCACAGGCTCAAGGATCGGAGCTTCCGTCCAAATCTGTGAATGGCAGGTCATGCAAGTCTCCGTAGGCGGAACCCCTGCAAAGGCGCTTACCTCGACTGTCGTATGGCAATAGCGGCAATCAATGCCCATGCCTGTAACATGGTGTTTGTGGCTGAAATGCACGGGCTGATCAATCGCCACATCGACCATGCTTACATAGTCGATGCGGTTGATATTGAGAACGACTCCCAGCATACTTGCCACGATCAGGAGGGCGGTTAGAATACTGGCCTTCGAAGCCCAATTGGCACTGGGCGGGAATACTTGAGCCATGTTTTAAGTTCAACTGGTTATTATGAGTGGGGTGTGGGGCCTCGGCTCTTTCCGTTCAAGAGTTAAGCCTAAGGCCCCAATCAGGTCTGTAAATTAGGACAGATTATCCTGATGTCAACAGCGCGAATAATAAAGTAGCTACATTTTATGATTTACGCTGTACCAATATTTGTAGAGAAGCCTTGTCGTGCCCTTTTTTGTTGTTTGACTTAAGATCTTCAGCGGTATATTCTTTGAAATGACCCAAATAGACTTCAGAGAATAAAGCAGGCAATGGCTTCGAATGGCTCCGTAAGCGGGTATAACGAACGCCTACGGGTATGGCTTTGTTATACCCGTAGATGGCCATGATTTATTTGTTCACTTTTCTTCGCTTGAGATCGAAGGGCCCCTATGAAGAGGGGGACGAGGTAGAATCCGAGACAGCCGAAGGTCCGAAGGGGCCTATAGCTGTAAGTCTAAGAAGTTAAACTAGTCCCCTCCAGAGATGTTTCCTAAGAATAGTTCGCCCCCGTAGCTCAGTAGGATAGAGCAACAGATTCCTAATCTGGAGGTCGGCGGTTCGAATCCGCCCGGGGGCAATTTATTAAAGCCTTGTAAGAGTTGATCTTACGAGGCTTTAATAAATTGCCGAATCAAGTGGGCGCTGGAGACCAATGGGGACCAATGAAGGGTAAAAAAGACTCATCCTCTAGGCTTCTTTACGCTGCTCGTCGGTCACTTTTGGGAAGCTCATTTTCTGCATCGCGCGCACGGCGTCCGCACGATTTATCCAAGCATAAAAAGCGCTATTTATAGGGTTTTAAGCAGAAAAAAGAATGACACCGATTACACAGGTGCCATTCTTTTTATGGTGGGGGGAGCCGGACTCGAACCGACGTAGGCCGAAGCCAGCAGATTTCAAAAAGTCTCAACCTAAGTGGGCCAAAATAGGTAGGCCCCTCAAGAGGAAGAGGCACGATTCAGCCCTTTTTTGTGCTAAAATAGCGCTGTTTATAGGGGTTTAAGCAGAAAAAAAGAATGACACCGATTACACAGGTGCCATTCTTTTTATGGTGGGGGGAGCCGGACTCGAACCGACGTAGGCCGAAGCCAGCAGATTT
>LWDU01038950.1_pt1 | contig 17379 bp, 10 predicted proteins | sample 727161 | NCBI WGS metagenome assembly LWDU01 (sample SAMN04566230, study PRJNA314399) | hydrothermal vent metagenome | isolation source: deep sea hydrothermal plume seawater | place: Mexico: Gulf of California, Guaymas Basin | collected 2004-07-11
GTCCTGGGGCGCCCAGGTAGAGAGCCTATACCGTACCGGAAGTAACTCTCTGGGCTACGAACTCGGCGCGGTCTACCAGGCGTCGGGTTGGGTGGCTGGCGAGGTGGGCAAATGGCTCTCGCTTTCGACCCGACTGGGCTGGAAGAAAACCCAGAACATCCGGGGCGCGGATCCGGCGCTCTCTACGCCAGCCGCCACCGCGGCCACCCCGCTGAACGCCGCCGATAAACAGGGGGGAACTCGGGTTGAAATGGGGCCCGGTATTAATTTTCTGGTGCCGGTATTCGGCGGCCAACGGCTCAGCTTCGAGGCGCTCTTCGCTCTCTACCAGTCCGTGGACGGACCCCAGCTGGCGCCCGGAGTCAAGTTTGCCGCAGCGTGGCAATGGATTTTCTAGGGCCCATCCCGATTCGGCGTTGGATTGGGCTGTGCGCGCTGGCCAGCCTGGCCTGTGCAGAACCCCCGCCCCACCTTGGCATCGTCGAGGAAACGGCCGTCGAGTTTGGCCGGGTCTTGATCGCAACCGAAAACTCCGCCCCGGAGGCTGCGCCCGAGAGCGCATGGGTTGCCGTCTCCGACTCGGATCTGCTCGCCGGGCTATCCCCGGGTCAGCGCGTGGCCTATCGGCTGCGAAAGGGCACGGCCAAGCCGGAAGCGGAGAACCTCTCGGTACTCGGTTGGGCGACCGAAGCCGAGGGCTGGATCGACGTTCCGGGTCACCGCAGGATCCGGGCCCGACGAGCGAGCGATGTGCGGCTGAAGGATCAGGAGGGGCGCCCATTCGAACTGACTGACTGGCGCGGGGGGCTCGTGCTGCTCGACTTTATCTACACGCGCTGCCCGGGGCCGTGCCCGGCCCAGACCCACGATCTGGTATCGGTGCAGCGCGGACTGTCGGCGTTGGCCCGGTCGCGGACACGCTTTGCGTCGGTGACCCTTGAGCCCGAGGTCGATGACGGTCCTGCCCTGCGCGCCTACGCGGAGGCGCATGGAGTCGATTTGTCCGGCTGGTCATTTCTGACCGGTGAGCCCCAGCACACCCTGGCGGTGGCCCGGGACTGGGGGATCGGATCTTCGGCGGAGCCGGATGGAAGCATCGGCCATACGCTGCACAGCTTCTTGATCGACGATCGCGGCTACGTGGTGGCGCGCTATTCGAGTCGCGATCGCGATCCCGATACCATTCGGGCGGACATCGAGCGCTTTGCCCACGCGGCCGAAGGGCGCTTGCCCAGTGGGGTCCAGGCTTCGCCTCAATGAGATTCCTAGGCTCCCAGGCTCGGATCTGAGCCCGCGACCGCATCGAGGTGGGAAATGCGATTGAAGGCTTCTAGCGACCAGACCGAGTGGCCGCCCACCTGAGCCGTGCGCAGCCGGGTGATGCCTCCCCAACTTGTCGAGAAGCGCAGGTGCGTCCAGGGGACAGGCTCCACCCCGATCAAGTGCGAGATCAGGACAGAGTTGGTGCCCTCGTGGGCAAAGATCGCGATGCGTCGGCTTTCTCGAGGAATTTTCCAGAGTCGCTGGCCCGCTTCCTCGTGAATGCCCGCGGCGTGTTCGTCCCCGAGCAGAGCCTCCACGCCAGCACTGACTCGTGCGTAGAAGTGGCGGAAACGCTCGCCACCGGGCAGTCCGTCCCACCACTCGGAAAACTCCCGGGCGTTCGCTCGGGCGAAATAGGCCTCTACTTGGGCTCGGGTCTGGCCTTCGAGAGAAGGCAGGCCGGTTTCCCGCAGCCACTCGCGTACCTCGCCCTTGTGGCCGCTGGCTTCGAGAAACGGCGCGGCGGTCTCCACGACTCGGCGCAGGGGACTCAGGTAAACCGAGTCAAAATGTTCGCCCGCGAGATTCTGGGCGATGCGCACCGCCTGGGCATCCCCAAGCGCCGTGAGCCCGGGGTCGTCGACAGCACGGTCGTTCGGCTCCCAATGGGGCTGGGCATGGCGGACGAGCACGATCTCCAACGAGAAATCTCCGAGGGGTGGCGCCTGGTTGAAGTTTCGCTTTAGCTTCGCTGATCGGCGGGGTGGCTGCTACTTTGCCGACTCCCACCCAGCGGCGAAAGTGTCTCGATGAAGAGGACGACAGGGTCGATGATCGGACCGGCTGGAGAACTTCGGGGCTTTCACCCGGCGGTGCGGGAATGGTTTGAGGGACGCTTTCCCGAAGGTCCGTCGCTCCCCCAGGAGCACGGCTGGCCGGTGATTGCGGCGGGCCACGACACGCTGATCGCCGCGCCGACGGGTTCGGGCAAGACATTGTCCGCGTTCCTCGTCTGCATCGATCGCTTCTACAAAGGGGCCACCGAGACCCAGGGTCGCCGGGGTGAAGCCGGACTTCCGCTCTTCGGCGGCGGGTCTCCGTCCTTGCCCGAGCAGGGGGCTCGGGTGTCTCCGGCCGCCGGGATTGAAGTTGTCTACATCTCGCCCCTGAAGGCGTTGGCAGCCGATATTCAACACAACTTGGCCGAACCCCTGGAGGAAATTGCCCAAGCGGCTCGCCGCCGCGGCTACCCGATTCCCGAATTGCGCGTCGGGCTGCGAAGCGGCGACACGCCCGCTTCGGCCCGGGTCGCCATGCTCAAAAAACCGCCCCAAATTCTGGTCACGACTCCGGAATCCCTTTACCTGCTCCTGACCGCCGAGCGCAGCCGCGCCATGCTGACCGGCGTACGTACGGTAATCGTCGATGAAATCCATGCCGTGGCCCGGGACAAGCGCGGATCGCATCTCGCGCTCAGTCTCGAACGTCTGGATGAACTGTGTGCCCGGCGCCCGGCCCGGGTCGGACTCTCGGCCACCCAGCGCCCCATCGAAACTCTGGCCCGGTTCCTCGTGGGAGCAGGGGAGGGTCGTAGCCACGCCGATGGCCGCCCCCGGTGCGAGGTGGTGGACGTGGGCCATCGGCGGGACCTCGATCTCGCCATCGAGTTGCCGAGTCAGGATCTCGAAGCGGTGGCCTCCGGGGAGCAAATGGGTGACATCCTCGACCGGATCGCCGGGCACGTGGAAAAGCACCGAACGACCCTGGTCTTCGTCAACACCCGGCGCATGGCCGAGCGGCTGGCCCATGAATTGGCCGAGCGCCTGGGCGATGGCGAGGTGGCGGCTCACCACGGCAGCTTGTCGAAGGACCGCCGGCATCGCGTGGAGGCCCAGTTGCGGGCGGGCGAGCTTCGCGCCTTGGTGGCCACGGCTTCTCTCGAACTCGGCATCGATATCGGGCCCGTGGAGTTGGTCTGCCAGATGGGGTCGCCCCGGGGTCTCTCCACTTTCCTGCAACGCGTGGGTCGGTCGGGTCACTCCCGGGGTGGGACTCCCAAAGGTCGAGTGTATCCCACGACCCGGGATGAATTGGTGGAGTGTGTGGCGCTGCTGCGCGGCGTACGGGCCGGAAGGCTGGACGCCATTGTACCGCCCCGGGCGCCTCTCGATATCCTCGCCCAACAAATTGTTGCGTCCTGCGCGGCGGAAGAATGGAAGGAAGACGAACTCTACGCGTTGATGTGTCGGGCGGCGCCTTTTGCGGAGCTGGCGCGCGCTGATTTCGATGCCGTTGTCGAGATGCTCGCCGAAGGCATCCAGACCGGGCGGGGTCGCCGAGCCGCCTATCTTCACCGGGACCGGGTGGGCGGTATATTGCGGGCTCGACGCGGTGCGCGCTTGGCGGCCATCACATCCGGGGGGGCGATTCCCGATGTGGCCGATTACCGCGTACTGGCCGCGCCCGACGACAGCGTGGTGGGAACCGTCTCCGAAGATTTCGCGGTGGAGAGCATGAAGGGGGATGTCTTCCTTTTGGGGAGCACCTCTTGGCGGGTGCTTCGGGTCGAGTCCGGCGTGATGCGAGTCGCGGATGCGGGGGGGGCGCCCCCGACGATTCCCTTCTGGCAGGGAGAGGCGCCCGCCCGGAGCGCGGAACTCTCCGACGAGGTTTCGAAATTGCGCGCCGAGGTGCGCGAGCAGATCGAGGCGGGCGGGCGCGAAGCCGCCCGGGCTGCATTGCTGGCGACGGGGGATGTCGACGGAGGGGTTGCCGAGCAGGTGGTTGCCTACCTGGGCACGGCGCTCACCGCCCTGGGTGGGCTTCCGACCTCCGACGAGCTGATTTTTGAGCGCTTCTTCGATGAGGCCGGGGGCATGCAGTTGGTCGTGCACGCGCCCTTGGGCGGTCGCATCAATCGGGCTCTCTGCCTGGCGCTGCGCAAGAAATTCTGCCGCAGCTTCAATTTCGAGTTGCAGGCCGCAGCCAATGATGATGCCATGGTGCTCTCCCTGGGGCCGCATCACAGCTTCCCCTTGGAGTCGGTGCCGCGGTTTCTCAATTCCAACCAAGTCGCCGAGACTCTGGCCCAAGCGGCGTTGGCCTCGCCCATGTTCACCGCGCGCTGGCGCTGGAATCTGAACCGGTCGCTGGCGGTGCTCCGCTTCAAAGGGGGGAAACGAAATCCGCCGCCCATCCAGCGAATGGAGGCCGATGATCTGATGGCAGCGGTTTTTCCCAACCAGGCGGCCTGCCAGGAGAACGTCACATTTCCTATCGAAATTCCCGACCACCCCCTGGTGGCCCAGACCATGGACGATTGTCTCAACGAAGGTATGGATGTGGCCGGGCTCGAGCGCTTGGTTCGCGGCTTCGAAGGGGGCGGGGTGCGAACGCGTTTTGTCGATACCAGCGAACCCTCGCCCCTGGCCCACGAAATCTTGAATGGCCGCCCGTTTACTTTTCTCGATGACGCGCCGCTGGAAGAGCGCCGCACCCGGGCCGTGGCTCTGCGACGGGGTCTCCCGGTGGAAGCCCGGGAACTCGCGGAACTCGATCCAGAGGCCATTGAACGCGTTCGCGCCGAAGAGCGGCCCAACCCTCGGGACGCCGAGGAGTTGCACGATCATCTGCTTGCCTTCGTGCTCTATCCCGCGCAGCCGGGCTGGGCTCGGCATTTCGAGGCTCTGGCCGCCCAGGGTCGCGCGGCGGAGATCAAGCGGGCAGGAGCGGTGCTCTGGTGCGCCACCGAGCGCCGCCGGGCGGTGGAGGCAATTTATCCCGGGGCGAAGTTGCATCCCGATGTGCCGTTTCCCCCGGCCCTGGCCCGGGAACCTGCACCCGACCGCCAGGCGGCGATTCGGGAACTTATTCGCGGTCATATGGATCGGGCGGGGCCGGCCACCCCGACTTCTCTGGCGGCGCCAGTGGGGCTTGAGGTCTCCGATGTGAGCCTTGCTCTGGCCGACCTCGAGGCCGAAGGCTTCGCGCTTCGCGGCGAGTTCGAATCGAACGCCCCCGGGCTGCCCGCAGAAGGCCAGTTCTGTGCCCGCCGACTTCTGGCACGTATTCATCGCTACACCCGAGATCGACTGCGCGGAGAAATCGAGCCCGTTTCCGCGGCTGATTTCATTCGCTTCCTATTGCGGTGGCAACACGTCGCTCCGGGAGCGCGTTGTGCCGGCCGGAAGGGCGTGTCCGAAATCGTCGAGCAGTTGCAGGGGTTTGAACTTGCGGCGGGCGCATGGGAAGAGGGTGTGTTTGCCGCACGAATCGAGGGCTACCAACCCGAATGGCTCGACGCGGCCTGCCTTTCAGGGCAGGTCACCTGGGGACGCCTGTCCCCCGGCGTGGGGTCCGCGGCCGAGCGCCGGGGTCCGCCCGACGCCGAGGGTTCGTCGGAACTGGATTCCGAGGTTCGGCTCAAGGCAGTGCCCTCCCGGGCCACGCCCTTGGCCTTCGTGTTGCGCTCGGATTTACCCTGGCTCCTGCAGGCTCATCGCGGTCCGGTCGCTGTCGCCGAGCCCACGGTGGGGGCGGCGGCGGAGGTACTCGCGCAGTTGACCGAGGGCGGGGCGCTCTTTCACGCGGAGTTGGTGGGGCGGCTCGCGCGGCTTCCCGTGGAGGTGGAGGAGGGGCTCTGGGCGTTGGTCGCCCGAGGGCGGGTCAGCGCCGATGGTTTCCAGGCGGTGCGCTCGCTGCTGGGTGCGCGTGAGCGCTGGGCACGGACGCGCGCGCGGGAGCGGGCGCGTCGGGGTTTGCGTCGGGGTTTGCGCGAGGGGCCCGCTGGCGGGGCCGAGGGTCGCTGGTCGCTCTTTCCGCTGTCCGCACCGGTGGAAGATTCGGATCGGCTCGCCGAAGCCCTAGCGGAACAACTGCTGGCACGGTGGGGGGTGGTCTTCCGCGAACTCATGACTCGGGAAAATCTGGCGGTTCCGTGGCGCGATGTGGTTTGGGCCCTGCGCAGACTGGAAGCCCGAGGATCGGTTCGTGGCGGTCGCTTCGTTGCGGGTTTCTCGGGTGAACAGTTCGCCTTGCCCGAAGCCGTGGAATCCGTGCGCGCGGTTCGGCGCAGGCCGCCCGATGGCGAAGAGGTCCGCGTTTCGGCCAGCGATCCGCTGAATCTCGTGGGTATTTTGACTCCGGGTCCCCGGGTGCCGGCTTCCCGGAGTCAGTTTGTCCTCTACCGGGATGGGGTGCCGCTGCGCTCCCAGGAGGGACGGGAGGAAACGCCGGAAACCGCGGCGGTGGTGCTCCACTAGAGCGGGTCTGGGGCGAGTTGATCCCGAGCACTCGCGCCACCGAGTTTTGCCACTGCGCTTCGTGCGCGTACGGATCAGCGTCAAGGAGAAGCCATTGCGAGTTGCGTTTTTATGCCTGGGGGTGATGGGTGCGCCCATGGCGGGACATCTGGTCCGAGCGGGCTACAGGGTGAGCGTCTATAACCGGAGCGCCGCGGCCCGAGAGGCTTGGCTTTCTCTGCACCCCGATTCGGGGAGTTGGGCCGGCGCCACGCCTGCCGAAGCGGTTGCAGGCGCGGATTTTGTGATGGTTTGCACCGGACGGGATGCCGATCTGCGTGAGATTGCGTTGGGCGAAGGCGGGGCTTTTGACGCGATGGAACCGGGGAGCGTATTCGTCGATCACACGACGGTGTCGGCGGAATTAGCCCGGGAACTCGCCAGCGAGGCCGAGTCGCGGGGGTTCGGTTGGCTCGATGCACCGGTCTCGGGGGGGCAGGTCGGGGCCGAAAGCGGTCAGTTGACGATCATGGTCGGGGGCGACGAAGGGACCTACCAGCGTGCCGCGCCTGTGCTCGACGTTTACGCGAAGAAGCACCTCTGGATGGGGCCCGCCGGTTCGGGGCAACTCAGCAAGATGGTCAACCAGATTTGCATCGCAGGGCTCGTCCAGGCGCTCGCCGAGGGGCTGCATTTTGCCAAGCGCAGCGGTCTCGACGCCGATCGGGTGGTGGAAGTGATTCGCCACGGCGCCGCGCAGTCCTGGCAGATGGACAATCGTGCCTCCACGATGCTCGCGGGCGAATTCGATTTCGGCTTCGCGGTGGACTGGATGCGAAAGGATCTGGGCATCGCTTTGGCTGAAGCGCAGCGCTGCGGCGCCGATCTTGCGCTGACCGCCGCGGTAGACGCGCGCTATGCCGAGGTTCAAGCGCAAGGGGGTGGGCGATGGGATACATCGAGCCTGATCGCCCTGCTCGAACGCTGAACCTTCGGAGCCTGAGTGGGCCCGATTTCAATGACTGCGCTTGGACGCCCCGGGTCCCGGGGGCATGAAGAGCAGAAGTTGGGCGATGGAGACATCGCGCTCGCTGACTTTGTTGTCACCATCCAGATCGTGTTCGGGCCGATACACGCCATCGCGCGCCGTGAGGGCGATCCATTCCACGTCTCCTCGCAAGCTACGCGGAAAACTCTCGCCCCAGGATGTCGTCGTGCGGCCGTTTTCGTCCACGTCGGCGTCGCAGAAATTTCCATAGCCATCGGCGTCGGTGTCGCGCTGTCGCGGGTTGGGGATGAGGCGGCAGTTGTCTCGCCAATCGAGCTGTCCGTCGCCATCGCTATCGGTGCTGATTGCGGCTTCTTGGGGGGGGTCGAGGTGCATGAGGGGATCGCCGACGTAGACGTTCATCCAGCCCAGATAGGGGAGCGCACTGTAATAGGCTTCGATGGCGCGAGTTCCCATCGCGTAGCGGCTCAAAAGAATTTGAGGTCGCGCGACGCCGGGCAGAGTGGGCTCGGCGACATGTCCAGTGGCCCCGCCGACGCCCAAGGCGATCAGGTCGGCGATGAGGGATTGTCCGTATTGAGCCGGCGCGGTGAAGCTTCGGGCATTGGTGCTGACGAGATCTGTTGCCAGGGAGCGCGGGGCGAATTGGCCGGGGTAGACGCTTCCGTTGATTTTCCCGTAGGCCCCCAACCCGGCATCGTGACTCGCGTTGCTCCCCCAGGAGACATAGCCCTGGATGTCTTTGAAGCCGCCCGCAAAGCTCTCGTCTTCGTCGACGACCAGCCGCACGCCGAGGCCGTCCAGACTGCCGACGGTCCCGGCCAGTAGCAAGTGGTTGGCGACCTCGAGAGCGGCGGGCAGATTGGGATCCAGATCAACGAGCCAGAGTCCCCGTTCGACGGGTTCGCCGCGGGCGCTTTCGAGCAGACGGGAGACATCCCGAGGCAGCGCGCTGTTGGGGGCGAAAGGTGTTTGGTAGCCAGTAAGGCGGGCGACCATATAACGCAGAGGTGAGTCGGGATGTCGTGAGCGGAACTCGCGAAAGGAGAGATTCCGGCCGTAAAAGGGGTTGAGGCTGGTCGCGACCCCCGGGCTACCGATCATCGAGGAGAAGAGCAGCGAAAGTTCAGCATCCACCGAGGCCGTCGTGTCATCGCGAAGCAGATAACGTCTGGAGGGAGTCTTCCCCTCCACGCGAAGCGGGATTCCCTTGGTCGTCACGATGATCTCAATCGCGTCGATCCAATCCCGCTCGATCAAGATCTGCTCCAAGGGCTTCCGGATCAGGGACTCAAAGGCTTCTCGTTCGATGGATTCGTGGCGAGCATCGCCGAGAGCGGGGTCCGGTACGGGGATGTTCAGGTGAATGATGCGACCCTGGGGGATTCCTCGTGCTTCCGCATAGGCTTGGCCGATGGCCAGGGAAACCGGGCTCGCGTCGTTCACGAGAACGCAAATCCGATCGGCATCGCGAGGACTGCAGCCGAGAATGATCGTCAGGGCAAGGATCGAGAATATCGCTCGCATGGGTACGAATTGGGCTCGGCGGGTTGGAGGTCAGGCACCAGCTTAGCGTGATCCCCGATCCAAGTGATCGGTTCGCGATTTTCGGCCACCTCGATACACTCCCGCCCCTGGAAGGAGAGTCGATCGTGGCCAATGAATTTGTTTTTGTGATGGACGACCTGCGCAAGGTCGTGGGCGAGGGGCGAGTCGTCCTCGATCAAATTAGCCTGTCTTTTTTCCCTGGGGCGAAGATTGGGGTGTTGGGCCATAACGGTGCGGGGAAGAGTTCTTTGCTCCGCATTATGGCGGGAATCGATGATGACTTTCTCGGGGAGGCTCGGCCCCTGAAGGGAATTCGGGTCGGTTTTCTCGCCCAGGAGCCCGAACTCGATCCGAATAAAACGGTGCTGGGCAACGTTGAGGAGGGGGTCGGAGAGATCGCCGAGCTTCTCGAAAAATTCAACGCGATTAGCGCGCGTTTTGGCGAACCTCTCGATGACGATGAAATGAACTCCCTGCTCGCCAAGCAGGCGGATCTCCAAGACAAGATCGATGCTGTGGATGGCTGGGAAATAGAGAGAACCCTTGAGGTCGCGATGGATGCACTTCGCTGCCCGCATCCCGAAGCCGATGTCACCACGCTCTCGGGCGGAGAGCGGCGCCGGGTGGCGCTTTGCCGCCTGCTTCTTTCCAAGCCCGATATGCTTCTTCTCGACGAGCCCACCAATCATCTGGACGCCGAGTCGGTGGCCTGGCTCGAACGGTTTCTGTCCGAGTACCCGGGTACGGTTGTGGCCGTGACTCATGACCGTTATTTCCTCGACAACGTTGCCGGCTGGATTCTGGAACTTGATCGGGGTCGCGGAATTCCGTGGCAGGGGAATTACTCTTCCTGGTTGGAACAAAAGCAGCAGCGGCTTGCGGTCGAGGAGAAGCAGGCCAGTGCGCATTCTCGCACCCTGCAACGCGAACTTGAATGGATGCAGATGAGCCCGCGCGCGCGCCAGGCCAAGGGTAAGGCGCGCATCAACGCCTATGAAAAACTTCTCGCGGAAGGCAATGACCGCGGCCCGGACCGGGTGGAAATCCCGATTCCGGTGCCCCAGCGTTTGGGCGATGTCGTTGTGGAGGTCGATGGGTTGGGGAAGGCATTCGGCGGCGAGATTCTGATCGAAGATCTCAACTTCAAGCTCCCTCCGGGTGGGATTGTCGGTGTGATCGGGGCCAATGGAGCGGGGAAGTCGACACTCTTCAATATGATCGTTGGCGAAGAGAAACCCGATGCCGGCGAGATTCGCCTGGGTGAGACGGTTCAACTCGCTTATGTGGATCAGTCCCGGGACGCTCTGGAGCCGGGGAAAACCGTGTGGGAGGCGATCAGCGGAGGCGAAGACATGATTTCCGTAGGCCGTCGCGAAGTTCCCTCGCGTGCCTATGTGTCGTCGTTCAATTTCAAGGGGCCGGATCAGCAGAAGCGAGTGGAAACGCTATCCGGCGGCGAGCGCAACCGGGTTCATCTGGCGCGCCTCCTCAAAAGCGGGGGCAACGTCCTGCTCCTCGACGAGCCCACCAACGATCTCGACGTCGATACCCTCCGTGCTCTGGAGGATGCATTGGTGAGTTTCGCTGGATGTGTGGTGGTCATTTCGCACGATCGCTGGTTCCTCGACCGCATCGCCACCCACATTCTGGCCTTCGAGGGCGACAGCCATGTCGAGTGGTTTGAGGGCAACTATCAGGACTACGAGGCCGACCGCCGCCGACGCCTTGGAGGCGAAGCCGATACGCCGCATCGCATCAAGTACCGCCGCATCGACGGCTGAGCGAAGGCAGTTCTCCGACTTCGAACCCGTGGACCCCGGACCTAGGAAGGCCGCGGGTCTAAGGAGAGGTCGCCTGAATTGGCGTCCTCCATTGATTCGATGACGCTCAAGTCTTCCCAAACCGGTATGCCGGCCTCGGCGAAGAGGCTGCGGCTGCGGTCGGTCACGGCGCCCACGCGGACCAGCGCGGGCAGCATGAGATCCTTGAAGGAATGGACCTGGCCCGCAGGCACTTCGGCGTTCAAGCCCGCTGTACCGGCTTCGACGAGGGCGCGAATGAAATCTTCGTGGTCGATACCCACCTGATCGAGGACCCCGAGAAAGCCCGGATCGGGTTGCCTCGGACCTGCGCCGTCGACACCCCCGATCGCGTTTGCGATGGATTGAATCACTTCGAAGGCGAATTGGGCGACGTCTTCGCGATCGTCGTCGTGCATTTCGGCGATGGCCTCCCCGACATAGAGATTTCCGAAGGCTACGTGGCGAGATTCGTCCCGGAGGACCAGTTCTGTGAGCTGGCGCAAGAGGTCGCACGTGGTGGTGCGGCGCATGTTGTGAAATGCTCCAAGAGCGAGCCCCTCAACCACCATGTTCATCCCAATGGCGATCTTTACCCAATGATCGGCCTGGAGGGTGTCGTCGATCACCGACTTCAGCCAGGGTGAAATTGGGTAGATGATGGCGAGTTTCTGGATGTAGCTGTCGTAGGCCTCGACGTGGCGGGCTTCGTCCATGGTCTGGGTGGCCGCATAGAGTTTCCCCTCGTAATCGGGTGCGGCGTGGGTCAAGGCCGCTGCGGTCATCAGGGCACCTTGCTCGCCGTGAAGGAATTGCGAGAGCTGGTGGGCCGTGGAGTGGGCGACGAAAGTTTCGCGTTGACTGTCGGAGAGTCGCTGAAAGAGCGGAATGCGGTCGATTCCATTTCGTGTCTCGCTCACGATGGGTCGCGAAGGATCGATCTCGATGGACCAGTCCAGGTCCCGCTCCGCATCCCACTGCAGACGTTTCGACTTGCTGTAGAGATTCTTCAATTTTTCGTGGCTGATCTCATAGTCGAACTGCCAGCAGATCTCCATCGGGGTCTTCAGGATGTCAGCGGTTTCCCAGTTGGTCGGCATATTGGAACCTCGAGTTGTTGCACGTCGTGTGAAGGGGTGGGGTTGGGTTGTCCTCGAATGAGACGACGGGGGTCAATCTTCAGGCGACAAGGAATTCAGTCGGTCGAGGGCGTCGTAATATCCGTCCACCAAGCCCGAGAGTACGTCTCGCGCCGGAAGAATCTGGTTCATCGAGCCAACGATCTGGCCGACTGGATTGAACGCGACGTCTTGAGCCTTGTCCGCATATTGATGGGTGCGTCGGACCATGTCCAGAGTCACCATGCCTTGGAGCGGCATGGGAAGCGGATCGGGACTGTCCTCGGCTTCCCAAGCTTCGGTCCAGCGGTTGCGGAGCATTCGGGCGGGCTTTCCTGTGACCGATCGGGAGCGGATCGTGTCGCGGCTGGTCGCCGACAGGTACGACTCCTTCTGGGCCATGGCCCCCATGGCTTCTTTTACGGCGAGCCAGATCGATCCGGTCCAGACCCCCGCCGCCCCCATGGAGAGCGCGGCGGCTACCTGAGGACCGGTTCCGATGCCTCCGGCAGCGAGCATGGGGGTGGGGGCAATCGCCTCGACGACCTCGGGCCAGAGGATGACGCTGCCGATTTCGCCCGTGTGCCCGCCGCCTTCATGCCCTTGGGCGATGACGATGTCGACTCCCGCTTCTTTGTGTTTCAACGCCTGATAGGCACTTCCGCACAGCGCGGCGACCTTGCGCCCGGTGCCATGAATCGACTGGATGACATCGGGGGGCGGAGTCCCCAGGGCATTGGCGATCAGCTTGACTTTGTCGTGGGAGAGGGCGCACTCGATCTGGGGCAGCGCGGTGGCGAGGGTCCAGCCCAGCAAACGATCGGATTGTTCTTCCTCGGGGAGTTCGGGGACGCCCGCGTCGCTCAGCAGTTTGGCGGCGAAATCCCTGTGTTGCTGGGGCACCGATGCGCGCAGCTGCGCTTCGAGCTTGTCGGGATCCATTTCGCCCATGCCCTCGTACTTGCCCGGGATGACGGTATCGACCCCGTAGGGCTTGTTGCCGATACGCTCATCGATCCACTGCAATTCGGTTTCGAGCTGCTCGACGGTGAAGCCTACGGCGCCCAGGACCCCAAAACCGCCTGCCTTGCTGACCTCGACGACGACGTCCCGGCAATGGGTGAATGCAAAAATTGGAACGTCGATTCCAAACCAGTCGCATAGGTCGGTGCGCATGGAACTCTCCCTGATGTCATGGCCGTTGAGGGCAAAGGGCGAGTTTAGCCGGGGCGATCCGCCGCCGCGATACGGTGCCGACTCCCAGCGCAGGACTGCGGCTTTCGGTGCTCCAATCGCGATTGGTGCTCAATTTCCTTTTTTTTCTGTTCTCTAGAGCAATTGGGGGCGATTCCGCCGAAAACGAGTGCGCGGAGCCAGGGATTGTGTGTATGATCGGTCCTTCGTCGGGCGGTTGGTTCTCGACGCCCCTGTCGCAAAGCGTGCATCACATTGCGGTAGCTGTACTTGGTGCCCAGTAGGGGCGCGAGTCATTTATTCCTGGCGTGATGCGATGCGATGCCTGCCGTTCCTCCTGCTCTTGCGGAGCCATGGAGAGGTGAGACAGCAGGCGAGGTAGGCGAGGTAGGCGAGGTAGGCGGGGGTAGGCGAGGGCCTAGACTCTGTGTGTGGCGCGTTTGGGCCTGGGCGTGCGGGAGCCGAATAGTGTTTCTTTCATGCAGCAGCGCGCACTGACTTTTGTTCCTCAGTGTGCGGAGTTGAGTTGACTTTCGTGGCTGGTTTTGACTAGCCCGGATGGAGGGTCGGCGACGCAGTTTTTGAGGCGTCGTGTCCGGATTTTGATATGTCCGTAACCGAAGACGGTAAGAAATCCCAAGAGAAAGGCGCGTCCGGAACCTCTCCGGCGAGTGCAACCCCTTCGGCGGTTTCCGAGGCGAGCGTTTCTGGCGATGGGTCCGCGAAGCCCACGGCAGCGAAAACTGCGGGGCGAAAGAAGTCCGCGGGTCGGCGCTCGGGTTCGCGTCGCCGCCGAGGTCGATCGAGGCCGAATTCCGACGGGGCTCGAAGCGGAGACTCCTCGGCTGGCGGTTCGCAATCCGATGGGGCGTCCTCGGCTTCGGGGTCAACCGACGCTTCTAACGGCTCCGCTCCCCAACGATCCGGCCGTCGAGGTGGGGATCGGGGAAATCGGAGCGGCAAGCCCGGGCGCTCTCGTCGAGGCGGGAAATCGACCCAAAGCCAGACCCGGCGCCCCCCGGTCGCTCTGCCCGCGGTCGAATCGGTCGAGATCCATGAGCCCGAATTTGTTTCGGTCAGTGACGTGGCGATGGAAATCGGCCCCGAGGAGCAGGCGCAATTCGTCAAGGCCGCAGAGCGGCTGGGAATTGAACGCCTTTATCCCGAGCAGGAACGCGCGATTCTTCACAGTCTCCAGGGGCGCGATGCCCTCGTAGTGTTGCCAACGGGGTACGGCAAGTCGGCTTGCTACCAGATCCCCTCGATGATTCTTCCGAAGCCGGTTGTGGTCGTTTCGCCCTTGCTTGCACTGCTTGAGGACCAGACCCGTAGCCTCGAAAAGCGAAATATTCCCGTGGTGCGAGTCGATGGGACCGTGCGCGGCAAGGCCCGGCGCGAAGCCATGGCGCGAATCGCCGAAGGCGGGCCGCTCCTGGTGATGACCACCCCGGAGACTCTCTCGGGTGAGGAACTTCGCACGGCGCTTACCGAGACCGGGATCTCGCTCTTTGCCGTGGACGAAGCGCACTGCGCGTCGGAGTGGGGGCACGACTTTCGCCCGGCGTATCTGCGGCTGCACGAGATGCTCGAGCGCTACGGTCGGCCGCCGGTTTTGGCTCTAACGGCAACTGCCACGGCTTCTGTGCGCGAGGATCTGATTCGAATCCTCGATCTCCAGGACCCGCTTGTTATCGCGGCGTCGCCTCATCGTCCGAATCTCTGCTTCGAAGTTATCGAATGTGGCAGTACCGCCCGGCTGAGAGCGCTTACCCGGCTGATTCTACGCCTCCGGCGCCCGGGCATTATTTACTGCTCAACCACCAAGGAAGTGGACGCAGTGCACGGCGCGCTTCGCGCCATGGGGGTTCCGGCTCATCGATACCACGGGGGGATGAAGGGCAGCGAGCGCAAAGCGGAACAGGAATTGTTCATGAAGCGCGGCCGCCGGCTCGTGATGGTGGCGACAAGCGCTTTTGGCCTGGGAATCGATAAACCCGACATTCGCTATGTGGTTCACTTTCAGACACCTGCTTCCCTAGAGCAATACGTTCAGGAGGCGGGTCGTGCGGGTCGCGACGGCAGGCAGTCCCACTGCATCCTGCTTCACCACTTCGACGACCGAGATATCCACGAATTTCTGCTGGGTCAGAGTCGAGTTCGTCCGCAACAACTGTTCCAGCTCGTCAAAGCGCTCGTCGCCTACGTGGAGGAGGGGCGTTTCCCCGATATCATCGATCTGGCCGCATCGGCGCAAATCGCCCAGCGGGTGACTTCGGCGGTGGTTGCGGTTCTTGAGTCCGCGAGCCTGGTGGAGATCACCACGGAGAAATACGTTCGACCGCTTATTCATCCCGATGATCTGGTGGCTCAGGCCCGTCGCTTGACCGAGCAGTTTCAGCGTTTGCGGAAACTGGACACCGAGCGTCTGGACGCTATCGAGGCGTATGCCAGCCAGGAAGTTTGTCGGGCCCAGATGCTGCGAAGCTATTTTGGCGTTGAGGCCGGCGGTGAATGCGGCGCCTGCGATATGTGCAGGCAAGCGGGGGAGCGTCCGGGCAGCTTCTTTGAGCCCCTGCGAAAGAAGAAGGCGCGCAAGAAGGCCGGGAAAAAATCAAGGAAGAAAGCGCGCAAGAAGGCTCGCGCCAAGAAGGGATCGGCCCGGCGCGGAAGGCGCCGGGGAGCTCGAGGACGCGGCAAGCCCGCCGCCGAGACGACCTCCAAGCCCGAGCCCACTTCGGCGCCTTAGATCTTTTGGCGCCTTGACCTTTTGGCGCCTAGACCTTTTGGTGTCCGGGATTTCGGCGCGCTGAACGGCGGCGCCCGCGCGCTCGGCGATCAAAGAGGCTTCGAGTAGGGCCTCGATGCTCGGGGACGTTGGCTGTGCCGACCCGATGGCAGGCCGGCCCAATCCGTTATCATGACGGCCATGACAAAAGAATCGGGAAGAAGTGTGATTGTGACCGGTGGAACAGGAGCTCTCGGCCGCCGGGTTGTCGAAGCTTTTTTGCGCGAGGGCGCTCGCGTGACCGTCCCCTGGTTTGTCGAGGCCGAAGCCGAGGCCATGCCCCGCCATGACGCAATGGTTCTCGTCGAAGCGGACCTTACCGAACCCGATGGTGCGGCTGCCGTTGTCGAGACGGCAGGCTCGGTGGATGTCCTGGTGAACGGCGTAGGCGGCTTTGCGGCAGGGGGCCCGGTTTCGGATGGCGATATCGAGATCTGGGATCGCCTCTACCGAATGAACGTTCGGACTGCGGTCTGCATGACCGGCGCGGCCGCCAAGGCGCTTAGCGCACACGGGGGCGCGGTGATCAATGTGGCCTCCCAGGCTGCCCTCGATTGTCCGGCGGGAATTGCGGCCTACAGCGCATCCAAGGCCGCCATCGTCGCGCTGACCCGCTCACTGCACGCCGAGATGGCGGCCAGTGGCGTACGGGTTAACGCCGTGGTCCCAACGACTATCGATACCCCGGCGAACCGGGCCGCAATGCCCGATGCCGATTTCTCCGACTGGACCCTTCCCGAGGAGATCGCGCGTGTAATGGTGTGGCTGGCTAGCGACTCGGCCCGAACGGTGGCCGGTGGGTTGATCCCGGTCTGATTTTCCGCCGGCGAAGGTCCCACCGGCGCAATCCTGCGAGCTTGGAGCAGTCGAGTGATCAACCAGTTGCAGGTCAATGTCCACGGCCCCGCGGATGTACGCCTGGATACTGTCGAAGGTCCCGAGCCCGGTCCCCGGGACGCGGTGGTTCGCGTGGCTTCCTGTGGAATCTGTGGGAGCGATGTGGGCTATGTGAAGATCGGTGGGATTGCGGGGCCCACGGGCTCGCCCATGCCCATTGGTCATGAGCTTTCGGGAGTCGTCGAGTTCGTGGGCAGCGAGGTTCGGGGCGTTCGCTCGGGCGATCGCGTCGTTGTGGATCCCCTGGGCGCCCAGAATCAGATCGGCAACGGAGGCGATGAGGGAGGCTTCACCCCTCGGTTGCTCGTGCGCAACGCCGCTGAGGGCAGGAGCCTGGTCCCGATACCGGACGGACTTCCGTTTGAGACCGCAGCCTTGGCGGAGCCCCTGGGCGTGGGCATGCAGGCGGTCAATCGCGGCCGCGCCCAGCCCGGTGAAAAGGCCGTGGTCTTCGGTGCGGGCCCAATTGGCCTGGCGGCGATTGCGACGCTCCGTTTTCGCGGAGTCGAGGACGTAATCGCGGTGG
>LWDU01041682.1_pt1 | contig 17378 bp, 17 predicted proteins | sample 727161 | NCBI WGS metagenome assembly LWDU01 (sample SAMN04566230, study PRJNA314399) | hydrothermal vent metagenome | isolation source: deep sea hydrothermal plume seawater | place: Mexico: Gulf of California, Guaymas Basin | collected 2004-07-11
CAGATGTTAGATTTCGTTCTCAACAGGTCAACGTTCAGCACCGACTTAGTGGCAAAAAACGAGGATGAGCTCTGAGTTCTGACAGAACCCTTTGATGTCACTACTGATGAAGTTTTTGCCGAGTATCAAGAAAAAGGAATTAGTACACGGTCACAAATGTCGATTTCCAGAGAAGAAAGAGATGCGAATCCCGTGGCGTGTTACCCGGATAGTGGGGGAGGTAAATTCATTCCTACCGGGGATGAGCTTTCATTCAATTTATGGCAGGCAGGTCTTGATAACTGGGTGTTTTTATCACCCTGAACAATCTGTACTAGCCCGGGCAGTGTTGCCATTCACCATCTCGGAAATACGTCCTGTTAACTCTTATTAATGGCTAACTACCCTATTTGATATTCACTTATAGGTAAGAACTCAGACCATGAATGATTTGTTAATCGTCGATTGCCGCATTAACCAACGCCTGTAGCTCTCGGCGAATCGGGTATGTATTCGAGGGCATCAGCTGAGTCATGAATACGACGACAACTTCTTCCAACGGGTCGATCCAGAAGGCCGTGCTCGCTGCGCCACCCCATGCGTACTGACCCTTCGAACCGACCAATTGCGAAGCCGCGGGATCGAGTACGATCGAGAAACCCAATCCGAACCCAACGCCACCAAAAGTTGCTTCACTCCACATGCCCTGCACCGCGCGTTCGGCAAGCGATTTGCCGGCTGGCAAATGGTTCGAAGACATTAGCTCGATCGTCTTGCGGCTCAGGTAACGTCGCCCGTTCGACGCCCCTCCGTTCAGCAACATCTGCAAGAACGTGTAGTAGTCAGACGCCGTCGAAACCATCCCTCCGCCACCTGACAGGAATTTTGGGATTTTCCGGTAGTCACTGGTTTTTGGATCGTCTAGCAGTTCAATCTTCTCGTCATCGGTTGGCGAATAATTGGCGGCAAATCGACCAAGCTTCTCATCGGGAATAGCGAACGAGGTGTCGACCATTCCGAGCGGTTCAATTATTCGTTCGTTCAGGAATGCGTCGAACTTCTGACCCGATAGAACTTCGATCAGGTATCCGCACAAATCGGTTGCGACCGAATAGTTCCACGCAGTGCCTGGCGAAAACATCAGCGGGATGCCTGAAAGAAACTCAGACCACTCAGAAAGCGATCCGTCGAACATGTCTCGACGTGCGAACCGCTGGTACGTGCGATCAATGGCATTTGTGTCGACGAACCCGTATGTCAGCCCTGATTGATGCGACAACAAGTCGCGAATCGTCATCGCTCGTTCCTGCGGTCGGGTCTTGAAATCCGGGTACTCCCCGCTCACCCAAACTTCCGTGTTCTCCCATTCAGGAAGGTACTTGTACACCGGATCGTTGAGCTGGAACCGACCCTCCTCGTACAGCATCATTAAAGCCACGGTCGTTATCGCCTTCGTCATCGAATAAATGCGGTAGATCGTGTCTTTTTCAGTTGGCGTGTTGCGCTCCGCATCCATGTTTCCAAGCGCAGAAAAGTGAGCGATTTCACCGCGTCGGGCGACCAACGTTAACGCGCCGGGAAGCTTTCCAGTGTCGATGTAATGCGTTTGAATTAACTCATCAATCCGCTGCAATCGCTCGCTCGATAGGCCTGCTGTCATATGTTCGAACTCTCCGTAATGCCCCCGACATCAAAAATGTGATGCAACGGCATGATAAGCGAAGAAATTGGAACAATGCAGTATCGGTCAAGCCGTACTTGAACCGCGGCACCTGGCATTGTCATGCTGAATCAGGTTCAGAAGGATCTGTCAGAACTCAGAACTCAGAACTCTGGGGCAAATTGATGCCCAAGCGAGTCCGTCAGATGTTCGATTTCGTTCTCAACAGGTCAACGTTCAGCACCGACTTAGTGGCAAAAATGCCTGCATGCCGAAGACTACGGATCCTACTGGCACCTGGCATGGTAGTTGGGGGGCGCAAGTTCGAAGTTTGCCATCCCGACCAACACAGAATCCCAACGAAGACCCAGCCGATGGTTGGGTCTTTGAGTTTAAACCGTTTCGATCGATCGACAGAAAGGGATTATTGGTGGTGTACTGAGCAGAGTCGGGCTGGCGGGTGAACACGGTTCCAAAGTGAAATCCCGAAAGTTATTTGCCCAACTTGATCCCCTTATGCAGAATCGATTATCTCGAATTATTCCGTTCGAACATTTATGTCTGAGGATCGTCGAGGTAGTCCCACTCGGGCTTTAATTGCCATCTTACGGTGTCGGCCGGGGCAGTGTTTTTAGCCCACGGGACGAGGATTTCAAGATTAGCCGACTGCTCTCGGATTTGAGCATCGATCCATTCAGGGTCCCAGTTATCGAGAACCATCTTTGTCAATCGTCGGGCAACCTCGGCGTGCTCAGGTGCCTCGATAAGGTCGTTTAATTCGTCGGGATCATCGGCGAGGTTGAACAGCTGAGAAGGCATTTGATGGTAGTAGTTCAACTTCCAAGCGCCTTCACGCACCATTCGGTTTTGCCAGATATTTTCTCCATCGGAGTGAGCCGGATCGCCAGGTTCAGTGCAATACTCCGAGAAGGCGATGTCATGCCAGTCCTTGCTTGCTGGATCACTCATGAGCGGCAGTAACGATCGGCCCTCCGAAGAGGGCAGTGCCGGGGATCCCGAAGCGGCAAGCATGGTCGCGTTTAGGTCGAGCTGGCTAGTCACACGGTCAACACGCACTCCCTGCGGCAGTTGCGCCGGCCAGGAAACGATCGCGGGAACTTTGACGGAGTCTTCGTAGAACGTCTGCTTCCACCACAGACCCTTCTCACCAATCTGTTCGCCGTGGTCGGCGGTGTAGATAATCAACGTGTTTTCGAGCAAATCATGACGCTCAAGCGTGTCGAAAATGTCGCCGAGCAGCGTGTCGAGGCGAGTCACCAAGGCGTAGTAAGCAGTGCGGCATCGGTCGATTTCTTCTTCGGTCACATCTTCCAAACCAGTGTTGGTTTTCCACCACTTCAAGTAGGGGTGAGTCTCGTCCTCGAACCGTTTCGGGTTCTTTGGGGCGGGAACTTTGCCACGGTATTTGTCGTAATCCTGTTTTGTGGCGACAAACGGCTGGTGAGGCAACATGAACCCGACCGAAAGGCAGAACAGATCATCGCTTTTCGCAGCAGCATGATCGTCGATGAACTCGACAGTACGAGCGGCGACCATCTCATCGTGTACCTGGTATGAGTTTAGCCCGTGTCCGGATAGTTTCAGGCTAATGCGGGCAGGACCTGCCGTTCCCGACAACTGGCCGTGATCGACCTCATCGACACCCATGTGATTCGAGTTGTGGTCACCGACGAATCGCTCGGTAAATCCGTGGAATTGATCGGGCCCGAAAAAGTGCATTCGACCGATCTGTACGGGCTGGTATCCGCCGGCACCCAGGGAATGAGCAAACGTCGGAATGCCTGAATGCAGGAACTGGCTGTTCGTCCATACCTCGTTCTGGTAGGGGAATCGCCCTGTCATCATCGCTGCCCGTGACGGCACGCAGATTGGGGATGCGCAGTAATTGTTTTCGAAGGTAACGCCACGCGCCGCCAGTGCATCAAGGTTCGGGGTGCGAATCACCGAGTCACCCGAGTTGCCCATGATTGCCGGATTGTGCTGATCCGACTCGATGAAAAGGATGTTTGGACGGTCGTTTGGCTTTGTTGAAGGTGAATTTGACAAGTTGAAACCGCGGCTAAGATTTGTCGAAAATTTTGTTCAGTTTATTTGGTTGTGATCGTCCCGGATACAGCAGTTGTATCGTTCTGACAGAACCAGTCCGCCGTACTCGCGCCGCCAACGGTAATAGGTTTGCTCTGTTACCGCTATCTGTCTGACTGCTCGTGCACCTGCCTCGCCTTTTGCCAGAGCTACTTCAATTTCTCGGAGTTTCCGTAAGATCTGTTCCGGGCAGTGTCTCTTTCTTGGTACTTCTACCCCTTCAAGAACCAGAGTTTCTAATATTTACCTTGGTCTACTTATTGGGGGGGCAGGTCACGAACACCTGATATCGACTATGAAATATCGAATATGGTATGGTCGGGGTGAGGGTCGGGATGTGAACGAATACATGCCTTGGATGCATCATATTCGTCCAAGCTTTAACGATCATCTAAAACAAGGAGAAAAGTATGTCTTTAATCACAGGGGCAGGTCGTTCTGGGCTGGACCCGGTCGCTAAGTGGTCGCTAATATTCGCTCCCATTCTGTTTATCGTTGGCGGCATGATGACTGCCCCTTTTGGTTCCTATCACATGGGACTTGTGCAGGAGATAGCTGCGAATGGTGATACTGCCAAGCTCGGATTAACTATAGGCCTCGTTGGTGTTGCTTTATATGTGCGATCGATTTTGGGTTTGACTCGAATTACTCCTGAAGCGGGTAACGCTCTGGCGCGCATGAGGGTTGCAAGCGCAGGTGCGGTCGCATTATTGGCCATTCTGACGATTCAATCCGGAATGGCGATGGGAATAGCAGGGGCGGGGGTAGAAGGAATGGCCACTAGTGGTGGTGGCGCGTTCCTTGGAGTTCAGACAGCAGGGACTATAGTAGCGTTGCTTACGGTAATACCTCTTGCTGGCGGCCTTGCTGCCGGTGGCTTGGTAAGTAAATATTTCGGTTTCGTACTGCTCGCGTTAGCCGTGGTTGGACTGATAACCGTTTTGGCGATTGGTCTTGACACAGAGACCGGAGGGCTTATTAATGGTGTCCTTCAGGGTGTTTGGGGGATTGTGATACTCGTTATCGGAATCATCATGATCAATGGAGATGGTGACTAAACAGTTTCTGTCAAAGATTTTTGCAGGGTGCGCAGTTTTGCGCACCCTGCATTTTTTAAGCAATCTGGCAGCGCATTAGCTTAGGGTTGTTTTTGTTTCTTTTCTTACCTTAGATATCTTCGATCTAATAAATGGGCTACGGAGTTGGTAAGCCATTCTGTTTGTTGAGTTAAATGGACTTAATCGGTTAATCAGTGACCTGCCCCCCTCAAACGTATCCAGTTGAAAAATCGGATACTGGACGTTTTGAAGGAAGGAAGAAATGCCAAGAAAAGGTCATAGTCCGGAACAGATCCTGAACAAGCTCCGGCAAGTCGAGGTTGCCGTTGCGGACGGTAAGAGCGTTGGGCAGGCAGTACGTGGGATCGGCGTCACCGACCACACTTACTACAGGTGGCGGCAGGAGTACAACACGATATGACCACACAGCTCACTTGGATACCGTCCACCAGTGCCCGAGACAATGATGCCAGCGCTTCGGTTGGTCGCAAATCCGAGATAATAAGTGGTAACGCTATCGGGGGCAGGTCACTGGGTGGATAAAATGCACGAAATAGTCAACGACCCGCAACAAATTTGTAAACAGAGCAAAGCATCGATACTTTGGCCATGAAAATGCAACGGAAATTTGGGTATAAAATTCCCGAAATGCGACGAACCAACCCGCTTGAAACCTACTCAGACGGGCGAAATTAGGAGAGCAGCGAAATGCCGGGAACTCCACGGCCACAGATTGAGTTTGGCTACAACCCGCCATCGGGCGATCGGGGTAAAGAGACGATCAGGCCGGACAAATACCTCGATGATCTCAAACAAGCGCTCGACGTTGCCACGCAGGGGTTCAGCTCAATCTGGGTGTCCGACCATCTGAACTACGCTGCGGAGTGGCGGCTCGAATGTTGGACGCTGCTTACCTGGATAGCGTCCAAGTACCCAGATGTCGACCTCAGCACAATCGTGATGAGCAACTCGTTCCGGAATCCAGCGCTTGTTGCGAAAATGGCAGCCAGCCTCCAGGTGCTAAGCGGAGGTCGGTTCACCCTCGGCTACGGCGCAGGCTGGCACGAGGGCGAGCACAAGGCGTTCGGCTTCGACTATCCACGTTCCGGTGAGAGGGTGGACAGACTCGAGGAGGCGATACAGGTGATTCGTGCACTTTGGACAGATTCGCCGGCGAGCTTCTCAGGGCGCTTCTACTCGATCGACGAAGCCAGCGCCGAACCGAGGCCTGATCCGGTTCCAAAGATCATGATCGGTGCTTCTGGGGAGAAGAAATCACTTCGGGTCGTTGCGAAATATGCGGACTGGTGGAACGATGTGGCACGTCCGATCCCCGCCCTCCAGCACAAGCTGGACGTGCTTCGCTCTCACTGCGATGACGTTGGCCGTGATTTCGACTCGATTCGAAAAACTCTGTCGATCGGCACTTTTATCGACAAAAAACACTCAGTCGCACTGGAGCAAGCGGGCCTTAGCAATCAGGATGGGAAGACCGCCACCGGACGAAATCTGTATAACGCCGATACCACCGTTATTGCGGGTGATCCATCGGCTGTGCGTGATCAGTATCAAGAGCTAAGTGAGATGGGATTTGATCTGATCGTTACGTACTTCGAGGACTTTCAAGACCTTTCGGCAATGAAACTGTTTATGGATGAAGTCATTCCGGAGTTCTCATAGAGATTCACATCCAGTTCGACTCAGTATTCCCGAAAATGAATCGTTGATATGACATCTCAGCCAGACACCCCGGAAACCTACGATGTTGTTATCGTCGGGGGCGGGATTGCGGGCCTGACCGTCGCATATCAGCTCAACAACAAGAACGTTCTGTTGCTTGAAAAAGAAGAGCATCCCGGAGGCCGAACTCTCTCAACGAATATGGGCCCATACGTATTCAATCAGGGTGCCCAGATGATTCCCGGTGGCGAGACGAACGTCGCGAAACTGGCCGACGAACTGGGTGTGACCCGCACTCTCATCGACAAGACAAAAACTTCTACATATATGAATGGCAAGTTCGTATCCGGTTCGTCAGATTTCAAATTTCTCTTGGGTCTCCCGATTCCATTCTTTGAAAAAATCAAGATGGCGTTTGGAATCATGCGAATGCGCTCTCGCTACAGCGGGATTGTCGATATTTCGCCGCGCCCTGATGATCGAGTTTTACAAGAACTTTCTGCGGTAACCCTCGTCGAACGACTGAACATTCGGCATCCGGACGTAAAAGCCTTCTGGGATTCGGTTTCTAAGTCTTCAAGCACACTGGCTGCTGATGAAGTCGCTGCGTTCCAGCCTGTGAACACGTTTCTGCACCACGCTGCCGATGAGTTCTTCGTCGAAGGTGGAACCGTTCAGGTCACGAAAGCACTTGCTGAACAAACCAAGGCGAGAATAGAGACCGGAGCGACTGTCAAAGAAGTTGTTTCGAACGAAACAGTAGTGTCGATCCAGTACGAGAACAACGGGGCGTCTTACAGCGTTCAGGCCAACCAGTGCGTGATGGCGGTTCCAGCCCCGCTCGCCCTGAGCGTTCTTCGTGATTTGCCAGGTTTCAAGCGAACTGCTCTCGATCAGTGCCAGTACGGAGCCATGTCTTCGGCGGCATTTTTAGTCGACAAACCTTCTGAGCATTTCTTTGGCAAAGGAAACTGGCGCGTTCCAGTAGTCGGCATGACCACCATTGGAATCGGCGACCCAACGTTCACATTCTCAGGTGATATGAAGCAGCAAGACGGTCGAGGTCTGATCAGGCTGTATGCCGGTGACGATGGTTCACAGATGCTTCAGAAGTTGTCAGATGACGAAGCGCTAGACGTTTTCGAAAATGACCTGTTAGACATCTTCCCATCCGCCCGCGGTCTCGTGCTCGATCGCGCCCTCAAACACTGGCCACATGCGATCTGCCCCTGGCGTGTAGGCAGGTTGGATCTGATTGACGACATTCGAGCCCCGCACGACAACATTCACTACTGCGGAGACTACACCGAGAACTCGGGTCTCGAGTCCGCTGTGTTAAGTGCTAAACGAGTGGTTTCCGAGCTTGCGTTCGGGCAGCAGCAAAACGCCGGCGTCTAGTGACGATGTATGTGCGGATGTACCTCGGGACCAGATGGCGGGTCATCGTGGCTGTGGTCGTGCTTTTGCCAATCGTACGTTTGTAATTCATCGGTCAAAGTAACTTCGCCGTCGAATACGGTTTTTACTTCAGCGATTCCACGCTCACGGTTTTCGGGCGCCGATAGATCAGGACCAACGTGAACCAGAAATAGCTCTTTCACGCCGGCCTCGGCTGCCATTTCGGCAGCGCCAAGCGTTCCGGTTTGCCCGATATCGTTAGGCCTTGCGTCGTATACCGATTCGAAGTTGCCGCACATCGAAACGAGTGCATCCGCCCCACGAGCCAGATCGACGATTCGCTCACATGGTTCGGTATCGCCGGTGAACACAATCGAGCCTTCTGAGGTGTCCAAACGATATGCCAACGAATCGTGATACGGCTCGACATGCTCTGCAGGTGCGGCGGTCACTTCGAAATCATTCCCGGTAAAAACCGTTCCGGGGCCCACATCTTTTGCTATCACGTTCATACGCGGTCTTGGCAAAATTCCGCCTCGAAGTTGATAAGTCGATTTGCTTAGCGGGTGGTTGGTGCGAGCATTAATGTCGTATGCAAAAGCACCTTTTTCGCCTATCAGCCGTTCTGTAATCGACTCTGTGTTGTTCGGGCCAAAAGCTTGCAGCGGCTCTTCTTTTCCGATGCTTTCATCCCAGCGAGTCATCATGAAACATGGGTAATCAACATCGTGGTCGAAGTGGTGGTGCGTGAAAAACAGATAGTCGATGTCTAGCGGGTGAAGGCCGGTCTTCGCCATTTTGTAGGTAGTTGCCGGGCCACAATCAAACATGATCTTCCTGCCACCAACATCGACCACGTGTGAGGATCCAAATCGTGCCTTTATCGGTCTCGGTCCACCTGATCCCAGCACATGTAATTTCGCCAAGATTTGTTCCTTCGCTCGTGATTGCCTGTGTGAATGCGCAATCTTCCCGAATTCCCGTGATGAACGCAACTTTGGGGGTGATGGGATTAACTGCCTGACGACTACAACCACCTCAGATAGGGATCTGTCAGAACTCAGAGCTCTGGGGCAAATTGATGCCCAAGCGAGTCCGTCAGATGTTCGATTTCGTTCTCAACAGGTCAACGTTCAGCACCGACTTAGTGGCAAAAATGACAGAACCAATCGTGCCGTCTTCAAGTGGACTGAAACCTTGAAGCGATGTGTCTGCACAATCTCGCAAGTAAATTTGAGAGCCATCAACTGGTGATTCTGGCTGCATGCAGAGGTTGTACTGCTCTGCCATAAGCTGCCCGGTCTGTGACTTGGTAGTGAACTGCTCGTCCCGATTGTTATTCGGCTTACAGGTATGCGCCTGTAAAGAATTCTGCAACTGGATGTTGGAGCCGAATCCTCGTATATCAATGCAGTAGTGATCCGGGTCATCCAAAGGATCAACTAGCTTGATCAGCCGATTAGGTTGAATGTCGGGAGTAGCCGGACTGGCGGCACTGACAGGGCTTGCGGGACTGACGGTATCGGTTGCAGCCTCGTCTTTCGCACCGCCGCCGCACGAGACGATTACCACGAGCGCAATGCTTGCGATAAAGAAACTTAGTCTGGTCAAGCGGGACATGGATTTCACCGTTAAGGGAGAGTCAACCGGATCGCTGAGCCTACAGCACCCAATGTGGCAGGAAGAGGATTATATTGCGCTCAACTTCATTTAATTGAGCTTAGACCCGACGCGAAAGACCCTAACAGTGATCATAAAAACACCCATTCCGAAAATCGATATCGAACGACCTTCACCGGATTTGATTAAGCGGCTTCAAGGTATCGGGAGTGCCATGGCTTCGGGCGAACTTCGGAGGCTCGGAATCAGTGCGTCTGTTCTCGATGGAATAAAAACATTCACTCCCGGAACAACCGTCGTAGGACCGGCAATAACGCTTCAGTATTTGCCGAAGCGAGAAGATCAGTACCCGGAAGGCGAGTATCGCGACCCCGAGTCGCAGGTGCATCGTCACGCGCTGTATCACGCTCAGGCTGGCGACATCATCGTTGTCGATGGGCGGGGTGAAAATACAAGTGGTGTTTTTGGCGACATGATGCTGACGTATCTGAAAGGCCGGGGCGGCCTGGGCATCATTATCGATGGAGCGATTCGTGACATTCGGGGTGCTAAAGAAACCGGACTTGGTATATGGCTGACTGGTGTGACTCCTTATGCCCACACGCAGACGGTGCAGTTCCCGTACGCCTACAACGTGCCGATCGATTGCGCTGGAACGCTCGTCATGCCCGGAGACATTATGATCGCGGACGATGACGGCGCGGTTGTTGTCCCCAAAGAACTTGCCGAACAGCTCGCAGAGTCGGGCGGCAAGCACGCTGAGTGGGAGGAATTCACACGAATCAAGCTTTCAGAAGGCGGCGATCTTCGGAAGTATTACCCGCTCTCCGATGAAGGCAAGGCTGAGTACGAAGAATGGAAGAAGACCAACGGATAGCTGAGCTGCGTTGGGGCTTCGACCGTTCTTTCGATACCAAAACAATCCTGAAGCCCGGCGACTTGTCGGGCTTCAAGTTTTAAGCTGTTGAACACTTAACTCGACCGGTTGGCTCGAAACAGGAAGAAAAATAGCGAATGCCGTTCAATGTGGCGTTAGTCGCGCCAGAAATACCGCAGAACACAGGCAACATTATTCGGTTGTGTGCGAACACCGGCGGGCGATTGCATCTGGTTGAGCCGCTGGGATTCAGCCTGACAGAGAAACCATTGCGCAGGGCAGCACTGGACTATGGTGATCTCGCAGATGTTGTTGTTCACAAATCGGTTGAAGCGTTGTTCGACTCGATCGACATGACTCGAACATTCGTAACCACGACTGGCGGCACAACCACCTACGATCAGGTCGAGTTTCAAGACGGCGACACGGTGATATTTGGCTCCGAAAGCAAAGGCCTTTCCGATGCTCTTGTTGCCGGGTTGCCCCCTGAGAACCGCATCAGCATTCCAATGATGCCAGCGAACCGCAGCATCAACCTTTCAAACGCAGTTGCGCTGGTGCTCTACGAAATGTGGCGCCAGCAATCGTTCGACGGTAGCGTAAACCCGACTCCGGGTTCGCGTGAGTATTTTTCGTAACCTTTGCTTCAGCCCTCGTGATCCCATGACGCGCTTGGTACAGCATGCGCGGTAGGATGGTCGCTCATTCTCACCCCTGGAGCAAATCGCCGTGAACAAACAAGCCATTGTCGGGTCAACGATTATCGATGGCACTGGCAACGCGCCAATTACAAACGGAACTATCGTTATCCACGATGGAAAAATCGTTCAAGTAGGGTCTGCTGATCAAGTTCAACTAACCCCGGATACTGTCCAGATCGATGCAACCGGCAAGTTCACCATGCCCGGGATCATCGATTCACACATTCATGTCACTCCGAATCAGGACGTCCCAAACGATGTCCGCATAAATCTGAGAGTTGGCTTTAACGCGATCAACACGCTCCGTCAGTCGCTGGGAGCCGGGGTGACGACCGTTGTCAGCATTGGCGGCGGTCCAGCGGCCGTTGAACTAACCAATGCGATAAAAGAAGGCTACGTCGATCGGTGTGCAAATCAGATTACAGCGGGCGTGGTAAACGCTTCGGGCGGGCACGTTCGTGGAAGGCACGCCGACGGGCCGTGGGAGATTCGAAAGGCGGTGAGGGAGCTCGCTTCTGCTGGCTGCACGATGATCAAAACCGCAGCGACAGCAGGGTTTCAGTGGGAGCACGAACGGGTTCACTGGCCCGACTACACCGAAGAAGAGTTGACCGCGTTGGTTGACGAAGCTCGGATGCGTGACATGCCGGTGGCGGCGCATGCACACGGTCACGAGGGCCTTAAGTATGCGGTCAACGCTAGAGTCCACATGATTCACCATGGCGCATTGATCGATGATGAAGGACTTGAAGCCATCACGAAAGCGGATCTGTACTTCGTGCCGACTCTGTTCACTACTAGCATCGGTCGAGTCGCATTAGTTGAACAGCCGTGGACAAAAGAGCGAATGGAAGCCGCTTATCCGATTCACCGAGAAGGCGTTTCAAAAGCGCACAAGATGGGTACGAAAATTGCACTCGGCACCGATGGTGGGCCCGGTGATGCGATGATCGAGCTGTCTGAATTTGTCGATTGCGGACTTTCGCCTATGGACGCGATCGTGGCGGGGACGCGCAACACGGCGGACGCACTGTCGATTCTTGATCGAGTTGGCACTATCGAGTCTGGTAAAGATGCAGATCTGTTGATCATCGACCAAAATCCCCTTGACGACATCACCACCCTGCAAGATCAGCAAAATATCGCCCTCGTGATGACCCACGGCAAGGTTCAAACCACATCCGACGAGATGAAAATCTACCTCGACCCTCGCCTAACCGGCCCGCCCAAGCGCATCGTCCGTGTGAACGCAGATATGTAGTAGGTAGGCGTAGCGGATCCTCGCCAGCGCTACCCCCGCTCGCCCTTGTCGTACTCGGCGTATATGTAGGGGTGCTCGGGGTCGTAGTGCGTGAGCGTGTCGGGATTGTCGACTCGGCCAGAGAGCCGAACGTCGTTGCCGAGAATGCCGTTCACCTGGTCTCCAAGATCCTGTTGACAGGCCGCGATTAGCCCCGCTAGGCGAGCAACTACATCTGGCTGACCCTCGAACACGTTCATCGTCTCGCCGGGGTCGTTTTCGAGATCATAAAGCTCGTCGACCGGCTCTTCTTTTTTGCGAACGTGCAGCTTCCACTTGCCATCTCGAACTGCCTCAAGATTATTCCCGTCGTAGTAGAAGAACTCGCTTCTCGGTGATTCTGCAGGCCCGCTCGCAAACATTAGTGGCGACATATCAACACCATCGGTCGTGCGATCCTGCGGAACCTGGGCTCCTGTAACCGCGGCGATAGTCGGGAAGAAATCAATCGACGAAATCAACTCATTACGAACCTCACCCGCCGGAATTCGACCCGGCCACCGCATCATGCAAGGCACTCGCTGTCCGCCCTCCCAGGTCGTGCCCTTTTGACCGCGCAGGACGCCATTGCTGCCACCCTGATTGTCGAGCCGTGACCCGTTATCACTCGTGAAAATCACCAGAGTGTTCTCGTCCAAGCCCTGTCGTTTCAACTCATCGAATAGCACTTCCGCCACCCAGTCGACCCCCGCAATGCAGGCACCGTAGTCGCCGTTCTCCGAGGCGTTTACGAGATTTTCGGGTGCATAAAGAGGGAGATGAACGTACATGTGGGCGAAGTAGAGGAAGAACGGGTTGTCACGGTTTCCTCGAATGAATCGAACTGCCTCTTCGGCGTAGCGTTCGGTAAGCGCCCGCAAATCGGGCTGTTCCTGAATTACTTGGGCATCACGAATCAAAGGCAACGGTGGGCGGCTTCGCAAGTGCTCCAAACGAGTGTGATCGTCGATAGTCGGGTCTTCCACCTGCCGACCCATGTCGTTGCTGTAGGGCAGCCCGTAATAGCTGTCGAAACCATGATTCGTCGGCAGAAACTCTTCCTGATCGCCGCAATGCCACTTGCCGATGATCTTGGTCGAGTAGCCGACGTCTTTCAACACCCCTGCAATGGTTGTTTCATCAGGATTCAGACCAATGCCATCGCCCGGAAACAACACCCGGAAGCCATCGAACTCCCCAAACCCAATTCGCTGCGCGTAGCAACCGGTAAGGAGCGCCCCTCGTGAAGGCGAACAAACCCCCGAAGCCACGTAAAAATCGGTGAACCGAACGCCTTCGGCCGCCATTTTGTCGAGCGCAGGCGTCTTGTTGATCTTCGACCCGTATACGCCCAGATCCCCGTATCCAAGATCGTCGCAGTTGATTAGTACGATGTTTGGCTTGTCCATTAAAACCCTTTATTCAAACTGGTTCACGTCAAAAAACTTGGCACAGTTTGCACTTTATTCGAGCAAGTGAACAGTCGCTTAGAGAAGAAATGGCCCGCATTCGTCGACAACCGACTTGCTGTTGCACATTGGCGAATTTTAAGGTGATGGGTAACATGCGGGTACTCGGGAGTTTTCGGAAAGCCGAAGCATTCAGGACTGGAATCACACTGGAATCTGGGGAATCTGGCACCATCCGAATATACGAACGTGTAACTGGAGTATCGCCGATGTTGTTCTTCCTGCTCGCTAACCTAACCGACGATGGTCTGCAGGCATGCGTTGAAAATCCCGACGCCTTCGCCGACGCATGCGATTCCGTGCGAGTTCCCGGTGCGGAGCTGCTGGCCCGGTACGCAACTCTCGGTCAATACGATTTTGTAGTGATGGTTGAAGCCGACAGTGCACAGACGATGTCACGGCTGTCGGTTGTACTTGGCGCAAACGGCCATGTTCATGTCGAGTCGATGCAGGCGATCACGGCGCACCTGATGTCTGATCGTGAAGAGGCACTGCTGCATGGCGGAACTGGAAGCGAAGCTGAACCGGCTGGGGCTGCGGGTTAGGCTTCGTCTCGTTTTTGGTCGGTTTTGCCGGGGTGGCAACTACTCACCGATAAAGTCGACGCCATCTGGGATGGGATCCGGGAACGACTCGACCCAGTAATGAATCTCAAACGTTGCCGTCTTAGTATCGGTCTGACACACGTCGGCCAGGCACGAAACGATGAATAGCGTACCGAGGCCATCGGCGAAAACACCCTGATACTCGGTCTTGTCGGGAGTAATTATCTCGGCGTCATCCCGACGCCCGTTTGCCCCGTTCTGGTCGAACAACGGCAACGCCAGTTTTAGATCGAACAGAATGCCGTCTACGGATGTCGCTTCGATGTGTTCAATGACCTGGATTGGCCCTTCGGGAATCTGAACCGGCTCCTCGGTCGGGGGAACGGAACTAGCTGGATCATCGCCACCACCGCAAGCGACGGCAAGCATGGCGAGTGCTGCGAGCAGAGTGGTAATTATTGCTCTCGAAGACAGCGTTCCACGTTTTGTGTTCAATCTATGTTTCCCTGTCATCCAAGAATCAGAATCAGTTGAATTTAAGTTGATTCACGATGCAATTTACCTGAATCTTTGCTCCGTAGTTGTTCGGTCTTTAGTATTCCAACGAAATCGACAGGTTGATTCAAAGCACGGGGGCTCGTGACCTGCCTCCCTTCAATACATCCAGTATCTGATCTTTCAACTGGATACGTTTGAGGGGGGCAGGTCAGGGACAGTGAATCTAACTAGGCACGACTTCACTGTAAACACGGCTCAAAACTCCGAAAATCAAATCTTATTCCGGGCTTGGAACGGTGTTGTGAGTGTTTATGTCAATGAAGAGCTTGCTGCAGAGATTGAGGGTATGTGGGACGTGCCAGGAGTTCTTTCAGTTGGTACCAACTATTCAGGATCTGAAACCGCTCAAGATTTCGCCATGATGGCGAAGAGCATTTCAGCTGTTTCTACTTCTCCGGTCAGAGATCAATCATTTGATCTTGAAGTAGTTTCACAAACTGAAAAACATGCGATCATTCCGACCGATCAATTTGATGAAATGTCAGCTAGTTTCAAAGACCCATTTACTACTAACCCAGAACTGCTCGATTACGGAATTCGCATAGGTTTACCCAACTCCAACCGACACTTCAACATTGAACAGACCAATCACCCAGATGGAACCCATACAGTCCGTATGACAGTAACTTTCGATCACAACGGGAGTGTGTTTTGGTCAGAATCCATAACTCAGGAAAACTACACCCCAAATCAATTTAGTATTCGAGTTATCAAACTAAACACAAAACTCTTCGTGGTTCTGGATGGGGTCAAACATAGCGTCAACGCAAATTTGGATTTCGATTTTGACGTGTTTCAGAATCTTAATTTTTTTGTGAACAGTGCTGAGGTTGTAGTTGACAGCCGTGATGCTCGATTCCTCAGTTCGCCATATGTACGAGTTACCGAGTTCGGATTATGGAGTGATTGACAGTAGTTTTGACAGCAACACCGACGAACGAGAGCGGTGCCGAAAGAACAACATCCGAGCATTTCACTCAAAATTCGAGGTGCAGGAGAACTCGAGGGAACGCAGGCAATATGCCAGCTAAGAGATTCGTTGATACCTGCAAACAACTAGTGCTAGATGGTGGTTTTACAGATATGCCTGAGCATCTGTAAAGTCTTCATGGCGAGCAAATCGTTCCAGGCGACACATACGAGGTGGGAGGATTCACAGCGGACGCGATCGAAGTACCTCACGCTCCTGAGATCCAGTCTTTGTCGTGGCGAATTCGATCGAATGGTTCAACATTGATCGTCTCGGGTGACCTTGCGACCGACAGAATGTTTATGGCTCCTTTCGCGGCCGACGCAGATTTGTTGATCCATGAGAGCTATTCGAACGAGGCACTTGATGCGATGGCAGCGGACCTCCCGAATCCAGAGAGTCGGGATCGGTTCAGAAGGCTGTTCCCTTCGAACCACTCAGAAATCTCGGTCGTGGCAAAAAATTGCTGAAGAGGCCCGAGTGAAGCGGCGGGCTTTGACACACCTGCTGTCGGTTGCAGGCGAAATCGTGTTGGTCGGTACTGGTAAAGAACACTACAGCGGCGAAGTTTTCGCGGCGCAGGTCGGTGAATCTCTGGAGATATAGCGTTCGGATGCGGCCATGATCGTTCTCGCAGCAACGATCTTGTCGGGTCGCACATATACTTCCGCATCTTAGATTAGTAGCACTTCAGGAGATTCAGATTGCCAGATTCAAGCTCAGATTCGGCGCCCACGCACGTATCGGACGAAATACTTGATCGCTTTCGGAAGGTGACGGCTGCAACTGCTTACAGCGGCACGTGGCGGTTGGCTCCTCCGGATGGGCAGGAGTGGTTTGCTTCAGCGAACTACCAGCTGTGCCTGATGCGAGGCATCAAGGCGTTTACTCCAGGCAAGACGCTGGTTGGAAGGGCGCAGACGCTGCGTTATGTTCCTGCTCGTCCTGACTTGCTGAAGCAGACTCGCAAAGGTGGCAATTCACCCGAGTACAGGGCGATGGCGAAGTGTGGCCCTAACGACGTTCTGGTTGTTGAGGCACACACGTTTGATGAGTATTCGTGCACGATGGGCAATATGAAAACTCGGCAGCTGTGGCACAACAAAGCGCAAGGGCTGATTACCGATGGTGCGATTCGTGACCTGCAGATGATTTCGGATGACTACGATCTTGCTGTGTTTGCGAAGAACCGATCGCCAGCGGGGAACTTACCGTTTCTGGAGTCGTTCGAAGATGGCGGGATTATCAACGTTGGCGGGGTGCTTGTGATGCCGGGCGATGTGATTGTTGCCGACGACGATGGGGTTGTTGTGGTGCCGGCTGATCGCGCAGAGGAAGTGATTGACTGGATCGAGGAGCAGGAGGAGGCCGAGGAGTTTGTGATTGGCCTCATCGACGAGGAGCAGGTTCCACCGGGCACGTACTACCCGATTTCGGAAGAGACGAAAGAACGGTTCAGGAAGTGGAAGGCATCGAAG
>LWDU01032051.1_pt1 | contig 17370 bp, 16 predicted proteins | sample 727161 | NCBI WGS metagenome assembly LWDU01 (sample SAMN04566230, study PRJNA314399) | hydrothermal vent metagenome | isolation source: deep sea hydrothermal plume seawater | place: Mexico: Gulf of California, Guaymas Basin | collected 2004-07-11
GCATTACGGCCAGAGCCTATCGCACCAGCGTGGTAGGATTGGTAAGCGCCGCTTGGATCGGTTTCAAACAAGTGTACTCCATTGTGGTCAACACCGCCGATTAGCAAGGCTGTGCCAAATGGCCGACTGCCTCCGTATTGGGTAAATGATTGCTTGAAGTCGCAGATTTTTTTGGCTAAAATATCAACTGGGATTTTATCGTTGTAGGTGATTTGGTTGACTTGGCATTCGACGCGAGCGCGGTCAACAAGTTGGCGGCCATCGGCAACTAAGCCGCTTGTTGCGAATCCAATATGATCATCTATTTTGAATAGTTTTTCGATGCTTTCTGGGATTATTAGCCGGCTTGCGATTCGCTTATCACAAACTAAGATGATTCCATCTTTGAACTTTAAACCTGCTGTAGTTGTCCCGCGCTTTACGGATTCACGAGCATATTCAACCTGGAATAGACGTCCGTCAGGGCTGAAAGTTGTGATTCCATGGTCATATCCTCTTCCACTCGGTTGCATCCTGATACCCATTCCCTCCTCGTCGAGCGGGGTCTTATCAACCTTCGCGGATGGAGTTGTTGTCAATTCTCGTTTGATAGATTGCTTTTTGGCTTGAATTGCTTGGGCCAAGCATGCGAGTCGTTATTCTCTCCTCAGGTGGAAAAGACTCGTCATTGGCAACTTGGTGGGCGATATGTCAGGGCTGGGATGTTTTTGCCATAATCAATGTACAGGTCAAATCTGATGATTCTTGGATGTTCCAAATTCCAGCAACTGAAATTAGCACACTACAAGCAACGGCCGCTGGAATTCCTCATCACATCATCGAGGTTAGTGGTGAAGCAGAAGTAGAAGTTGACGAATTATTAAACGGATTAAATGCAATATGCCAAAATGTGGATGGATTGGTTAGCGGTGCATTACGCTCAGAATATCAAAGGCGCCGAATAGATTTCGTTTGTGAGGAGTTAGGGATTCATTCATTCTCTCCCCTTTGGCACCAAAATTCTACAAGTCATATGGAGGAATTAATTTCTTGTGGAATGCAGATGGTTATGGTTAGCGTTTCTTGTGAAGGGTTGGATGAAAAGTGGTTGGGAAGGGAGATTGATGAAGTAGCATTCAAAGAATTGCAACAACTCTCTCTGAAACATCGGTTTAATGTCGATGGAGAGGGTGGTGAATTCGAAACAATTGTTCTTGCAGGACCCCATATGGAGGGCAAGATTGAGTATGATTCAACAAAGCATTGGAATGGCAATAGAGGTCATCTCAGTATTGATTCCATGACTTTGAATTGATTTGCTTCATGCAAAATGATGATGAGGTCAAGCCGCTGGCGTTTATTTCATGAGCATCTTGGCTTGCCCACTCGATTACCGCTACGGTAGCGATGATTTCAAAATAATCTGGTCCGAAGAAGGACGCCATTCCCGACAATTGGAAGTTGAAAGAGCCTTGATTTGGGCGCATTGGCAACTCGGTAGAGTCAGTGAGGCCGACTACCGCGTGATCGAATCCATTGCTGTACCAGAAAAAACGACAAAAGAAAGAGTCAGCGAAATCGAGGCAGAAACCCGCCACGACATCATGGCTCTAACAAAAGCCATGGCAGAAGCAGCTGGAGAGGCTGGTTGGTGCATTCATTTAGGCGCCACCTCAAATGACATCGTCGATACTGCAGTAGCCTTACAGTTGCGTGATTCAATCACCATCCTACGCAAGCAACTCTGCAACTTGATGACAGTAACAGCCAACTTAGCCCAAAGAGAACGAGACACTGTCATGCTGGGGCGTACTCATGGTCAAGCGGCTGTGCCAATCACCTTTGGATTGAAAGTTGCAGTTTGGCTAGATGAACTACGCCGACACTTAATCCGCCTTGATGAAGCAATACCCCGAATCTGTGTGGGTAAATTTCTCGGCGCTGTTGGAACAGGAGCAGCCCAAGGAAAGGATGCGCGAAAACTCCAGCAGATGATTCTTGAGCACCTTGGATTGGGTGTTCCATTAGTAACAACTCAAGTCGTGGGACGTGACCGATATATCGAATACATGGGTTGGTTGTGCAATGTATCTGCAACTTGTGAAAAAGTTCTCCAAGAAGTAAGGAACCTTCAACGCAGTGAAATCGCAGAAGCCGGAGAAGGATTTGATGTTAAGAAACAGGTCGGCTCCTCGACCATGGCACACAAGAAAAATCCAATAAAATCAGAGAACGCCTGTGGACTAGCCCGAGTTGTTCGTTCATTCATGATGCCGACCTGGGAAAATGCACTATTATGGCACGAGCGGGATTTAGCAAACTCTTCAGCAGAAAGATTCACTCTTTCGCATGCTAGTATTTTACTCGAAGATGTACTGGTAAAAACCGCTGATGTGTTGACTAATCTTTGGGTAGATAGCGATAGAATGCAAAAGAATATCTCAGACCAAAAAGGGCTCCTTATGGCAGAAAAGGTCATGTTAGAACTAGTTGACAAAGGAGTTTCAAGAGATGAAGCGCATGAGATTCTTAGAAATGCCTCAATGAAGGCGATAGCAGAAGGAAGTGAATTACAAGACATATGTGCGAACGACGATGTAGTTGCCAGCCGCTTTAATCAAGAGGAATTGGATTTTATGTTCGATCCAAAAAATCACATTGGTGTTTCTGGCGAACTCGTAGACGAAGCAGTTGCATTGGCCCGTTCTATGGTGCTTGATTCATAGCCAATCTCACCATGATGATGGCAATCAATGCTGAGAGAGTAAAGGCTAGGCCTATCATCCAATCCAGGGAGAAAAACATCAGTCCGATTCCAGATATCGAAAGGTAACTAATCAATTGGCAAACAACCTTCAAGCGTTGTAAGATTAGCATAGAATCTTCTTCTATTCTATCTGAATATTCCATCATAAAGGCTTGAATCATAAACCAAACTGCCTGAAATGGTAAGCCAACTACGATGATTACTAGGGCTATCAGACGCACTGTGTTGGGATTAGTCTGTTGTTCAATCCCCTGAAACAATGCAAAAGCCATGTTTGCCCCCAGCATCGCTGCCATTATTGTCCAACGTTTTTCTTCAGGTGCATCCTCTATCTGATGCATGCTTATGGAAGGAGCCTTATTTAGAGTCACATTTACGACGCAAATAAACAAGTGTTTGAGTATTACCCATCAACGGTGGCCACGGATGGCTATTGTCATTGATATTAGAATAACGAGAACAGTTTGAGAGCAATGCCTGTTGCAGTTGCCATGATGACTAATAGGATAATCATTGCATGGGGCCCATATTGATTAACATCATCCAATGCCACCTTTAATAGACCACCTGAGGATAAGCCGGCGATTAGTCCATCTTCAACTTCCTCGAACTCTGGAAGTGGCCTACGAGGTATCCTTTCACCTTCTCTTACCACTCCGTCCATGGTTTCCCGATAATAAGTCAGTGTTTGAAGTTGTGGTTTATCCCACTTGCTGTCGGCGCAAATAACAAAGGTACAGACGGTGTGTGGGGGGTATGAGCAGCGAGCCCGTAGTTGGAGACATGTCGATTACCGATGAACACGCAGTAGTTGGAGGGAAGGCAACTTTCTCCGATGTATGCCAACCATTCATAAAGTCAAGAGATGCAGCAATACTAGTTGAAAACGCCAAAACTGGTCAAATTGAGGGTGTAATTACCCTTAAGGACATGTTAGTCGTGATAGCCGCTGGAAAGAATCCAGCCAAGGAAAAAATCTCAAAATATATGCGGACAAAGGTTGTAGAGATGGGTATTTCCACTCCCCTCTCAAAGGCCCTGCGTATGATGGCTGAGGCGCAACCTGATGCCGTAGTTATCAGAGACCCCAACGGCGGCTTCGCTGGGTTTTTCAGCCCAGATGACTATAGAGAGGCAACAAAGAGGCTTGAAAGCCACCAAATGATTGCTACACGCATGCAAAAATCAAAGAGTGCACTTGGCGATGCAAGGAATGCAGAAGCCGATGATGATGACCCAGGGGCAGAACATCAAAACCTCCTCGACACCCTTCTCGGTGACTTTGAAGAAGAAGAAGAGGAAGCCCAGAGTTTCTGAATTAAGGCAATCACTTTCAACTATTGCCAACAGGAGATAGCATGGCAATCCCCACAATATCCGGATTATGCCATCTATCAGCTCCTCCCAAAGCCGGTGCAACTTCATTTGCCTTACAACAGGCTTGTCTTGCTATAGCAGATGGAAAGCGAGTTATTTGGGGCAGTGAGGTAATGCCAGATAATGTGCGCTTCAGTCAGATATTTTGCAGCCTTAATATCAGTGCTGCTTCGCGCTTCCATGGTATGAGTACAGCGGGAGAGTTCAAACGCTGTATACTTGAGATTGGTAGGGCAGCAAGGATTCTTCCAAATGTAGGATTGGTTGTAATCGATGGCTGGACTCCACCTAAAGGTCGGGTTTCTTCAGATACAAAAAGTACCATTCTAGAATTGGCCTCAAGTTTGAATAAAGGTTGTGATTTACTTCTAACATCTCAATCTTATGCAGATGCATCAGGCGATTCAGAGTACCTTATTAGAGGTGAAAAGGTGCTATCCGATGCTGGATTTGATACTTGGAAGTTAGGCAGACCTAGCGATGATGCACGTAGAATCTTAACCATTGAAGAAGAAGTAATTCCATTACTACTGGAAGAAGAAGGATTCAAGCGAATCTAATCTTCTTCTTCATCATCTAGACCCAAGAGGTCGCCCATCTCATCTAGAGCGTCATCATCGGGTTCATCGAATTGCTCAGGATCCTTTGCACCACCTTCGAGGGTATCATCACCAGCAACCTTTGGAGCATTTTCTGCCATCATCGCTTCTTTGTTTGCCTTTGCTTTCTTCAGCATAAACCATGCTGCCCCGACAAGGGAAAGAAGTAGAATTCCATAGGTTACGGTAGTGGTCATATCGCCTGCCATGTTTTGACCGACATCACATCAAGGGCAATACCCTTTCGCTTTCATAATCACTCGCTAACTCGGTTATCACGTACAGTGTATTGCTCGTATTCTTTGCTACCATCGCGACCATTGTCGACATATTCGTATGATGCTACATAAGCATGTGTCTCTTGAGTGGAAGTATCATCCCAGGTCTCATAAGCAACTACCGTTGAATTTTCATACCATGCATTTCCATCTACGCTGACATTTGATTTGGTATTAGTTGCTTGGTAAAACCATTCGTGACTCATGCCTAGTGGGCTTGAGTGCTTAATATAGAACGTAAGGCTGGATACTGAATATTCAATGTTTCCATCTGCATCATCATCACTTTGAGCACCGTTAATTTCAACCATAACAATGCGCTCCCAATGGCCATCAGCATCGCTATCTTGGCCATAGAAACCTTGAGCTACATTCCAGTATGTATCTGCTGTTCCATCACTATTATTATCCCAACTAATCGAAATTGTCTTTACAGCATGGATTGAATTTGGTGAGCCATCATCATTCCAGTCTTGTACTTCCAAGAGCCAAACTGCAGTGGTATCTGTTTGGAATACGCCAGTACTTGTTTCATTAGTCTTCTTTGAAAAGAACCTCACTGCAACATAACGTTCAACATTGCCATCTGAATCATAATCCCAGGCTCGGGCTCCAGCAGCAATGCTAGTTTGCGATTCTGCCATTCCATCGTCATCTGAGTCGATTCGCTCTGAGGAGGCAAGAATATACCACCCATGGTCGATTGCTCCATCTCCATTACTATCTTCAACTCTAGAAGCAAGGAATGTTGAAGATTCTCTTTCTGCATTTCCATCGCCATTGCTATCTGTAGTTGAATCATATCCCAAGGCCATAGTTACTCGGTCCTCAGTACCATCGAAATCTGTATCTCTAATTCCAACTCCCAGCCACATGACTTCCTTAGAGTCAATAATGCCATCGCTATTGTTATCCCATTCGCTGCCGCCAAATTGAGCGGCCCGTACTCTGTCCAAATTCCCATCTGCATCCTGATCCTGTACGTAGACAACTTGGACATGGAAAACATGGGTATTGACGTTTGAATCACCATCAAGGTCGAGTTTCATATCCGCCATTCGCATCATCAAAGCTTCATCAGGAGTGCCATCATCGTTCCAATCTTTAGCAAATGCAATGTTAAGTTCGATTCCTTCTCCTTCAAGAGAGCCATCATCATTTAGGTCAACATGAATAATTTTTAAAGCCCCCACGAATAGGTATTCTTCATTCCCATCTTGGTCTAAATCAGCAATAGCAAATACTGTGATATCGATTGTAGTGTCGCTTCGGGTGTGGGAATTGTTTGACCACGTTACCGATTGAGTGCGTAGAGCCATGACGATTTCAGGGGTGCCATCATCATTGCTGTCGGTCCAATTTAGGGCTTCGACCTCGACAAAAGTAATTTCAGCCTCAGAATCAGTTGTCTTGTCAGGATTATACAAGCAATATGTAATTCGATACAAGATTGCTCTCTCGGCATTACCATCATGGTCAGAATCTACCCAATAGGCACGCGCTTCTTGAGAGCATTCAGTATCATCTGTACCATCTCCGTTGTGATCAAGGGTGAAATAATTAGAAAATTCTGCAGAATTCACAGAATTGATGAGTGCTTCATAGTGCTCTGCCTCCATCGCTTCTTCATCTTTTACCATTTGCCAAGGGTCCTCTCCCTCGAATAATTCATCGCGTATATCTGCATCCTTATCCATGTCTTCAATCGGGCTTTCCATCTCGGTTTCGTTTTCTACAGTTCTTCCACTTTCGTTCAACAATATATCATCGTCATGAGAATCTCGTCCGGCCCCAGCGGTATCATTACTATCCGCTACTGAGCCGACGTCATCAGTATCTTTCTTTTGCCATGCATCGATATTACCTTCATCGTGGTTGGCCTCGCCTTCTCCATCAACTGCAAAAGTTTCATCGACATCAAGCCCTTCTTCATCTTCAGCATCTTCAGCCTCATCTACTGTATCATCTCCATCTACATCCAAATCTTCAGTTGGGTCATCATCACTAAATTGCAATTCATATAATTCAAAGGCTGCAGAATCATTGAAGCCAGCAATTACTTCCACATACAGTATTTCTTCAGTAGTACTGAAAGCATCATTGGCACTAACGGTAATGACATATTCACCAACCTCGGCATACTCATGGTCAGGGTATTCTTCATCGATAGTAGTTGAACCATCACCCCAATCTACCGATAAGGATACATCATCATTCTCTTCATCGGTAGTCATTATTACCAATTGTACATCATCTTCTAGTTCAACAAGAATCGTACCTTCTGCAACTGGGCTAGTACTTACATGAAGCACTGGAGACTTGTTTTCTGTTATCGAAACAGTAACTTGACATGTTGTAGTTGAGGAATTAGAGTCGGACACAGTTGCGATGATTGTTTGAAGACCATGCCCTGTCCAGGAATGATTTCCTTCAACTTGATCTGATGTTATTCCATCTCCAAATCCGACAATAGAAGTCAAAGCATCTCCATCAGCATCTTGCATTTCCAAATTCCAATCTGCCTCTTCTCCTTCGTATACTTGAGCAGTTGCGGTCATGGAACAAGTTGGTGGAGTGTTTACTGGTTCTGGAATTGGCTCAGCAATTGTGAATACTCCATTGAGGTCGATTGATTGCCCGTCTTTTGAGCCAACACTCAGAGTAATGCTATGTTGGCCCGTTGTTAGTCCACTCATAGACAATGTATCACCCATGACAAGCATTTCTGCTCCATCAAGTCTCCACTTGTAGGTATAGGGAGATTCACCGCCAGTTACCATTGCCTCCGCAGAAAAACTGCTATTTTCATCATTTGTTGAAGTTACAATATTGGCCTTTAGTTCATCAGCCTCTTCCTCTACGCTGGTATCGCCACCATCTAGGCAGCCTGCTAGGGATGCAAGAAGCATCAATATTATTGCGGCAATAGGACGGTAATTCATTAATCTAAGACTCATTATCATAACTCTGCCGAGGGCAGTATATTATAGGTGGGTTTTGGGTCTAGGTCTTTGTCAAGAGAATATTTCATGTCGTGTAAGATACTTTCACCTTCCGCTGTTAAACCGATTTTATGACCCAAACCCTTTCTCTTTCGAGTGATAAATCCATGAACTTCTAGGCTTTTCAGATGATAACTAACTAATTGTTGACTAGTTGACAATTCCCTTGCTAATTGCCGTTGGTTCGGTAAAGTTGTCGTTTTAGATTCCTTGATTCTCATTAGCAATTGCATGGCGATACCATTCCCATCAAGAACAGGTAAAGGAATCGGTAGTTGATTTTTATCGCTATGAATTACATCCGAAGTATAGAAGCGAAGAAAACGGTGATCTTTCTTTTTGAATATCATTCCATCCTTTAATAAAACACTAAGATGATGAGAGGCTTGATTATTACCAAACCCAAGAGAGCGAGTGATTGCAGAAAGATGGGCCCCTTGATTGGTTGTAAGAAAACCCATAATCCTACCCCGTTGATAGGCCCCCTCAACAGTTTGTTCTGTGCTTGAACCATTACTAATAGAAGAAAATACCTTGCCAACATTGAAATGAATATTTTCATCTCTAGATGCTCGGACCATAATTACGATTGCCAATAAAGATATCACAACAGTCGATAGAATTCTAAACAAAGGAAAGTAGTCTTTCTGAAAATCAGAGCCTAGATTCTGATCTACCTCTTCAAGCATTGATGAATTTGAAACTTGAATGGAGTTCCCCCCACACCAGGCATCAACTTCTACGATTTCTCCTTGAATTATTGAAGTTCGAGATTGTTCGACAATAACCAATTCTCCGACTTTTGGTAGAATACTCCATCTTTGGCCCTCATTATCCAATCCAAACCAACATACCAATGACTCATCATAATGCCATTCCAATTCGATTTCCTGTGAAACTTGGGCACTACTTACTGGTACTATCAATAATAGTAAAAAGGGCAGCAATATGAAAATGAATTTCATCTGAACAAACTTTTCAGGAAAGACTGCCATGAAATGCTTGTGGGTGGTTGCATTTGTCAACCAGGGTTATTGATTCTACTCAAAGGCGCCGCCAAGTGCCTTCTTCGGTCAGCAGGTGGCTCTACCCAATCAACAGGCTCAATGGATTGACCAAGCCATCGTTGCTCGGTGGTATTAGCACATTTAGGGCACTTCAAAAATTGTCCCCTACCCTTTGATTTCATCCTTGTCCCACATTCGCAAGTGGGTCTCATTGCTTTCCTCAATGCAGGTTTATGCAAACGCAACCTTTCCAAATAATAGATCTCTTTGTGAAGCAATCCAATGAACTCGATTTCATCTCCTTCTATACACTTCTGCAGTAATTTGTTGACTGCACCACCTTCAGCAAAAGCAATCACCTTTCCTGCACTGGTATCAAGAATACAATGGCCTTTTTCTTTGATGATTGGATTAGAAAGAACCCTAGCCTTTACAGAGGAGATGATATGGTCGTCACAAGCCTGATTGGTGCGCCATAACATAGTTCCATTAATTTGCTCAATCCCTTCCTGCTTCGATAACCACACCCAAGCGGATTTTGCCTGTTCTTCGGTCTCTGCCCTGATTGCTAACAATACTGGACAAGGCGAACGAGGAGCAATAAGACCCTTATTCAAGCGAGGGTCCCGATTTAGAAAAGTTCCGGGAAATTTTTCATCTAGCAAATGCAATTTAGAGGGAATCATTCGTTTCGTTCCAATGTTTGAAGGTAATCTGTAAACGGTTTGCTCCCAAGTATGGTCATCCTTGCCGCTCCATGAAATTGCTGCGACTGCCCCGATTAAGCCGCTACCATCTCCCCAATTTTTGTATTTTCCATCAAGAATAAGTTCCTGTTCAGGAAGGTGTCTTCTTACTGCAGACCAATAATTCTCTTCCAATGGTTGTGATTCACTTAGAATAAGAACAGGTTCAGAGTTTGCTTGGCAACGCTGCTGAAGCCAAGCCCACTGCTCATCAATCAACCCAGAAGCCTCATCAAACGAGCATAATAATTCGGCCCCAACACTGGCATTACCTCTTGTACGCTTTTCAGCGAAGGGCCAAAGTCGAACCAATCTCGCATCTCGATAAGGAATCTTCATTCGCTTCAGTAATTTACAAAACATCTCTGTTGTACAACCACCTTCAAGGCTATCCGTATCATCAAGACCCAGCCAGACCATGGAATCACTCCACTTCATTGAGGGGCGCTAGAGACCTCGTCGCCAGTATCAGACGAGTTGAGAACACGCTCAACAACCGATGCAAGACCCAGATGCTGCGGTGAATAGAAAGAACGAATACCATATTCATTCCCCGCTCTCAAATCACAACGACGGTCTCCAATCATTGCACTTCTTGCTTCTTCAAAGACTGCTGATGACTCAAATTTAGTAATCTCTCCTCTTGACTCAATCAATTGTCTACCTGCCATCAACATTCCTGGATTTGGTTTCCTAAACGGCGAGCCAGCCCAAGGCAAGTGAGGAGAATACAAGATAAGGTCGAGACGTGCATCTTCATCCTCTTCTAGTAATCTAGATTGGAGTTCATCATGTATAACCCTTAATTGTTGATGATCCCATAATCCTCTGCCGATTGGAGATTGATTTGTAGTAACACAAATTCGAAAGCCATGCCTCCTCAAATCTCCAACAGCCTTTCCTGCCCCAGCCAGAACCTGTAACTCCTCGATAGTATTAATGTAATTTTCACTTCCAACATTGAGTACACCATCTCGGTCAATGAAGGCGATTGAGCCATCCCATTCAGCCTCGCAAGGTAAGTCTTGTAACTCAAGGCTTGAGAACAGGTCGCCATCATGTCGACCAGGTAGCATCAATTACACCTCAGCAATGACCTGTGATTCCACGCTTGGCCTTGATTGTCTCTTTGACGATATGATTGATAATTAATTGAATATCTTCAATTCTTTCCATTGAATGGGTGCGAGCAATGATAGCAATATCAACAAGACCTGCCATTAAACCGCCTCCGCCTCCATTGTAATCGCCACCCACGCCGATAGTTGTGCAACCCATATCCTTGGCATATTGAAGGCCATTAAGGACATTGGCAGAATTCCCAGAGCCGGAATATCCCACCACAATATCACCAACTTTTAGAAATGTCTTCAAAGCACCAACGAATACATTATCATAGTCGGTATCATTAGCCCAAGCGGTTAATCCTGATACATTATCAACATGGCAAAGGGTTGGCAATGTCAATTCCTTTGACCAATCGCCAGCACTATGACTTGGCGTTCCAGCACTACCGCCATTGCCGATAAAATGGACTGTGCCTCCATTGTCCATGACGCCCTCAACTGCGGCGCTAAAAGCATGGATTTGGCCAAGGTCAAGAAGGTCAAGAGCGGCCTTCAAGTCAGCAAGATAATCCTGCGCGAAAATACTCGAATCCACCTCAACCATGCTGCAACCTGAATCGGGCTCTCTATAACCACTTATACAGGTTGTCGCCTGTAGTTATTATGATGATGGGAACTCCGATGCTTTCTACCATCCTCGCCGGCATGGGCTTACTGTGCCTAGGAATCGGATTTCATTCCAAATCTGAACGGAGCGGGTTGATTGCTGCATCGGGCTGGGTCTTCATGGGTGGATACTTCACATCGACCGTCGGCTCCTATATCGAAATTGAAGATACTGTCCTCATTATAATGACAGCCTCAGCCCTGCCTTTTGGCATAGCATTAGCAAGATGGGAACTTAAGATATTCGCTTCTGGTAAACATGAACCAGCCTTAGTTTGGTTTAGAGGAATGGTTCTATGGGCGGGATTACCATACATGTTAGTTGATAGAGTTCCATGGCTCAATGTAGCTGCGATTTGGTTTGTAGCATGGCAAACTACAATTTTCATGCGGATGAGTGGTTCAGGTGATATCCAATTGGGAGAAACTACAGTTTCCCTCAAAGATGGCTCGGAAATTGCTTGGGCAGATTGGGATGGAAATCGCTGGTTCATGTTTGAGCCATTATCAGAAAATACCTTCCAGACCGAATTACTCAACTCCTCAGGTGACCCAATTGGCATCAATTTCGTTTTGGCATGTACAGCGCTGCAATCGATGATAATTTTCATCGGTGCGATTGCTGCATTATCGGCACCTTGGAAAAAGAGAGTGAGGGCTCTAATCGTTTGTATTCCTACCATTCACATTCTGAACATATTCAGGAATGCTGGAATCGTTTGGCTGTATCAAGCATATCCTGGATGGGAGTTCTTGGGAATGAATATGTTCCACTTTTCGCATGCTTATGTGGCAAAGGCTGGGTCGTTAATTGCTATGTTTTTGATGGCCTTGGTGTTGTTTGAGTTGCTGCCTGCTATGCATAAGCATGTGTTGAGGTTGTTGGAGCCGTTGTTTGGGAAGAAGGGCAAAACTAAGGTTGAAGCATAGCCAACAATAGCAGTTCCGAACATCTATACCGGCTTTGATTTAATTTAGTAACTTCTTTTCTGCCTTTTCAATACTTATTCTTACTGCCATCGCTGTATCAGGAGTTACTGAGATAGAGGTTATTCCGCAATCAATCAAAAATTCAGGAAACTCTTCTGGATAGTCGGAAGGCGCTTGGCCACAGATTCCGATTTCTATTCCTGCATCTGTGAATTCCTTTACTGCTTGACGAATCATTGTTTTCACAGCTGGAGAGCGCGCATCCACTGGGTGTTGATAGCCTTCTAAATCATCTCTTGAAACAGCATATACAGTTTGCACTAAATCATTTGAACCAATTGAGCCACCATGAAGTTCCATTCGACTAATGAAATTTTTTGCATCCAACACGTTTGAAGGAAGTTCAACCATCACGAATAGCGGAACGCCATCATTTGGACCAACATTATTCGCCACAAGAAGATCTTTGACAGCCTCGCCTTCTTCTGGGCTCCGACAAAACGGAACCATCAGTTGGAGATTATCTAAGCCAAAATCATTCAATACAGAAGCCATCGCTTCTAATTCCATTTCAAATGCTGGCTTGAATTTGGGGTCTAAATACCGTGATGCACCACGCCAAGCAATCATTGGGTTCTCTTCCTTAGGTTCAAAGATTTTACCGCCTACTAATTCACGATATTCATTTGATTTGAAATCCGAAAGACGGACTAATACTGGCCTTGGATGGAAGGCTGCACAAATCAAACCTACGCCTTCGCGCAATTTGTCAATGAATAAACCTCTCTTGTTTTCATATGCCCATGCTCTTCGTGCAATTACTTCCACAGCGGCACGAACAATTGAGTTGTCTTCATCTGCCGCTAATGCTTCAGCATATGGCTCTAGACTTGCAGAGATTTTTCCACTTTCCATATATTCAACTAGTGCATCATAATGAATAAAGGCCAATGGATGAATACATACTTCCGAAGATAAAATAAATTCAATTCTTGCTAAACCCACACCATCTACAGGTAACTGTGAATCAACTAGCGATTTGGTAGGAAATCCAACATTAAGTTTGATTTTTGTTTTTAATTTAGTATCACTCTTAACAGAAATCACATTGATATCAAAAGGATGTTCACCCGCATACACATATCCAGTATCCCCTTCTGCACATGAACCTGTGACTACACAATGGTTGTCAAGATTCATTGCTCCAGTACATCCGACAATAGCAGGTATCCCAAATTCTCTTGCAATAATTGCTGCGTGAGATGTACGCCCTCCCTTTCTAGTGATGATCAATGAGGCTTGCTTCATCAATGGTTCCCAATCAGGAGTTGTCATTTCAGTAACAAGTACATCGCCTTCTTCAAACACTCTATTTTCATATTGCATCTCTTCAAAGAGAACACCTTCAGAAATTTCCTTTTGTAAGGCCCTCTTCTGTTCTAAAACTTCACCATATGAGCGATAGGTTCGAACTCTGCCGCTTGCGATTCTATTGCCAACTGCATGACCTGTTGCCAATACTTGATTTGTTTCTTTCAAGTTGGAAATCAGTTTTTCATCGATTGAATATATCTTCAATGTTGCCTCATCACTGCGAGCAAATACAGTCTCTGGTCTTGCCTGAACAATGAAGAGTAGGCCACTTTTCCCATCCTTTGCCCATTCAATGTCCATTGGTCTACCATAATGCTCTTCTATGGATAGAGCCATTTGTGCCAACTCTCTACACTCAGTATTATTCAATGCCCACTGCCTGCGTTCTTGCAGTGATACTTGGCTAACTTCTACATCGCTAACTCCATCTTGAGCATATACCATTTTTCTATCCTTTGAACCAAGAACTCTGTGCACGATTGCAAATTTATTTTTCTTCAATCCTTCTTTCCAAACTGTGAATGTGTCAGGAGTTACTGAACCTTGAACTACCAACTCCCCTAATCCATAGGCTGCTGCAACATGAATTACTCCTTTATGTCCAGAGTCAGGGTCTATTGTGAACATTACGCCGGAACAAGCCAAATCGGACCTTACCATTTTCATTACAACAACTGAAAGAGATGATTCGAGAGGGTTCATTCCCTTATCCAATTGATACCCAATGGCTCTCTCTGTGAATAAACTCGCAACACATTGCCTCCATTGGCTAATAACTGCCCGTTCTCCACTAACGTTGAGAAATGATTCATATTGGCCTGCGAATGATGCATCTACGGAATCCTCGGTTGTTGCAGATGAACGAACTGCAACATCTGTCCCCTGGCCATATTCATCACATAGTGTAGAATAGGATTCTATTATCGCTTGCCTAATTATCTCAGGTACCGGAGTTTGCCGAACTATTGCCCTAGCCAATTGAGCCCTACCATGTAAATCTAAATGGTCATTTACATCTACATCTTCCAGAACTGCTGCCAATGCAGAAGAAAGTGTATTACACGATAATGCTGCCTTCCTTATCTCTTCTGTCCCTTCAGGTTCAGCAACGTTTCCCCATGTTAACTCAGGAACTTCACAATTAACGAAAATTGAATACGCATCAGTAGTGACGTTGAATCCGTTAGGTATTCTAATCCCTGTCGAAGAAAGGTTTCTGTGCATTTCTCCGAGGGATGCTCCCTTGCCCCCTACAGTCGCAGTATCCTCTTTACCGACTTCTGAAAACCATTTTATTAATTTATTATTGCTCACTATGCACACCCACAACTTGCTACTAACAATCAGTTGTTATTACATACGGTTGATAATATTAGGGTAGTGTAATTATTAAACCATCAGTGTCATGTCATGGCAAACACTCGATGTTAGAAACTGCAGCTAATCGTGTTATGCAAAGGCTAGCGATGCACCATACGTCTCACACATGGTTATTGGATAATGTCGGGAAATAGTTTATGCACAGGTAGCCAATCTATTGCAGCATGGTAAATGCGGAAGGGGGGCAAGGCATTCGCTCTGGGCCTTTGGTTGGCTCACTTATTCTTCTCCTCCTATCTTGTATTTTGATTCAATTGTCGTTGAATTCAGATTGGGCAAGTATGTCTGCTGAGGTGGAATATACGAAGGAGGACCGAGAAACTGCGGCTTTCTTTGGATTTGATCTTCCAGATACATCCATGACCATTTCTTTTGGACTTACAGACATGACTTTTGCGGTTTCAAACTATCCCAATGATGGTGAGGGAAAGGAAGAAAATAGCAAATTGGAAGACTATCAAGTCCGAGAAGGTCGGCAATTTGCAGACATGGATTGGGATAAATGGTACAGTGCTGGGAAGACGACCTCAATCGCTTTGTGGATTGGATTCATTGCAGCGATTCTCGGCTCTATCATGGCATTCATTGGTGTATCCAAAGCCAATGACACAGCACATGGAGGTGGGATAATTCTATGCGGACTTGCGGCATCATTAATCAATGTGGGATGGTTTAATTGGATTCTATTTGGTGGCGGTTTTCCCGAGTTTGTGGACATAGGTGCTGACGGACTTATATCGGATGGATTTGGCGTCTCAACTGGTTTCATCCTGTGTATTATTGCAGGGGTATTCCTGCTAATAGTGCCTTTTATTCTTGCATGGAGTCAAGAGTTACCTATCAATAAATTATTGCCCCTAAAAGGAGGTTTTGCCGAGTTGGAAATGCGACACTATCAACCATCAATGCGCTTGAATACTACAATTGTAATCATGCTTGCTTGTTTACTTGTTTTTTCGGGCGTGGGTCAGCGAGTTGCCTCGGCAAATTTTGCCCTCGACAACCCACAGGACTCCGCAGTCAATTATGACGATGATAGTGAAACAGATAGACAGGTTCTGATTCCATGGATCTCTATCGGGGCCACGATATCGCCTTCGGAAACTGCCCAACCACTTTTTTGTTCTTCGAAAATGCGGATTTGAGTCCTGTGCAGTTTTTCACAATTATATTTGATTGTAATGATGGGGGCAATGGTGAAACGGGAGCACCGAACGCGCAGGATGAAACAGACATCCTTCATTGGACTATTAGTGCTAACAATGGACAAGAATTAAGCGGAAGTTTAGATTGTGATACTGACGAAAAACTTATAGAAATGGAAAACGAAGGCAATAATGACTTTATAGAATGGTTCGAGGAACTTGACCCAGACTTAGTTTATCACGATGAGGATGATGCGGATTCTGTAGTGGAAACAGCACCTTTAAACAAGAACATGTTTCCAATTTCCATGGAGTTTACAGCAGAGACTCACGGCGATACTATGGGACAAAATCAAGACAAAGAATTGGAAATGAAAACGAAGAAAATCAGGAATTGCAACGAGCATGAGTCGTGTGGTGCAATGAAAGAATCATTTCATTTAGAATATTACACATTTATGGCATCAGAAGACTACAGGTCACATAATCACTATAATGGCACTTCATAGATTAATTGTCGATTGAACAATGAACTTATCGATTGTCATTAATTACCCTAGAAAAGTTGCTCGATGAAGAACTCTCTAGCCCGAACTAGAGAATCCGCACGAGCAGCGGGATTGCCTTCCACATGAGCGCCTCTATTCCGCAAGATTCGGATAATCCATCGTCGTTGCCAGCGTTCGTTCAAAGGTAATCGGATACCTAGGAATAATTTCCCAGACATGTGTCCATTCATGTCGATTCTAGCAGTCCGCTTCCTCAAACGAACGGCCTTGGGAAGAAATGTGAATTCTTTCTCGCTATCGAAGGAGTGGTGCGCTCCTAGATAGACGTGCAAGGTAGCATTTGGTAGTTGAGGCATTAGTCCTTCAACCAGATGAAGAGGAGTCCAATCATCGGCATCTCCGTGAAGAATCAAAATGGGCGAGTCTGACCAATTTTGGATATCAGGGCGGATATGAGCTGCTGGATAGAATGGCAGATGGGCGTCAAATGGAGTCCCTAGAATATCGATAATTGGAGACCATGCTGAATACAGTGCTACAGTTC
>LWDU01038951.1_pt1 | contig 17370 bp, 15 predicted proteins | sample 727161 | NCBI WGS metagenome assembly LWDU01 (sample SAMN04566230, study PRJNA314399) | hydrothermal vent metagenome | isolation source: deep sea hydrothermal plume seawater | place: Mexico: Gulf of California, Guaymas Basin | collected 2004-07-11
TATTGATTGCGAGGATGCGGTCAAAGACCGTTGGCCCGCGAACGGCAGCGACCAACGCAATCAGCATGGTCACGAGAATGCCCATCATGGCAACCTGAAACATCACCCCCCGCCTTCCGCTCGGCTTACGCGACGATCCATTTCTCCGTTTTCGACACCGGCAGCCGAGTCTTCCGTGAGTGCGTGCACCAAAATTTGATTGTCCCGCACATCGAGGCTGATGGTCCCCGGAGTCAACGTAATTGAGTTCGCGTAAATGACCTGTCCAGCGTCCGTCTTTTGGCTAGCCGGCACTCGAATCACCCTCGGGCTGATGGGCAATTGGGGATTCAGAATAATTCGGGCGACTTCGAGATTCGACTTGAATATCTGCCCGATCAACCAAGGCAAATACATGAGAAGCCTGAACCCCGGGGAGCGGCCTCCCTCGGATCCGGAGAAGCGATCCATTCTCCGAGTGATCGCCAAAACAGCCAGAACGGAGAGCAGCCCAAAGCCGAGCAACAAGGGCTCGGTATGGCCGGACCAGAGCAGCCAGACTGCGACAAGCATTAACGCCGTTGTGAGAGTCCGGTTCAAGTGATTTCCGAATAGTTGGATCGATTTGATTCGTTCGCCCGAGTGAGAAATCTATGCCTTTAGGCGAATAAATTCCAGACGATGGGTAGACGGAGAACCCAGGTCGATGGCCACCGCCGTCGCCTTCCGCTAGTCGCCTTCGGCAGAACCCCCGCCCGGGAAGGCCGAGTCGGGGCTTGAATTGAACCGCTTCATGGCCGGCTCGATTCCTTCGCCGAGAAATGCATCCAGTGCGTCTACGGCCAGCTCTGTACGGAGGACCAGGGCGTCCGTCTCGGCCTCGACAAAGGGGGCGAGTACAAAATCGACGACTTCCCCTGGGTGAGTGAGGGGCCTACCCACGCCAAAGCGCAAACGAGGGAAAAGCGGCCCCCCCACGGCGGCAATAATGCTCTCCATTCCCCGATGGCCTCCCCCGCTTCCAGACGGCCGCAGGCGAAGGCGTCCGAAAGCCAGGTCGAGATCATCGTAGACCACGATCAGATCCTGAACAGGATCGACCTCCGAAAATTCATCCAGCGCAAGGGCCAGCGACTGCCCCGAGGAATTCATATAGGTCTGAGGTTTCAGACAAACCGTGGGCCTTCCGGCCACGGTTCCGCGCCCGTAGAGCGCCCTCCAGCGCTCCGCGTTCAGCGAGATTCCGTGCCGGGCCGCGAAGCCTTCGACGATGCGGAACCCGACGTTGTGCCGAGTGCCCACATAGCGTTGGCCCGGGTTGCCAAGTCCGACTACAAGACGGAGTCCAAGACCGCTCAGTCGCCCTTGTCCTCGGCTTCCGAATCGCCTTCGGCTGTACCCTCGGAGTCCGCTTCGCCCTCTCCGGCGACTCCCTCTTCGCCTTCTTCCGGCTCGACAACCTCTTCTTCGATAATCTTGGGCAGAAGAACCGAAACCACCGAGAGTTCAGAATTGCTCACCAGCTCAACGCCCCCGGGCAATTGGATATCGGCCACATGTAGAGACTGGCCCAATTCCAGCCCCGACACGTCGGCAATGACTTCATCGGGGATCGCGTTCGGAAGGCAGGCGAGTTCCAACTCGCGCAATGCGTGCTCGATCACTCCGCCCTCGATCAGGCCCGGCGCTGTACCGGACAGGTGAACAGGGACAGACACGTGGAGTCGCTCGGTCAGGTCGATCTCGTAGAAATCGGCGTGGAGTACAGCGCCTCGGACCGGCTCACGCTGCAGCTCTTTGACCATAACGACTCGATTGGCCACGGACGAATCACCCTCGAGGTCAAACAAGGTATTGATACCCGCGTGACTCTCGCTGAGCTTGCCCTCCAGCACCTTCGGGTCAAAACTCACGGAGACGGGTTCCTTGCCACTCCCGTAAACCACGCCGGGAACTTTCCCCTGCGCGCGCAGCTTACGGTTGTAGGATTTTCCTGTCCCGCTTCGACTCTCCACCGCAATCGAAACTTCAGCCACCGATACTCTCCTCAAAATTCAGATCGATTTCCATCAGGATACCGATACGTTCACAGCCTAAAAAAGGCTGCTGACACTTTCTTCATTATTGATACGTCGAATTGCTTCACCCAGTTGGTCGGCAACCGAAACGACTTTGATCTTGGTGCTCTCTTCCGCTTCCGGGCGGAGAGGAATGGTATCGGTCACGATAAGATTTTGAAGATCGCTCTCCGCAATGCGCTTGATCGCCGGACCCGAGAGCACGGGGTGCGTAATCGCTGCGTAGACGCTCGTCGCCCCGGCATCCATGAGCGCGCGGGCGGCTTCACAGAGCGTTCCGGCAGTGTCGACCATGTCGTCGACAATAACGCAGGTCTTCCCTTCCACGTTACCGATGATATTCATCACTTTGGCAACATTCGCGACTTCTCGACGTTTATCGATAATCGCCAAGTTGGCGCCCAGCCGCTTCGCGTAGGCTCGAGCACGCTCTACGCCTCCGGCATCGGGGGAGATGATCACCAGTTCGTCGCGAATGTGCGCTTGGACGGCCTGGAGGAGGAGACTGGTCGCGTAGAGATTGTCCACCGGAATATTGAAAAAACCTTGGATCTGTCCCGCATGCAGATCCATACAAAGCATACGATCCGCTCCGGCCATGGTAATGAGATCCGCGACCAGCTTCGCCGTGATGGGAGCTCGAGGTTTGACCTTGCGGTCCTGGCGGGCGTACCCGTAGTAGGGAACAACGGCCGTGATCCTTCGCGCCGACGCACGTTTGAGCGCGTCGATCATGATCAACAACTCCATCAGGTGCGCGTTAGCCGGTGCCGAGGTGGACTGCAGGATGAAGCAATCCTGGCCACGCACATTCTCGCCAATATCGAGACTGCACTCGCCGTCGCTGAACGTGCCCACCTCGGCCTTTCCGAGCGAAATTCCAAGGCTCGCGGCCACGTCCCGAGCGAGGCTCTGGTTCGCATTTCCCGAGAAGAGTTTGAGACTCTGCATTCCTCTGCCTTCGTCTTGCCCGGGTTAAGCCGGGTTAATTTTGCGCACCCACCAACGGATCTGGCTGGGGCGGTAGGACTCGAACCTACAAATGGCGGCTCCAAAGGCCGCTGCCTTACCATTTGGCGACGCCCCAGCAATCAAATCTCGGCCCAATCGTTTTCACCCGGTGGCGCGAGCTGCTCGCCCAACGCCCGCCGACTGTGGTCCAGTGCCGGACGAGATATTACCCGTCGGACAGCGTCCCAGCGAGCCGAGCCCAACCTTCCCCCCGCAGGGCTAATCGCTCAATCGCGCTATTTGCCTCCGATGGAGCCTCAAAGACCCCGAAGCTGGTGGCGCCGCTTCCCGACATACCCACCGCTTGAGCGCCCAATTCCAGCAACTGCCCCTGAATTCCGCCGATGGCCGGGCAAATCTGGCGAGCAGCTTTCTCAAGGTCGTTGCACAGAAGCCCACCAAGCCCGGCCGAACGTGCGGTCGAATTCTCCGGATCCAGCGCCATCCAATCCGAGAGGGACCGCAGCGTAGAGCCTGGCCGAGTCGCCGTCAACGTGGGCGAGAGCGCATCCCAGGCCTCGAAGACCGACCCTGTGGACAGCGCCTCACCTGGGTTGGCAAGCACCAGGCTGAGCTTGGGCAAGCCTCCGATGGGCGTGACCCGCTCGCCGATGCCCTCAACCCAAGCGGGCCTGGAAACGAGGAAGAAGGGCACGTCTGCCCCGAGCTCAAGGGCCAGTCGGGCCAGATGACGCCGACCAAGCGCCCCGGGGATCAACGAATCGAGGGCCCTGAGCACCGCGCCCGCGTCGCTCGAACCTCCGCCAAGCCCGGCAGCCACCGGAACCCGCTTGATGAGCCGCAAAGAGACTGCAACCGACTCCCCGCTCGCCCGTAGAAAAGCTTCGGCCGCGCGAAAGGCCAAATTGTTCGTACCCGAGGGAAAGCCTCGGACCCCGTCGGCATCGGGCGCGACCGCACACTCCAGGCTGACCCGAGGCTCCGGCGAAGCCGCGATCTCGACTCGCACTTCATCGGCCAGATCGATGGGCACGAAAAGACCCTCGATGAGGTGATAGCCGTCGTGACGGCGGCCCAGCACCTTCAGGCCAAGGTTCACCTTGGCCTGAGCCAGCTCAAGCCGGATCGAACCCGAGAGGCGCCCGTCCCGACCCCTCACCCGGCCGCCTAGACGTCGAGCTCGACGAAGCGAAGGCGAAGCTCGTAGAGCAGGCTATCGATGAGCTTTGCCTCTTCAGGCTCCAGATTGCCGCGAGTCTTCTCCCTCAGCATCTCGATCGTAGCGATCGTTTGCTGGGCAATTTCGCGGCTTGGAGCGATCGTCTGCTTGGTTTCCGGATCGGCCATCAGGCCCATCTGGTACAGAGCTGTCGTGGAAAGCGAAAGCACGAAGGTCGACAGATCAATCGCCGGAAGCTTGGGACCCCCCGAACTTGCGCTTTCGGTGTTCATAGGAGATTCATCGCCCATCGAGCAACCGCCGCCTAGTCCCTATCCGGCAGAGCCGGAGACTCAGGATTTGATCCCAGGCCGTGGCGAGCCCCTTCGAAGCGCTGGACCACCGTCGCCGATGAGCCAACGGCGAGAATCCAGAGAGCGGGAACCATCAACCCCAATATTCCTCCCGCAATCAGCAGGCCTATTCGCTCGCCCCGCTCGACCACCCCACCCGGCAAAACGAAATTCAGAGACTCCGCCCGAGCACGGGTGTAAGAGGTCAGCACGCTCGAAACCAACCCCGTCGCGGCCACAAGCGCGGTGACTTGATCGCCCGCCTGGGCAAAGTGAATGACCAGACCCAGCATCACCGCCATGTCCACGAGTCGGTCCAGCGTCGAGTCGAGAAATGCCCCGAATTGCGTTTCGATCTCGTGGTGACGGGCCACCACACCATCCACCATGTCACAGAACCCGCCGACTGCGAGTAGAAGCGCCCCAGCCACGAACTCACCCGCTCCGAAGGCAGCCGCGGCCACCAGCGAGAGCATCGCACCCAAAATCGTCAGCAGATTCGGGTCGATTCGCCCCTTGAAGAGAAACGGGAGCGCCCTACAGATCCATGCATCCAGCTTATGACCGAATTTTTCCTTGATCACGCCCAGACTCTCATCCGGCCCGCGGAAAATCGCGATGCCGCATTGGCTTGGGCGACTCGCCAAAACCGATATTAGCCCGGTCCGGGATCGCTCAAGCCCACGCTATCAATCAATAAAATCAGAGCACGTCGGATTCCGGCCATTCGCTCTCAGGTTCAGAATTCGACTCTTCTTCATCGCTGCCAATTTTGTCCGCGGAGTCCGGCAGCGAGGCAAGTTCGGCCTGAAGTTCCTCCTCGCTCGCCCAGCCCCTGCGACCCTCCATCCGGCGATCGAATTTTAGCTTCCGTTCTGCCTCAATATTCATGAGGTAATTCTCCTTCAAAAGCCCTCTTCGCCCACTCAGGGCCGTCAGGGAAGAAACCGAAAGCTAGCAGATCGGCGCCCAAGGGGGCGATGGTCGTTTTGCAAGCCTGGACATGCCTGCCTTGGGTAGACTCAGCCCTCGATGGTCAAATCTCCTCTGCGCAGAACTGCCCGGGCCGGCTTGAGGCTGCTTCCTGCCCTCGCTTTGATGGCGAATTGCTCCACGGGTTCGCCCGGCTTTGAAGATGTCGCCCCCGCCGACGAACTCTACGCCCAGGGCCTGAAGCGCATTGAGGGGCGACGGATTCTGGGGCTCTACACATGGGTCAACTACAACCGGGTACGAGAACCATTCCAGGCCATTATCGACAACTACCCCTACAGCGAATATGAGACCGAAGCCCAGATCAAAATCGCCGATGCCTATTTCGCCGAGGGGAATTATGAAGAAGCCCTCTCCTACTATCGAGGCTTCGGAGACCTCCACCCCCAGCACCCCAAGGTTCCCTATGCGGTGCTCCACTCGGCCCTTTGTTATTACAACCAGATCAAGTCGATTGATCGCGACCAAACGGCCACCCGTGAGGCGCTGAGATACCTTGAGTTGTTGAGCACCCGGTACCCCTACGATCCAGCGACCCAGGAAGGAGAAGTCATCCTTCACCAGCTTAGGACCCGGTTGGCGGACAACATGATGGAGATCGGCGACTTCTATCTCGAACGAACTCAATATCAATCGGCTGCTACGCGCTACCGCCGGGTTCTCGACAACTACCCCGGGCTGGGACACGATGCCGAGGCATTGTACAAGCTTGGGCTTTGCTACGAAAAAATGAAGCGCTCCGACGAGGCACTGCGGCTCTATCACGTAGTCCTTGAAAATTTTTCCAGTTCTCGCGACGCCGAGCGCGCAGCTGAGCGAATCGCCGGGGCCGAGTGATCTTCGACTGCAACGACTTTCACGTTTCTCGCAACGCAGAATCACGAGCGTGCTTCGCACAAATGAGTCCATGCGGCGCGGGAGCTATCCACGGCGAACTACAAAGTGATTCTTGGCTCAGCGACTCGGGCATGCAGCGTAGGGAGAGACCATGGCGAGCCCGGAAACTGTGACCGTCCTCGACGGTATCGTCTTGGTAATTCTACTGATCGGAATTACTCGGGGCGCACTCATTGGGATGGTGAGAGAAGTCCTTTCCATGGCGGGGCTGGCGGGTGCGATTCTCGCCGCTCGCTACGGGATTCCCACTGCCGCGGTGGCGCTTGAAGAAATAAGCCGCGGCGCGATCGGTCCGGCACTGGCGCCGTGGCTCGCCGGCACCATGCTCGGAATCGGAGCCATCGTCGTCGCCACACTGATTGGCCGATTGATCCAGCGCGGCGTGCGGGCCGCTGGGCTCAACTGGCTCGACCGCATCGGGGGGGGGCTCTTTGGCGCCGCGGAAGGCGCCCTGGTCGGACTCTTGGTCGTGCTCGGAGCAACCTTCATCATGGGGCGGGAGCATCCTTCGATCGATGGCTCCCGAAGCCTTGCGCTCTACGACGCCGCACACGGCTACCTGGGACAGAACGCTAACGAGCTTCCGAGCATCGCCGCACCCGGCGACTGGTTCTGACCCAATCGCGATTGACCTCGACCGCGCCACCAGCCGCTATCGGCCAGATTCTCCGATCAGCGCCAGAAGACGCTCGGGGGCTTCGTCTTCGGCAATGTTTCGGGCGACGACATCCTTGCCCGCATAAAGGGTCACGCGGCCCGGGCCCGAACCCACATAACCGAAGTCTGCGTCCGCCATCTCGCCGGGACCGTTCACGATACATCCCATGATGGCAATTTTGACTCCCTTGAGGTGCGACGTCGCGAACTTGATTCGGGCGGTGGTTTCTTCAAGATCAAACAGGGTTCGCCCACAGGATGGGCACGAAATGTATTCCGTCCGAGTGGTCCGCAACCGAGCACCCTGCAAAATTCGATAAGCAACATCAAGAAGTTCTTCTGGGCGGCCGACCCCCCCCACCGAGATCATGTCACCAATCCCATCACAGAGCGGAGCACCCAGGTCAATCGAAGATCCGATCATTCGAAGCTCCGCATCCTCGGAGTCGGGAAAACCGTGCCGCAACACAATGGGATATTCACCCATTCCCCTTGCCTCGAGTAAGGCCGCGAGCAACCGCGCCGCATGAACAGCACCATCCGACTCAACAGAAAACGCAACATCCGATAAAGGATTCTCCGCCATCGCTTCAAGGACCCGATCTACCAAGGCGGGGATTTCAGTCAATTCAGCACGAAAACACCACTCGAGAGCGATCGCGGAGTCAGAGACTATCCGGCAAGCCTTGTCGATAGAAATCTGGGATTGGGCCGGTCCAACGTCGACCACCAGCCGAGCGCAGCCCGAAGGAAGCGCCACATCACCGCCCAGAAGCACGGCGTCTACTCGAACTGAAAGGGGGATCTGCACTCCGACACGGTCAAGAGCGGCTCGAAAACTTGCGATGCCGCTTGCCGCGGCCTCGCCTTCCATCCTGATCAACAAGGACTCGCACTCGACACCCTCCACCTTCGCTAACGATTTGGCAAGCAGGCCCGCACTGTCATTCGATTCGATCCAGCTCGCCGAATCCGAGAGTTCGAGTTCGACACGAACCGGATCCCCCCCACCCACACCCAGATCAGCGAGTTCGATACGCCGGCTTTTGCGGCGAACATGGGCGTAGGGGTTCACAAAGGCGGGCAAATCCATCAGGAGCAAGTCGCGACCGGCATCACGAGCCCAGCGTTCAAGGCTCCTCTGCACGATTTTTTCGGCAACGGGAATCTCTCTTACCGGATCCTCGGTCAATGAAACCCGAATCGTGTCGCCAATACCATCTTCTAGCAGGGAGCCGATACCAATGGCGCTTTTGATGCGTCCGTCTTCTGAGTCGCCCGCTTCGGTCACCCCGAGATGAAAGGGGTAGCTGGGCTCCCCTTCCGTGCGTTCCTCAAGCCGCGCCGCAAGAAGGCGGTAAGCCTGGATGGCTACGTGGGTATTGGAAGCCTTCATGCTGAAGATGACGTCGAAATACGCTTCTTCCTCGCACACATCGAGAAATTCCAGCGCGCTCTCAACCATTCCCGTGGGCGAATCTCCATATCGGTTCATGACCCGGTCCGACAGCGATCCGTGATTTGTTCCGATTCGGATGGCGACGCCATTTTGCTTACAGCGGGCAACCAGGGGACGAAAGCGGTCTGCCACGCGACCGAGTTCATCAGCGTATTCCTGCTGCGAATATTCGCGAACTTCAAACTTTTTTTTGTCCGCGTAATTCCCAGGGTTAATCCGAACCTTTTCCACATGTTCCGCCGCGATCAGCGCCGCGTTGGGAGTGAAGTGAATATCTGCAACCAGCGGAATATCGACGCCGCGGTCGCGTAGCATGGTCCTTATGTTTCGCAGGTTCTCGGCATCGCGAATGGAAGGGGCTGTCACTCGTGCGATCTCGCATCCCGCTGCGGCGAGCCGCTCGATTTGGTCGACCGTGGACCGGGTGTCCATGGTGTCGGTGTTCGTCATCGACTGAACACGAATCGGATGATCACCGCCTACACCGATATGGCCGATATTTACGACCCGGGTAGAGCGTCTTCGGCTCATCCATGGGTCTACGCAAAAATTTTTCTTCATCACCACCCCCGCCCGGATGGCGGCTCAGTTGACTCCGCAAAGGTTGTAGAAGCGAGCTATGGCTTCCTCGATCTTTGAAGCGTCCTTGCCCCCGGCTTGAGCGAAATCGGCGCGGCCGCCCCCTCCCCCACCCACAACCGCTGCCACCTCTCGGACCAGATCACCCGCCTTGTAGCGCTGGGTCAGATCTTTCGTGACCCCCACCGCCAAAACGACCTTGCCCTCGTTCTCGCCCACCAGAAAAACAACACCCGATTTCAAACGATTGCGGAGATCATCGACCATGCCGCGCATCGCTTTTGCGTCCACACCCTCAGTGCGAGCACCCAGAATTTTGACTCCATCTGCCTCCTTCACACCCGCGAGGAGTTCCGATGCTTCGGAGCCTCGGCTTGCGCTACGTAGGCGATCCACTTCGCGCTCAAGCTTTCGCCCGTCGGCAACAAGTTTCTCGACCCGGCTGGGCAGATCCTCGAGCGCAACCTTAAGGATGTCGGCGGCGGACCGAGCATTCATCTCCCGCTGACGAATATGCTGTAGCGCACCCAATCCGGTTAACGCCTCGATGCGTCGAACACCCGCCGCGATTCCCGTTTCCGAAATGACCTTAAGAATCCCTATATCCCCTGTCGCTCTGGCGTGAGTTCCGCCACACAGTTCCGTACTGCATTCTCCAAATGAAACGACTCGCACTTCGTCCCCGTATTTCTCATCGAAAATCGCTACTGCTCCGCTCTCCACAGCTTCGTCATAGCTCTTGATCTGTGTCGTCCCCATCGAGTTGGCCTCTATCCACTCGTTGACCTGGTCTTCAATTCTTGAAATTTCGTCATCCGAAAGAGGAGAATCGTGGGTGAAATCAAAACGCAAACGATTCGGCGCGACCCGCGAGCCCTTCTGCATCGCTTGGGGCCCTAGCTCCCGACGAAGTGCAGCATGGAGGAGGTGGGTGCCGGTATGGTTTCGCACCGTTGCGTCCCGAAGCCGCTTATCCACCAGTAATTCCGCATCGGTATCAACTCTTACTTCGCCCTCGGCCACCACGCCTTTGTGAACAAAAAGGCTATCCATTGGTTTCTGGGTGTCGTCGATCTCAATGCGGCCTGAGGCCGTTTCAAGGGTTCCCCGATCGCCAACCTGTCCGCCACTTTCGGCATAGAAGGGAGTTTCTTCAAGGATGACTTCGACCCGATCACCCTCTCGAACGACGTCAACGGGTTGCCCATCGGCCAACATCATGACAATCCGCGACTGGGCTTCGGTGGAGTCGTATCCGAGAAAACGAGTGCTGAACTGCGCCGCGAGACGTCCGTAAATTTCAGCGATTCCCTCGTCGCCACTGCCCGCCCACGCCGCCCTTGCCCGATCCCGCTGGATCTTCATCGAGCTGTCAAAGCCGGCTTGATCGATCTCCATCTCATGGCTGAGAAGGATGTCGGCGGTGAGGTCAAGTGGAAACCCGAAAGTGTCGTAGAGCTTGAAAGCCGTTTTTCCATCAAGGGCTATCGCGCCTCTCGATTTCGCTTCAAGGATTTCTTCCTCAAGAAGCTGGAGACCCTTGGAGAGAGTTGTCAAAAATCTCTCCTCGTCTCGCTTTATCCGGTCTAGGATGAACTCACGCCGATCTCGGAGGTCCGGGTATGCGTCGCCCAATTCATCGATAGCAGCATCGGCAACCTTGTAGAGAAAAGGTTCTTCCACACCCAGCAGGACGCCATGGCGAGAGCCGCGCCGTAGAATCCTACGCAGCACATAACCCCGCCCTGCATTGGAGGGAAGGACGCCGTCGCCCACCATCACGGCGAGCGTACGCGCATGATCGACGACGACCCGGAGAGACACATCGGTCTCATCGGACTGCCCGAGTGTCGTGCCCGACACATCCTGGGCTCGCTCAAGCAGACCCGAAAACAAGTCGCTGTCAAAGTTGTTGCGAACGCCCTGAAGCACGGAAGCCCAGCGCTCGAGCCCCCCCCCGGTATCGATGGAGGGGCTCGGCAGCGGATGCATAGTGCCCGATTCATCGCGGTTGAACTGCATGAAAACAAGGTTCCAGAGTTCGAGCCAGCGCCCACATTCGCAGGAGGGGTCACAAATTTCACTCACACAGCTTTCGGTGCGGCCGAAGTCGTAGTGAATTTCTGAACACGGGCCGCAGGGCCCGGTATCTGCCATGGCCCAAAAGTTCTCTTTTTCGTCCAGACGATAGATCTTGTGCTCCGGCAACCCGATGGCATCGCGCCACAGTTCGGCGGCCTCATCGTCATCCCGAAAAACCGAGACCGCCAAAACTTCCGGTGCGATCCCCATTTTTCCGGTCAACAGTTCCCATGCGGATTCGATTGCTTCGGCTTTGAAATAGTCGCCGAAGGAGAAGTTCCCCAGCATCTCGAAGAACGTATGATGACTCGGGGTGCGGCCGACGTTCTCGAGATCGTTGTGCTTCCCCGATACCCGAACGCATTTTTGTGCACTCGTGGCTCGGGTGTAGGCGCGCGTTTCTTCGCCGAGGAAAACCCGTTTGAAGGGCACCATGCCCGAGTTCACGAACATCAGGCTCGGATCCGAATCCGGAACCACCGATGCGCTCTTGACTCGCTGATGCCCCTTGTCTTCGAAAAAGCGCAGAAAGTCTTCGCGAATCTCTTTGGCGGCCCGGCTCATTCAAAACTCCCATAAAGCGCATGCAGGGTCGGAAACTGGAGGCCGAATATACCCGAGAGATACCGCCAACGCCGGGGGATATAGAACGCAAGGATGACTCGGCCGACGACGCTTCAGCGCGAATACCGAAGGTCGAGTTCAACGGTCCGATAGCGTTTGGGGCCTAGCCTCAGAGCAGGCAGGCCGCTCGGTAGATCGAGCCCGTAGGGAGCTGAAAGTCCGAGTCCGAGAATATGGTGCCTGGCGGTCAACTGTTGCCTACGACCCGATCAGGATCAATCGACACTGGAATCGTCATCCTTCTCGTCGAATCCTATATCGTCCAATTCAAGGTCTGCATCGGAGTCCTCGGCAGCTCCCTGAAAATCGTCCCAATTTGAGTCCGACGTAGAATCAATTCCCCGGAAGCGAAGTGCGAAGTCGTCGGGATTGGAGACATTCTTCAGGGCCTCTTCGTACGTGACCAGACCTTCCTTGACGAGTTGCATCAGCGATTGGTCGAATGATTGCATGCCATAGGTCGTATGGCCCTTCGCGATGGCATCTGAGAGTTCCTTAGTGCGGTCCTTGTCTGCGATGAGTTCCCGAACTAGACCGGTTGAAACCAAGACCTCCAGCGCGGGAACGCGGCCCTTGCCATCGGCTCGAGGAACGAGACGTTGGGAAACCACTGCTTTCAGAACGGTCGAGAGCTGAAGTCGGACTTGCTTTTGCTGATAGGGCGGGAAAACCGAAATGATTCGGTTGATGGTTTCGGTGGCATCCAAAGTGTGAAGGGTACTCATGACCAAATGGCCGGTTTCAGCAGCCGTCAGCGCGGTTTCGATCGTTTCGAAATCGCGCATCTCGCCCACTAGAATCACATCGGGATCTTGGCGCAATGCGCCTCGGAGCGCGTTGGCGAAGCTGTAGGTGTCCACACCGATTTCGCGCTGGTTGACTATGGAGCGCCGATCCCTAATCAGAAACTCAATGGGATCTTCGATGGTCATGATATGCGACGTCCGCTCAGAATTGATCTGCTCGATCATCGCCGCGAGGGTTGTGGACTTGCCTGAGCCCGTGGTGCCGGTAACCAGAATGAGTCCGCGATGCTCCTTGGAGATCGTCTTTACAATTTCCGGAAGATTCAGCTCGTCGACCGTCTTGACACCAAAAGGGATGACGCGAAGGACGATCCCCACGGCCCCGCGCTGCTGAAATATATTCACGCGAAATCGGCCCAAGCCAGCTACCCCGTAGGCAAGATCGGCTTCGCGGTGTTCCTCGAAACGGGCCTTCTGAACGGGGTTCATCATGGAGAAAGCCATCGCCTTGATTTCCTCCAGCGTGATCCGATCTCCATTGCGCAGAGGAACCAGCGCGCCATCCACACGGAACAACGGGGGCAGCCCCATCTTGAGATGGATATCCGATGCACCGCCCTTGATCGCTACCTTCAGAATTTCATTGAGTTCCATACTGTCCCACTTCCGCTGTTCGTCTGTTTGGTCCGGGTTTTGTCGCGTTGGTCGTCCATTTTTTGGTCGTTGTTTAGCCTCTGCCGGGCCTCCAGCGGATGCCACGAATGCCCTATTCACATTTTTCTTTTAATACTACTCACCAGCAGGCAGGACGCACTTCTGCGGTCGCACGGCTAAAGGGCCTACCTCTATTTTCGACCGAGACCCTCTGGTCCTTGAGGTTTCCGACTAGGCAACTCATGCGCAATTTCGGGATTTTTACGTGTATTAGAAGCGTCGAACGCGGAGTCTGGCCCAATACCCTCAAGCATTACGCTCTAGGCAGCCTGAGGCCACCCCATTCACGAGACCCCGGATCGCGCTTCAGCAAGCGGATCGACCGCTCCCTCGCGGGGCGCGGCGTAGGTCCCTCCATGAACCCCCAGTCCAAACGGGAACAGGCGTGCAGAATCGCCAACAACGGCCGCACTGAGTGGTTGGGGGGGGCCTAACGCCCCCCTACAAAGGGAAGCAGAATTCCGAAGGTTCGCCGAGTTGTCCGCGCCCCCAGGGCCCCTCGCTCTGCCTGAAGGCAGAGCCCCCAGGGCCCGGGGAGCGCGGTAAATTTTCGCCGAGTTTCTCAGGCGATCGGGATCAACCAGCAGATCGAAATAAAACCTTGGCTTAGTCCCCGCTGCCCGATGGCCCCGACGGGCCTTCGGAGGAATCGGGGGTTTGGGCGGGGACCGGCAACTTGAGACCCCGAGCCGCGTACACCTCATCAGTGAGGCGCGCACAAGCATCCGGATTCTCTTTCATGAAACGGCGAGCATTTTCCCGCCCTTGCCCAATACGCTCGCCACCATAGGAGTACCAAGAACCACTCTTTTCCACCAGGCCGCTGTCGACACCAAGATCGAGCAAATCGCCTTCTCGTGAGATGCCTTCATTGTAAATGATGTCGAACTCGGCCTGTCTGAATGGCGGCGCCACCTTGTTTTTAACCACCTTAACCCGAGTGCGGTTCCCCACCACGTTGTCGCCGTCTTTGATCGCTGCAATCCGACGTACATCAATTCGAATGGAGGAGTAGAACTTAAGCGCGTTACCACCCGTGGTCGTCTCGGGACTGCCGAACATAACTCCGATCTTCATCCTAATCTGGTTAATGAATATGATCGATGCGCCCGACTTGGAGACAGTACCCGTAAGCTTACGCAGGGCCTGACTCATAAGTCTGGCTTGAAGGCCCACATGATGGTCTCCCATATCCCCTTCGAGTTCGGCCCGAGGAACAAGCGCCGCCACTGAATCCACAACAACCAACTCAATAGCTCCCGAACGCAACAAGACGTCGGCGATCTCAAGCGCCTCTTCGCCTGTATCGGGTTGCGAGACCAGCAACTCTTCCACATTGATGCCCAACCGCCGCGCATAGTTGACGTCCAGAGCGTGCTCTGCGTCGATAAATGCAGCGACGCCCCCCGCCCGCTGAATCTCCGCAATTGCGTGCAATGTCAGAGTCGTCTTGCCGCTGGATTCCGGTCCGTAGATTTCGATGACTCGCCCACGGGGGTAGCCCCCTATGCCAAGAGCAATGTCGATGCTGGGCCCTCCGCTCGAAAAACAGGGCACGGTGTTGTTCGCGCCATCGTTATCCATCGTTTGGATCGACCCTTTGCCGAACTGCTTTTCAATGCTCGAGACAGCCAACTCGATGGCATTGCGCTTTGCCGCATCCTGATCCTTTCCCCGGGCATAGGCTTTGGTCCCGGCCTTCCCGACAGCTTTCGATTCAGTTTTCGTACCCGATTTTGTACTCGCCATGGTTTCAATTTCCTCCTGAAGGTTCTTGGGCGCGATCGGGATCGACCGAGCCAATACGAGGGGTGAAAGTTTTTACGGATTTTTTGTCCATTGGGGAACCCGGCATCGAGCCTCCGCCGCGGCGCATCAGGCTGGGGATTGCCAATTCGATGCCAAGCAACAGGCGTCGGGTCCAATCGAGAGCCACTTGCGCGGTCAATTCGCGATGCCGCACTCGATCTACGGTAAATACGAAGCGCTCCGCCGCTGAACCTTCCCAGGTCGAGCCTTCTCGTTCGGACCCCCACGCAATTGCGAGGTAGACCAGTCCGACTGGCTTTTCGTCCGAGCCACCCCCGGGCCCGGAAATACCCGTCGTTGCGATTCCGATGCTTGCACCGAAGCGTTTCCGCACCCCATCTGCCATTGCCCGCGCGACGGGTTCGGATACCGCGCCGTGCTCCGCGAGCAATGACTCGGGGACCCCCAGGAGCGCGTGCTTGGCGCTGTTCGCATAGGCGACGACCGCTCCCAAGTAATAATTGGAAGAGCCCGGAATATCGGTCAACTTCCCGGAAATCACGCCACCGGTGCACGATTCGGCCACAGCGATTGTCCGCCCTTGATCGGTCAGAAGTTCGCCCACCACCGCTTCTAGGGTTTGTTCACCTTCGCCGTATATGAGATTTCCAATTCGCTCCCGAATCGTTTTTATGACCGCGCTGATGCGGGCATCCGCTTCGGCAGTCGAATCCCCACGCGCCACAACCCGGAGAAAATTGTCGGGAAAACTCGTGCGGAAGGCGAGCTCCGTTTGGCCGTCCTGCGCAATATCAGCAAGCTCTGCTTCCAGGCTCGACTCCCCCATGCCAAAGGTACGAAGCAACCGCGCCCTGACCCGGGATACCCCCTGGCTCCCCTTGAGCCGATCGGCCACTCGGGGCAGCACCTGCTCATCCATCATGAGAGAGAGTTCCCGTGGAACCCCCGGCATACAGATCACGGCGGTTCCTTGTTCCTCAAGCCAAAAGCCCGGTGCGGTTCCCACCGGATTTGCGAGCACTTCGGCCCCAGCCGGGAAAAAAGCCTGCTTGCGATTCGTTTCGTTCATTTGTCGGCCAAGCCGATCGAAAAAGGACCGAATAGTTTCGAAAGAGGGCTCGTCAAATTCCAGATCCCGGCCGAACGCGTCGGCCAACACCTCGGTTGTGAGATCATCCCGGGTCGGGCCGAGTCCGCCTGAGACGAGAAGCAGATCGCTTCGCGAGATGCCGCGATTAAACGCATCCCTCATATCTTTCGGATCGTCACGCACGGAACTCTGGTAATGGCACTCGACATCGAGTTGCAACAGCCGAGATGCAATCAGGGCCTTATTGGAATCGACAATTTCACCGCGAAGGACTTCGTCGCCGATCGTCAAAATTTCAGCCTTCATTTATTTCAGCCTTTTCAGCCTTCATACATACATTTCAGCCTTCATTTTTGGCCGCTTCAGCCTTCAATTTTGTCTCAGCATTCAATTTTGTCAGCATTCAATTTTGGCCTTCTTGCCTGAGCCTTCGACCTTCCTTCAGCCGTCATGCAATGAAGCCACCCAATGCCTCTGGCCCAAGGTCACCCATCTGGAGCAGGCTGAGAACTTGGACTGCCTGTTCGGCGACTGGAAGCAAGGTAGGCAGGGTAGACCGAATGAGTTCGTCTACGACGGAACCGGTTTGTTCGATGACCGCCTGAGCGGTTTGGAGTTTTATTGCGACAAGTACATACGCGGGCAGAATCACCACGATGGCAGCCAAAAATCCCGCCACGATATCGTCTGCCATTACACCTGCCCCGCGTTCAAATCGGTCTTCCGCCCACTTCACCGGCCCCGGCTTGCGGATATCAAACCACCTGAATGCGACAAATCCGGTCACAACCAGCAACCACCAGAAATCAATTCTTTCGAATCTTGTCGATTCCAGGCCAGGAATCTCCAGTCCACCCAGCGAAATCCCTTGGAGGAGAACTAGGGGAAACAGAGCGATCAACTGACCGACGAACTCATCGACAACGATGCGCCCGTCGTCATGACGCCCGAAGTAGGCCTCCGCGGCGCTTGAAGCCCAAACTCCGAGCCCCGATAGCCCCACCAAAACAAGCCCATAGAGCGGCCCCCCCAGGCGATGAGCCCCGAGGCCAAAAACGACCACCGCCACCAGGGCCCCATAGGTGCCCGGTGCCCAGGGCCCGAATCCGACGCCCCCCACAGTAGCGATCCAGACCGCAGGCCCGGCAACCGGCGACGCCTGAGCGCCATGTGAAACATCTTCCTGGGAATCCGAATTCAAAGCCGACCCAACAGGGG
>LWDU01041332.1_pt1 | contig 17366 bp, 15 predicted proteins | sample 727161 | NCBI WGS metagenome assembly LWDU01 (sample SAMN04566230, study PRJNA314399) | hydrothermal vent metagenome | isolation source: deep sea hydrothermal plume seawater | place: Mexico: Gulf of California, Guaymas Basin | collected 2004-07-11
TGCACTCCCATCTGCGATACCCGAGGTCGAGAAGCTCTTCGCCTGATGTCCCTCCAGCGCGTTCTTAACGTCGTCTGTTTACTCCAGGTGTTTGTCGGCCTGTCGATGCTCTCTGCAGCGGGAGTAGCCTTCTTCTTTGGTGACGGTGACTTCTGGGGAATTCTAGGTTCCGGGGCAATCACCCTCTTGGTAGCAAGCGTGCTGTATAGACTTACCACGTTTGAAGGTGGCATAACCTCCAGGGAAGGTTTCGCGATTGTTACTCTCGCATGGACAGCTACCGCGTCTTTCGGAGCCCTCCCTTACCTCCTGACCGAAACACTCCAGTCACCTATAGCAGCAGTATTCGAATCGATGTCCGGGTTTACAACAACAGGTGCAACGGTCTTTCTCGATATAGAGGCGCTACCTCACGGAGTACTATTCTGGCGTTCGCTGACGCAGTGGCTGGGGGGCATGGGGATTATCGTACTCGTGATTGCTGTGATGCCCTTCTTGGGCGTGGGTGGAATGCAGCTCTTCCGTGCGGAAGTGCCTGGCCCTACACCTCAACGGCTGAAGCCCCGGATCACCCAAACTGCCAAGCTCCTCTGGTTCGTCTACGTCGGGCTAACAGCAATACAAATCGTGCTCTATCTGCTTGGTGGGATGAGTCTGTTTGACTCACTAAACCATAGCTTCACAACCCTGGCGACAGGGGGATTTAGTACAAAAAATGCATCATTCGCGGCCTTTGATTCTCCGTATATCCAGTGGGTGACAATACTCTTTATGTATCTGGCCGGAGTAAGTTTTTTCCTTCATTTCCGAGCGGCTGTTGGTAAACCAATGTACAGAAGCGACCACGAATGGCGCTTTTTTACCTATCTACTGCTATCCGCCGGATTCCTTATCGCAGTACTCAATCTGAGTTCAGGTGCATCAGCTGGTATCGAACCAGCCATGCGCGACGCGTTTTTCCATGTAACTGCTATTGCGACAACCACAGGCTTTGTTAGCACTGATTATGAACTGTGGGCTCCTGGGCTTCAGATGATACTCTTCGCTCTCTTTTTTGTGGGCGGCATGGCTGGCTCGACCGGTGGAGGAATTAAAGCCATGCGCGTGCTTCTATTATTGAAACAGGTCACCAATGAACTCAGAAAACATCTTCATCCAAGGGCGGTACTGGTAACTCGGATCGGTAAGAACCCAGTGAAGCAAGAAGTCTTGGCGAATGTGACCGGATTTGTCATCGTTTATCTTATCCTCTGCCTAGTTGGTGCGATCCTACTCGCCTTCATGGGAATGGATCTACTGAGCGCACTTGGGGCCAGCATCGCGACTCTGGGAAATGTAGGTCCAGGTTTTGGCGACGTAGGCCCAACTGATAACTACGGTTGGCTATCTAGCCCGGCCCTGGCCGTTCTTTCCTTCTTCATGCTGGTCGGACGGCTTGAGATTTTCACGGTATTGCTCTTGTTCCACCCCGAGATGTGGAAGAATCGACGTTCCTTCCATTGATTAACTCTCACCTCTTTTTGCTAGAGTTCTCAGAGACTTCTTCTCGGATTCATCCAAATCTCTCCACTCCCCTACCGGCAGTTCCCCAAGCTTCACCGGCCCAAAACGGATCCTCACAAGCTTTAGGACTCCGTGGCCGATAGCATTCATCATTCGTCGCACTTCCCGTTTTCGACCCTCAGTTAGAACTACCTCGATGGTTGTGCTAAACTCATCCTTATTCAGCACATTGACTGAATTGACTCTTGCTACTCCATCTTCTAGCTGTACCCCTCGAAGTAACGCAGCACATTCAGATCGAACTAACGTACCCGTTACAACCACTCTATAGACTCGCTCGACCTGTCGACTTGGATGCTGAATACCGTGAGCTACGTCACCGTCATTAGTCAGAATTAACAGTCCTTCGCTCTCTCGATCTAAGCGCCCCACGTAACGCAGGGCTGAGCACTCCTCCGGAAGCACGTCGTAGATGGTGAGCCCACCATGTGGGTCCCTACGCGTCGTCAGTACCCCAGTAGGTTTGTGGAAAGCAATCCACCGTAACGCGGTGAGTTCCAGCACATCATCATCTACCTGGACGGTATCTCGCCCTGGGATTATCCGCGTTCCCAGTTCAGAGATGAATTCTCCATTCACCCGAACTCGACCAGCTAGCATCAACACCTCAGCCTCACGACGTGAAGCTCGGCCACATCGGGAAATATACTTCTGGAGGCGAATACCTTCAGTCACTGCTCTATCAGAGTGTTACGTCTTTGGCAGACTCATTCACAAAGTTATCAGGTTCTTCCTCTGCAGGACTTTCTCCCAAATCTGACATCGCCGGAGTTTCTTCCTTATCTAAGTCTCCCTCACCTTCCTGGAGTGGCATCCGGTCTTTGAGAATGATCGGTAGTTCATCGGGGCGTGGAAGATCATCTAGCGAGGCGAACCCAAAATGTTCCTGAAAGTGTTGTGTAGTCCCGTACAGCAAGCTCCGATCCTGAAGGGTACGGATCACTCCTGAAGAATTCACGCCTCGGATGTACTCGATTTCTATCCGACCAATCGGCTGACGGTAGGCAATAATGGCAAGCGTCTCTAGTGAAGGCCCCGAAAGCCGGTTGGCTCTCGGGACATTGTCGAAACGTTCTAGATAAGGTGCGAACTCTGGGCGCGTGAGGATTTGGTAACCTTCCGCGATCTCAGTCAAATGGAAAGCACGCTGTGCATCATCGTACTCGGCCTTAAGCATCTGGAGCGCCTCTTCCACTTGATCTTCATCCAAACGTTCATCCGCCCTAGCAATCTCGCCTGGTGTTAGAGGGGCGTCCGAAGCAAACAAAACAGCCTCAACTATTTGGGGTGTATTCATGAATCAACCTCTATGACTCCGATATCTGTGCTGACCCCATCTTCATCCTCTTCACGTCGGTATAGCCAAAGCTCTGAAAAAGGCTGGGATTGCCTTAGAAAAAGGACGCGCCTACGTGTGAGTTCCAAACTCGCCAGAAACGTCATGACACCATGCATGGTGTCTCCGAAACCCTTTAGAAGACGACTAAATTCGATACCGGATTCATCTTGCAGTCGGTCCAAAATTAAGGCGACCTTTTCCTGCATAGAGATTGTTCGTGTAGTGACCCTATGTAGTCCCAGCCTAGGTGTTGGCATCTCCACAGCAAGAGCCGCACTAAGGACGTCCGCCCAAGTTGTCTCAAGTGGCATCTCCTGATGAAGAAGCTTGGGTCGAGCAGGGATGAATCCCTTTGAGAAGCGCCGTCCGCGATCCGCCTCAGATGCTCTCATGCGTTGTGATATTTCCCGGATTTGCTCGTACTCAAGAAGTCTACGTACTAGCTCTGCTCTCGGGTCTTCATCCTCATCGTCGCCTTCCCGGGGCAAGAGCATCTGAGCCTTAATCCGTATGAGTGTCGCTGCCGTTTCAAGAAATTCACCAGCGCTGTCTAAGTCTCCCGCATCTAGTCCCTCAATCGCCTTAAGAAACTGGGCAGTAATCCGGGCCACAGGAATATCAAATACATCGATATCCTGGGTTCGAATCAGATGCAGCAGCAGATCTAATGGGCCCTGAAAACGCTCAATCTCCACAAGGAAAAAATCGTCACGCACAATGGCACCTTCGGCAAATCTCAGATCCATAAGCGGATGAACGCGTCAGCTTGATTCAAGAAAAACTCCACTGGCCACATGAGGTATGTGAAGAGGTCACTACGGAAGTAAAGCAGGTAAATCAATAGAGGCAATCCATAGCGACCCGCTTGGGCATACCAACCTGCGATCGGCCTCGGAAGTATGTGAAAAAGAACGTGTGATCCGTCCAAAGGTGGGATCGGGATTAGGTTAAAGAAGGCAAGCACCAGATTTATAAGGATCCCATAGTAGGCCATCAAACTTAAGGTCTCCGCGAGATTGCTTGGAGGTGACCCAGTTAAGCTTGTCACCTTGAGGACTACCGCCGCCCCAAGAGTCGCGAGCACGGCTAACCCCAGATTGGATACGATCCCAGCCAAAGAGACTCGGATGTCTCCCCATACGGGGCTCCTATATTTCGACGGGTTGACGGGAACTGGTTTTGCCCAACCAAATATGAAAGGAATGGGCGCAAGGTAGAGGATAAGCGGAACAATGAACGAGCCGAACAGATCTAGGTGAGAGATCGGATTCAGCGTGATCCTGCCAAGCTGTTCCGCTGTGTCGTCTCCTTCACGGCGGGCCTGCCATGCATGTGCGACCTCATGCACGACGACTGAGAAAATGAGTACTGCAACAATAAGGATTGCTTGCATGTCGTGAGTAACCTAACTGCTCGCTGCCCGTTGATCCTGTCCCGAGTCGTTCCTAGCTTTGCTCGCTAGGAAATGAAAGGCGTATTCCGCCTCGAGGAACAGATGCCGAATATCAAAAGTGCAAAAAAGCGGATGGAGTTGAGTGGCAAGGCTCGACTGAGGAATCGGTCGGAGCGTGCCAAAATACGCACAGCTGTAAAAGGAGTCCATGCGACGACTTCCGCCAAAGATGCCCAGGAACAGCTCCGTAGCGTAGTTAAGCTCTTGGATCGAGCTGCGACCAAGCGGCTGATCCATCCGAACCGTGTTGCGCGATTGAAGAGTCAGCTTGAAAAACATGCGAGGTCACTCACTTCTTGAAGTGATCTCGACAGAAGCACGGTAGGCGGTGCAGATGAAGGAACCTCCCTGGCTTCTCTGATTTCTTTATTTCAAGCTGATCCCAAGGTATAGTAGGCTTCTCACCTCTCATCGTGTCCAGACGGTGCGACCGCCCACAATCGTCCTGTGGGGAGCTCCCTTAAGTTCTCGCCCGGTAAAGGGAGTATTTCGGCTCTTCGATCGGAAGGCATTTGGGTCCACAGTCCAGCTTAGGTTTGGATCGATCACCGTGACATCTCCTAGTGCACCCTCAGATAGCGTGCCCCCGGAGAGGCCAAACGCCCTGGCTGGCCCACAACTCATGCGATCGATCATAGTCACAATATCGATCACTCCTTCACTTACGATATCTGTCATGATGATCCCTACCGCTGTTTCTAATCCCACCAGACCATTCGGAGCATCTTCAAACGCTGACTCCTTTTCATCGTAATGGTGGGGGGCATGGTCTGTCGCAATAACATCGAGTGAACCGTCCGCCAATCCTGCTCGTACAGCAGCGACATCTTTTGCAGTCCTAAGTGGTGGATTCATTTTCGCTTCAGTCCTATACCCTTCAACTGCTTCCTCTGTGAGGACCAAGTGGTGCGGAGACGCCTCAGCTGTCACCCGTACACCTCGAGCTTTCGCCTGTCGAATCGCGTCCACACCAAACTCTGTAGAAATATGTTGGAGATGTATCTGGCCACCGGTCAACTCAGCTAGCAAAAGATCACGAACGATATGAACCTCTTCCGCTGCATTCGGCTTACCCGCCAGACCCAGACGCGTGGATACGATGCTCTCGTTCATATGGCGTCCCGCTGATAGGCCGAGGTCTTCTGGATGGTCTGCGACAGGAATGCCAAATGCCTGCGCGTATTCAAGCGCAAGCCGCATCAGCCCAGAATTCATAACAGGATTTCCATCGTCAGTGATAGCTACTGCGCCAGCGTCGACCATCTCTCCGATGGGTGCCAGGTTTTCCCCTGCTCTCTGTACCGAGATACATCCTACGGGATAGACCCTGGCAGCTTGAGCCTTCCTGCCTTCGGCCACAATAAACCCGACTGCAGCAGGATCATCGATCGGCGGATCCGTATTCGGCATAGCGCATACCGCGGTGTACCCACCCGCTACAGCCGCTTGAACGCCAGTCGCGATCGTCTCCTTATGTTCCTCTCCTGGTTCCCGTAAATGGACATGCACGTCGATCAGCCCAGGTGACACTATGAGACCAGAACAATCTATGACATCCGCATCTTCTGGGCCGGAAATCTCTTTCCCAATTGATGCGACAATCCCGTCGACTAACAGGAGATCAAGTATTTCATCTAAACCCTGACTTGGATCCACTACCCGTCCGCTCTTAAGGAGGACCTTTGCACTCATGCTCCCGCCTCCTTCTTCGCTGCTTCGGCGCTACCAGGCTGTCCACCGGACAGTAGGTAAAGAACCGCCATGCGCACGGCTACACCGTTGGTGACTTGGTTAAGGATTACTGAGTGCGGCCCGTCTGCAACGTCAGAGTCTATTTCCACCCCCCGGTTCATTGGGCCTGGATGCAGAATCAATAAATCCTGTGGGGCAAACTCTAGTTTCCGAGCTGTGACACCCCAGATCCTGTTGTATTCGCGCAAGCTAGGCACGTAACCCTCTTCCATACGCTCAAGCTGTAGTCGCAAGACGTTAAGCACGTCTCCCCATTCGATGGCTTCTTCAATCCTCTTGAACACCTTGACACCGAGATCACCAATAGCAGAAGGGAGAAGCGTTTTGGGTGCACATACTGCGACTTCTGCACCAAGTTTTAAGAGTCCGTAGATGTTCGAGCGAGCAACACGTGAATGCAGGATATCACCCACTAAACAAACTTTCAGATCCTGCACACGGTCACAGTGGTCGCGAATCGTTAATAGATCTAATAGACCTTGGGTTGGGTGCTCGTGCCGCCCATCTCCAGCATTTATCACGTTCGACGGAATCCTATCTGCAAGGAACTTGGCCGCTCCAGAAGATCCGTGGCGCATCACAACCATATCGATGCGCATCGCCTCTAGGTTCCGTGCAGTATCAACCAACGTCTCTCCTTTGCTAACCGAAGAGCCTGCAGCTGAGATATTGACCGTGTCAGCACTGAGACGCTTCTCTGCAAATTCGAATGAGATTCTGGTCCTAGTTGATGCCTCGAAGAATAGGTTGACGATCGTCTTACCACGAAGGACCGGAACCTTCTTGATCCGTCGTTCTGAGATCTCCTTGAATGGTTCAGCTGTATCAAGAATCATCAGAATCTGTTCCTGAGAAAGAGACTCTAGGCCAACAAGGTCTTTCCCCAGAGCAGGGACTGGTGACGAAGCCATCGCAGCAGTCATATAGCTTCCGAGTTAACCGTTACGATCTCGACCCCGAGAGCGCCATCAATTTCAGGAACGTGGACTTCGACGCTTTGAGTTTCCAGTAACTCGACGCTTTGACCTATGATATCCGGTTGGATCGGGAGTTCCCGACCTCCCCGATCAACTAGAACACACAGGTGAATGAACTTAGGGCGCCCCCAGTCCGTGAGTTCATTTAGAGCGGCGCGTATCGTTCTCCCAGTATGGAGAACGTCGTCAACGAGGACCACCTTCTGTCCGTCTATCCCCCTGGAAGGCAGTTTTGATTCGCCTACTATAGGCCTTGGCCCGACCACCATAAGGTCGTCTCGATACAGGGTTATATCTACAAACCCTGCCTCAAGTGAGACTCCTTCAGTCCGCTCGATCTCTGAGACTAACAATGCCGCAATTTGTGTTCCGCGGCGCTGAATGCCCATCAGGACAAGATCGTCTGTACCGTCGTTAAAATCCACGATCTCGCGGGCCATTCGAGCAACCGCTCCATGGACGTCAGATTCGTCCATCACTCGTGTGTGGTTGTTTTTATCCATTTTGCGCTGTCCGGTGAGGACCAGTCAGGGCCCTCAGTCGATCGTTCGCGGCGAAAAGTTCAACCCTCATAGCCGATCGGTCAACGACCAGCCAGGGTTATGCTGTACATCTTGTCACCAGGTTATAGAATTCCCCATGATTGATTTCCCATCTTTCTCAAACGCATAATTGAGAGATAGTTAAGCATTCAGCTTCTTACCCGAATCACTATCACATGCCCTTTTTGAGACTAATAGCTACCCTGTGGATCCTTTTGCTTCCTACAAATGTGGGTGCACAAGAGCTCTTGGATCCTCCCTTGGTCATCCTGACCGATGTCCCCTTTGAATTAACCCTACAGGGTGCAGATCAAACTTCGACGCAGTATGAAGTGCGAAGCGCAACCGGTTTGATCTTGGCTGAAGGGACGATCTTGCCTCAGGGTGTTTCAGTGGTGACAGGCCTTAAGATAGGATCTACAGAGCAACTTCCCCTTGAAGTACTCATCGGCGACCGCTCGGACGAACTGGAACCGACCCTCATCCCTGGGTGGTTTTCAGTATTGCCTCCTATTCTAGCAATCTTGCTAGCACTGATCTTCCGAGAAGTGATCACTGCCCTTTTTGCAGGAGTGTGGCTCGGTGCTCTGGCGGTCGCGGGATTTAATCCTCTAAAAGCTACAGGTCGACTGATAGACCAATTCGTAGTCCCTGCGCTTACTGACGCTGATCATGTCGCAATCCTCGTCTTCTCACTCCTGCTAGGAGGTATGGTAGGCATCATTGCTCGCAACGGTGGAACCATGGGCATCGTCGAGAGTGTCACACCCTTCGCTCGGACTGCCAAACGAGGAAAAATCGCTACCTGGGTAGCAGGCCTAGCGATCTTTTTTGACGACTATGCGAATACACTGATTGTTGGAAATACAATGCGACCGATCACCGATCGGCTCAGAATATCGCGTGAAAAACTCGCTTACATAGTCGACTCGACAGCAGCCCCCGTTGCAGCACTGGTGCCTATATCAACTTGGGTTGGCTATGAAATCAGCCTCATTTCGGATGGGCTGCGAATCGCAGCTGAACAGAACCCTAATGGGGCAGACGTGATCCTGTCCCAAAACCCCTTTGACCTATTTCTCCAGACCATCCCCTTCCTGTTCTACCCCCTACTGGCGCTGCTCTTCGTACTCATGACGTCGGTAATGAATCGTGATTTTGGTCCGATGGCAGAAGCGGAACTGCGAGCAGCAACCAAAGGTGAGCTTCATAGGCCAGGTGCAACGCTTGCTACTGATACGTCTTCAGAGCTAATGAGTCCGAAGAAAGGCCTAACCTATCGATGGTGGAACGCCGCCGTCCCGGTACTAACCGTGATTGTGGTTGTCTTGGCAGGGCTCTACACAACTGGACGCACAAGCGTCGGTCCGGATGCTTCTCTGAGAGAGGTGTTCGCTGAAGCTGACCCGTTTTCTACCCTGTTGTGGGGATCACTGGCCGGGTGTCTGGTTGCTATTCTGATCTCAATTGGACAGAGGATGCTAACCGTGCAGGAATGTATTGATGCATGGCTCGGAGGCATGAAGGCAATGATGATCGCAATGATCATATTGACTCTGGCTTGGTCGCTCGGATCGGTAACAGAAGCAATAGGCACCGCGCAGTACTTATCCCTGCTACTATCAGACCGTGTCAGCCTGCAGTTGATCCCATTGATTGTCTTCGTTACTTGTGCAGCAATGGCTTTTGCTACAGGAACTTCGTGGGGGACAATGGCAATCATGCTCCCGGTTGTAATTCCCCTCACTGTCTCCTTGGGTGGGGCTGCCACATACCCCGGTGGCGACCAAATGGAAATCCTTTTAGGAGCAACGGCGTCCGTCCTAGCTGGTGCAATTTTTGGAGACCATTGCTCACCCATATCAGACACTACTGTACTCTCATCCACAGCATCCGCCTGCGATCATATGGACCACGTTCGAACCCAGATGCCATATGCGATCCTCGTAGGACTCATCGGGATGGTCCTAGGGAATGTTGGTACCGCATATGGGTTGCCTCCATGGGGAGCATTACTTGGGGGTGTGTTCCTGCTATTCCTGTTCCTTCAATTCCGTGGCAGAGCAGTCTCGAGCGCGGATTAGGCACCTGAGCCAAAACTCGGTTTAAGAAATCATCGCAAACGTTTGAAGAACGCCCTGAGTAACTCTGCGGATTCCTCGGCACGCACCCCAGAGGTGAGTTCACACCGGTGATTCAATCTTGGTTCCTGAAGGAGGTTTTCAAGGGAGCCGGCCATTCCTGCCTTCGGATCCGCCGCAGCGTAGACCACCCGAGGAATCCTAGACAGAACGATGGCCCCAGCACACATAGCGCACGGTTCTAGAGTCACATAGAGCGTGGTGTCTAGGAGTCTCCAGTCTCCCTGTACCATCGAAGCCGAACGAATTGTCAGAAGTTCTGCGTGCGAGGTGGCATCAGCATCGGCCACAGTTCGGTTATGAGCCTCAGCCAGTACCTCTGTTCCACGAACTAATACTGCTCCCACAGGAACTTCTTCGGTGGATGCGGCTATCTCGGCTAACTCAAGGGCACGCCCCATCCAAATCTGGTCGTCATCAGAGCGTTCTAGAGTGGAATGGCTAAGCAGGGGCAATCGCGAATCACTAGTGTTGTGTCAAATTGACCTTGGACCTGTTGTCCATTCTTCTGTATAGGCCGATAACGCGTCCCAGCAAGTCTAGTGTTATTGGCTCTATGGGTCTCTCATTCTTCCCTGGCTGGAGTGACTCAAGCCTAGCCCCTGCTCTCGCTTCGGTAAAACGGTAGTACGAAATTCCCTCACCAAGATCAGCAGCGATTATCGCTCCAGTCTCTAATTGCTCCATACTAGTCGGTGAGATGAGGATGTGATCCCCTTCTTCAACACCGAGTAAAGCAAGGTCATTAACCGCAGCGAAAACTATGAAAGATCCCTCGAGTCCACCCATCCTGCGGTCGACCGAAAGGTGAACTTCTGCATCCTCGATCCGGAATTCAGAAACAGTTTCCGGGACTCGATCAAAACAGGGGACAGAGACAGTCTGAGTATTGAGATCAATTCCAAGTATTTTCACCCCTCTTGAACGGGACGGGTCTCGTTCAAGAAAGCCCTTGTCAGCAAGGACCTGAAGGTGCTCCGACACAGTCTTTGTACTCTTAATCCCGAAATGTCTCCCGATTTCGCGGATCGAAGGTTGATACGTATTAGACCGTAGGTACTGGACCATGAAGTCCAGGATTTCTCTCTCGAGTTCAGGGAGTGTCTCTACCCGTGCTTCTGGGGCATCGATTTGCGGCTGAGAAATTGTGTCTGAGCGGGCCAATATGGAATCTCTGAAGAGCAGTGAATTAGCCCGAATCCTGGCTTGAGCGCTATCCTAATGTGCGCCTCGGAAGAGTGTCAAGAAAGACCCTAGCAAAAGGTTTGCGCAGGCCTGATCACGATCCATACTCTCTCAACAACATTCTCGCTAAGAATACGAGAGGATACACCCCGTCGAGTTTCGGATAAGGGTGCAATACACCGGAGGGGTCACCCGTCGAGTTTCCTTAAGAGCAGATCCCGAGCCACTTTCGGATCGGCTGCCCCGTTCGTGCTCTTCATTACTTCCCCAACAAACATACTGATTAGTCCTGATTTCCCTGCTTGGTATTCAATGATCTTCTCCGGCCATGCTGCAAGAATCTCTTCAATGACACTCTCAAGCGCACTGAGGTCAGAGACTTTCTCTAGTCCCATTTCCACTATGAGTTGGTCCGGATCACCACCCTCGTCAATCATACGTGCGAGGACGTCCTTACCAGCCCTGCGCGAGAGTCGATCCGCAGCAACAAGAGCAACAAGCTGACCTAAGCCTTCGCCATCAAACGTGAGATCTTTCAACCTGCGTGCTCCCAGCAGGCCTCGTACGTCTGTCGTTAGCCAGCCCGCCACCTCAGCAGGCTCATCATATACGGTAAGGGCTTTTTCAAAAAAATCTGAGACCTCGAGAGACGTCGTCAGTAGATCCGCCTGCTCGAAAGTCAGTCCCAGGTCATCACCGTAGCGTTCGAAGCGAGCCATGAGTCGAGGATCAGCTGCACGGGCCGCCTCACGTGATTCATTTACCGTAGGATTTTCAGGCCTCCTTGGCTTATTCACGACCTTCCCAGGGCCACTCTTGCCTCTCGGAACTTTCACATCTGATTTGGCAGCACTACGGCTCCAGCTGTCTTTCAAGGATACGATACGATTAAAAACCAACTCTTCCCCTACCCCATCGACTGGATCTTTCCAGAAATAGCCGGTTCGTTCAAACTGGTAGCGTGTATCAGGTGAGTCATCACTGATAGATGGCTCGACTTTAGCCCCCTTTAGGATCCTCAAAGAGTCAGGGTTTATGCGTGAGACAATCTCCTCGTCCTCATCTGCATCACTCTCTGGCATCTCTAAGAAGAGATGGTCATACAGCCGAATCTCCGCAGTCAGAGCATGGGCTGCAGATACCCACTGGATCGTGCCCTTAACTTTTCGCCCGGTAGCTCCCTTCCCACCACGGCTTTCGGAATCATGAGTACAGTGTAATTCCACTAACTGGCCAGCTTTATCACGAACCACTTTCTCACACCGTATCACGTACGCATGCCGGAGCCTGACCTCCCCACCAGGTACAAGTCGCCTAAAACCAGGTGGCGGATCTTCTTCAAAATCCGTCCGTTCGATAAAAAACTCATTTGAGAACGGCACCGTCCGAGTTCCCTCCCGTGGCACATCATGCGGGAAATAAGGAGCCTCAAATTCTTCAGTCTGACCATCTGGGTAATCAGTCAGTACAATCTTGATCGGGTCTAGTACCGCCATCACCCGCGGGGCAACCTGATTGAGCACCTCTCGGATCGCATACTCAAGCTTGCCAATGTCTATCACTGATTGTGCCTTAGCGACCCCGATCATTTCACAAAACATCCTAAGCGCTTCCGGGGGCACACCTCTACGACGAATCCCCCTGACAGTGGATAGCCTTGGATCATCCCAGCCACTTACAACGTTTGCTTCAACAAGCGGAATAATTCTCCGTTTCGATAACACAGCATGTTCGAGATCTAGGCGAGCAAACTCATACTGATGAGTCCGAGGTTCCTCAAATCCGACACTGTCTAGAACCCAATCGTACAACTCTCGATTGTTTTCAAATTCGAGTGTACATATCGAATGAGTCACGTCCTCAAAGGCATCCTCAAGACAGTGGGCGTAGTCATACATGGGGTAGATGCACCATTCATCCCCTTGCCGGTAATGGCTTGCATGCCGGATCCGGTACAGCACCGGATCTCGCATCAGCATATTCGCAGACTCTAGATCAATCTTAGCACGTAGCACGTGTGTTCCACCCTCGAACTCACCTTCTCGCATACGGCGAAAGAGGCCTAAATTTTCATCCACTGTGCGATCACGATACCGACCCGGTGTGCCCACTTTCGTTACTGTGCCACGCCCTTCACGTATTTCTTCTTCGCTCTCTGAGTCAACGTAGGCCAAGCCCTTCTCAATCAGGATTACCGCACAATCATACATCCGTTCGAAGTAGTCTGACGCAAAATAGAGGTGCTCACCCCAGTCGAAGCCAAGCCAGCGGATGTCCTCCTGAAATCCAACGACAAACGCTTCATTCTCGCCCTTAGGGTTCGTATCGTCGTAGCGAAGATGACATACACCTCCAAATTCCTTCGCGACCCCAAAGTTGAGGCACACTGACTTCGCATGACCAATGTGCATGAACCCGTTTGGTTCCGGGGGAAAGCGCGTGACAACTCGACCACCGTAGCGTCCGCTCTCGGTGTCCTCTGCCACAATTTGGCGGATAAAATCCGCACCAGGCTTAGGGTTGGCCACTCCTCTACTCATTTCTCTGGTAACATAGCACAAGCTCGTCAGAGTCACTCGCGCACTCTACGTGTGCACAAAAAAACGGGGGCCCGCCGGCCCCCGTCTATGTCTATAAGACCACTTTTTCTATCAGGAAGTCCCGCCGCCGCCGCCTCTGCCCCCTCTGGGTTTAGCGGTGCGGCCAGTCGATGATCCCCCACTAGCCGATCCTGTGCCGGTATCTCCTGAAGAACCTCCTACCGATTGTGTCGGCCCTGTACGTGAGCCCTGATCACCAGCCCGATATCCCCGGCCATTATACACACGGCCGCCAGATTCAGGATTGGATTCTCTCCGGTTCACGGTCACCATGGTCGGCATATAGTAACGACCCGAAGAGTAACCCGAGTAGTATCCTTGGTAGCCGTAACCATAGAGAGACCCATAGGAATATCGGCTGTATGGGCTATAGCCGTAGTACGAATACGGACCATACCCGTAGTTATAGAAAGGGCTCCTAGAGTAGATGCCATAACCATAAATAGGACGCACCGATCGCCCATCGAAAGACCTCCGGTCGCCGCCCATCGAAGCACCGGCTTCACCAGCGATTGCAAACGTTTTCGGATAGGATACCGCAACCACGACGTCAATGATGCTCTCGGCAATCCCTGCATCAGCGAGTTTCACGAGGGCATCTGCATCAATCGCAAAACGCTCGCCACGCTCAGCTACCCAAGCCTCCACAGCTTTAGTGTCCACTCGCTCAGCTGCTTCCACAACATCTTCAAGCCAGATATTCCGAGCTGCATACATCCGAGCTGCCTGGAGGGCCATCCCCATATCCTGTGTGAAATAGCTGCTGTCTTCGACACCCTCTTGCAGCATGCGTTCAGGACCTACCAGACGGTAACTCTGCACCCAGGCCACCTGTTCTCCACCTACGTCCATCGAGCGCACGTCAATCCACTTGGTCGGCGCCACTAAAGACATGATCCCGGTGGCAGTGCGAGCGATCTCCTCCCCACATATGAACTCGGATCTCGTGAACACCCTGCGCCCATCTCGAGAGAACCCGGCGGAATCCCAACCCTCGCAACCCTCTATGCTTCTCGGGCGGTTAGTTCCATCCGCTACCAATAAGTCACTCGTAACGACTTCACCGCCTGATACTGTGTAAAGTTCTACACCATCATCTGTCGGTTCGACGCATAGAACCCCGTCGGTGGCACCTTGGCCGGTTGGTTCCCAACACCCTACAAAGGCCAACCAACGTCCATCCATTTCCTGTGCCGAAGCCGGAGTGCTCGTAGCCAAAACCATTAAGGAAGCGACTGCGAGGAGTGGGAATGTCCGGAAAGAGAAGTGGGATAATGTCATTACTCTAATCCTTTCCCGATCAGAATCGGGCCCCAATGCTCACGGTGAACTGTATGCCAGCGAGATCCATCTCATCGAAATCTACAAAATCACGACCAAGTTCGCCTCTTCCCCAGCGATAGCGTCCTTCTGTCGTGAGAAACAGACTCTTATTTAGTGAAATATCCATCCCCGCGAAAGCATGAGCCTGTATCGCCGTGCCCTTGCCCATGAAACGATCGTAGAAGATGTCGAGGGTTTCAAAGTCCACGAAATCACCCACTTGCTCAAAATTATACCAGATGACGCCACCGCCAGCACCTATAAATGGCACTAACCGCTTCGGAATCCAAGCAAACCGTCCAATCTGTCGTCCTCGATCACTCAAGTAATATCTGGCGCTGACCGTGACCGGAGTCGTGGAAAAAATCGTTTCCTGTTCAATGGGCAGATCATCCCCGTCTACCCAGTCGCGGAATTCAGAAGGGAGAGAACTCTCTGCATGACCGACTCCAAATACTAAATCGAGACGATCTGTAAGTTGGATAGCAGCTTCGCCGCCGAGATAGCTTCTGTGAAAATCACTCTTCTCGAGCGTCAGTTGTTCTTGGGCAAAGTCGAAGATCTCACTCTTCGCATTTGGGATCGAGTACCCCAAACTGAACGCGAACGAGAATTTTGGTGTTTGAAATAGGAACCCCTCGCCGCCCCGCCCGGATTGTGCAAAAGAAATATCGGGCACAGTAAGCGCTACGCTGAGTGCGATAAGGCCACAACAAAGCTTATGTAACTCACGCCTTTTCATTATCTCAGCCCTCCAATCTCATATCACCTGCAAGGACAACTACATCTTAGAGCAAAGGCTATGCCACAAACCTCAGCTCTGAAGAACGCCTAGTTTATGCCGATTTCTATATCAGTTAATCCAGTAACACTACATTCGCTGGACATGAGCGTCACCCCTAGGGGACAGGTCCTACTGTTCCACTAGACACCTGTCCCGTAGGTCTCCTTGACGTAATCAAACAGGATTTCCTTGAACTCTTCCACGAGCCCTTCACCCTTAAGGGTTATGGAGTGCTCACCATCTATATATACCGGTGCCTTCGGCTCTTCAAACGTGCCCGGTAGTGATATCCCGATATTCGCATGCTTAGACTCACCTGGACCATTCACCACACAACCCATTACTGCGACGTCCATTTCTTCTACGCCTGGATAGGAGATACGCCACTGGGGTATCATTTTCTGGATATACCCTGTGATCTCCTCAGCCATTTCCTGAAAAAACGTACTCGTGGTACGCCCACAGCCTGGGCAGGATATCACTTGAGGTTCGAAATGCCGAATTCCGAGGGACTGGAGAACTTGCTGTGCCACTCGTACTTCCTCAGCGCGGTCTCCGCCTGGTTTCGGGGTTAGCGAAACACGAATTGTATCCCCAATCCCGTCTAGGAGGAGTGGGGATAGCCCAGCGGTAGTAGCGACAATTCCCTTAACTCCCAACCCGGCCTCAGTTAGCCCCAAGTGGAGTGGATAGTCACATCGAGCTGCCAGCATACGGTATACGGAGACTAAATCCCTTACCGACGAAACCTTCGTCGAGATAACAATCTGGTCATGCCTTAAGCCATTTTGCTCAGCTAAGTCTGCTGAACGAAGCCCGCTTTGTACCATCGCCTCAAGAACAACCTCACGACCATTTTTTGGCGTCTGTCTCCCAGCGTTCTCATCCATCAATTCTGTGAGGAGTCTTTGGTCGAGTGAGCCCCAGTTCACACCGATACGAACAGGTTTGTCATGTTCAACTGCAACCTCGATGATCTGAGTGAAATTCTTATCGCGATGCTTGGTGCCAACGTTACCCGGATTGATCCGCAACTTAGAGAGAGCATTCGCAGTTTCTGGGAATTTCTTGAGCAAGAGATGCCCGTTGTAATGGAAGTCGCCAACAATTGGTATTGGGTACCCAGACTCACGAAGCTGACTCACAATCTCTGGAACCGCACGCGCCGCGCTATCATTATTGACCGTAACTCGGACGAGTTCACTGCCTGCGTCAACTAACTGGCGTATCTGTGTGATCGTCCCGTTAACGTCCGCGGTATCGGTATTGGTCATGGATTGCACTACCACTGGTGCCGTACCGCCAATCACAACGCCATCGATATTGACGGCCGCGGTCTTCCTGCGCTCAACCGGTATCACGAGAGCCTCAAGAAGTCATCCATTCGTAGGTATTGTCCACCTGAAAAGTGGCTCACATGGAATCTATCCGGGACAAACCATTCGACCAAGTTCAATTAAAAGATCTCGAAATCTGCTGACGGTCACAATTATAGAAAAACCCATCGTTCAATCTAGACAAACTTGTGAGGTGCCAAGGCCTTTGACCGGATACCTCCCAGGCCTCATTATCAAATTCAATCTTTGCCCTAGGCCCCAAGGAGGGTGCGTTGAAGCAAATGAAACTAGCGTGCGTTTGGGGGTTCTTGATCCTTTCTCCTTTTGTTATTGCCTGCGAAGGCGAGGCTGTGCTAGCTCCTGGTGAACT
>LWDU01035945.1_pt1 | contig 17364 bp, 16 predicted proteins | sample 727161 | NCBI WGS metagenome assembly LWDU01 (sample SAMN04566230, study PRJNA314399) | hydrothermal vent metagenome | isolation source: deep sea hydrothermal plume seawater | place: Mexico: Gulf of California, Guaymas Basin | collected 2004-07-11
AGGGTAATCCCCCCATTTTTAGCGGGGTTCAAAAGTAGACCTTAGGCCATCATGGCCAACTTCTGTTGAGGGGTAATCCCTCCGAGTCCCATATTGGGTCGTTCGTGATTGTAGTGCCAGAGCCAGCGAGTGGCATAGTCCTGGACTTCTTCAGTGCTGTCGAACAAATACTGCGCCAGCCAATCGTAACGGACTGTTCGGTTGTAGCGTTCAATATAGGCATTCTGCTGCGGTTTGCCCGGCTGGATAAACGCCAGCTTGATGTCTTGTTTGTCGGCCCAGGCTGACAGCTTGCCGCTGATGTACTCAGGACCGTTGTCACAGCGAATAGAGCGCGGTTTCCCACGCCACTCAATGATCTGCTCCAGTGATCGGATAACCCGCTCTGCCGGAAGCGAGAAGTCCACTTCGATGCCAAGGCCTTCCCGGTTAAAGTCATCAATCACATTCAGCAGTCGGTAACTGCGACCGTCGTTAAGCTGGTCGTGCATGAAGTCCATCGACCAACTGTCATTGATGATTTCCGGCACGGCCAAGGGTTCAGGCTTTTCACGAACCAGGCGCTTTTTAGGTTTGATTCGCAGATTCAGTTCCAGCTCCCGATAAATCCGGTAAACCCGTTTGTGATTCCAGGCAAAGCCTTTCACATTGCGCAAATGCAGGAAACACAGACCAAAGCCCCAGTTCCGCTGGTTATGGGTCAGTCGGATCAGCCAGTCCGCGATTTCGGCATTCTCGCTGCTGAGCTTTGCCCGGTAGCGATAGCAGGTCTCGCTGATGCTGAACATCCAGCAAGCCAGGCGAATACTGACGTGCTTCTCATTGACGGCTTTCTGCGCCATCTCACGGCGACGAGACGGCTTTACCACTTTTTTTCGATAGCTTCCTTGAGGATGTCAGCCTTCAATCGTTCCTCGGCATACATCTTCTTGAGCCGGCGGTTTTCATCCTCCAGCTCTTTCAAGCGAGCCATCATGGACGCGTCCATGCCACCGAACTTGGCCCGCCATTTATAAAAACTGGCGTTGCTCATGCCGTGCTCTCGGCACAGCTCCGGGACCGGCACGCCGTTCTCGGCTTGCTTGAGGATCGACAGGATCTGGCTGTCGGAAAAACGTGACTTCTTCATGCAGAATCTCCCTGCGTCTAGCTTACGGAAAATTCTACTTTTGATCACCGCTGTTTTTCGGGGGGATTACCGAGGAAGAAGGCCATGTCGGCCAGGTCCGCTTCCGGCAGATTGATATAGTCGTGGGCGGTACCGTTGACCAGAGTACAGCGGGCCACCTTGCGAGCATTCTGAATCAATAGGCTTTCCAAATGCTTCACATGCCCCTTGGTAAGATTCGGATCTTTACTTGTAACCAGGCAGACTTTTTCCCAGAAGTCCTTGCCACCTTTACCATCTGTCGTCTCCGGGCGATTGTGCTGCTTGAGGCGCTTGCCCACATCGTCAGATTCTCCGATATAGACTAACGAGCGGAAGCTGTTACCAGGGTCCGGGCCTACCAAAAAGTAAATACCGGTGCGCCCCACCTCCGGGCGCTGCACCAGCTCGCTAAGCTTTGAGCGCGGACCGGTAAGCACATGGCCAGTCCAGTTCATGATCTCGGCAGTGAGCAGGCCATTGGGCGTGCCATCCACCAGAAACAGACGAATGCTGCGTCCTCGGGTCATGGGATGTCCTTTTTTCTTGTATCTATCCGGGAAACGGTGTGGCAGCCACCTTTTTCAGCACCTCAAACAACGCTGTCATTGATCTTTTAAGATGGGGCAAGTTAATAAAGTACTCGCCACCCAAAGGGATATTCTCCTTCCTGGTTCTTGCTTTCACTGCATAACGAAAGCTGGTAGAACGAGGATCAATATCAGCGACTTCGTATAATCGATTCATCAGCCAGGCAGGAACTTTCTCTTTGTATTCACGCTCAATAAAGGCCGAGAACTGATCTGCCAGCTTGTCCAGCTCATGACCATCTTCGCCACGCATCGCGACCTTCATAATAAGCTCGATGGCATGCCGGTAAAGAAACAGCACTGGCAGCGCAATGGTATAATCCTCAACTTTCTGGCCATGAATGTTGTTAACCAGCTGATTTGCTGCATCAAAATACTGCGTCGCGATTTCCTGGCGAGGCGGAGGCTCTCCCATCATGCCACCAATCAAAAAACCATAAGGGCCACCCCAAGCATCCTCTCGGCCAATATCGTCTGGTGGGGCTGTGAAAATCGGTTCCACAAGGTCAGCATCTGAGAACATCTGGCTATCAGCCACAGCTGGCTGCTTCCTCGGCGGCTTGCAATACTAGTTCCGGGCTGGCGGATTCGCTGGGCCGCCATCCTCTTACGTCGATTTTTCCTGTAACCGCGGCAGATATCAGAGCGGACCGGCGCTCACCCAGTAGCCTAATACCTTCTTGAGAGGCCAAGACCATTTCTTCAAGCTTTGTGCTCGATTCTTTAAGTACCTCCATGATCTGATCTTGTTCATCCTCTGGCGGAATAGGAATCCAGCAGGACATAACGTTACTGGATGAAATTGAGGCTAGATTCGTACTTTGCTTTGAGTGCAGATAGAAATACGCTCGCGCCGATTCGGATTGGGTAAAAACAGCCAGCCAATCCGATGAGAGGCCTCGCTCAGGCCTTATAGCAAAAACGTGATTCTGATGAAGACAAGGATCGATTTCAGTATTCCATACAGCCCCGCGCCCCAGCTTATCGTTATCACCGCCCTCATTCATTAATACGTCCCCCTGCTTAAGAAGGTATCGGTCAACTTCTTTCTTTGCGATCTCTACTGTATGAACCGTATCAAGATTGAAGTGTCCATTCTGAACATTTGCCACTCGAAGGTATGGGAGTTCAACAGTTTCCTTTTCACTGGCATAAAATTTCCCCTTCGCAAGCCCACCTTGAATAGTCGCATACCAACGAAGTCGGCTCACCTCCCAATGCGCCGGCACCTCGCCAAGCGATTCAACACCAGAGTCTTTCATGGGGGCGTTGGGGTTGAGGCCTTTGGTGACGGCGTGGGAAATGACGGCCTGGCGCTTTTCCTTGAGCAGTTCGATCAGGCGCTGCTGCTCGGCAATCAGGGCGTCGATTTTGGCGGTTTCGTGGTCGAGGAAGGCAGCAATTTTTTGCTGTTCCGCTTCTTGAGGCAGGATGATGGGGAGTCTCTTAATATCCGAGAATTTCATCCCCTGCCTGAGCCCTCCCCCCATGGAATAAAAGACCTTTGAAAGATCATAAGATCGAAAGAGGTAGCTAGCCAGTCTCGCGTGGATACCTTTTGGCACCACAGTCAAATAGGCTGAGGTGATAATCCCCTCTTCCTTGACAATCGCACTTCTAAGGCTTCGCTTATCGTTTTGGAGATCGGTTAGGCGGAATACGATATTGTTTGGTTTAACCACTTGGTAAGTTTCGAATGACTCAGGCAAGAGGCCATCAAGCGTACCTATATCCTTACGGACGATGTTTCCATAGCTCAAAGAAAGCAAGTTAGTGCTTTTCATCCCTTTATTGGACTGCCGGCTTTCTTCAAAAATGCTAAATAACGGCTTAATTTCCCAATGACTCGGTACGCGTCCAACCCAGTCCAACCTAGATTCCTTCATATCTACATACTTTGAGAATGTCATACCGACAGCCCCTCAAACATTTCCTTGATCTTGACAGTAGCAGCTTTCAAAGCCGAATCGGCCTCCCACCCCCCGGCGCTACGGCCATGGTTTTGGCTCAAACCATGCCAAATCAACATGGATTCACTGCCTATAACTGATTGATATTCCATAAGTATTCTATTTTTGGTCCATTATTTTGGCTCAACCTGTTGCGATTTGCGCACCATTGAGCCAAATCAGGGGAGTGAATAGCGGGTTCCGCTGCCTTTCCCTTCCGTCACCAGGCGCCGCTCTTCCACCAGCTGCTTCATTGCTCGCTTGAGGCGAGAGCGGGGAATTTCCGGGCCGATGCGCTCGTGGATCTGGCCGATTTTGGTGCCGCGGTAATGGCCCACATCTTCTTCGATTAGCGCCAGCAGGCGATGGGGTTCGATGCGTTTCAGGGTGGTATCCCCGATAAACTCCAGGCCTTTTAGCAGCTGCGGGTCGATATAATAGCGGGTGGACTGGGTGCGGCCCCGGGTCTGCACAATCTTCCAGTCCAGCGGACGTTTGAGCCAGAGGGCCAGCTCGCCGCCAGAAGGCAGCTCCAGGGCACTGGCCAGTTCACGAGCGGTCATGGCTTCGTGTTGGGCGAGCAGACCCAGTGTGATGCGCTCGCGCTGGGTGAGCTGATACTGCTGGTCGGCCTTGGCAATAAAGTCGATGACTTCCGGTTTGAGGATGCGACGACGGATACTCACCTGTACGCGATCATGCTCTTCCAGCAAGGTGGGGGCTGGCCGCCCCTGGGAGAGCAGGACTTCATAGATTTTGTCGAAACCGCTGCCTTCCCGCTCCATGAGTTTCAGGTCGTGAAAGAGCCGGGCCAGGTGCTCATTGCGGCGAATGGTGGTGTGCAGGATATTGCCCGGCGTGACGCCCATCGGTAGCGGCCCGGGATTAACGACCTCCAGTTGGTCCGGGTGCAGGTTCAGGAAAATATCCCCGCGCTGTGTATAGGGCCGATGCACCAGGGCGTTGACCAGCAGCTCCCGCACGACGATTTCATCGAACGCCGGCACATGTTGGCGATACAGGCCATCCGGCAGTTCGTAGCGTTCCCGAAAATCCGACACATCCCGCCACACCGCTTCCACCAGTTCCATGGGGCTCAGTGAATGATCATCCCAGGTGATTTTGTTGACCTTCTGGCCGTGCTGGTCGTACTTGATGAACTGGATTACCGGCGCGCTGGCCAGTTGGGCACGGTGTACCTGCTTACCAACACAGAGAATGCCGAGATTGGTCAACAGGCCATCTCGGGTAAGCAGGTAATGAGCCAGGATTTCCGCCGTGGACTTTTCTTTTACCGAGGGCTTCACCCGGTCTGACGCCCGTAACGCCTGAATCAGGCTTTCTGTCTTGTCCGGGTCTGCCTCACTGACGGGCACTTGCAGCGCAGCCTGCGTTTCCCAGGGGCTGGCTGTGCGCTCATTGGCCAGGCGCATGACATCATCGCCAGTGACCGGCTTGCTCTGGTCAGCAACGCGCAGAAAATAGCGGCCGCTGGAGGTGGATGCCACTGCATTGGCCCGGGGTACCTGAAGCTCGATATATTCCCCACCATTCAGTGCCTTTTTGATTTGCGGTAACGCCATGACATTGACAGTGCGCTCGGTGATTTTTCGGGCCAGGGTGTCAGGGAGCGCTGGCGGCACAGTCTGCCCCACTGGTGGCTCTTCATCGTCATCTTCAATGCCAATTAGGAGTCGGCCACCGGAGGCGTTGGCAAAGGCAACGCAATCCTTCACCAACTCATCCCAGTCCGCTGTCCTGCCCGACACCGCACGGAGTGACTTCTTGTCCAGTAGCCGCCCTTCCAGACTCATGCCGACAGCCCCTCGATCATGGTTTTGATCTTGTCGGTACAGGCTTTCAAATCCGCATCTATCTCTTCCAGGGGGCGCGGCGGCTGGAATACGTAGAAGTGCCGGTTAAAGGGAATCTCATAGCCGACAATACCCACTTCCCCATCCTGCTCGTCGCACTTGCTCTGGTCGACCCAGGCATCCGGCACATGGGGCACCACTTCGCGCTGGAAGTAGTCGCCCACGGTTTCGTCCAGCGGCACGTTCTCGTTGTCGCGCAGGCTGCTGTCCGCTTCCGGATTGCCATTCTTGTCGGTGCAGACATCGGCCTCTTCGTCCCGCTCGGACAAGGCATTGAGCACGGCCTTGAGCTGCGGGGTGCCCAGCTTGAAGTCCAGCGGTTTGAGGGCGACTTTTAGGTCCTTGGTAAAGGCATCGCGGTTGCGGTAGCGGGTGTCGGCATCCAGGGTAGCGATGGCGTCATGCAAGGCTTGTTGCTGGTCGTCGTCCAGTTTCTGCAGCGGCTTTTCGTCGGCCAGCTTGGCCAAACGTTCGGGGCTGGCCTGGAAGTTGAGTTGCAGGGGGCGCTCCACGGTGATGCGGCGGTAGCCGAAGGCGGTGGTGGGGAAGATTTTGCTTTCCTCACTCTCCTCAAAGGCGCCGTAGAGGCGGACAATGGCCTCGATATTGGCATCATCGACGTACTGGCGCTTGGAGCCCAGGGACTTGCGCATCTTGCTGTAGCAATCTACCGCGTTAATCAGCTGCACTTTGCCCTGACGCTCGGTGGGCTTGTTGTTGGAGAGCACCCAGACGTAGGTGGCAATGCCGGTGTTGTAGAACATATCTGTGGGCAGGGCCACTATGGCCTCCACCATGTCATGTTCCAGAAGGTAGCGGCGGATTTCCGATTCGCCAGACCCGGCCCCGCCGGTAAACAGGGGCGAGCCGTTGAGGATGATACCGATGCGAGAGCCGCCTTCGCGAGGGTCGCGCATCTTGCTGACAAGGTGCATCAGGAACAGCAGGGAGCCATCGGACACCCGTGGCAGCCCGGGGCCGAAGCGGCCTTCGAAGCCCTTGGTCTTGTGCTCGTCGGTGACTTGCTTCTGTACCTTCTTCCATTCTACCCCGAATGGGGGATTGGAAAGCATGTAGTCGAAGCGGGTGCTGGCTAGTTGGTCATCAGAGAGGGTGTTACCCAACTTGATGTTGCCCACGTCCTGGCCCTTGATCAGCATGTCCGCCTTACAAATGGCATAGGATTCGGGGTTCAACTCCTGGCCGTGGAGCGAGACAGATACCCGCTGGCTGACCTGCTGGATGTATTCATCCCCTTCGGAGAGGAAGCCCCCGGTACCTGCGGTGGGATCATAGAGGGTGACGATGCTGTGGGGCTTGAGCTTGTCATCCTGCCCGGTGAGCACCAGGGACGTGGTGAGATGGACGATATCGCGAGGGGTGAAATGCTCCCCGGCGGTTTCGTTGGAGCTTTCCGCGAATTTGCGGATAAGCTCTTCGAAGATGATACCCATGCCGAAGTTGCTGATGGTGCCTGGGCTCAGGTCGATGCTGGCAAAGCGTTGGACCACCTGATAGAGCAGATCGGCATCGTTCAGCTGCTGGACAAATTCCTCGAAGTGGAAGTGCTCGAAGATTTCCCGGGCATCGGCGCTGAAGGCCTGCACATAGCTCATTAGGTCATCGCTGATCTGGGTATCAGATAGCTGGCCCAGAGTCAGTGGGGAGGCATTGAAGAATTGCTGGCCGGCAGCGCGCAGCAACAGCTTCTCACGCACGGCGTCAGTCTTGCCCTGATTGACCTTGGCGGATTTCAGTACTTTGCTCTTGGTAGGTTCGAGCACGCACTCCAGCCGCCGCAACAGGGTAAAGGGCAGGATCACCCGACCATACTGGGATTGCTTGAAATCACCACGCAGCAGATCGGCAACCGACCATATAAAGGCGGCTGTCTGGGAATGATTCTCGGTATTCAAAGCGACTCCTTGGCTATTCTTCTCCCGTCCACGGCGAGTGCGCCGATAAATCAAGCGGCAGCAGTATGCATGAACGGCTTTCACGGCAAAATACCGGGCGCAACAGCCTGAGACAAGACGAGAGGGTGCCGGTGTAGCACGTACCAACCTCAAAATAGCGACAGCGTAAGCGCCGGGTGCTTGTCGTGCCAGTCATCGTTGTTGCTTTAGACTGGCCTACCCCCACCGCGCCTGCGAATAGCGGAACACCGGCAGCGAGACACGCCAGCGGATGGCCACCATGCGCAGCAGCAGGCCGACGCTGAACGCGGCCAGTTGCGTCACGCCCTCGTCCACGCCCTGGCGCAGCAGAAACAGATAGAGCAAGGCCACGACCAGAGAGACGCAGGCGTAGATTTCCCGGCGCAGCACCTGTGGCACCCGGCCGCACATAATGTCCCTGATAATCCCGCCGAAGATGCCGGTGGTGATGCCCGACATGACCATCACGATGGGCTCATAACCCAGCTCCAGCGCGACATTGCAGCCGATAATGGTGAAAGCGACCAGACCGATGGCGTCGAGAACCAGAAACAGCTGGCGCAAGTGGCGCATAAACCGGGCAATCACAATGGTGACCAGGCCACCGGTGAGGGTCATATAGATGTAGCTGGGGTGCTGGGTCCAGGTGACCGGGAAGTTGCCCAACAGAATGTCGCGAACGGTACCGCCACCGAGAGCGGTGAGAAAGGCGATCACGGCCACCCCGAACAGATCCATGTTGCGGCGTCCGGCGGCGAGTGCTCCGGACATGGCTTCGGCGGTGATGGCGATGAGATAGACAGAGGTCAGCACACAGTACTCCTGCGTTTATTTGGCCTCTCCCCCTGTCCTGATACCTGAGAGTTTACAGAGCGGGTCTGCTTGCCCCTTCGGTGGACTGCGTGAGCAGCCTCTCTCCAGACGGCGTTGGATGGTGTCCGCAGTACCTGTGCCTGAGCGTTTATGGGAGGTTGCGCCTTCGGCGGGGCCCGCGGCCCTCTCTCCTGCGGATGAGCGGAGTATAGAGGCGGGCAGGTCGGCCGTCGAGAAGCCCGACGACGTGGTGACACTGCACCGCTGGGCCTGTTTCAAGAATCAGGATAACGGTGGCGGACTCTCCACGACACCCTGAGCGGTCGTACTTTTTTCGTACGAACCACTGTTCAGACTGCGCTTTTCAGGCTACCTTCACGTTATGTTCACAAAAATCGCCAAGGCAGCATAACCGGTGGCTGCAAGCACCCGAAAACCAACACCGGCGTATAAAAAACGAGTACGCAGTTATGTCACATTCCAATGGCAACCATACCGCGACCGTGATCCAGCGCCTGGTAAGTCACGAGCACGACATAACTCTTTTTTCCAAGCGCTTTGCCCACTCCTTGAAGGCGGAGGTAACAGGGCTCGACACAAAGACCGGCTTGCTTCTCCTGGAGGTCGGTTCCGCCGGACAGGACCTAAAGCACTACCTTCGGAATGGCCATTTTTCGTTCGACATCGAAGCAAAAATCACCCCCGAGGGTCACGAAAAAGAGGTACACAGTTTCGACAGGATCCCGGCGGAGGTGCACAAGAAAAATGCCGACACATACCTGATTCGATGCCGGCTTCCGGAATCCGTGTTTGTTACCGAAAGCCGTGGCGCATTACGAATACCTTTCATACTCGGCATGAACGCCAGGGTGTCGATCTCGGCCTATGAAGCCGAGCTGACTATAGAGGCGAGGGTTCGAAATTTCTCCGCGGGCGGCTGTCTGGCCGATATGTCGATCGAAGACAGTCTTTCATTATACGTGGGGCAGACAGTGCCGGACCTGGCCATCACCTTCCCCAATGGCGAATGTCTTTTCTCGAAAGGGCGGGTTCGCCATATACGCCCGTTCGGCAGCCTCGGACGTGCGGCGGTCGGCCTTCAATTCATCGACGTGTCCAGCACCATGAGCAAAGAGATATTCCAGTATCTTTCAGAGTGCGAACGGGAAGCCGCCAGCCGGTCCGGTCTGAAGGAGAACGTCACACCTTCGGAACTTTTCATTGCAAAAAGAACCGGCGCCGCGGCCACCAGTATTAGTAAAAGCGAGAAGTCCAAAATGTCCCGGCAGCCCGCCATGGTTCCAGAAGTGTTAAAGGTCGCTCAGCAGCTCAAAGTCATCATGATGTTCATAAAGAACCGCGGCATCTTCAGCGAAGACGCACTGTTCGAATGTGGTGATATATTAATCGACTGCGTGAAGAGCAACCGGAAACAGCTGCTCTATGCACTCTCATTCTTGAGGGGGCAACCCGAATGGGTACGTCATGCGATACAGTCATCGGGCATTTTCGCGGACATATTGATAGCGCGGGATCCACACTCGGCACTGATCCGGGAAGCAGTCATCGGCGCCTTGATCCACAACATGGGGAAGCCGCTTTTAATCGGCAGACAGATGCCTTCTCTGAAAGTAAATATGAACCCGAGGCAAAGAGCGATCCTCAGAACGCACTCTCAAACCCTGTTAAAGAAGCTCTCCGACTTGAATTGGGAGCCTGGAAAGGCTTGCCGGGACATCATTGAAAACGCGAATGAGCGTTTGGATGGGAGTGGTTACCCCGCCGCCAAGGTAGCGTCGGAGTTATCGGAGCAGACCAAGTTGATATCCGTTATTAAGGCTGTCAACAAGCTGACCCATGAGCGAAACGGCGCGGCACCAAGGCCGCCTTTGGACGCGTACAGGTGGATCCACGCTCAGCCCGATGTCTATGACCCCCGAATTGTGGTCGAATATATCCAACATTACGGGCTCTACCCTATCGGGAGCCTAGGTAAATTCTCCGGCGGCTTTCTGGCCTGGATCATGGACATAGACGGCAAAGGCATGCCGAACAAAGTGCAGCTCACAAAAAATCTGGCGTTTCAGGACACCTCCATTGATACCGTGTTGACCTCCGCGGACTTCCACCAGATTGGCGCTCTGGAGGGCATCGTCAACCCGGACGATTTCAACGTAAAGCCACTTATTTAAGCCGGCTTACGGCAGGCGCGGATCCGGAAGCATCACTATTTCGGCGGTTCATCCCGTTCAGTCAGCGACGCGCGCAATGCTTCGAATGCTGAAGCGGTAAGCTCGGAGTTCTGCTCCCGTGCATAGACCAGATAGACCGGATAGCTGAATTCCGGCGCGGCGGGGACCCGCTCCAGTTCACCGCTCTCCAGATACGGTTGAACCACCCTGGTGCGAAAGTAGCCGCTGCCGCCGTGCCGCAACAAATAGCGCAGCGCCAGCGGCCCCAGATCCACATTGATCGCGGCTCGGGCTCTTTCCGGCCAGGCGCTGTCATGCTGCCGGCGAAAATCCGCGCCCCAGTCCACATAGACATAAGGCGCTTCCTCGGCACCGCGACGCACCAGAATCAGCTTCTCCTCCATCAACTGTTCCACTTGCATGCCGGGCCAGTAATCAGGCTGATGAACCAGGGCGGCGTCCAGCACGCTCTGCTCCAGTTTTTCATGCAAGGTGGTGCGCTCGCCGACTTCGGCGCGCACCGCAACGTTCGGACAGGCTTCGCGCAGAGCGGATAACCAGTTCAACAGCCACGGATTCCAGAGGCTGACTTCGCCCCCCAGGGTGAGTACCTGGCCGGCGCCCTCCGGCAACGGCAATGCACGCCGGGCCGCGTCCCAGGTACGAACCAACTGGCTGGCGTGGATGGCGAACTGCTCCCCATTGGTGGTCAGGCGGGCACCACTGCGGTTTCGCACGAACAGGCGGCAGCCGAGCTGCCCCTCCAGGTTGTGAACGCGCGCGGTCACGGTGGTCTGGGTAACGTGCAGACGTTCGGCGGCGGCCATGAAGCTGCCGGAGCGGACGATCTCCAGAAAGGTGCGAGCCAGTTCGATATCCATGCTTAATATCAATATTTTGAATGTTAAGCCCCATTGTATTTCATTATTCGTCGATCATGCAGCCGTTCATACTGCCGGCTTCAGGTATTGAATGGAGTCCGCGATGACCGCGCACGCGCTGGCGCCGCCTTTTTCGGAAACGCAATGGCGACGAATCCACACGCTGCTGGAGGAGCTGGATGACCAGCAGGCGCTCTGGCTGAGCGGTTACCTGGCCGGCCAGAACACCGACACCGCCCGCTTGGGCCAGAAGCCGGAGGACGCTCCGGCGCTGCTGATCGCCTACGGCACGGAAACCGACAACAGCCGGGAACTGGCCGAGCGATTCAGCGAACAATGCCGTGAAGCCGGTGTGGCGGCGGAAGTCCAGGATCTGGCCCGGGTGCGCCCCCGGCAGCTGGTTAAGCGCAAGCACCTGGTGGTGATCACCGCCACCCATGGCGACGGCGACCCGCCGGAACCGGCATTGCCGTTCTTCGAGGGACTGGCGGACGACGCCACCGCGCCCCGGCTGAAGGGGCTTCACTTCGCGGTGCTCGCCTTGGGCGACAGCACCTACGAGCACTTCTGCACCGCCGGCCGGCAGCTCGATGCGCGTCTGGAGGCGCTGGGCGGCCAGCGCTTACTGGAACGCCAGGAATGCGATGTGGATTTCGAAGCCCCGGCGAAGGCATGGCTGGCGCGGCTAGTGGAGAAGCTGCCCAAGCGCGAATCCACCACCGCCCCGGCCGCTTCAACCAGCGCCACGAAGCGCGGGCCGGTCTATGACAAGCGGCACCCGCTGGAAGCGGAAGTCCTGGTCAACCAGTGTCTCACCGCGCCCGACAGGACCAGCCCCATCCACCATCTGGAATTGGCGCTGGAAGCGCCGGATTTCGCGGTGGCGCCGGGCGACGCCGTGGGCGTGCTCGCCGACAATCCACCAGAGCTGATCGCCGCCGTGCTGGACGCCACCGGCTTGAGCGGCGAACAACCGGTGACCGTGGACGGCGCCCCCCAGCCACTGGTGCAGGCCCTGCGCCAACACCGTGACCTGACCATACCCGGCGGACGTTTCCTGGAGTACTGGGCGGAGCTGGCGGAAAGCACCGCGCTCAGCGAGGCCGTGGCCGGCGGCACCCGGACACAGCGGGCCGTGCTCAAACAGCATCAGCTCCTGGACCTGCTGCGCGATTACCCGGCGCGACCCGACGCCGAGGCTCTGGTGGCGTCGCTGCGTCCACTGCAGCCCCGCCTCTATGATCTGGCCAATGCCCTGAGCGCCTTCGACGATGAACTGCATCTCACCGTTAAGCGCTTCCGCTATCCGTTCGCCGGACGCTGGGAAACCGGGGTCGCTTCCGCTTACCTGCTGGATCTGCAAGCCGGCGATTCGGTGCGTCTCTACCCGCATCGAAATGCGCGCTTCCATCTGCCGGACGATCCCGACACACCGCTGGTGCTGATCGCCGAGGGGACGGGTATCGCGCCCTACCGCGCTTTCCTGCAACACCTGGCGGCGGCGGGCCGGCATACACCGTGCTGGCTGGTGTTCGCGGAACAACGCTTTGAAGAAGATTTTCTTTACCAACTGGACTTTCAGGAGGCGCGCGATAACGGCCTGCTCAAGCGGGTGGATACTGTTTTTCAAGTCGAACAGCCCGGTCGGGAGCTGGCCGACCCGCTGCTGGAACAGGTCGACCGGCTCAGCGAGTGGCTCGAGCGCGGCGCCCATCTTTACTTCTGTGGCGACAAGGACCGCCTTGCCGAAGCCGAAGCCCGGGTACGCGACGCCGTCGACCGGCGCCTGGGCGCCGGCCACTGGAAACAACTTTCGAAGGCGAAACGTCTTCACCGGAACCTGTATTAGGAGGGCCATATGATCGACCGCAGTTCCGATCTCAGCCAGCCCGTGGACGCCCTGAACGAGAGCGAGCAACTCAAGGCCCGCAGCCGCTATCTGCGTGGCGGCATCGCCGAAGGTCTGCAAGACCCGCTCACCGGCGCGGTTCCCGGTGATGACCCGCTGCTGATGAAATTCCACGGCATCTATCAGCAGGATGACCGCGACCGGCGCGCGGACCGCCGACGGCGGCACCTCGAGCCGATCTATCAGTTCATGGTGCGAATGCGCATCCCCGGCGGTGTGCTCGACAAACACCAATGGTGGGGAATCGCGGAGCTTTCCCGGCGTTACGCGGAACGGGGCATCCGCATCACCACCCGGCAAACCGTACAGTTGCACGGTGTACGCAAACCCCACCTGCGTGCGCTGATGCAGGGTCTGCGGGACATCGGCCTGGACACCATCGCCGCCTGCGGTGACGACAGCCGGGGCGTGGTGTGCGGCACCAATCCGTTTTTGTCCCGGGCACACCAGCGCGTCGCGGAACTGGCCCGCGTCACCAGCGACAGGCTGATTCCCAAAACCGGCGCTTACCCCGAAATCTGGTATCGCGAGTCCGCTCCCGCCACGCACAGCGAAGAGCCGGTCTACGGCGAACTCTACCTGCCGCGCAAGTTCAAGGTCGGCTATGCCATACCGCCGGTCAACGATATCGACGTCTACGGTCAGGACCTGGGGCTGATCGCGGTGATCGACAACGGTGAGCTGCAGGGCTTCAACGTTTGTGTGGGCGGCGGCATGGGTCAGCTGGACAGCCGCGAGGACAGCTACCCCCGGCTTGCGGAGGAAATCGGTTTCATCGATGCCGAAGACGCCCCCGCTTTCAGCGAAACGGTGATGACCATCCAGCGCGACTTCGGTGATCGCAAGGACCGCCACCGGGCCCGTTTCAAATACACCCTGGATCGTCTCGGCCTGGACTGGTTCCTCGACGAACTGGCGCACCGCCGGGGACGCGACCTTGAGCCGGCGCGGCCACGGCGCTTTGAGCACAACGGAGACCGGCTGGGCTGGCAGCAGGGCGACGATGGCCTCTGGCACGCCACTCTCTATATTGAAAGCGGGCGTCTGGACGATGCTCTGCGGGGGCAGATCAGCGGCTTGCTGGAACAGTACGGCGGCCGTTTGCGCATGACCACCAACCAGAATCTGCAACTGACCCACATCGAAACGCACGAACTCGAACAACTGCAGTGGCGCCTGGAGGACCTGGGCCTGGCATGGCGTCTGACACCGGACTCTCAGGCGGCGCACACCCTGAGCTGCGTGGCGCTGCCCACCTGCGGTCTGGCCATGGCCGAAGCGGAACGCTACACACCCCGCTTGCTGGATGTGTTTCAGCGCCTCAAAGGCCAGTACGGACTCGCCGACGTGCCCATCACCCTGCGTTTAACCGGCTGCCCCAATGGCTGCGCGCGTCCCTATCTCGGCGAGATCGCCCTGACCGGGCGGGCGCCGGGTCTCTACAACCTCTACCTGGGCGGCAGTTTCCACGGCGACCGGCTGGCCCGTCTGTACGCGGGCAACGTCAATGAAGAGCGCTTTCTTGAGTTGCTCGCCCCACTGCTGGAGCGCTTCGCCGAAGGGCGGGACAACGGCGAACACTTCGGCGATTTTCTGGTGCGTCGTGGTCTGCTCGACGACACGCCCGTCGCCCTCACCTCTTTCTGAAAACGGAGCTTGCCATGTCTCACTATCTTTTTATTCAAAGCCAGGACCCGTTCACGGAGACCCGCACCCACCATCAGTTTGACCTGATCGGCCAACTGTACGACGCCGGCCATAAGGTGGCGGTTCTGCTGGTACAGAACGGCGTGACGCCGGCCCGGCGCGGCGCCAAAAGCGATCTGTTCGACGACCTCTTGCGGTGGGGCGTCACGGTCCGGGCTGATCAATTCGCGCTGGCGCAACGGGAAATCGACCACGCCGATCTCAAGGACCAGGTCGGCGTCGCCGACATGGACCTGGTGATCGACGCCATGCTCGCCGGCCATAAAGTGATCTGGCACTAACCGCCCCAACCGGAGCCTGTGATGAGTGATACCAAGACATTGACCTTCGCCTTCATGGAGCCGCCCTTTGAAAGCGAGCGGACCGTGACCTTTTTTCGGCTACTCGACGCCGCCCTCGACCGGGGCGCGGGCGTGCGTGTCTTCGCCTACGAAGGCGCCGTGGCGCTGGCCTTCGCCAGACAGCAGCCGCACGGCAACGCCGTCCATCACCGCGACAGCGAGGAGGAGGATCACCCGCTGACCAAGGACTGGATCGCCGCGCTACAAGAGAAGGCGCGCAGCAAAGGGATCGGGTTCGAGTGGATCAACTGCGGCCTGTGCGTGGACGAACGCGGCGTCAACGACGTCATCGAAGGCTGTGGCCGGGGCGGTCCGCCGGACCTGTGGCGTTACGCCAGCGAGGCCCACAACACTCTGACCATCGGTACGAGGTAATCATGAAAGTACTGCAAGTGATCGACCAGGCCTACCGGACCACCACCGAGGAGCAGGACGACACCATTCTCTGGCTGACGCAGTCAATGCGTGGCGCCGGTGGTGACCTGATGGTGCTGCTCAGCGGCCATGGTGTGCACTACGCGATATCGCGCGAACGGCAGCCGGCGTTGACGCTGGGCACATGGCGGCAAACCCAGCCGGCGGAACTGCCCCGTGATATCGCCAACCTGGTGGAAAGCGGCGTGCCGGTGTACGCCATCCAGGGCGATCTGGAAGAGCGCGGCCTGGGTGGGCTCGCGCTACAAAACGGCGTTCGCCCGGTCGCGCGCCGCGCGGTGGCGGACCTCTATGAGCAAGCGGACCAGGTATGGCACTGGTAACGCCGACCCTGCACACGCCGCTTTGCGACCTGCTGGGTTGCCGGTGGCCGATTTTGCTGGCCGGCATGGGCGGCGTGGCCCGTCACCGCCTGGCCGGCGCCGTGGCCCACGCCGGCGGCTTCGGCGTGCTGGGCATGGTGCGCGAGCCGCCCCATCGCCTACGCGCCGAAGTGGAAGCGCTGCGGGCCGCCGGTATTGAACACTTCGCCGTCAATCTGATTCCCGCCGCCACGGCGCCGGCGCTGCTTGAGCAGCAGATCAGTACCTGCCTGGACCTTTCGGTGCCCTGGATGGTGCTGTTCTGGGATGTGGATCAGCGGCTGATCCGGCGCCTCAAGGACGCCGGCGTCGGCGTTATCCACCAAATCGGCGCAAGCGGGGACGCGCAGGCCGCCGTGGACGCCGGCGCGGATGTCCTGATAGCCCAGGGCGTCGAGGCCGGAGGCCATGTGCGGGGCCGCATGACCACCTTCAGCCTGCTGACCGAGCTGATTCCCTGGAGCCCGGTGCCCGTCGTCGCCTCCGGCGGTATCGCGGAGGGCAGAGGTCTCGCCGCGGCCCTGACGCTGGGGGCTCAAGGTGTCAGCCTGGGCAGCACTTTCCTGGCCACCGATGAGGCCAACGCCCACGATCATCACAAGCGGCGACTGATACAGGCCCGGGGCGAACACACGGTTTACACCACGACCTTCGACCGCAACTGGCACGAACCGGCACCGGTGCGGGTGCTGGCTAACCGGGTTACCCGAGGGGATTACGACGACTTGAAATCCCAGGGCCGCGACCAAATCATCGGGGAACAGGACGGTCAGCCGGTCTACCTGTTCTCCACCGATTCCCCATTACAGGGCGCCAGCGGCGACCTGGACGACATGGCGCTTTACGCTGGCCAGTCCTGCGGCGCCATCAACGCCATCGAGCCGGCGGCTCACAGGATTCAACAGCTGGTCATCGGCGCTGAAAAGGCCCTGTGCCGACGCTAAGGCGCAGGGTGACCGGCGAAACGATAACCGCAAGGAGTGCATGTATGAAGCAACCGCACCGGATTCAGTGCAAGCGGGTCTACGACGACGCAGACAAAAATGATGGCTATCGCGTACTGGTGGACCGCGTCTGGCCGCGCGGCATCAAAAAGGAAGACCTGCGGGCCGACGAATGGCGCAAGGAGCTGGCCCCTGTTAGTGGCCAATTAAAATGACCCACTACTGGCCATTAATTTTGACCCACCTCCGAGTGGCCGTCAGGCCACAGAACCAGCTACTGTCC
>LWDU01000918.1_pt2 | contig 17357 bp, 19 predicted proteins | sample 727161 | NCBI WGS metagenome assembly LWDU01 (sample SAMN04566230, study PRJNA314399) | hydrothermal vent metagenome | isolation source: deep sea hydrothermal plume seawater | place: Mexico: Gulf of California, Guaymas Basin | collected 2004-07-11
CAACCATCCACGGCGTCTACCTAAAAATGGTAATGAAAATCTATCCAAGAATGGAGCCCATAAAAACTTTAGAGAATATGGTATACCAACTAACCCAAACAACCCTATAGTAGATAAATCTATTCCAGATTCTTTCATCCAAGCTTGCAGTATTGAAATAGTCATCAATAATGGAACTCCTGCAGAAAATCCCATTAATAAACTAACTATACAATCCTTATTTATATAATCTTTAATCATTTAATATATCGTTATAATTTGTTTTTCGTTTAAGTGTTTCATATTCATCACCCTTATAATATCGTATAACTCCATCTTTAAATCCACTCTCTGATTGTTTGCCCAATGCAATATATTCATAATGATTACATAAAAAATTTTCCTCAATCCTCCCACAAACATCTCCATTAGACTTTGGCCATCTACAAGACCAAGTATTCTCAAGTATATTTGTAAAATTATATTTTCTTGATTGTTCAACCATATCTTTTCTATAGGTTTTTATTGACGGAACTATTATATTTTTTAAAACTTTTAATTCTGGTATTTTTTTATTTGATATTTTAAAAGTATCAGTTAAATTTTCTACTATTAATTTTGTATTTACATTATATTCCGCACCTGGACCATCAAGCAAACCATCTTCTATAGCGTATTCAAATATTTTATTCTTATGTAATGAATATTGAATCATATATAACTGTTGATCTATCAATCTATATCTATATTGATGTTTTTCATGTAAAACTCTTAGTTTTTTATAGACTTCTTTATTTATTGGAAATTCTTCCACTAATATTGTTGGGGGAAACAAACTTTCTGTATAAGGAAATTGTTTGATTATCATTTCCCTCAACTTCTCCATAACCTTTACTTCAACTTCTCTGCTAGCTCTACTCTCTGAATGTCCTTCATCAAACGGTGGATAATAACCATCACAAGGAAAATTCAAATAATAAGTTTGAATTGGTTTTTTCTCTATTATAACTCTTTTGCAAACCAAATAAGTGGAATCCATACCACCACACCAAAAAATATTATGAATATCTTCGTTCTCCAAATACATCTTTATCTAAAACCGTTTCTCGTTTGTCATCATAAGCAGGACACATATTACATACATCCTCTTCTTCTTTTTTCATCCAATTTACCATTTCTTCAAAAGTTATATCTCCACTTAAAGGTTTATATTTAAGATATGGTGTCCATTTTGGATGAGTTTGTAATCCAAATTTTGTTAAAACATCTTTTAAATATGCAATATGTTGACATTTCCATAATTTATTTTCATACAACTGAATATTTGCTATCCCACCCTTTGCCCAACTACAACAACAAATTTCATAGCTCTTTTTTGGTTCGTTATCTTCAAAAGGTCTCATGGTTACGCCATCTCCTTTATATTGCTTTCTCCAAATACTTGTATTATCTCCCCTACCACCACCTTTATCCGTAGCTTCAGATGAAAAACCAAAATCGGTTGAATAATCATATGAACGATAATCTAATCCTTCATCTGACCACTTTAATAATATTTCTCTAATTGGATCTATTTTATCACGATACTTTTTTTCTTGTGAATGATCTGTTAATTTTAAAACTATTTTATTATCAATTAAAACATCTTTTAAATTTTTATGTTTATGTAAATAAGTTCCGTTTGTAAAAAGTAGAATATTATTATCTGGCATATACTTTCTTGATAACTCAATAAGCTCAACTAAATTTCTATGTAGAGTTGGCTCTCCACCGAGTAAACGAAATTCCAACGGTAATTTATTAAATTTATCACTCCAAGTTTCAAGATAGTGTTTAAATCTTTCAGTAGATAAATAACCATTAAGTTTATAATTGGAATAATGACTACACCCACTACAAAAAAAATTGCACATATGAGTTAAATGTATTTCTACAGTATAATCAAATGGTTTTTTATATTTGAATGGTTTATCTTTATTATCTCTAATATAATCCATTTACAACCTATAATTAATTATTTTATTTAATACTCCCACAATGAAGAACTATATTGTGTTACCATTTGAGTTAATATATTTTCAGTATACTGTGCTACGTTGGTACTATAATTAGACCAATTGTATGTAGTTCCACTTACACTATTATGATTCAACAATGCCCATTGTTGAGTTGAAGTATTAACATATGAATCTGCTTCAGCGTTAGAAGCACTTGTAGTGGCAAACTGACCACCTACGGGTGGTTCACTTAAAGTATATAGTTTATTTTCCGCTAATGTCAATATATCATCACAAAACATACTACGTTGGAAATACAGATCAGAACTACCTTGTGGATTTGTAGTAAACGGATGTACTAATACTTGATTTGATGCAGCACCCACACTACCTACAGTTCCTTTTGCCATACTTGAATTTAAATATTTATCACCAGCTACTATTTCAGAAGCCTTTTTTATTTCCCAACTACTTGCACTCTCAACTGGTATTAATGCTTCTCCATCAAAAACAGTACTATCAATAGTTACACAATTTTCACTATATTTTGGAACAAACATAAAGTGATTACTTCCCTCTGTAAAATTAAAACTACCTGTATATGATGTATAAGATTCTTGTCTAGTACTTGGTGTATTGTGATCAGTTGAATTCAAATTTAAATCATCAATTTTTACAGTTTTAACACTAACTGAATTATCAGAAATACTTGATGAATGTAGTTGTAATGGTGTTTTTGTACTGTCGTCTGATGTATCCAATTTAATACCTGTACTCTCTCCACAAACACCAGAATATATCAATTTATTCCGTAATACCAAATCTTTATTAGTGTAATCTCCGTCTGATACTCTACTAAATGAAACTGATCTCTCACCTTCACTTCTATGATTACTAATTGGAATTACGGTACCATCTTCAGTTAATACTACTTTATAAGTAATATCTCCTGCAAAGTATCCCCATTTATCATTATCGGCTGGATAAAATTTTTCAACAATTGATACTGCCTCATTTGAAGCAGATATAGTAGTATTATTATCACTCGACTCATAAAATGCAAGACCAGTTGAAATATCTGCAGTAGGTACTTTCCAGACAAAATCTGGAATTCCTGCAGCATTATTAGATGCAATTTCATCAGATCCTCCTTCTGGCATCAAACTTCCACTACCAATTCCACTTACAAAATTTATAAGATTTTCTTTATTAACTGCATGATAATCTAAATTACTATTTACATTTGCACAAACTCTTAAATCTAATGTAGTACCACTATCTATTTCAACTAACCCAGACAAGTATGCATTTGAATCTAGGTATATTGAAGCAGAAATATCGTGCGTAGCAAGACTTGATGAAAGTTTTGAAAAAACTTCATCTGATACTGATTTTATAGCATTAGACTTCCAATCTATCGCATAATATGTGCTATTTCTATGATGTAATTTAACTTCAGTTAAGCTTTCATCTGAACAATACTGTGCCAATGCATCAAAATCAAAATTATACTCTGGTCGGCTATATCCACCCATAGATACATCAGTATTTATTTCTAGTAATTTTAATGAACCGTCTGACGCAATCCAATCAAAACCAACTACTGTACTTTTCATATTCTATTCTCCAATAAATGTCACTATATATTAATAAATATCATTTCTTTTTATATTTTATAAAAGATTCATTATAGAAATAATTTTCTAACATGGGTAAATATATTAACCCCAATTCTTTCATTTGACTTTTATAAAAATTTAACATATGCAATTTTTTCTTAACTTGATCAAGAGATAAGTCTCTACCATAATTATCAAAACAATATAATTTATCTAAATTAGGAATCTCTTGTTTTACACACTCAAAAACTTGTTTATGATGTGGATGACGATACCCATTATCTCCAACTTCATTATGAGTTAAAACCATATCCCACTCTTTTACTCTCAACAATGTATGTAACTTTTTTCTAATACCACCCACATCCAAATCCACTTTCCATTCATCATGAAAATTCCATATTTCATAATCTACTTTTACTCTTTCCATTACACTCTGAAATTCAGATTTTCTTACTTTATCCTTACCATTTGTTACACAGATTACTTTCCAAGAATTATCTTCTGATAATAATTTACCTGCAAATATAGTTTCATCATCTGGATGAGCAGTAATAACTAATTTATTCATTATATTTTTCTTTAAATTTTTCATATATAAAATTTTGTTGTCCTACAGTAGGATGTGTTAAATCTCTTGGTATCAAAGAGTCATCACTAGATTTATCATACTTCTTAAATATTTTACCAGTTAGATGATAATAATTACATCCAATATCTTGTGATAATCCTTTAATAGCATTACTATAAGTTTGTTGTATAAGCTTACAATAATCGTCACTAGACAAAACTTCTTGAAAAAATTTCTTAAATGATTTATCTCTTTCTTCCCAATTGTTTAATTGTAATATATTACCATTATGAAAAAATTCAAATCGAGGATGTGGGTATGTAAAATGAAAAATATTTTTAATTTTTAATGTATCTTTCCATCCTAATAATAACCTATAATCAGATTGTATTCCACAACCCCCCTGTGATAGATTCCAAAATTTTCCGCCAATATGTTTATTTAATTTATATGCCCAAGTATTTTCTAAATGAAGTATTACCTTCATCTGTAGTGTTAAAATCATCAGGAGTTCTAAATCCATTATTATTAAATCTATATACTATCGGATTTTCAGTATAATATTTTATTGACTTATCTTCTAATGTATATTTAATAATATTTTCTTCAAATAATTTTGAAGAATCTCCTGGAGTCCAATCTAATACTTTATCTTTAGGATAAAAAGAGTATTTGTAATTTATAGTACTCAAATCAATTTCCTTAAATAATTAGCCAACTCTATATGTCCTCTTTCATCTGGATGTATTTTTTCCTTTATTAAATCTAAAATTTTATTTGTTTGTATAAAAGAAGTAGGTAATTTCATATCTAAATCAACCCCTTTAATTGGAAAAAATTGATAAATTCTATGATTAAATTGATTACATATTGAATCTACTGACCAAATATATCTTACTAATTTATCTTTTACATCATCAACACTATAATATTTTTTATAATATTTTTTTGCAAAATTAATTGCTTCATCATCTTGATCTATATCTACAAAAGATGGTACTATCCCAACATAAGAATTCGAATCATTTGACCAAAATTCCGTCCTATGTGGAAATGTCCATTGAATTATATATATACTACTTTCTTTATTACTTATAACATGATCAAAAAAAGTTCTAAAAATTCTATCATTACTACCACCTCTCCATCCATAATTTTCAACTTCACAATTCAATAATGAACCAATAACATATGGGTAACTTTTTTTAGATGGAGTATTATATTTTAATTTTAATGGCATAAAATTTCTTGTATCACTCTCGTCACTATACCATTCTGGTAAATCATCTAACTTAGCTCCAAAAGTAAAAGAACATCCAAATGCAATTAATTTTTCCATTTATTTTACTTCAAATTTTTCTAACCAATTTGAACCTACATGCCCCATCTTTTTAACAACACTTATGGATTTCCAATTCCAACCATCTTGATAATTTACATCAGTAGTGTAACCGTTATTATAACTCCAATTATATGACGCTGATATAAAATCTTTAATAAATGTAGGATATTTTCTTGAACTACGATATGATGGATGACACCACCAAGATCCAGAATATGTATAATTTTTTGGTAAAGTTATCTTAAAATTCCAATCATCATGGTCTCTGAGATAAAATGTATTTATATAATACCAATCCCATTGTACTGCCATTCCATCGTGAAACGCTATTTGCAAAATATGTCCTTCTTTTATTCTTCTCTCAGCTTCTTTCCATGTCCAATTATAATTCCAATCAACTCCTTTTTCAAATTCCTCAAGTCCCCTTAATATTTCAACTTTACGTCTATCTAAAGAATTTAAGTCAGTAATAACCTCAAACTTTATATCTTTGAAATCTACATCAATCTCTTTAAAATTTTTCAGTTTATTTTCTGCAAACCAAAAACTTTTACTATATAATCTATACCATCCTTTTTCATTATTTACAATTGACCTATATCTATTCTTTCTACTTTCTTTTACTTTAGGAATATCAAAATTTACATCTTCTCCCTTTTGACTTATTAATGCATAAATAAATCTTTCTAATCCCCAACCCCAACAACCTGAGGATACATCTTTTGTTTGTGAATTTTTTATATTAAACCTATCATGAAAAGCATTACCAACAAAATTAAATGATCCTACTGGTAAGTATTTATCTTCATTTGGAAAATATAACTTATATTCTATTTTAGACCCATGAACTCTTTGAGCTCGTTTTTTAACTTCAGATTTCGCACCAAAAAAAGGATCATTTGCTACTTCAAATTTATAATCTAATTCTAAGTAGTCAAATATCTGGTTTACATAATTCACCGATTTTACAAAACAATCCTCTACATAATTATAACTTCCTATATGTACAATCTCTTGCCCAGTAAATTGTACTAATCTCGTCAAATCATTCAATTCACCTTCTTCAAACCTATTACATTTACCAGTCATCACATAAGTTTTATTTCCATCAACTACATCATTTGCATATAATGCGTATAAATTATAACATACAGTTGGTGAATTCATTCCTATATCAGAACCATCTAAATGTCTATGAATCATTTGAGCCTGATTAGAAAAAGAATCTAAATAATTACTTCTTTCTGCATTATCAGGAGATAATATAGAAGGTGTCCATAATTCTTCCCCATCAAAAATTTCCTCTACAAACTTTTTAGTTTTAATTTGAATTTCATTATACAAATCAATATATTTACCACTTAATACAAATAATCCATTACCGACCTGTTTGTACATTGTATTCCTTATCATTACTATGTATAAATTTTCGTAATTCTTCTGGTGTTTTTTTATATATTTCTTTTTTATCTAATTTACCAACTTCTCTATCTAATACAAGTTTAGTATTAATCTCAGGAAATCTACTTAATATTAAATTAAATAAATCAAATATAAATGGAATATCAAATGTAGATTTATTATATTCTTCTTTATTTGCAAAAAATCTAACTTCGTCATAATCTTTTTCATCAATACTTATATTCGCAGAAGTTATGGTGGTATAACAAATATCTGCAGACATTAATGGTTGTGTAATTTCATCAACACCACTATAACTTAGGTCAGCAGATTTCCATTTAAAATCCCTTATATTTTTTTCCAACCAATTTACAATGTGTTCACACGCTTCAGTTTCACCTTCGTATCGTGGATGATTTCTAAAATACAAATGAAATAAAGTTACATCATGAATAGTTTCTGTTAATAATCTATAAACTCCATAAGTACTCTCTACCCCACCTGATATACAAGCTAATATTTTAGACATTTTCTAAACCACTACCATCTAACAATGATTTTGGTACTTGTCCACAATTTCCACAACTATAAACCTGAATTGGCACTAATCCTTCTTGACCTGTAGGTGATAAAATTGCAGAAACTTTTTTAATAACAAATGAAGTGATAAAAAGATAATTTCCACAATCATCACATTTTATAGTATCTGCTTTTGATAAATCTACTGACTGTTTTGCTTTAGGAAGTGGTTTCATTGGTTTAGTACTCATTTTTCTAACTCCTTTAATGTAACTGTTGCAACACCATGTTTCTGTACCACCAATGTAGTACACTTTTGAGCAAATTCAATTGCCTTATATATATTATTTGAATCTAAATACCCTCTAACTAATCCTGCCAAAAATGTATCCCCCGCTCCACTCACATCTTTTACTGGAACTTCTTTTACTGTATAGTTTACTCCTTTATATCTACAACCTTTACTACCTAATGTAACAATGAGTTTTTCCTCAAATCCTTTATCTGATAATAATTCATGATTCTTTTTATACTCTAATTCATTTATCTTAATAAAATCTGCTTCTCTAATCCACTCACCAAGTTTCTTTTTGGTATCAATAAATACATTCTTATTATTTTCACAAATCATCTCAATATCAGATTCTTCTAAAAATCCTTTACTGTAATCTGAAATAATAATGGCATCATAATAGTTTTCAGTCGTTGAACCAAATCCGAATGGTGGGTTTTCAAATTTATTCTTTGTAATACCTTTTAACAAAGTTTCTTCAATTCTTTCACAATAATCATGTTCATCAACTCTTAATACCATTTGACCTGAACGATTTTCTACAAATCTTTTTTTAATAATACTATTTTTATTTGTTACAGTATGGATGTACATATCTAATGCCTCAATATTTTCTGCAACATTTTGTGCCATACCACCATTTGATTCTTCGTGTGTTGGTTTAAAAACTGGAATGGGTGCTTCTGGACTTATTCTTTCTATGTCTCCATATATGAATACATCCTTACAACTATCTCCTATAACTAATACATTCATTAAAAACTCCCATATTTAATTTTTCTGAATAAACATAATACGCATCTTTAACTTCTTTAAAATCATATTTTTTCATATTTTTAAAAAACTTTTTATTAAAAACCTCAATTTGTTTTTCTGATGGTAATAAATCTTCACCCTTATAAACTCCCTGTGAAACTAAATCTCTAAAATCAATCCAACAACAACCAAATTTAACTGCTAACTCAAAAATTTCATCTATTTCTTCTATGTTTTCTTTAGTTACTATAACAACATAATTGATTTCTGGTCTTTTTGTTTTCCTATTTTCTTTCAGATAAGTAAGATTATCAATAAGTAAATTCCAATCCTTCGATTTTAATTTTCTCGTTTTACAATAAGTTTCTTCCGTCCCTGCTGATATATTAACCTCAAATCTATCAACTTCCCATTTAATAAAATTATCTATATCTTTAAGGTTAATCCTTGAAAAATTAGTAAATATTTTAAGACTAAAACCTAAATCTTTAGTATATTTAATCATCTTCATAATATCTTTTATAATAAATGGTTCACCACCGCCACTTATAGAAATTTCTTCACATCCACCAAGTTCTTTCAAATCATCAATAATCGAAACATAAGTTTTTAAATCTAATGTTTGTTTTGCCCAGTCTTTCCAACCTTTCCTTTGACCATTATTATCCAGCATATCATAAGACCAATGCCAACAAAAATTACATCTATGATTACAAGGATTCCCCACCTCAAACTGAAATTCTCTTGGGCCTACCTTTGGTGAATCATTTATCATTCCCTCTTTTCTATCTTCTGTCAATATACCATAAACATTATTTTTTTGATTCTCTAAATTTTCAAGAACCATATTTTCTACTGCATAATGGGGACATTCCAAGCAAGTGCCACCCCATTCTTCATTTTGTTTCTTTAAATTTTAGAATTCCAAAATTCTTTAAAACCACCGTCTACGTTATAATTACCTATTGATGGAGTTCCACAACAAACAAAATAATCCTTATTTACATTTATTTTCCCAAATCTATAACCAATATAACATTGTGGTAAAAGTGGTTTCATTAGATTATCTCATCAATCAACCCATACTCCAAACATTTGTTTGCATCCCATAACAAATCATGCTTTAATATCTCATCTATTTTTTTCATTGGAACTTTTGTATATTTCTTATACACATTTTTAATGGTTCTCATCATCAAATCTAGATTCTGTTTCTCATCTTCAAATTCAGAATATTTTCCCCAAAAATTTGTGGATAATTGATGAATCAACATATAAGAATTTCTACTCATGTATCTTTTGTCACCTACTACTGATAAAAATGTTGCTGCACTTGCAGCAAATCCATCTACATATGTACAAACTGGAACTTTTGCTCTCAATATAGTATCCATGGATGAAATACCAGATGTAATAGACCCTCCTCCAGAATTTATAAATAAATGTATAGATGGCGGTTCAATATCTAAGTTGTTAGCTAAACTAAAACTTTTGGATTGTAACTCTCCTACTTTCTTATTAAGTTCTACTGCACTATCGCGATTTACTCCTGCATAAAAATAAATTTTATTTTCAGTTACAGCAATATGTTTATAATCTCCTTCACCACTACGTTTTTTACTTGGTTTTACTCGATCTCTATCTTTATTTGGAATTTCTCCCCAATACTTTTCTTCTTTCATCGTATCTCCTGTAATATTTCAATTAACATTGCCATCGAGTTGATTTCTTTATCTACAACCTGACTATCTGATTGTTCATATTTTGCTATTAATAAAATAACTTCTGCAATATGACCACTACCATAACTATCTACTTCATCATATAGTAATCTAAAAAAGTCTGCAAAATCTGTAACTTTTGCATCTGCCAATATTTGCCTTATTTCAGTAAATGTCTCTTTTTTAGACTTACTAGATTTTAAAACTTCTAATATTTGTAACTTATAATCATTTAAAATAATCTCTCTCGCATCCATCCGCAAAATACCACCTACGACCTGTCTTTGTGATGTATTAATGACCTTTCTTATATCTGGATATGATCCATTAATAATTGTAGCTATATCATCCACTTCAAATTTTACATTCTCATTCTTTAATATATCAGATAAATGTATTGCTACTTCTTTCTTTGATGGTGGTACTATCTGAAATGATTGACACCGTGATTGTATTGGGTCTATAATTCTCTCTACATAATTACAAGTTAGAATTTCCATTAAATTACGAAGTGCCGCTTGTGCGTTTGGTGTGATATAATCACATTCATCTAAAATAATAACTTTCAACGCCTTAAATCCTAAGGTAGATGCAAATCCTTTAATTTTATCTCTAACTACATCTACACTATTTTCATCACTTGCATTTATATAAAGATAATCACACTCTATAGAATTTGCAATAATTTTTGAAAGCGTAGTTTTTCCTGTACCAGACCTACCATAAAATAATAAATGGGGAGGATCATTAGTTTCTATAAAAATTTTAACTTTAGATTTTAAATGTTCATTCCCAATATAACTATCTAATGAAGTCGGTCGATACTTTTCATTCCAAATACCGTGATGTTCTATTCCCAAAAGTCAAATCCCTTTACTGCTGTTTCTATTTTTATTTTTTCTTTTAAAATTCTAGACCTTGCTATCTTACAATAATTTTCTGAAACTTCAAATCCAATGTAATTTCTATCTAGATTTACTGATGCAACTGCTGTAGTACCACTACCCATAAATGGATCTAATACTACATCATCTTTATATGTCATAAATTTAATAGCCTTAACAGGTATATCAAGACTAAAATTTGCTTCTGTCATACCTCGAGTTTCTGCAAAATAACCCCACAACCCAGACACAACTTCCATAAATCCCTTTTTATCATCATCGGAATCAGTCCAGTAAGATTCACCTTTTTCTAACTTTTTCCATTGGTCTTTATATCCTATCAATACACATTCTTTAGGATTATGCATATATGGCGCTGATGCAGACAACCAACTTCCCCACGCTGAATATTTTACCTTCTGTGGCGCCTTTTCATCCAAATCCGCAATTCCAGCAAATCCATATCCTATATCTTTCATCATTTGATGATATTCTGAAGACATATTTACTCTATTATGCCCTCCAAGTTTTTTCATATTAACTTCATATGGTATATTTACAGCAATTCTACCATCTGGTTTTAATACTCTATAAACTTCAGTCAACCAATCCTTTGAAAATTGCATATAATCATCTAGTCTTAGAGTATCATTATGTACATCATACTCTATCCCTACATTATATGGTGGTGAAGTTACACAAAGATCTATAGACTCATCTAATACATGAGTTTTAAGACCTTCTATACAATCTAAATTGTATATATAATTAGTCCGCACTTTGTGTCGCTACTAAATGATAAACTACGTGATAATTATCTATCTTAAATGTAATTTTGGCTAATCCTTGTGCAGAAATTTCTAATTTTCCACCACTACATTCTTTATTAGCTTGTAAAATTTTACCAAAAAGATCTGCATTAAACGACATTAAATCCATATCAGTAAACTGGTCTACATTAACGGGTATTGTAATTCTATCTGTATTTATACTTGAATATCCTAATATACAATCACACGTTTCTCTATCTTTATCTGTAACTATTGTAAATGTTTCTTTATCTGTTAAAGCATTTTTACTTGCTATAAACCTAGCCATAAAATTGCTATCAATTTTAAGGGAAAGTTGAAACTCAGGTACATTTTTCATTGCAGGTACAACTGGAATAATAGTTTTATCACTCAACATAAAATTTATACTTGCATTTGTATCTTCTACTTTAATGGATATAGCTATATCGTCCGATCTCAAAACAGTTAATTTAACATCTTCACCCAATACATTCAACATACGTGAAAGTTGTGATGTGTTATAAACTCCCAACTCAACATCGTCAAATTGAAAATCATTTAATGCTAATTTGCCTAAAAGGGATTTTTCTGGTGTGATAAATTCTGTCGATAAGACATTATCTTTAATTTTAAGTACTACTGATTGAACATTATCTCCCAGCGTATACTTATTAATGAATCTTTCTAAAAGTACTTTATTCATTATTTTACAACTCCTATTTATTATTTATTAATTTAAAATGGTATATATACATATATATCATTAACCATTCTCAAAATTTAAAAAAACTTCTCTAATGTATATCTTTTATCAACTGGTTTATCCCAACTCATAGCTTGATAAAACATATCAATTTTTTTACTTAATGCTTGATTATACATTTTGTTTACATCTATATAAATTTTTATATATTCTAAAATCTTTGCAGGGTCATCATACCCTTTATATGCTAAAACTGGCAAATTTAATGGATTTTGTTTTAAATAAACCCATTTAATTTTTTCACCATTAGATATTTTAGGATATCTTTTTATCTTATAGTAATCTATCATATCATTATATGCCATAGAAGCCTTAACATGAACTGGTGTAGCTTTTTCATAATAAGTACTAATCATTTTTCCTCCTGGAACATTTACTGGCAATCCAGTCTCTCTATCCATACTACACTTAAATTTATCTACCCTTTTTACTCCTGTTGGTGATGCTATTTCATCAAAATTCATCGCCTTCATTGCCTTTTTAAATGTAAAAATCCTTTCATCAATTTTTTCTTTAGGTACTGCAACTAAAATATCATCCAAAACTTCTGATAATAAATTCTTCATAGCTTTCGCAAAACTACTACGTACAGTATCCAATCCTTTAACCTGAATTTTATTTACTTTACGACCTGAATCATTTATGATTTTCATCCCATATCTTTTTTTAACAACAAAAAATGCTGATTTAGCAATAACCTCTTGCTTAATTTCAAAATAATGTTTATCTAAATTAAGAAATTTATTAGCAAATAAATCATAACTATTATTCAAAAACCCCTGAATTTCATCAGCTATGTTAAGAATATGTTGTGTCATAGTAGCTTCAGCGTTAGTATCAATTCCTTTATGTCTTGATTTAACCAACGGTGTGGCTGAGGCAAAAATAGAATCTGTATCTATATAGATAACATAATTTACATCAGTTGTTCCCAACTCTTTATTATAATATAAATTAACAAGTTTTTTACTAAATTTAATAAGTTCTTGTCCTGTCAAAGTAGTAGCTTCAGCATTATCTACATCATAAAATCTAAATACTGGTAATCCTAATACTCCATATAGAGAATTTAACAAAATCTTCTGTAAATATTGTCGTCTATCATAATATTGAAATTGTTGTTCATTACCTTCTTCATGAAATTGCTTTGCTAACTTTCTATACTCTACCCTAGTATTATACCATTGTGACAAAATAGCTGGAATCAATCCTTCTTTATCCATTCTATATAACACTCCATTAGAGCCTATAGAAACATTCGTTTGCTTTAAATAATTTTGTAATTCCTCGTCATCATATTTACAAATTTCCTCTTTACCACTCATTAAAGTATATGTTTTTTTATTATCTTTTTTTATAAATTCTTCAGCATTCCACCCCAAAACTTTACCAACTTTAGTTTCAGGTGATATATTCAAAGATCTAATTACAGCCGGATACATAGAAGTAATATCTAAATCGTAAACCCATTCGTGTCTACCTTTTATTGGGTCTTGAACATAAGCACCAGCAAACTTATCGTCTTGACCCATCAGTTGTCTACCATAAGGATTCTTGTTAGGTACTACAATATTTCTCTTTTTACAATAAGTTAAAATAGCCCCCTCTAAATAACGAGAACTCATATAAATATCGTCATATGCTACATGGCCTATATGACATATACCTCTAGATATTTCAATATAATCTAATTTCTTATCTAACTCTACAACTATATGAACATCATTTAAGTTATACTTTACGAAAGTTTTTCTATCATTTTCATATAAATCATTAAGTGTTCCTTCATAAGATACTTTTTTAATGCCAACTTCATTTGATCCCACATCATCTAATCTATAACTACTAACTTCATTAGGTGTAAATTTCTTATATATACCAAAATAATCTAAAGAAGCTACTCCAGCTACCTCAAATTTTTGTCTGTATTCTGAATATTTTACAATTCCGATTGGTGATAACAAATTAGATATCTCAGTACCTAATAATTGAGTTGCTCTATTATACAAATATGGTATATCAAAATTATCTATATTCCACCCAGTAAGTATTGTTGGTCTTATCTCGTAATACTTACCAAAAAATGCATTTAACAATTCAACTTCTGACTTAAATCTAATTACAGTATTGTTTCCAGTTTTTAATACACCATCTTCTGATTCAATCTCAAGTTTATTCTCTGGATCTAAAACATAACAATAATATTCGTCTGTAACACTATCCCAGAATGCAATAGCAGTTATTTTATTTTCTGCCGTTGCTGGTGATGGAAATCCTTCTGTAACCTCAACCTCAATATCAAACACCATAACTTTATGACCAACGGAAGGTTCATCACTTTGAGTATAATTATCAACTAATGCCCTAGTAACTGCAGGTACATCACTTTCATATAAGTTAGGGTCCTTTTTATCAAATCTAAAAACCTTTCTAACTCTATTCCCATCTAACGCAACATATTTTCCATTTTTATCTGGTAAAAAAGCATATCTCTTATTAGAAAATTTCTTATAACCTAATTTATCATCCCAAAGATGAATTGTTCTTCCATCAAAATATACGTTCTGGTACAACTATTTAATTCTCCAATTTAACATACGTTAATATACAACATAAAACCTATACAAGTCAAGTACTATTTACAAATAGTCTCAATTAATTTATATGAAACTTCATATGGATCACAATTTGATGATTGCTTCACCTGGTATTTCACATGAATCGTTATTGCAAAATTTGTCTATTTCTGCTTCTTCACCCTCAACTCCAACAAAACTCAAATATCCAAGTTTTTTAACTTGTTTGTTATATTCTTTTTCTGTAATTGCTTCGTAAGGCATTTGTTTGTAAGCACCCCCATTTGATCTTGGTAATAAAGATATACCTTTTAAATAATACTGAAAATAATTTAAAACGTGTGGAAGTTCATTTGCTTCCGTTTCAGGATTAAAAGTTGCCGTACAACTAACTTGATTGTCAGCCCAGTGGCGTTGCATAAATGCAGCTAAACTGAATTGTTCCCAAATTGACAATTCTTTAGCTGTTCTAATCCCCTCACCGACATCAACAGGAACTTCTACAACCATCGTAGTATCCTCGGAACCAAATGCTAGCTCTAATTTATATCCAGCTTTTTCTAAAGGTTCTATTAAATCAGACTGATTTGATAATCTCATTCTTCTTATATAGAAACGACTTTCAGGATAATGTAAACCTGGAGTAGCTCCAGCTAAAAGGGAAACTGTGCCACTAGGTTTAACTGAAGTAGTTTTGATTGATTTGGGTATTGCAAACCAATCAGAATACATACAATCCCATTCTTGTATTGTATCATATCCATCTTCTAACCATTTCCTTAACTCTTCCATTCCATGTTTTGTGATAAATTGTGCAACACCACTAACTGAACAACCGATTCTTCGGTTACGTAACATAACTCTATTCGTATCCGACCAATGGGTTTTACCTAATGTAACTGTTTTTGCATACAAGTAAGCATACTTTAATGTTCTTTTATAATCCTCTAATGAATCGTGATTGTTTGGAAATGTCTCTACTAAACAACATAACTCATATGATTCAAGTGATTGTTCAAGACAAGGATTTCCACCAGACACTCTATGATCTTTATTATCTTTACCATTTTTCATACGAGAATAACTTCTCATATTATCTAACCAAGCTAATCCTGGTTCACCATTGTCTGTAATTCTTTTACATACTTCAGTATAATCCATACCGAGTTCTGCAAATACTGAATTGTTTGAAGTCCAACCATATTGATCTCTATGTGGATTTACTTTATAATTTTTTAAATCTAAATATTCTTCATCATGTGGGTCTCCAAATACAATTTCTGCTGTTCGTCTTACATTGCCTGCTACTACACATTTCCCTATAAGATTCATAATATCAACAATTGTAGTAACTGAAATAGGTTCACCTGAATTTTTTTCTAATACCTCACAGATTGCCACATGAATTTCTTTTAATGGTTCATGTCCACTTGATACACCACCAAAACCTTTTATTGGTTCTCCTGCAGGCCGAACCTTTGTATAATCAAATGTAACAGGTGCAGTTGCGTGAAAATAACTCTCCAATAATAAACGAAGTGATTCTACCCAACCTTCTCTTGTATCGGGTATCATATAGATTTCTTCATTTCTATCACGATTTACACCTTTAACAATTATCTCAGCTGCTCCCTTTGTATCAAAACCAACACCAACACCTAACATACTTGCATCCATAAGGAAACAGAATGGTTTTGAATAATCTTCTTTTAATGTGGAAGTAGATACGAATGCACAATTGTTTAGTGCCGCATAAAGATTCTTTTCTTCTGTTATAGCAGTTCCCATTGCCCATAAACCACGACCAGGAGGTAAAAATTTCATACTAAACATTCGGTCATCCCAATTGGTGTTGATTTATCCAACTCATTTGCATTGAATAAGTTCCCTCTACAACCCGTTTAATGGTTTCCCACCATCGTTCATTTTTACCGTTTTCTTTAATACGAGAATATGTTCTCATATAAACTAATTCACCTAAACCATTAAAACCAAATGGGGGCCGCTTTCTCTTATACTTATTTATAAAATTTTCTGATAACTTAAATTTTTCCATCTAATTACAACTCCTCATAGCCTTTATATTTCTTTAACCAATATGCCTTTTTCTTTTTTTCAAGAATTGACTCTCTATGTTTCCAATAAT